>JADMIO010792742.1_pt1 | contig 52030 bp, 40 predicted proteins | sample 8958161 | NCBI WGS metagenome assembly JADMIO01 (sample SAMN16585339, study PRJNA669376) | soil metagenome | isolation source: Crop rotation soil | place: USA: Cullars Rotation, Alabama | collected 2011
CGCGACAACTTGTCCACGTGGAATTCTAAGCTTAGGATCCCAATGTGCTGGAAAGCTTCAAGCCCGCCTGCTCCTTGCGGATGCTGACCAGGATCGGGTTGGCCGTCGCGGCGCGTTCGATCCGCTGCACGTCACCTTTCACCTTATTGAACCGGCTGCTGGCGGCCATGCGCTGATCGAGCGGCCCGGACTTGGCGGCGTCCAGCTCTGCCTGCGCTTTGGCCAGCCGGGCTGCGGCCTCGGCGTACTCGGGACGCTTATGGATTTCCTCCAGCAGCGACGATTCCTCTTCCTTGTACCGCTTTTCCGACCGCTTCAAGTCTGCCTCGACTGCCTTGCACCTGGCATCGACCTCCACGACGTCCTTGTCGAGCGTCTTCTTCACATCGGCGGCGGTCCCTTTCAGATAGGTCGTCAGGTCCCACTTCCGAGAGGCAGGGTCGGCAGTGCGGGGCGGCAGTTCTTCGCGATCCGCAGCGCGCACCGCGAGCGCAATCGCACAGAGCGACAGAAACGCGATGGCGATGGACGGCAGGCGCGGCAAGGCGGTCCCTTTCGGCTCGGTCAGAGCAAGGTAACGCCAGCGCGGTTCGCGAGAAAGGAAAATCGAGTGCAAGAAAGAATCTGACTAACACGCACCGAGTCGCTCAATTGTCATCCTGATTATCAGGATGACAGTAATGCGGAACAACGAGACGATGTGTAGCTCGCTGTTGATCAGGACGCCATGGCAGCGCGGACACCGACCGATCGCGATGCGGCGAGCGAGCCGCGGCGGGCCGGGAGCGTCGCCCAGGGCGTGAGCGTCAGTTCCAGCTTGGCCACCTGTTCGGCCGCGTCGGTGTCGCGCAGGGAGCGGAGAAGCGCCAGCAGGTCTTTCGGATTGGCGGACAATTGGACTTCCGCCACGGCGCAATCGGCCGCCAGCTTGGCGGGAAGATTGCCGGGCTTGCGATTGGGGTGCAGCTCGGAAATGGGCCAGGTCTGCCGCAGCAATTGCGTGGCGGCTTCCGGGTCTTCGATACGTCGCAGGTTTGCCCGCGGGCGACGGCCGGCTTCGACGACCAGCACTGCATCGGCGAATGCGTGATTCTGAAACGACCGGCGGTGCTCGCGGCGCAGGTCCACCCACCCGACAGAATCGCGCGGCGATCGCCCGCCCGTCGGGCGCTCGATCATTCCCGGAACGTGCAGCATGGCAACCCGGCCATCTTCTTCGCGGAGAGCGGTCCAGCGCTGCCCGATGATGCGGTAGCCATCCTTGATCAGCGCCGAGAGTTCTGATCCCAGCCCGTACGGGCAAACCAGCAGTACCGACCAGCCGTCCTTCACCGCAGAAACCGCCGGGACGAGGTGCACTGCCCGCGCCCGAAGCGCCTGCGCCATCGGCCAGACCACCGACGCTTCGGCCACGCGCACCGGATCGAGCTTCGGCTGCGGGAGCACCCAGCTTCGCCAGTGCCCCTTCAGGACGTTCACTTCCGTCATCCCCCACCGCTCGTCCACCACCCAGAAGCGCTCGTCGAGTTCGTAATACTCAGCCGTCTCGCTCGGGCGATGAATACGGCGGGCGTCCGGAGACACGTGCCGCGCCACCATCGACGGGTCGTAAGACTCCACGTTACCGATAGCCGGCGTAAAACCGTCCGGCCAGGCGTCTTCGTCGAAGTGATCCACCCAGCACCCGACCCCCTGCTGCAGCCACGGCACGGCGCAGGTCAGGTCGACCGCCGCCCCGTGGACGACCAGCCGCCAGTGCCTGGGCGCATCCGGCGTGGGTGTTGTGTTCGAGTCGTGATGGTGCTGTTGCTGCTCCACGCGAAACACCTCCGACGCCAGATGCGTCGTCGTTCTTCCCCCACGGGTACCGCCTTCGATATCGGGCGTCGCGGCGCGAGGTCTTCAGCAAGGAATGCGGGAGTGATTGGCGAAGAGAAAGGGCGTGGAATATCGGTCCTTCGGACAGGTAGCCACGGCGCAGATTCTGCGTGCAAGGGGTGGTCGAGGTTCCACAGGCCCGTCATCGCGACGAGCTTGCGAGGAGGGATCTCCAACCGGCGAAAACCGCGGTCCCTCCCATCCCGAGATCCCTCCGGTCGCCTGAAGCTCCCATCGGGATGACGGACTTGGCACGCGCACAGCCCGCCGCCTAGACGTCGTCATCCGCGTCGGTGTCATCCGTGTTCTTACCCGGCTTGGCAGATGTGGACACTTCCGAGCGGCGGAAGATCGCCAGCACGCGATCCAGGCTCACGACGAACAGGCGGTTGTCGTGTTCCAGTTCGACGGGGATCGCCTCGCGGGGGTCGAACAGCACCTTGTCGTATTGGCGGATCGTCATGTCCTCGTCGTTCTCGATCGCCTTGCTGATGGCGATCACACGCCCGGTGATGACGGGAATTTCGTGGCTGTCTGGCAGCACGATGCCGCTCTTGGTCTCGCGCTTGTTGTCATCCTTCCGGATGACGACGCGCTTGCCGATGGGCTCAATGACGTCGAACTCGCTCCGCCGGGGTGTGGGTTTGGGGGGCATGTGTGGTCTCGGCCGGATATTAGCATCGAACGGGTGCGACGGGCGAACGGACGGGCCCGGTAGGGCAGAATTCGGGAAATACATGCGATTTCCCTTCGTCCCCGGGGTATATTGACGCCCCTGGGAACCGCCGCACGCTCGGCTGTATGCAGCGCCTGGCGACTTTGAAGCCGATCCGCACTGAAGACCTCGCATGCTGGCCGACCTGTTCAAGACGTCCGCTGACGCCTGGGTGGAGACCCTTGTCCTCCTCGGGCTTCTGGTCGGAATCGGCTACCTCCTCTACCGCAAGGGCCTCTTCGGCAAACTGCGCCGCAGGGTACGATCCCGCCCCCCGGAACGTCATCCGTATCAGGGTGATGCCGAGGACTTCGACCACTTGCTGAAGTTCTGATTCAGCCCGCCTGCGACCGCGAATCTGCACCGCCTCGCTTGAAACGCCCCGCATCATGAAGACGATGGCACCCGACGGCGGACGCACGTGCGGCCCGTCCGGTCCCGGATGCCCCAGACTACCCTCCTCCAAGCTTCCCTCCTGAACGATCCCACCACCAAGTGGATCGTCCTGCTTTTTGCAGCGTTCGCATTGGTCTACATCACCTTCATCCGGCCGCTGCGCAAGAAGCGCGACCCGCTCGCCAAGTCACCCGCTGCCTCCACTCTCTCGCAGCAGCGATCGGTCGAGCGCGACATGAGCAATCTGCTCGTCGAACTCAGCGAGATGGCCCGCCAGATGACCGCGCAGCTGGACACCCGCACCGCCAAGCTCGAACTGCTCATCAAGGAAGCAGACGAGAAGATCGCCGCCCTTCGCGCCGCATCCGGCGGCGGCAGCATGATGACGCCTGCGGAAAAATCACCGGAAGCGAAAGATTTTTCCGACCCCTCGCCGGCGCCTGCCCGAGCCGCGCTGATTGAAGCTGCTCCTCCCCCGATCGATCCGCGCCACGCAGCCGTGTATGAACTGGCCGACGAAGGGCGTTCACCGCTGGAGATCGCCCAGACGCTCGGCCGTCCGAGCGGGGAGATCGAACTGATCCTGGCCCTGCGTTCAGACGCCTGAATCGTTACCTGCCAGTGTCCCGTGCCTCCGATTTATCGGACGTTGCCCCGCGCTCCCCGGCGCTCGACTGGCGATACGCGCTCTGCCTGTCGCCGCGCGTTCCAACCCCGGTTTGGCTGCTTTGTAAGTCGTGACCGGACCGTCGGCCCGTCGCTCTGAACTGCCCCGAATAGGGCCCATGAAATCGCGATTTAACACCACGATTATGGCCATCTCAGAGTCGTGAGACTGACCCTCCTCGCACGCCAGTCGTGGTTATCGGCACGACGTTTGCCAAGCGGGAGGCGGGACAGATTATTGCCCGACGGGTTAACCGCGTTCGCCCGCCGGCCGATTCTGAAATCGGGGAAGGGCTACATGGCACAGACGCTGTCAATTGCCTGGCTGGAAGACTCCCGCGCCCGCCGCGTCGGGCAAGCCCTCTGCGTCCTCTGGGTTTTGGGCGCGGCCGACCTGATGTTCACCATCTGGGCCCACACCTGCACCCCCTTCCAGGAACTCAATCCCTTCGCCAACGCCCTGCTTTCGCAAAACTGGCTCACCGGGCTGGTCCTCTACAAGCTCATTCTCACCGCGATCGGAACCGCCATCTTCTGGCGCCTCCGAGGCCACGGCCGCGCCGAGTTCGCCCTCTGGGGCGTCGTCCTAGTCTACTTCGCCCTGGCCGTCCGCTGGTCGAACTACACGACTGACGTGCTGGCGATGATGTGAGGATCGAAACGTGAAGACATGAAACGTGACGGGCAACCGCCGGATCATAAGTCTTCATCACGTTTCACGTCTTCACGTTTCACTCTTTCTCCTCTGCCCGTTCGATCTGCTTCGCGAAGTGAAGGGCGAATTCCGCGAATCCTTTCGTCTGCTTCAGCAGCCGTTCGTCAATGGCGGCGTCGGTGAGTTTCCCATCGACGTCGAACTTCTTACCTACATCGGGAATGAAGACGCGCTCGGGGAAGGAATAGGCGTTGCGATACGCGAAGACCATTTGCAACTGCTCGACGGCCCGCAGCGCGCCCCACGTGCCGTTGGCGACGCCGACGAAGCAGACCGGCTTGCGCTCGAAGCTTTCGGGGAACTTCAGCAGGTCGATGAAATGCTTCAGCACGCCCGGGAATGATCCATTGTACTCCGGCGTCACCACGTGCAGGCCGGCCGCGTTCAGCACGCGCTGCTGGACGGCGACGAACGCCGGCGGCTTGGTGCGGTAGGCATCCGGGCTGAAAAACTCGGGCGGCATCTCCGCCATCGAGTAGAAGTCGGTCTCCACGCTGTGCGAGTGGTAATGGCGCTCGATGGCACGAGCGGTTTTCAGCGTGTTAGCGCCGGGGCGGTTGGAGCCGCTGACGATGAGAATCGTGTTCGGGTCGGGCATAAGGTGCGATCTATTCCTGCGGGGATGATAGGCGAGAATTCATCTTTTGCTCAGCATAATGAGCACCGCCCCTCCCGCCATGATGGCGGAGCCGATCAGACGCTTCACCACGTCCTTCTCGCGGAAAACGTGCCAGCCGAGGATCACGCTGACCAGTGACGAGAGTTGGAAAAGTGCCAGCGAGTAGCCCACCTGCATGCTGCGAAAGGTGACCAGCGTCGCGTATTGCATCAGTCCCGTCGTCAGTGCGAGAGCGGCGTAGGTAACGGGGCTGCCGCGGAGCGCGCGGAGGTCCCGCCTTAAGCCCGTCTCCCCCTTGGCGATGGTTCCGATCGTCACCGCGACGCCGGCAAACGCGAAGCCCAGCACGGCCCACGCGATGAAGGTGACTTGCGGCGTCGACTCGAGGAGCGCCCGCTTCAGGAACACTGCCTCGATCGCCGACAGCACCAGGCCGGCGAAGCGATACCGAACCCCGGGATCGCGCAGGAGCGCGCCAACCCCCGCTCGCGCGCCGCTCTGGCGATCCACCAGAAAATAGCTGCCCACGACGATAAGCGCCACGCCCAGCAACCCGAGCAGACCGGGAATCTCTCCCAGCAGGATCGCGGCCGGCACCATGCTGACGATCGACTTGTAGGCGTTGATCGGACCAAGGACGGAAAGGTCGGATACCTCCAGCGCTTTGACGATCAGCGCATTGCCCGCCACGGCCAGCACGGCGCAAAGCGAGATGTCGAGCCAGAACGCCGATGCCTGTACCGGCATGGTGATCATCGCCGTGGCACAGACGAGGGAAAGCATCGCGTGTGCTGCGCAGATGACAAACAGGGCCCCCGCGCCGCGCGTGGTGAGCACCTTCTGGAAGACGTTCGAAAACGGGTTGGCGAAGATTCGAATCGCGACGAAGAGCCAGAGCATGGGAGAGCGGCATAGTAGCACGTGCATCTTGCCCGTGTATTAAAGAAGACGCGGGCAAGATGTCCGTGCTACGGAGATGGATGCGATGCGCAAATTCGAACACCCGTTATTGTCGGTCACAGGCTTCGCCCTCTTCGTTCTCACGGCAGTGTCATCGCCCGCACTTGCCGGCTCGCCCGGCCTGGTCCGCTCCGAGTTCATCTTCGAGGCCGCGCCGTTCGCCAGTTGCCACGCCTCGACCATCGCAGAGAATCCCGATGGTACGCTCGTCGCCGCCTGGTTCGGCGGGACGAGCGAGGGCAAGCCGGATGTCGGCATTTGGGTGTCCCGGTACGAAAACGGAGCGTGGACGAAGCCCACGGAGGTCGCCGACGGCGTGCAAGCGGACGGCAAGCGTCACCCCTGCTGGAACCCGGTGCTGTTCCGCCCGAGCAAAGGCCCGCTGGTTCTCTTCTACAAGGTCGGCCCCAGCCCCAGCACCTGGTGGGGCATGACGCGCACCAGCGACGACGGTGGCAAGACTTGGTCGGCCGCGACGCGACTCCCCGACGGCATCCTCGGCCCCATCAAGAACAAGCCCATCGAGCTGAAAAGCGGCGACTGGCTCTGCCCCACCAGCACCGAGATGCGCGGCAAGTGGATCGTGCGGATGGAACGATCGACCGACGCGGGCAAAACGTGGACGACGACTGAAGCGCTAAACGACGGCGTCTCGATCGGCGCCATCCAGCCGAGCCTCCTGCAACTCGGCGGCGACAAACTCATGGCGATCGGACGGACGAAGCAGGGAAAACTGTTCGAGGTCACTAGCGACGACGCGGGCAAGACCTGGGGCGCGACGGCGCTCGGCTCACTGCCCAACCCCAACTCCGGCATCGACGCCGTCACTCTGAAGGACGGCCGGCACCTGCTGATCTACAACCACACGCCCAAAGGCCGCTCGCCGCTGAACCTTGCGGTCTCGACGGATGGTCACACCTGGCAGGCCGCGATGGTGTTGGAGAGCGAGCCGGGCGAGTATTCGTATCCCGCGATCATCCAAACGAGCGACGGGCTCGTTCACATCACCTACACGTGGAAGCGCCAGCGCATCACGCATGTCGTGATCGACAATACGAAGCTGCAGCCGAAAGCAATGACCGAGGGACGGTGGCCGCAGGCAGATCTCTGTCGCGGGTCATCCCGAGGAGCTTGCGACGAGGGACCTCCACAGGGGAAGTGCTGCGGCAACTTGCCAGTGGCGATCCCTCGGGTCGCTACCGCTCCCCTCGGGATGACGTGCGTTGCTTGACTCTGCAGGAAGTGAACTCGCGTCGGGAAAACGACGCTTGCATCAAGCCGAAACGACCAACTCCGGCCGGTTGCTGCTTGCATCGTCCGAGTGGAACTGGGCATACGGGCTCGTCGACGCGATCCCCATCAGCACCAGCGTGATGGACGTTTTCCCGGCGGCCTTCTGGGCCTTCAGGTAATCCGTCAGGTCGATCTCGTACCACTTCTCTGAAGTACCGGTGACGGTAAACGCCGCCAGCGTGCTGCCTGTGGTGGCGGGCATGTTGTCCCAGGTCAGCGAATTCTCGCTCCACGATGTCGTGTCCGATCCGTAGACCGCCACACCGACGCCGCCGGTGAGCTTGCCGCTGACGTTGCCGTAGAGGCGGAGCGTCGCCTTGCTGACGGAAGAAATCGCGGAGAGGTCAAACTTCAGGAAGCTCTCGCGGGCGGCCGCCACATCGGACGCCTTGACGGCCAGCTTCCCTTCGGAGCCGTAGTTCGTCCCGGCCAGCATGCTCTCCTGCCGGGCGTACGTGGAGGTGGAACTCTTGATCGTGACCGGCGGCTTGGAGGACGGGTCCCCGCCCGGCGTAGCGACGGGAAGCGCGGTGAATCGAAGCCAGTTCAGTCCCGCGACCGAGTCGCCGCCGGACGGAAGCTTGTCGAAGAAGACACTGAGTATCTGATTGCCGGCCGAGAGCACAACCGTCTTCGAGATCGTCTTGAACCTGTTGAAGCTCGACGTATTCGGCACCGCCAGCGCGCCGGTCAGGTTCGTGGCATTTGCCTCAACGTGAACCGACCCGCCCGCCTTGGAGTTGGAGACGCGCATCTCGAGCGTGTATTGCCCGGCCGTCTCGACATTGACGGTGTACTCGACGCGCTCGCCCGCGCGGGTGTCGCTCAGGCGATATCCCCTGCCGGCGTCGTCGGTCGATTTCAGGTCGACGCCCTCCGTCTTGCGATACACGGCGCCGGTGTTGGCGGGGTCGGTGTCGTGGTAGGCGACGCCCTCACCGCCGAGGTCGAAGTCTTCCGCCTGGATCGTCGTCGAGCTGCCGGTGTGGATCGAGAACGGCGTCCCACCGAAAGGCGTCTGCACGCGCGGTGCATCCGGCTGCGTCACGTGAACGGTGTACTGCCCGAGGTCACCAGCCCGTCCGTGACTCATGACGCCGACGCGGTAGTCGCCGGCGGGCAGGTCGACGCTGAAGCTCTCGCCCAGGCTCGACGTGTCGTACGACTCCAGCAGGCCTCCGGCGGCGTTGCGCAGTTCCACCTTCGCATCCAAGTCCGGCCCGAACTCGGCCGGGTTGACGGTGACGACCGTGCGGCCATTGCCCCCTGCGATTGTGAAGGAGAACCAATCGCGATCAGCGAGTGTCTCGATGACGCCCGTGCCGATCCACCCGCCCGTGCCGTCGGCGGCGAGAGCGCTCGGCAGGAACGACGTATTGCCGTAATCATCGGCGCGATAGCCGAACCCGTTGGCGGCGCCGGCGATGAGGTCGGCGTCGTCTTGAATCACGCCCTTGCCGCCGCTGTCCCCCTTCCACCAGACCGCCCGCCCGCTTCCGCCTCCCATGATCGGCGTGCTGACCGAGTCGCCATCGGCGTAAGCATCCGCCAGCGTGCCGTCGGCGTTGTAGCGTTCCTGGTGACCCAGGCCGAACCCGTGCCCCGCCTCGTGCGAAATGATGTCCGCCATGTACCCGGCGTTAGCGTTGACGAAGACGTACGACGTATTCGGCTGGTCGTTGCTGAACGCGCCGACGAAGCTCAGCCCCGCGACGGCGGTCCCATACCAGGCGCTGCTGCCGCCGACGACGACGCGCATCGTCTTGCCATTGAGGTAGGTACCGGGATCGACCGTCGTGATGTTCACGTTGAACGGCGAATAGTCTTCCGAGACGCGCTGCCACGCCTCGCGCATGGTGGCGAGCTCCGCATCGCTGAAAGTCTTGTTGTCGCCGTCGAAATCCATCGCCGGCGTCACGCCCGGGTGATAGCCGCCCCAGTTGGTGGTGGTGTCGCCGTTGAAGTCGAGGTAGACGGAAGCGGGCGCGCCCGGCCGACTGTTGAGGACAGGGATGCTGGTCAGCGGGTGCTTGGTCGGCGAGGGCGGAGCGATGGCCGTCGGGGGGGTCGAGACGTCGGCGCGCCACGGTGTGGCCTCGAGACCCTCGATCGACACGCTCATGAGCCGGCGGTCTTCCAGCGATTCGAGGCGCGCGGCGGCCCGATGCCGCGCGCGGCTCGACCGCGTCCCCTGACCTGAACCCGATTGAAAGCGCATTGCTTCCCTCGTACGACAGAGCCCCGTCGCCACCACACAGGCGCAAGACAACCCGGCCGAAACGTACCCCGCACCTGAGGTCCGAGCGGCCCACAGATCATATCCGTGAGGTCCGATAACGTGCAGGGTTGCCCCGACTGCACGGAATTACCGATGCAGACCGCACTTCCGGCATTTTGGCTGGAAAACTCGCCTCTCCACAGCGGGACACCGCTAGACACCGATGCCGGAAGACTCGGCCTATCTTCTCAAATCCGTGTCCATCCGTGCCCAATCTATGCCCCATCTATGGCTATTCTGCTTCCCAGAATCACCATCCTTCAGCGATCGGAGAGCCCTCCGACGCGACACGCTCCACTGCTAATGCTCGTGCCCGCCTCGATCACCTTCCCCCAGCGGATTGATTAGTCGCAGTGCCCTCAGGCCAGATCGAATCGGCTGTCGGTCGCGGGATCGACCTTCGCGGGGATCTTCACGGAACCGAATCGACTCGCGGCGAAACGACTCGCACTGTCCGCGCCACCGCGGGCGACGATCGAAAAGATGGACGACCCCGCCGCGACGCCGTTGTCGGCCGGATCGTCGAGAAAATCTACGTCGGAGCCGGGGTCGTAGCCCGCGCCAATGACACTGGCGGCGATGGTGCCCATCACCTTGACGGAACGAATGGTGCCGCCAGCGAAGCTGTCGTCGCCCCCGCCGATGCGTCCGTCCACGCCAAGGTTCGCGCCACTCAGGACCAGTGCGTTATTGATGCTGGCCGCAGCGACGGTGCCGATCGATCCCGCTGCCGATGCGATGGTGCCGCCCGAGACGTTCCTCAACATCACCTTTCCGATCGCCCCACTCGCGAAGAGGATGCCGGCCAAGTCGACCCCTTTAGCCGCGATGCTCTTGAGCGCGCCGGTGACTCCGACGTCGCCGAGCGTAATGCGACCATCCCCGCCACCGCCGAGCTTGACCGTCAGCTTCGCGCCCGGCCCGAGGTCCGTGATCGCCAGTCGCAGGCTCGTGTTTCCCGCCGACGAGAACGCCGTGCCCGAAGCGCCGGTCAAGATCAGTTGCGCGACGGTGCCGTCGGCGTCGGTCCACGGGACCTTCGTCTTGCGACCGTCGACGATACCGAAAGTTCCGACGAGCGTCTCCGACGGCCCGGGCGCCAGGACCGCCGAGCTGCCGGGCACCAGCAGTCGGCTGAGACTCGACCGGGTGGCGGCACCGGCCTCGTTGGCGGTGCCGACGACGAGACGTCCGTCCGCCTGGCGCGTGCCGAACGCACGCAGGACAAGGTCGCCGACGTGAAGTTCCCGCTCGGCGGGGATGACGTTGGCGTCGATCGTAACGGTGCCATTTTCGCCGAAGCCGGTGATGAGGCGTCCATCTGAGTCGAACGCGGCGACGCCAGTCTTGATGGCGCCCCCCTGCGCCAGCACCGTGCCGATGGCGAGGATCTGGCCCGTTCCCTGGACGACCAGTGCGTCGACATCCGCCTCCCCGCCGAAGGAGGCGACGGCCAGCCCGTTGTCGCCGAATGTGGAGTCGAGGTTGCCGCCCGGTGTGATGCGGGCAAGGCCGAAGTCGCCCTCCGGGGTGCGGTTGGAGACGACGATACGCCCGTCGGGCTGGACGACAACCGCCTGCGAATGGTCGGGGCGCTGGTCGGCGCCGCGCGCCGCCGTGAGCCCGCCGACGAGGAGCAGTCCATCGGCGGAGAAGCCCGGGTCGGCCTCACCGTTGGAATTCAGGCGGATCACCGCGACGGCCGCCCCTCGTGCGCCGACGGCGACGACTTTGCCGTCCCTCTGCACGGCGACGGCGCCCAGCCCGTCGCTGTCGTCATCAACCGCAAAGAGCTGCCTGCCGCCCTGTGCGAAGGTAGTGTCAGCGACGCCCGTCAGCGTAAAGCGCGCGACGGCGAAATGGCCCGCCGACCCGCCGGCAGCCACCAGTTTGCCGTCGGGCGACTCTGTTAGTGCATAGGCGGCGTCGTCTGGCTGGCCGAAGTCGGCGACGGCCGACCCACCGGACCCGAACGTGGCATCGAGGGAGCCCGTTGGCGTGTAGCGGGTGAGCACGAAGTTCCCGTCGCGCTCCCCGGCCGTCACGATCTGGTCGCCCGACTGCACGACGACCGCGTAATACGCGTCTCCCGCGCCGGCCGGGCTGGTGATGGTACCGTCGGTGCCGAAGGTGGTGTCGGGGGTGCCGTCCGGGTTGCGGCGCTGGATCACCGCGCGGGAGTCCGCGCTCCCTGCGGCACCGAGGTAGCCGACGACGACCAGTTTCCCGTCCGACTGCGTCGCGACACCCTGTGCACTGAACGGAACTGCCTCCGCGCTGAACGTCGGGTCGCGTGGGTCGGCCGCGCCGGATATCGCGACGTCCAGTTGCCCCGACGATGCGGCGACCGGATTGCCGGCCGTATCGCGTACTGCACCCGCGACGACGTTTACCGCGTAAACACCATTCGCCGCCACCGCAAACCCGCCCGCCGGCGGGGAGACGGTGTAACTCGCCGTCAGCGTCGATCCCCCATTGGCTGTCACCGCCGCACCCGTGACGTCAAGGTCGCCACCCGGGCCGCTGACGGTGAGGTCATCGGGACCGATGCTGGTGGCGTCGACTGCGACGTTGTCGGTGTACGTGACGGTGATCGTCACGGGCGCGGTCCCCGCTTCTGTCACCGCCGTATTCGCCGCCACCGACGCCGCCGGGCCCGTCGTGTCAGGGCTGACGGGCTGCACGTTGAACGTCGCCGTCACGCGCACGGCCGGATTGCCGTTGGCGTCCTTCACCTCGCCGGAGCGCAGGGCGACGGTGTATACCCCCGCGTCGGCGGCGTCCCAACTGCCACCGGGTGCGACCACGGTGTAGAAGACGCCTCGCGTCGTCGCGGTCGCGCCTCCGGCAAGGCTGAGGCTGATCACGTCCAGCGCTGCGCCGCCCGGACCGGTCACCGTCAGGTCGCTTACGCCGAAGGTGGAGACGTCGACGCCCGCAGGGTCGGAGTAATCGACGCGCAGAGTCTGGGCGCTGCCGCCGGCCGAAGTGACGTCGCCGGCGGTGATGGTGGCGGCGGGGCCCGTGGCATCGCTGGCGCTGAGGTTCACTTGAAACGTCTGCGCCGTGCGCGCCACCGCGCGCCCGGCCATGTCGCGGACCTGGTTGTCGCGGAGCGTGATCGTCCACGTGCCGTCGAATTCCGGGCGCCACCCGATGTTGTCCGGGCCGCCCGGCGCTTCGGTGGTGAACGTCGCCAGCACCGTCTTGGAAGCAGTATCCGGCGTGACCGTGACATGCGTGAACCCAAGGCCCGTGCCGTTGGGCGCGTCAATCTGGAAGTTGTTGAGGTTGATCGTCGTGGGATCGATGGCGACGTCGTCCTGGAACGTGGCCGAGAAGGTGAAGGTGGTTTCCCCGGCTTGGGGTGCGACCGGGATGATGGTGACGGTCGGCGTTTCGGCGTCATCCACCGCAACGCGAAACTCCTGCATCGCACGGACCGACGCTCCGCCGGCACCGGAGACCGCCCCCGGCTTCACCGTAGCGCGGTAGACGCCGTTGTCGAGCGAGTCCCACGCGCCGCCGGGCGCGGCGACGGTGAAGGTTGCCGTGAGCGCGTTGCCGTGAGTGACGGTCGTGACGCCCGACACCGCTACAGCATGGCCGGCCGGGTCGAGCACAACCAAGTCATCCGCGCCGACCGTTGCGCCGTCAATTCCGGCGCCGTCGAACGTCACGGTCACCTGCTGCGCAGCACCGCTAGTCGCACTGATGTCTGGCGCACTGATGCTCGCCAGCGGAGAGGCGGTCTCCCCGTCCTGGGTAATGATCAGCGTGGGCTGGCCGTCCGGGAACTCGCGCGACAGGATCCGCGTGAAGAAGTCAGTGGCCTGCGGGTTCTTCAGGGCCAGGCTGAGTTGGCGCTCCCCCGCGCGTCGGGCGGCCAGCACGTAGCTGGTCACGTCGAGGTCGTACGTGCGCGCAAGGTCGGTGCCTACACTGATCGTATCGATGGGCACAGTGTCGGACGCGGGCTGATTGTTCCAGGTCATCTCCCCCGCGGGCGTGGCGTCGCGGTCGTAGCCGTCGCCGTGTCCGGTGATGCGGCGGGTGGTATCGAGGGCGCCGTTGCTGCGATCGCGATAAGCCCACTGCCCGTCCCCTTCAATCCAGTCGACGTCCTCCACCCCGAAAGCGCCGGTAACGGCCGGTCCCCCCTCAGGGTTCTGCAGCGAAGCCGTCAGGCGCAGCGTGGCCGAAACGACGTTGGCTCCGACGTCGCCGATGTCGAACCTCAGAAATGCCGTCCGCGCGTCGCCACTGCTGGCGGTCTTCACACCCAGCACGGGAGAGGCGCCAAAATTGGTCGAGCGATACTCGTGGTTCCGCGCGAACGTGTCGGCCGTCGGCGTCAGCGTGGCGGACAAAACGACGCGCGGCTCCAGCGCCTCGACCCCGACCCTCGCCGCTCGGCGCATTCTCACGTCGCGCGCAGCGCAGCGGCACAAGGCGGCCTCATCCGACTTTTGTCGCATTTTACGACCCTTCGAGCCAGCATTCGTCATTCTGATTTTCTCCCTCCCCGGCGATCTGAGCCTTGCTCCTACCTCACACCGTTTGTGTCCGTGACACACGTGCCCAAGCACGATCCGTGCCGGAGACGGCTCCGTTTCACGTTGGAGGACATGCTGCAACGACCTCGGTTGGGCCGCTCATCAGCGCATTCGATAATCCTGACCTGTCCACCCCGCGACGATCGGCGCTGGCGTCACATCGAGGTCGGCCGTTAACCTGTCCGCGGTACAGTTCCCCGCTCCTTCCGGAGAATGCTGCATGTCAACGACGCTCGTTCGATCGGTCTTCCTCATCGCGATGCTGAGCCTGTTGCCTCGCATAACGCGAGCCGACGACTGGCCTCAGTGGCTCGGGCCGCAGCGCGATGGCATCTGGCGGGAAACGGGCCTGCTGGCCTCCTTCCCGAAAGAAGGATTGAAAGTGCGATGGCGTGTCCCCGTCGCGCCCGGCTACAGCGGGCCGGCCGTCGCGGGGGGGAAAGTGTTCCTCACCGACCGCGTCATGGACGCTAGCGCGCAGAAGCCCAAGAGTTCCTTCGACCGCGCCACGCTTCCCGGTGTCGAGCGCGTCCTCTGTCTCGACGAGAAGACCGGCGCGACAATCTGGAAGCACGAATACGACTGCCCCTACACCGTCTCCTACGCGGCCGGCCCGCGGGCGACGCCGACCGTCGATGGCGATCGCGTCTACACGCTCGGGGCCGAGGGGAATCTCATCTGCTTCAACGCCACTGACGGAAACGTGCAGTGGCGCAAGGTGCTTCACGGCGACAACGCGCCGACCCCGATGTGGGGCTTCGCCGGGCATCCGCTCGTGGATGGCGACAAGCTGATCGTCCTCACGGCCGATGCCGATGCGACCGTCACCGCGTTCAACAAACTCACCGGCGCCGTGATCTGGCAGGCTCTCCCCGCCAAGGAGCCCGGCTACTCACCGCCGATGATCCACACCGTCGGGGGCGTGCGCCAGCTGATCCTCTGGAATCCCTCCAGCATCAACGGCCTGAACCCGGCCACCGGAGCCGTCTACTGGACGCTCCCCTTCGGCCCCGCAAAGTACGGCGGCACGATCATGACGCCGCAGTTCGCCCACGACGAAAAACTCGGCGATGTCCTGCTCCTCAGCGAGCAATACGACGGCGCCACGCTGATCAAGCTCGACGACAAAGACCCGACGAAGGCCGCCGTCGTGTGGCATCGCAACGAGCGCAACAAGACGCTCATGTCGGTGATCGTCACGCCCGTCATCCGCGATGGATTCGCCTACGGCATCGACTACCCCGGCCCGCTCGTCTGCATCGACCTCGCGACCGGCTCCCGCGCCTGGGCCTCCACCGATCCCACCAGCTACACCGACGAAAAAGTCGGCTGGACCACCGCCTTCCTCACCCCCCTCGGCGACGCCGGCACGCGCTTCCTCATCGCCAACGAACACGGCGACCTGATCCTGGCCGACCTGTCGTCGAAGGGCTATTCCGAAGTCAGCCGCACGCATTTGCTCGACCCCGTGAACATCGACGCCGGCCGCCCGATCGTCTGGAGCCCGCCGGCGTACGCCGGCAAGTGCATCTTCTGGCGGAACGACAAGGAGCTCGTCTGCGCGGAGATGGGGAACTGACGTTCTAACCCTTCCCGATCTTGGCGTTGGGTTCGTTCGTCAACTCAGATGCTTCACAGAAGTTAACGGCACCCGAAGTCCCCTTCTCGTGTAGCCGCCGAGCTTGCTCGGCGCGTCTCCCGCGAACAAACGCCGAGCAAGCTCGGCGGCTACACGGGAAACCCATTCCGATTTTGCATCGCACCGCGCCGATGGGTTCGTTCGTCACCGCAGCATTCGCGACGGACCTCTCCGCGCCCGACATCACCCGCAAATCCCTCCCTCTTTGCCGCCGCCCGAAGGGCCGCGCTCGCTTCGGGCAAAACCGGATCGAAATGGGTTCGGTTTGCGCCGGCGCTGTTGTGCATCCGGACAGAGCGTCGCCCTGCGGGGGGCGGCTAAAAGGGGAACACCCGTCGATGCTCCCACGATGGCTTCGTTTTGCGCCGCCGAGTTGTGCGCCAGGTCCGCCGCGACTTCGGACTATCCAATGGGTTCGTTCGGCAAATTCACACGCATCGCGGAGGTCACTGAAACCGCACCACCGAGGCAAAGACGGTCGCTCCCACCAAGCCGGGTGCGCAGCGAAGCCCCGGATGCTTCGATGCTTCGAACCGATCCGGCACCACGGCGCGTTTGCCAGATCCGCAAGGCGTCTCTCCGACCCGGCCATTGGCAGGCCCCCTGTTCTGAATGAGCCGGACGTGCAGAAACCGGGCCAGCCGCCACGGGACAAGCCGGGCACGTCGTTATCTAAATGTTAGGGTGATGACCCTGGACCGTCAACCTGAAAATCGGCCACGACAAAAAGAGGGAGGGAGCGGCGACAGGCGTCAATGTGCGGACACAGGAACCGAGAAGGCGAACGTCAACGTCTCGATACCGAGAAGTCTCGCCATCCACATTGTGTCGAGTGCGTCAGAAAAATGCGTTAACGGCGCGCATCGTATGAGCAGCAAGTGTCTGGAAGGGGCGGTGAGAAAAAGGGGGAATGTGGGCAACCGCAATTATTCGAGCTCCGGGATCCGCAAGAGAAAGATAAGCAGCTTGGGCGGCAACCTGCGGGTGGGTTGCTGATCAATTCTTCAAATCCTCTGAGGCCGGGCGACAGCGTGTCGTCCAGGCCGGACTGCATGCTCTTGAACAGGAAAGGTGGCGCCATGTCTCGATTTCAGCTCGCTGACGTTTCGCAAGCCGTCGCCCTGCAGCACGAGAAGAAGCTCGTCCTGTATGTCGAGGGGACCACAACCGGGTACGGCGGGTCGTTTTACATCTTCCGCAGTCCCACTCGCATCTATCCCCCGGCGTTCTTCGTGTACGAAATCCCCGGCAATCCCGGTACGCCCGGCCCACAGGTCGAAACGGTGACAAAAGCGGCGGTCGCGTTCGACGGTGCTTACGGGAGGCTGTCGCTCCACGGGGCCTCCGGTCGGATGGACCTCCGGGCCGTCACAGTCGCCGACTACGCCCCTGACGCCTCAGGCCTCGGTGCCTCCGCCTTGGGTGCGCCGACGGCAGACGGCGGGGAAAAGGACGACGAGACGGACTGGACGGCGTATCACAACTTCCAGCCGGGTTCGAAGCCTCGGCTGACCGTCCGCGGCAAGGTTTTCGTGCCCAGCAGCGGCTACACCGCGACCCTCATCGAACATGTACCCCAGGGGTTCAACCCCGCGATTCTGCTCCTCGACCTGAAGCTCACGCCCCCTAGCGGGATCGTAACGCCGGCCTTTGAGTGGATTGAGGTCGAGTTCGCCAAGCAGACTTCCGCGTTCTACACCGACGTACAGGTCCTCCCGGACGGCCCTTCAATTCCGGTTCACCGCGTGTACTGACGTGCGTAGATGGCCAGAGAAATCGGGACGGGTCAAATTGTTTTCAAGCCCAACAACAAGACCTGTCCCGATTTCTCCGCTCCTTGTCCCGATTTCTCGGCTTCAAGACAGATGCGACCGGGAACCTGAGGGCAAGTTCGTCTTATTTCACCCCACCCGCCTCACCAACTCCCTTACCCGGCTCACCTCCACCGGCTCATCCACTCGGCCGCCTCGTTTGAACGCCGTGCCGACGATGAAGCCATCGGCGTGCGTTAGGAATGCCTCCACCGTCTCGGCGGTGATGCCGCTGCCGACGAAGACGGGGGCTGTTGCTCCGGCAGCCAGCTTCACGCGTCTCACGTGATCCGGGTCGGTTTTTTTGCCGGTGCCGGAGCCGCTGACGATCAGGGCGTCGGCCAGGCCTCTGATCAGCGTGTCGGCGACGTCGTCTTCCAATGCGACCTCGCGGCCGGCCAGGGGGGCGGAATGTTTCACGTCGACGTCGGCAAAGATGCGGATGGCGCCCGCACCCAAGGACGCGCGTTTGCGGAGCAGGTCGTGGGCGATGCCTTGAAGGACGCCTTGGTCGGCCACGCGGGCGCCGCAGAGGACGTTGACCCGGACGAAGCTGGCGCCGGACGCCTGGGCGACGGCCAAGGCCGAGAGGCCGTCGTTGCGGAGGACGTTCACGCCCATTGGCAGGCCGCCGCCCGCGAGGGCTTCGCGGAGCCTGGCGACGATCACGCTCATCTGCGCCACGGTCTCGGGCGGCACGCTCCCGGGGAAGAACGGCACGTCGCCGAAGTTTTCGACCATGATCCCGTGGACGCCGCCTTCTGCGAGCGCCATGGCATCGCGAAGGGCGAGGTCGTAGATCGCCGGGAGGTCCCCGCCGAAGCGGGGTGAACCCGCCAGCGGCATCAGGTGGACCATCCCAATGACGGCCGGGCCCTGGGAGCGACGGCGGAGGAGTTGCATCGTGCCGAGTTCATCGGGGTGAGCGGGCATGTTTGGAAGGTGACATGGCGCGGGAAGCTTCGCAAGGCGTGAAACATCGCCTACGTGCAACGGGAGATTCAGCATCCACGCAACCGGCCTCCCTCTCCTATGTACTCATGGGAGAGGGCGGGGGAGAGGGTCTTCGTTGCGCGACCGGCGCACGTCTATGCTCAGCCCCTCTCCCCCGCCCTCTCCCCAGCGTACTGGGGCGAGGGAGGACGTCGCTCGCGGAGAAACGAATGCCTCGGCTTCAAAACGTTGCGCTAATCGTCCTCCTGCTACTCTCCGGCTCCGCGCGCGCCGCCGAGCCTGCGGCCAAGCCTCCCAACATCCTCTTCGCCATCGCCGACGACTGGGGCTTTGGCCACGCGGGCGCGTACGGCTGCAAGTGGGTGAAGACGCCCGGCTTTGATCGGGTTGCGGCAAACGGCGTCTTGTTCACTCATGCTTACACGCCCAATGCGAAGTGTTCGCCATCCCGCGCGTGCATTTTAACGGGGCGCAATCCGTGGCAGCTCAAGGCGGCTTGTAATCACGAGTGCTACTTTCCGCCGGAGTTTAAGACGTATGCGGAAGCGCTGGGACTAAACGGGTATCGCGTCGGGATGACGGCCAAGGGTTGGGCGCCCGGCGTGGCGGTTGATGAAAACGACAAGCCGCGGCAGATGGCGGGGAAACCGTACAACCAGAAGACGACGCCGCCGCCGGCCTCGGGGATGGATCGTCTCGATTACGCGGCGAACTTCCAGACGTTTCTCGAAGACGGTGAAGCGGGCAAGCCGTGGTGCTTCTGGTACGGCTGCCGCGAACCGCACCGCGCCTATGAGTATGGCTCGGGCGTCGCCAAGGGGGGAAAGAAACTGACCGACGTCGATCGTGTTCCCCCCTACTGGCCGGACAACGAGACGGTTCGCAACGACATGCTCGACTACGCGTTCGAGGTGGAACACTTCGACGCGCACCTCGTGCGCATGCTCGACCTGCTGGAGAAGCGCGGCGAATTGGAAAACACGATTGTCGTGGTCACATCCGACAACGGCATGCCGTTCCCGCGCTGCAAGGGGGCGGAGTACGAACAGTCCAACCACTTGCCGCTGGCGATCATGTGGCCGGGGGGACTCAAGAATCCGGGAAGGAAGGTGGAGGATTACGTCAGCTTCATCGACTTCGCGCCGACGTTCACCGAGCTGGCCGGCCTGACATGGGAGCAGACTGGCATGGCGCCCGCGGCCGGTCGCAGCATCGTGGGTCTTCTGCAAAGCGACAAGTCGGGATTGATCGACCCGGCCCGCGACCACGTGCTAATCGGCATGGAGCGCCACGACGTCGGACGGCCGAATGACGTAGGGTATCCGATCCGGGGGATCGTGAAGGATGGAAGACTCTTCCTGCACAACTTCGAGCCGACGCGCTGGCCGGCGTGCAATCCGGAGACCGGATACCTCAACTGCGACGGCGGCCCGACCAAGACACAAGTGATCCAGGCGCGCGGCAACGATCAAACGCGCCCTCTTTGGCAGGCGTGCTTCGGACTGCGGCCTGCTGAGGAGCTTTACGATCTCCGCAGCGACCCGGAATGCATGGAGAATCTGAGCCAGAGCCCGGGGATGCGGGATGTCACGGACCTATTGCGTAAACAACTTTTCGACGAACTGGCCGCGCAGGAAGACCCACGCATGTTCGGCAAAGGAGAAGTCTTCGAGCAATATCCCTATGCCAACGACCGCGTCCGCGCCTTCTACGAGCGATTCATGCAGGGGGAGAAGCTCGAGGCAGGTTGGGTGAACAAATCGGACTTCGACCAGTCCGGCGGCAGCGATAGCAAGTCGGGTGGTCGCACCATTCCGCGCTGACGGGAACCTCGCGCGGGGCATACACTGCCGAAGACGCGACACACGCGTGGCGAGGAGTCCATGCACCAGCACGAGCACGACGAGACCAACGCTCCGGTCCAGAACGACGACAACATGAAGCCCACCGACCCGACCGCCGGCCTGGCGAAGGGCATGGCGGGCGCGCAGCCGCCGCTGGAATCGGATGGCGCTCGCGAAACCCATCAGAGCAAGACTGCCGCCGGACTCAGGGCGGTCTACCAGACGGCTCACTTCGGCTTCAAGGAGATGGGGGTCAAGCGCACGTTCCAGACATTGCTGAAGGTCAATCAGAAGGATGGGTTTGACTGCCCGAGCTGCGCCTGGCCCGATCCGGACGGGCATCGCAACGTCGCCGAGTTTTGCGAGAACGGTGCCAAGGCCGTCGCGTCGGAGGCGACGAAGAAGCGCCTCACGCCGGAACTGTTCGCAAAGCACTCCATTTCCGAAATGCTCCAGAAGCCGGACGTCTGGCACGAATCACTCGGGCGCATCACTCACCCGATGGTGCGGCGGAAGGGATCGGACCATTACGAGCCGATCGAGTGGGAGGTTGCATTCAAGTTGATCGGCGGCGAACTTCGCGCACTCGCGTCCGCAGACGAGGCCGCCTTCTACACATCCGGCCGCGCTAGCAACGAAGCGGCGTTCATGTACCAGTTGTTCGCGCGGCAGTTCGGCACGAACAACCTGCCGGATTGCTCCAACATGTGCCACGAATCGAGCGGCGCGGGCCTGAGCGCGACGATCGGCATCGGCAAGGCCACCGTCAAGATCGAAGACTTCGCCCACGCCGACTCGATCTTCGTCATCGGCCAGAACCCCGGCACCTGTCACCCGCGCATGCTCACCGAGCTGCAGAAGGCCGCCCGCAACGGGTGCAAGATCGTGAGCATCAATCCGCTCAAAGAGCCCGGCCTGCGGCGCTTCAGCAACCCGCAGGAGCCGCTGCAGATGCTCACGCCCGGCGCCGGCACCGACCTAGCGTGCCTCTTCCTGCCGGTGCGCATCAACGGCGATGTCGCGCTGCTCAAGGGGATCATGAAGGAGATGCTGGAGGAGGACCGTCGCACCGGCGGAAAGGTGCTGGCGCGCGATTTTATCGAGCATCAGACGCAAGGATTTGAGGCATTCGCGGCGGACCTGCAGCAGGAAAGTTGGGAAACAATCGTCGAAAGCAGCGGCCTCACCCGCGAGCAGATCCGGGAGGCGGCACAGATCGCCATCAAATCGGAGCGAGTGATCTGTAGCTGGGCGATGGGGATCACGCAGCACAAAAACGGCGTCGCCAACGTGCAGAGCATCGTCAACTTCGCCCTGCTGCGCGGCCAGATCGGCCGGCGCGGCGCGGGGCTCTGCCCCGTGCGCGGTCACAGCAATGTGCAGGGAGACCGCACCGTCGGCATCTGGGAAAAGATGAGCGACGAGTTCATGAAAGCACTCGGGAAGGAGTTCAACTTCGATCCCCCTCCAAAGCATGGCCTGGACGCCGCCCGCACCATCGAAGCGATGCATCAAGGGAGGGTGAAGGTCTTCGTCGCACTCGGCGGCAATTTTCTGGCCGCGACACCCGACACCAACTACACCTCCGAGGCGCTATCACGCTGCAAGCTCACCGTGCAGGTCTCCACGAAGCTGAACCGCGCCCATTTGATCACCGGCGAACAGGCGCTGATCCTGCCGTGCCTCGGGCGCACCGAAAATGACTTTCAGAAGTCGGGCCAGCAGTTCGTCAGCGTCGAGGACACGACCGGCGTCGTGCACATGTCGAAGGGCGTGCTGCCGCCGGTCTCGGAACACCTCCGCAGTGAGCCGGCCATTATCGCGGGGATTGCGAAGGCGACGCTCGGCGAGAAAACGACGGTCGACTGGATGGGCCTCGTCGACGACTACGATCGCGTCCGCCAGCATATCGAGCACGTGGTGCCCGGCTTTTCGCAATACAACACGCGCGTTCGCCAGCCGGGCGGGTTTTACCTGCCGAACGACCCGCGCGAGGGTAAGTTCAACACGCCGTCGAAGCGCGCCAAGTTCACCGTACACCCGATCCCTTCGCACGAACTGGGCAGCGGAAAACTGCTGCTCACCACGATCCGCAGCCACGATCAGTTCAACACGACGATCTACAGCGAAAACGACCGCTACCGCGGCATCTCGGGCGGCCGGCGCGTGGTGTTCCTGAATGAAAGCGACATGGCGCGGCTAGGCGTGAAGAAAGACCAGTGGGTCGATCTGGTCGGCCACTACGAATCGGAGACGCGCCGCGCTGAACGGTTTAAGGCCATCCCCTACGACATCCCCCCCGGCTGCGCGGCGGCCTACTTCCCCGAGACCAACGTCCTGGTCCCCGTCCGCAACACCGCCGACGGCAGCAACCAGCCGGCCTCGAAATCGATTGTGATCACGGTGGAGGCAAGCGAGCGGCTCTGATTTGAGCGTTGGTACCGCCGGCGAAGCACAATGCGGACGTCATCCCGAGGGGAGCGGTAGCGAGCCGAGCACGCGTGACTTTTTCGCGTGGCACGGGCTACCAGCCCGTGATTTCGCCTCATAAAGACATGGGCTGGTAGCCCATGCCACAAAAACTCACACGCTCCGAGGGATCTCAAATCGGAACACACCGCGGTTCTACCCGTCTCGAGATCCCTCGTCGCAAGCTCCTCGGGATGACCCATTACGGTGGAAACAGAGGCAATCGGACGGCTGTCTCTCACGCCGCGTCAGCAGTCGCGATCAACTGCTTTGCCATCCACGCCTCGACGGCGGCGGTGTCCATCGGGCGGCTGAAGAGGAAGCCCTGGGCGGTTTCGCATTCGAGCGATTGCAGCATCGCCACCTGGTCGGGCGATTCGATCCCCTCGGCCACCAGCGTCATCCCGAGATTTCGCGCCACTGCCACAATCGCGTGCACGATCGCGGCGTAGTCGCGCCGGCCGGTCATGTTCTGAATGAAGCTGCGGTCGATCTTCAGACCGGTCAGCGGGAAGCGGTGCAGGCAGCTCAGCGAAGAGTAGCCGGTGCCGAAGTCGTCCATCGAGAGGCGCACGCCCAGCGCCCGCAAGCGCTCCAGCACGGGAACCGCGACGTCGGCATTCTGAATCATCGCCGTCTCGGTGATCTCAAGGATCAGCGTCTCTGGGCGGATCTCCGTCTCGGCCACGACGCGCTCGACCATCCCGACGAGAGTCGGCGACAGGAGCTGGCGCGCCGATAAATTGACGCTCATCGACAGGTCCGGGTGGCGCAGCGGGTCACGTTGCTGCCAGGACTTCAGTTGTCGGCACGCTTCCTCCAACACCCAGTCGCCGATCGGGATGATCATTCCCGTATCCTCGGCGCAGGGGATGAACTCGGCTGGCGAGACCATCCCCCGCTTTGGGTGCTGCCAGCGGGCCAGCGCCTCAAACCCGACCAGGCCGCCCGTCGCCAGCGAAACGATCGGCTGATAGTGAAGCTGCAGCTCGCCGCGCTCCACCACGGTCCTCAGCTCGGTTTCCAGTTCGAGGCGGGCGCGGATCTCCTCGTGCATGGTCTGATCGAACAGGACGAAACACGCCTTCCCCGCGGCCTTGGCGCGATACATCGCGGTGTCGGCGTCGCGCAGCACATCCTCGGCGCGATCGTACCCGACGGCGCTGGTCGTCACGCCGATGCTGACGGTGGTGTTGATCGCGTGCCCCTTGGGGCTGTAGGGCTCGCCGAGTTCCTTCATGAGCCGGCCCGCGACGATCGCGACGTCATGGACGTGCTTCAGACCCTCCGCCAGGACGACGAACTCGTCGCCGCCGAGGCGGGCGGTGGTCGGGTCGCCTGGGGCGGCGGCCGCGTCGGTCGTTCGCAGCACGCGCGACAAGCGATGGCTGATCGCGATGAGCAGGGCGTCGCCGACGTCGTGGCCCAGGCTGTCGTTGACGAGCTTGAAGCGGTCGAAGTCGAGGAAGAGCAGCGCGAAATGCCAGTTGGGATCGCGCTTGTGCTGCTCGACTGCACGTACGAGCCGATCGTGAAGCAGCGCGCGATTGGGAAGCCCGGTGAGCTTGTCGTGCAGCGCCGCGTGCTCGGCGGCATTCTTGGAGCGGCGGAGCTTCTCTTCGACCCGCACCCGCCCGCGCATCTCGGTGCGCAGCGACTCGTTGGCCTTCGAAAGCTCGGCCGTCCGGGCCTGCACCTGCATTTCGAGGTCGGCGTGGGCGCGTTCCAGCGCGTGGACGGCCAGCTTCCGCTCGGTGATGTCGAAGGCGATCCCCTGCATGAAGACGGGATTCCCCTGGGCGTCGCGAACCACCTGGCATTCGCCGTGCACCCAGACGACGCGCCCGTCGCGCGCCACCAGGCGGTATTCGGATTTGAACTGCAGGCCGGTCGCGCAGAGGTGGCCGAACTCCTCGACCCAGCGCGCCTTGTCATCGTCGTGAATGCAGTTGAACCAGAGGAACGGATCCTCCAGCCATTCGGTCGGCGTGAAGCCGAGGAGCGTTTCGATCTGCGGGCTGACGTAAAGCTCGTGGCGGTCCCCCTCGAAGGCGGCGATGAATGTGACCGCGGGGATTCGCTCGACCAGCGCCCGGTAGCGCAGCTCTGCCGCCTTGAGTTGCGACTCGTGCGGGGAAAGCGGGCCGATGGGAGGCACGGCGGGGCTTCCGGGAAGCACCAGGGGCGCCATGCCCGGCGCGCCCAGCCATTCCGAGCCCGACATCTCGGCAAAGGAGGCCAACTGCTGGAGGAGTGCCTCGGCTTGTTCGCACGACACCTCGCCGGCGCTAGCCGAGACGCCGTCCTGCGCCTCCCCGGCTGGCTGAGAACGCGCCCCCATTAATGAGGCGGTCAAGCTGTGAATGCGTTGAGCGATCGCCGCCTCCATGCCGAGTCGGGATTCGGTGCCTTCCGTGGCAAATGCCCCGACCGTGATCGGCCTTCCCACCCCAGCCATTGCTACCTATCGGCTTCTGAGAATCCTGAACAAATATTTCTCAAGTGACCATCGACGCTTTTCAATCTATTGGTTTGATCGGCTAGGCCCGCTTAAACGCTGGAGGCGGTGCGGGGGTATTTTCCGCTGAACCCCATGAAAAAACTCCCCTTCCTCGCCGTGCGGCTTCTGGTCCTCGCTTTGGGCGTAATGCCGGTCACCGTTCAGGCCGCCGACGCTCCCGCGCCGGCTAAGAAACCCGCCCGGCCGCCGGCGCCGGCGCGCGACCCGCACACGCCGGGTTACGTCGAGGCCAAGGAGCTTCCCGACGGGGAAGTGCCCCCGGCCGACGTCGACGGGAACTTCATTATCGGCCCGACGCACAAGAAGGCGCCGGAGATGAGCAAGCAGGACGGCGTCCCTCAGGGGACCGTCCACGAACTCACGATGAAGTCGGAAGACAGCAAGATCTACCCCGGCATCGCCCGCGATCAGGGCACTTTCGGCACGCCCGACCCGAACAATCCCGCCAAGCTCGATGTCACCACCAGCCACCCGCACCCGTACGTCCGCAAGGTGGCCGTCTACGTCCCGGCCGGTTATGTGGCGGGGAAAGAGATGCCGTTTATCGTGACGGCCGACGGCGATCGAGGAATTTTCCCCGCGCTTGACAACCTCATCGCCGCCAAGAAGGTCCCCGCCATGGTCGCCATCGCCATCGGTAATGGCTCCGGCGACGCGCAGGGCAGCCAGCGCGGTTTGGAATATGACACCATGTCCGGCCTCTATGCCGAGTTCGTCGAGAGCGAGGTGCTGCCGCTCGTTGAGAAAGAGGCCAACGTCAAGCTGACCAAAGACCCCGAAGGCAGGGCCACCATGGGGTGCAGCAGCGGCGGCTCCTGCGCGATGATCATGGCGTGGTATCACCCGGACCTCTACCACCGCGTTCTGACCACCTCCGGGACTTTCGTCAACCAGCAGTGGCCGCACAACCCGCAGACGCCCGGCGGCGCGTGGGAGCTTCACAAGACCCTCGTGCCCGGCAGCGAGAAGAAGCCCCTTCGCATCTGGATGGAAGTGGGCGACCGCGACCTGCTGAACCCCAACGTCATGCGCGACGACATGCACGACTGGGTGCTCGCCAACGAGAACATGGCCAAGGCCCTTGCGGCCAAGGGCTACCACTACCAATTCGTCTTCGCCCAAAACGCCGGCCACTGCGACGGCGCGATGAAGGGGCAGTTGATCCCCGAAGCGCTGGAGTATGTGTGGAAGGGGTATCCGATCGAAGGAGCAAAGTAAGTCCGGCAAGCCCAGCCGGCTGGCGCAAATTGGCAACATTGCGACTCGTTTGCCCATAACGATCGGGACGGCCGCGCTGTATACAGAATACACGCGTCCGGAATTCCGACTGAAACCCGGCCGATCGTTAAGTCTAGCTGTCGTGGAGGAGTCGTGAGAAAAGTGCGCTGCGTGATGCCGGCCTTGGCCGCGCTCTGTGTCATTTCCACCCCGCTGTTCACCTCTGCGGCGGTCGTCACGTTCAAGGAAGATGTCGCGCCGACCGGAACCTACGCCTCCGGGATCGCCACCGTGCGCAGCGCCGGCAGCACGAATACGAACTTCGGCTCGGACAACGCCGTCATCGCCGGTGTGACGACGACCGACACGCTGCGCGGCGAGTTCAGCTTTCCCGTCTCCTCCATCCCCGCCCTGACGACGGTCAGCAGCGTCACGCTTACCCTGGTGGGCGGCACCAATGATGCCACAAGCACCACCAGCGTTTCGCCAGTCCTCGTCCTCCTGGACAGCTCCTTCACCGAGAGCACGGTCAACTACACCAACCAGCCCACGTTCACGACCAACACGGTGCTCAGCACGTTGACCGGCCTCAACCCGACGGTCAGTTTTGCGGGAACCACCTTCACGTTCCCCTCCACAGCGGCATTCGTGGCGGCGGCCCAGGCGGCGATTGACGCGGGCGGATCGCTTAACTTCGTGCTCAAGCTCCCCAACGATACGCCCGGCACGCGGAACATCCTGAACTTCGTCAGTGACGACCCCAACGCCTCCGGCGCTTACACGACCGCGAATCAGCCGACCCTGACAATCACCACTGTGCCCGAGCCCACGTCGCTCGGATTGCTTGGTCTTGCCTCGCTCCCGTTTCTCGCGCGGCGCGGCCGGCGACGAAGGGGCGCGGGCGCCGCATAGACGGCGCATCTCCCCCGGATCGCCACGCGAACAGCGAGCCGATCCTTGTCGTCTCAAAGCCGCAAAAACAGGCTTGACCGCCCGTCGCGACGCCAATAAAAGATAGACGTCACGTCATGTATTCACCGACCACACATTGGTGTTTTTCCGCAGTGTTAGCGGCATTTTATGCCGTCGTCGCCCTGGGCCCTCGCGCGCAGGCGGCGGTCACGCTGATCGCCACCGAAGACAACAACGTCCTGAAGAGCGCGGGCACCACGGTCCAAGGAACGGGAAACGAGGTCACCTTTAACTTGAAGGAGTCCTCCACGGCTCAGTCCAACGCCCGAGAAGGATTCATCAAGTTCAACCTGAGCACGCTTCTCCCCGCCGACAATGACGGACTCCTCACCTTCACCACGTCGGGTGCGGCCGGGACGTCATACACGCTGCGGGCCTACGGGCTGAAGTCTGGCGCTGCCGGTTTCAACTGGGCCGAGAACACCATCACGTACAACACTCGTCCGGCACCCAGCACCACGGGCACCCTGGTCGATACCACGCTGGCCACAGCCCTTGGTTCGGACGTCGCGGTCGCCAACGCCGCCCCCTCAGGGACCAAGGTGTCGTTCCCCATCTCCGGCCTGAGCAACTACCGCCAGACGGACGACTCGATGACGGTCATCCTGGTCGTCACAAGTCAGACCAGCGGAACCCCCTCCTTTCTCTTCGGCTCCTCGGAAGCCGCCGACCAGACGACCGCCCCGACCCTCGTCGTCCCCGAGCCGACAAGCGTTGTCGCGATGCTCGGCGCCGCTACCACGTTACTTCTCCGCCGACGTCCTCGCTGAGACCATCCACGAGCGAGTTCCCCCCGGTGGCCTTCATTTAGCTATAGCCCATCGCACTGCAATCCGACGCCGCTTGCGCAACCGGTACGTCCGCGATACCATTTCAACCATGCTCCACCACCTCGCCCGCAGCTTCGCTCTTTTCTTGATTACTTTCTGCAGTGTCTCATTCCTCCGCGCCGCCGATGCGCCGGCTCTGAAGTATGACGACCCCAAGCCGCAGCGGTATGAGATCACGGCTCGGGCGAGTGAGATCGATCCGCGGTGCAAGGCGCATCCGGAGATTGGGTTTTTGCTGGAGAAGGACGGCAAGCCGCAGGACACGGAAGGGGCGGCCGTCGATACGCGGGTGGCTTCGCGCGGGAAGTTGGTGATCTGGCTGATGGGCTCCAGCCCGATGCTGTTCGAGCGCGTCAACTCCTACGGCATGCACGCGATCTACGTCCACTACGCCCGCGGCTGGTTCGACAAGTTCGGCAACGCGGCCCCGGAGGGGGACAGCAACTTCCTCGGCAAGATCCGGCTGGAAGCGACGACGGGGAAGGACGAGAGCCCTGTCGTCGATATCCCCGAGCCGGACGGGATGATGGAGCGCGCGTATCAGTTCGTGAAGTATCTCGCGAAGAAGAATCCGCAGGCGAAATGGGACTATTTTCTCAGCGAAGATGGGAAGGGACTTCGCTGGGATCGCGTGATCATCACCGGCGCATCTCACGGCGCGACCAGCGCTGCGCGATTTGCCAAGGCCGTAAAGGTCGACCGGTGCGTCTGCTTCTGCGGCCCGCGCGATCAGTATGAAGCCTGGCAGGGGTTCGAATCCGCTACGCCCGCCAACCGTTTCTTCGGATTCAGCCACGTGCTCGATGGCGGATGGACGGGCGGGCACTACTGCCGCTCCTGGGAACTGATGAAGCTCAACGATTTCGGCCCCATCGTGAAGGTCGGCGAGGCCAAGCCCCCCTACGGCAACACGCGGCGGCTGATCACCGATGCACCGGTGAAAGACGCCAACGCGGCGCACGGCTCAGTCACGCCCGGTAAGAACTCCCCGAAGAACGCCGACGGAACCTATCAGTTCGAGGACGTCTGGAAATACCTCTTCACCCACCCCGTTGAAGAAGTGGGCACTCCCGTGCCCGCCGACCCGAAGTGCCTGCATGATCTGCCTAAGCCGGCACCGAAGGCGAAGAAGTAAGTCGCAGTCCATCAGCAAAATGAGAAGCCCGCCCCGGCATCACCGGGGCGGGCTTTTTTGTCGGACCTTCTCGCTGTGAATCGAAGGCAAGCGGCACTTGGGGAAAGGCCGTGACGACGCTAACGCGGTCGCGCACCGCCCACGAATCCGGGACATCAGATGAACCGATAAGACTTGGAACGGTGCCGCCTGCCGACGAATCGACGGGCGGCAGATCCGCATGACTGGAGCAGAACCCGGATGCCTGTCATCAATTCGCGACCCGATCATCCGCACGAAGTCTTGCTCGTCGCCGGCGACGACTACACCAGCCTGATCCGGCTGTCGGCTGTCCTGCACCATGCGGGATGCCGAGTCAGCCTCCTCGCGCCGCGGGGCGTCTGGGTGGCCGAGACGAAATACGTCCGCCGCCGGATGCTGGTCGGGAAGGGGTCCGTGGAGGTGGTCGAGGCGCTTCGGCCTCACTTGGCGAAACACGGCGCGGATTATCGCTGGATCATTCCAGTTGATGACGGAATCCTGCGCGAGCTCGTCCGCCGGCGCAACGAGTCATGGATCGCCGACTGGTTCCCCGTCGATGTCCACACCGACGCGCCAGAGCTGATCGTTTCGAAGGTCAACTTCTTCGTCGCGATGACCGCGGCCGGCGTCCCGATGGCGCGGTCGGAAGTGGTCCGGCAGTTAGGCGAAGCCGTGGCGGCGGCGGATCGAATCGGCTACCCCGTCATGCTCAAGCGCGACCTGGGAACGGCCGGATTCGGCGTCTTCAAGTGCAACTCGCGCGACGAACTCGAAGGCCTCTTCAACGAAAAGATCCAGTCGCGGCCCGGACTGATCCAGCAGTTCCTGCCCGGCCGGGTCGGCGTCACTGAGGCGCTGTTCGATCACGGCCGACCGATCTGCTGGATGTCCTCGTACACGCCCGTTACCTGGCCGGCCCCGTTCGGGCCGTCGTGCGTACGGCAGTTCATGTATCACCCGGAAGTCGAGAACATCCTCCGCAAAATCGGCGAGGTAAGCGGCATCCACGGGTTCGGCGGTTTCGACTTCATCCACGACCCGAAGACCGGCCGGCTCGACATTCTCGAGATGCACGCTCGCGCCACCGCCGGACTGCACCTGGGTCCGAAGGCCGGCGTCGACTTTGTGGCCGCCGTCCGCGGAATGCTCGCGGGCGAACCGACCGTGCAGCGCCCCACCGCTTTCGACGGCGAAACGCCGCGGGTCACGATGTTCCCGCAGGACTTCGACCGGGCGGTCCAGCAGCGCGATTGGGGGTCGCTGGCGCGGTGGGTCTCGGGCAAGTCGGGCGCGAAAGACATCCCGTGGTCCGACCCGCGGGTGATGCGATCGTTCGCACGACGGACCTGGCGGCGCGAGTCGGGCGAGGTCCTGCCACGGCTGGCGCGACACGTTCGCGAGCCGCTGCCGCTCCTCCGCCGCGTGGCGGCCGCGCTGACGACGTTGCTCCCCTCGGGCGCCGCCGCGGTCTCACCGGTAGCCGTCAGCAGTCCACAGTCCACGCCGCCGCGAACGACCGGATCCCCGGTGCCTGCGCCGGCGTCCACGTTGCCGCCCGTCATCTTGCCGATGCCCAAGCCGTCGCCGTTGAGCGGGCCGGCCTCGTCCCACGGAACGCCCCCGCGGCGTCGCAGTGCCTGATATGAACGCGATCGGAGCCACCCAAGTCGACCCCGTGCCGACGACGCCCCCGACGCGCCGCAAGCCGACCTATTGGGTGCGCCCGCGGCCGGGCTGGATCGGCCTGAGCCTGCGCGACCTGTGGGATTACAACGAGCTGCTGCTTCTCCTCGTCGCCCGCGACATCAAGGTTCGCTACAAGCAGACGGTTCTGGGTGCGGCGTGGGCCGTCCTGCAGCCGCTCCTCACGATGGTCGCATTCAGCGTCTTCTTCGGCCGGCTGGCGAAGGTGCCGTCGGAAGGCGCTGCTTATCCACTGTTCGCGTTCTGCGCGCTCCTCCCGTGGCAACTTTTCGCCAACTCGCTCAGCCAGTCCGGCAACAGCCTGCTGGATAACGCGCACCTGATCACCAAGGTCTACTTCCCCCGGCTGCTGGTGCCGCTGGCAACGGTGGCGACGGCGGCTGTGGACTTCTCGATCGCGTTTGTCGTGCTGCTGGGAATGATGCTCTGGTATGGCGTCACGCCGGGATGGCACATCCTGGCGGTGCCGGCGTTCGTGCTGTTCGCCATGACGACAGCGCTGGCGGTCGGACTCTGGCTCTCGGCGCTGAACGTGAAATACCGCGACGTTCGCTACACGATCGGGTTTCTCGTGCAGTTCTGGCTGCTCGTCACGCCGGTGGCGTATCCGAGCAGCCTGGTGCCCGAGCGATGGCACGTCTGGTACGGGCTGAACCCGATGGCGGGCGTGGTCGAAGGGTTCCGCTGGGCGCTGCTCGGCACCGGATCTCCACCAGGGCCGATGTTCTACGTCTCGCTGGCGACGACGGCCGTGCTGCTTGTCTCGGGACTGTATTACTTTCGTCGCGTGGAGAAGACATTCGCAGACGTCGTCTGAGCGATGACGCGTCCGACTGATTGGAAACGCATGAGTGACACCGCGTTAGAAGTCGAGGGGATGGGCAAGCGCTACCGGATCGGCCGGAAGCTCGCCTACCGCACGCTGCGCGAGTCGCTGACCGACGCCGCGAAGCTCCCGCTGCGCGCTCTCCGCACTGCGTTACGCCGCCCGGGCGCGGCGCCTCAGCGTGACTCGATCTTTTGGGCGCTGCGCGACGTGTCATTCGATTTGCAGCAGGGCGAAGTGCTCGGCGTCATCGGACGAAACGGGGCCGGCAAGAGCACGCTCCTGAAGCTTCTCTCGCGTATCACCGAGCCGACGGAAGGCTCCGCCCGCGTCTACGGGCGCGTCGGCAGCCTGCTGGAGGTCGGCACCGGCTTTCACAAGGAACTGAGCGGGCGCGACAACATCTACCTGAACGCCTCGATCCTCGGCATGAAGCGCTCGGAAGTGCGGCGCAAGTTCGACGAGATCGTCGACTTCTCCGGCGTCGGAACATTCCTCGACACGCCGGTGAAGCATTACTCCAGCGGGATATATATGCGGCTGGCATTCTCGGTCGCGGCGCACCTCGACCCGGAGATCCTGATCGTCGACGAGGTCCTCGCGGTCGGTGACGCGAGCTTCCAGAAGAAATGTCTCGGGAAGATGGGGCAGGTCGCCAAGGACGGGCGCACCGTCCTGTTCGTGAGCCACAACATGACGGCCGTGCAGGGGCTGTGCAAGTCGGTCTTGTGGCTGGACGCCGGGCGGGTCGTGCAGCGCGGGCCCACGGCGGACGTGCTGCGCGAGTACCTGACCTCCGCCGCCGCGACCGACACGGTGCCGCTGGCCGAGCGCAAGGACCGCGACGGGGACGGCAGCGTCCGCATCCGTTCGATCGACGTCGGCCCGCGCGAGCCGGGCGGTGTCGTCCACGCGGGCGGACAACTCCGCGTCACCATCTCTTACGCCTCCAAGGACGGCAGGCCGATCCACCGGCCCCGCTTCTACGTCGAAATTCACGACGCGACCGGCGTCGGCATTTACCTTCTCGACAGCCAGGTGGTCGGCGGCTTCCCGGAGATTCTGCCCGCCAGCGGTTCGGTCACGTGCGTGACCGACACCCTCCGCATCACTCCGGGACGCTGCTACGTCAACGTCGGCATTTCCAAGGGAGGCGCGTTCGCCGACTGGGTCGATTACGCCGCGACGTTCGACGTCGAGGCCGACGACTTCTACGGCACGGGCCGGCTGCCGGAGAGAAGCTGGGTGTTGTGCGCGATCCCGCAGACCTGGGCGCCCGACGCAAACGAAGCCGGCGGAACCGGCAGCCCCGCGGTCCCCGCGGCGTAATCGGTCAAAAGCGGGTCAGTCACCATTATGACCGACGGCCATAATGGTGACTGACCCCCTTTTGGCCGGAAGATGTGGTTTTACGGAGGCGCGTACGCCATGAATCCCGATACCTCCAACGAGCCGCTGGTCTCCGCAATCATCATCTTCTTCAACGGGGAAAAGTACCTCGCCGAGGCGATCGACAGCGTCGTGGCGCAGACGTACGCGAACTGGGAGCTGATCCTCTGCGACGACGGCTCGACGGATGGGAGCCGGTCCATCGCCGAGCGTTACGCCGCGCTGCATCCGGGCAAGATCCGATGCGTCGCTCACGAGGGGAACGTGAACCGGGGGATGAGCGCCACGCGGAACCTCGGGCTGCGTCACGCCCGCGGGACATACGTCTCGTGGCTCGACGCCGACGACGTCTGGCTCCCCCACAAGCTCCACCGTCAGCTCGAACTGCTGCGCGAGCACCCGCAGGCGGCGATGGTGTATGGGCCGCTCCAGTACTGGTACAGCTGGTCCGGGCGGCCCGCCGACGCCGGCCGCGACTTCGTGAACCCGCCGAAGATGGCACGAGACCTCCTCCATGAGCCTCCGGTGCTCTGCCTCAGCTTCCTGCAGGACGAATCCACCATCCCCGGCGGCGTGATGGTCCGCCGCGACGTGCTGGAATCGGTGGGCGGCTATGACGACACGTTTCGCGACGAGTATGAGGACGTGATCGTCCACGCGAAGGTCTGCCTGCGGTGGCCGGTCTTCGCCTCGAGCGAAAGCCTCTACCGGTACCGCCAGCACGAGGAGTCATGCGGCGCCGAGACGCGGCGCGTCGGCCGCCGGTCTGCCCGCCGCGAGCGGTTCCTGCAGCGTTTATCGGACTATCTCAGCCAAAAAGGCCTGACCGAGTCTCCCGTGGGAATAGTGGTCCGCGACCAATTGGCGACGTGTCGCACGTACCGATATCGCCTTCGCCAGCGAATGGCAAACCTGCGACCCCGCGCCAAGCGCCTGCTCAAGATGCTTCTGCCGGGCGGGCTTTATGTCCGTCTGCGAACGCGCTGGTACACCCGCCGCGCCGCAGCGGCTAACCGGTCCCACAAACCTGCCGCTAAATTGGGTACAGGCTGAGTTCTCCCACCGCCGTGACCTCTCCCCGCGGGCCCGCGCGGGTTATCGGCCCGCCGACGCTCCGTACCGTTTTGGTCCAGCACATAATTGACATGTCGTTTTGCGCCGATGTACCGATTATGCCGACGGCGCACGATTCACCGAGCCCCCTCGCGCCAAAGCGGCGCGGCTCGGTACTCGTCTACACCATGATCGCCATGACGGGGCTCATGGCGATCTGCTCGCTCGGCGTCGACCTGGGGGTGGTGCAGCTTTCCAAGACCGAGCTGCGCAATGCGACCGATTCGGCGGCCTTGGCGGGGGTCGGCAGCATCAGCACGAGCAACACCGCCGCCCGCAACGCCGCCATCGCGACGGCGGCTCTCAACAATGTGTACGGGACGCCTTTGGTCGTGCAGTCGGCTGACGTGCTCATCGGGAAGTGGAGCACGACCACGCTAACGCTCGACACCTCATCCGCCTATCCCGACGCCGTTCAAGTTACGGGCTATCGCACGACTGCTCGCGGCAACCCGATCTACCTCATGTTTGCCAAGCTAATCGGCATGCCGAAGGTGGACCTGACGTGCGTCTCCATCGCGAAGTACACGCCCACCCTTCCGTACGGCATCACCGGGATCAACCAGGTCTACATTCACCACGATCTGCTCTTTGCCAGTTACAACTCGGGCGTCACCACTACGCCGACCGACACCGCTTACAACTCTGCCGCGTTGGTTGCTTCCAACGGGATCGTCGGAAACGGCGCCGACCACAACAGCGACATCAAAGGCGATATCAATAAGGGCCCTTCCGGCACCCTCGACGCCAACGTTACGGTCACCGGCTTCAAGAACACGCTCACCAGCGCCATCACGTGGCCCGCCCCGAGCATGGTGATCGTGACGAACCCCGGCAGTATTCCGGTGAGCTACAAGGTCAGCGGCGGCGTGACCGCCAGCCTGCCGGGCGGGACGTACTACTTCACGAAGCTCGAGCTGACCAACAACTCGAAGATCAACTTCACCGGCCCAGCCACCGTTTATCTGGATGGCAACGGCGTCTTCAACGACGGCAACCAAATTATCGCCTATAATAACGTGCCCGCGAACTTGGTGATTTATCAGTCCGCGGGGAACACCTTCGACTTCCACGACGACGCCGTCGTGTGCGGCGTCTACATCGGCCCGGGCTCTGACGTCATCTTCAACAACGACACGACGTTCTACGGGGCGATCATGTCCAAGACTGTGAAGTTCCACGACCGCGGCGACATCTTCTGCGACGAGGCCGTTGACGACACGCAGTCGTCCATGCTGGTGAAGTGAGCACCACCGCCCACGACCCAAACGCGCAGCTGCCCCTTAGTGCGCCTTTTCCCTGGCCGCCTCCAACGCCCGCATTACCGACTCGGCCGTCGTCTTCGCCAGCACTTCGTACGCTTCCGACTTCCAGTGAAACTGGTCCCCTCGCGCCAGGTCCAGCTTTGGCGCCAGCAGCAAATAAAAATCGTCGATCGGCACGTCCAGCTCTTTCATCACCTCGGCCGCCATCTTGTTGTGCTCGAGGATGACTGGATTGATGTCGGGGTCCAACTCTCCCGGCTTCCCTTTCACTGTCACCGGGGTGCTGCTGGCCCAGATGATTTTCGCCTTCGGCAGCTTCGCCCGGATCACCTCCACGAACGCCTTGGTCAGCGGCTTGAAGGTGCCCTCCTTGATCCGCCCCGCCTGCCACCCGTGCAGACCCATGTTGAAATGCACCACGTCATAAGGCCCCTGATCCAGCACGTCTGCCAGCAGCTTGTTGAAGTATTCCGACTGGCAATACGGGTTCACCCACGCATCGACATACGCCTTCCCATCCAGGGCGGCGGTCGTGGACTTCAGGTAACCGTTCAGGATCGAGTCTCCGATGAGCAACACCCGAGGCCGCTTGGCGTCGACGATCTTCGCCTTATCCAGCCGCCACCCTTTGCCGTCCGATTGAAGCCGCGAATCGCTTTCGCCGGGCGCTGCTGGTTTGGGCGCATCAGCCGCGCGTAAGGTGTTCGCCGAGACCAGCAGGAGGACGACAATCGTGCAGACTGCGAAACGGAAGGCTTTCAAGGGCGGCTCCTTTTAGACGTTCATGCGGCTGCGAACTGCAGCCGCTCATTTCCCCCGGATACTGGGAATAGCCCATCTGGTTCGGTTTTGTGGATCTCCCCTTCTGATTTTCCTCCGCCAATGCGTATGCTGATAGACGACTATGGATACCCCCGCCCGCTCTCACGCGTCACAAAGGGAAGTTTTACGGGGGTTGGAGCCGTTCGTAGGTGAATGCCTGTCTCTTCTGCTGCCGGTCGAAAAGGCGTGGCAGCCCACCGATTTCCTCCCCGACCTGACGGCCGAAGACTGGCGCGAGCACCTCGAGAAGTTCCGCGCACCGGCGGCCGAACTGCCGGACCCGATCCTAGTTGTGCTGGTCGCCGACATGGTGACGGAGGAGGCGCTCCCCAATTACTCCGTGTCGCTCAACCACCTGGCCGAGGACAAGATCGGCACCGACGACCGGCCTTGGGCCAAGTGGCTCCGCGGCTGGACGTCCGAGGAGAACCGCCACGGCGACCTGCTCAACGCTTACCTCCGCCTCACCGGACGCGTCGATATGCGAGCCGTCGAGCTGACCGTTCACCACCTTCTGAACAACGGGTTCAATCCCCGCTCCCGCCCGGACGCGTACGACGGGCTGGTCTATACCTCCTTCCAGGAACGCGCCACCAAGATCTCCCACGCCAACGTGGGCAAGCTCGCCGCCGCCGCGGGAGACAAGGCGCTAACCAAGATTTGCCTGCGTATCGCGGGGGATGAGGCACGTCACGAGTCGTTTTACACGCAAGTGATGGGTGAGGTGATCAACCAGGACCCGCAGGGGGGCCTGGTCACCGTGATGTCGATGTTCCGCAAGGTGATCGCCATGCCCGGCAAGCTCATGTTTGACGGGCACGACCCGGATCTGTTCGACCACTTCGCCGCCGTCGCGCAGCGGCTGGGCGTCTACACGGTGGAGGACTACGCGCAGATCGTCGAGCACTTGGTGAAGACATGGAACGTCGCCGGGCGCAGCGTTTCCGGCAAGGGCGCCGCCGCCCAGGAGTACCTCTGCAAGCACGCCGAGAAGTGCCGCACGACGGCCGCCCAAGTCGCCGAGGCCGCCGCCAAGCAGCCCCCCGTCGCCTTCAAGTGGGTCTTCGGGCGCGAGGTGTGAGTCACCCGAGGATTCGACGAAAAGCGGACGGCTGGCGTGCCATCCCGTGACGCAGAATCCCAAAAAAAACGCACATTTCCCGCCATTGTTTGAAACGGACTGCGTTTTCCTTGGAAGTTGGCCTTTGACGACGATATCGTTTGCGCAGGGACGGCGGCCAACAAATGAGTAGATCCATGACCGGGGACCAGTCTCATCGCCCGATCTCCCACCACGCCCGGCGCGACGGGCATCGGGGATTTACCCTGGTCGAACTCCTCGTTTCGATCGGAATCCTGGTCGTGCTGATGTCGCTCATCATGGCGGTGACCGGCCGCGCTCGCGACCAGTCGATGCGGGCGAATTGCACGAACAACCTGCGGCGGCTTGTGAACGCCTGCCACTGCTATGCCGCCGAGAACAACACGTTCCTCCCCTTCCCCAGCGACGACAGCGCCAACACCGAGTGGAAGGCCGCCGGATGGCTCTACAATGAGGCCCCAGGCACGGGTCTATCGCCCCTGAGAGCCAAGCCGACGAAACTGGAGCAGGTCACGCTCGGTTCGATCTGGAAGTACATGCAGGACCGGGACGCCTACCACTGCCCCGCGGACCCGCCCCCCTACTTGGGAGCGATCAACGGCCGCAACTCCCATGAGCTGACGTCCTACCAGATGAGCTGGGTGGTGGGCGAGTGGGGCAACCGCACGCAGGTGATCTTCACCAAGGTTCCCGCGTTCCGGCTGGGCCGGATGCCATCGCGCGGGATCATCTTTTGGGAAGGGGATGAGGTCGGGGCCGACGCCAACATGTGGAGCGACGGCACGAACATGCCCGCCAATGGCCTGACTCGCCGCCACGGCGCGGGCGCCACCGTTGCCTGCTTCGACGGCAGCACCGCCTGGATCACCCGCGTCGAATTCGACAAGATGGCCAACGCCAGCGGCAAGAACATGCTCTGGTGCAATCCGGTTACGTCGAACGGACACTAAGTCTTCTCAGCCCCCGCACTCCGACTCCCTCTCACACGCTGCACGCGAAGTGAATCCGATGACCTCATCGCCGGCCGAGCGCAGGATGACCGATGAGTTCAAGGCGAACTCGGGCGCAGGCAGCGCGTGTGCCCGGATTGATCCAGCCGAAAGACGTCACCATCGGCGTGACAACGATGATCCTGTTCGAAAGCGGCGTCGGACTGGCGGAAAATACGAGTTCCAGCGATCCGGCCGATACATCCTTAGTGCGCCGCCCGGGAATAGACGGAACCCGAGCTCTTTCGCAGCTCTGTCGCCTGCTGGCGGGCGGCGGCGGTGGAGCGAGATTCGTCGGGGTCGGGCTGGCGGGCGTCGGGGTTGACGAAGCGCGAGACTTCCATGACGACGCCGCCGCAGACGATGGAGCCGCCGGCGTAGTTGACAACGGTGTCGGCGAAACGGGGTGAGGGGATGCGGGCCGGATCGTAGAACTTGGGAGCGGCGGTGGCGAGGGCATCCTCCTGGGCGCCGCGGAGCCAGGCGGTGTCCCAGCCGGCCTTGTCGGCGAGTCGGTCCGTGCGGATCAGCGCGGCGACGACGCCCAGGTCGGCGATGTTTTGAAGATCGGCGATCAGCGGCTCGGCAACGGCCATCTGCGGCATCTTCGCGCTGAACGTCTCGGCCCATTGCTTGGCGACGGGCGTGGCGCCGCGGGGATCGAACGAAATGCTGCCGGCCTGCAGACGCAAACGATTGCCGCGAAGCTCGTAGACGGTGCCATCCTTCGAGACACGGATCGGGTCATACGCCGGCTCGAACCAGATCTGGCAGGCGCCGGAGCGGGAGTTATCGACGGCGACACCCAGCCCCGCGACGGACGCCTTGTCGGCGCCGAGCCCGAGCCGCTTCATCTTGTAGTCGGCGGCGATCATCGAGAAGGCCAGCCGCGTGTCTTCCATGGTGCCGAAGACTTCGACTTTCTGCGGGCCCAGCGCCGTGCGGAGCGCTTCCATGCGGTCCTTGCGCGGCTTGCCGAGCATGTCGGCGGCGACTTTTTCGGATTTCTTCAGCGAGTCGTCCGGTGGATTAATTTTGCAGCCGAACAACCCGGGGCCCGATCGATTTCCCTGGCGAAAGAGAACGACGAAGTCGTCGAGTTGCATGACCGGCCGACCGGTGGTCTTGCCGGTGGCGAACTGGCGGCTGGTGACGTCCCAAGGCTCCCCGGGTCCGGCGAGGAGCAGGTCATGCTCTTCGGGAAGGACAATCAGATACTGGATTCGGGTGAGGCCGCCGAGATAGGTCAGTTGTTCCGGGACGGGTTTGCCCGCCTCGATGCACGTCTTCACTTCGGCGAATAGCTTCGGCAGCGACACATAGGTGAGGCCGGCCGCATCGATTTCGACGGACTTGTTGTTGGCGGGTTTCTTGGCGGCGTGGGGTTTGTCGGGTGCTTCCTGACGCGCGTGGATGACGCCGTCAGTATCGATGTAGACGCCCGGAACGCTGCCGCCGATCGGCAACACCTGTGACCGAACCTCGGGGGTGATCGCGAACAGGATTACGATCGCCACCAACCCGAAGCAAAGCCTGGCTGATCCAACGCGGGGGAAGGTTCGGTGCGCCATGGATGACTCCCGGATGTCGGCGGATCGGAGCGAACAAACACACGCCGCGGGCGGAAACCGGCCGCGTCACGCCTGAGCGTATGGTTGCAAAGGAGGCGCGTCAACGAAAACCTGCTGCGAAGACGGGTCACCGGATGACGCAAAATCAGAATAATTTGGCGGAAAGATCGACGAGAAGGAATAGAGCTGGTGGGTATCGTGGGCGCTTTACGCACATGTCTCATCAGGACCGTCGCCCCACCGCGGTGCGGGGGCACGTTCGAGAACTGAACGGAGCATCCTCCATGGCCCTGCTACCCGTCTTGGAAGTCGAAGCCGCACCGGTGCAACGATCGCTTCGCCGCCGCCCAGGACGCGCGTTCACGCTGGTCGAATTGCTGGTGGTCATCGGAATCATTGCGGTCCTGTGCTCGCTACTGCTGCCAGCGGTTTTCCGGTCGCGCGACAAGGCGAAGCGGATCCAATGCGCATCGATCGTGCGCTCGCTGACGCAGTGGTCGATCAGCTACGCGATGGCCAACGAGGGCTACCTTCCGGGCATGCACTTGGGACAGGCGTACCCGTACTGGTTCTATCGAAACAATGTCGCCACCGACAAATCGGTGTGGGTTCTGATGCTGGAGAAGGACCTGCGATGGGAACGGGCCAACTTTTACTGCCCGAACAACCCGGACCTGAACCGGGACGACCTGTGGGAGCCGGCCACCTCACCCAACGGCACCGTGTGGGGATACACCTACTTTGGTGTTTTTACGCAGTTCACGGTGCCGGCCCAAGGCGGGGTGTCGACGGGCTCGCTGACCTGGAACACGACGCCCGAGCCCAATTTCGTGACCACAGGCAAGCCCTGGACGGCCAGTCGTCTGACGCACCTGCCGATCTACGAGGTGCTCTGGACCGATAACATTCGCAGCTATAACGGATCTTTTTCCGACAACGTCGTGAGCAACCACGTGATCGGCAAGGAGCCCTCCACCGGCGTGATGCCGGACGGCACGGGCGGCGGAAATGTCGGCTTCCTCGACGGCCATGTGGAGTGGCGGCCACAGACCGTCATGAAACTGCGGTGGACCGTGGGGCAATACCGCGGTTACTTCTGAACGGGCGATGCCCGTACCGGTGCAGCCCTCATCCGCCAGCCCTCACGCATTTGGACCTGTCGCAATTTCGAAAATAATTGTCGCAAAGAAGAGAGTGCCCAAGGTGGTGGCCACCGTCTACACTATAGTTTGACGGTTGCGGATCATGTCCAGCGGCTTCATTTCGCCGTTTCGCCGCTCCCCGCACGCGGCCGTCCGAGGAGGTTGTATGCTGGTCCTACAGGCTGCCCGCCGCTCCGTTGCCCGGAATCGGTGGTCACTTTCCAGTCCCGTCCGAATCGTTCGCCGTGCATTCACACTGGTCGAATTGCTGGTGGTCATTGGGATCATCGCGGTGCTCATCGGAATCCTGCTCCCCGCACTGAACGCGGCTCGCGAGCAGGCCAACATGGTGGCCTGCCTCAGTAATCTGCGCCAGATCGGAACGGCCACGGTAATGTACTCCAACCAGTTCAATGGTTACGTCATTCCCGGCTACGCCAACACCGCTGTCACCAGCGCCTCGTCGCCCCACAAGGCCGACGCCGAGAACTATGCGACGATGCTGGTGAATCTGAACCTGCTCCCCGCCCCGGATGTGCAGTCGATGACGGCCCCGGTGTCGAGCGTATCGAGCGTCTTCAAGTGCCCATCCGGCAGCGAGGACAACCCGTATAACTTCTGCACTGCGTCGAGCAACGTACCGAACATGGTCGGGCGCAATGACGGCAATGGCGACCGGGCATGGCGAACACAGTCGCTCAGCAGCGGCAAGGTGATCGACACCTGGTACGGCATCAACATGGTGATCGAACTATTCAAGGACCAGTACCGTCAAGCGCCGGCGCGGCGTATCCCGGAAACGCAGAGCGGATCAAACGCTTTGAACAAGGTGGCGAAGATCAAGGGATCCTCACGGATGGTCTTCATCTATGACGGGGTGTTCCTCCACCTGCATCAGGATCCGGACCGTCTGACCGCCCGCCACAAGAAGCGGACCATGACCAACATTCTGTTCCTGGATGGACATGCCGTCAGCACCGACGTCCGAGGCCTGCCCGGCGAAATGGGAGACAACCCGGCCGGCGTGAGCCCGCCACTGATCTACGATCAGACGCAGTTGAAGAAGCATTCGGAATTTCTCTGGTCTACCACCCAGGAGCCGTAGACTCTGAAGAAAGCCGCCCCGCGCGGCCGAAAGCAGGCGGGTAGAGCGACATTTCCGGTTCACGAAGAGAGTCCTTGGAGTCACTTATGATGCGACCACTGCCCCGCCTGTTCCGCGCCGCCCGAACCGCCTTCACGCTGGTCGAGCTTCTGGTGGTCATCGGAATTATTGCGGTTTTGATTGGAATCCTGCTGCCGGCCCTGAACGCGGCGCGCGAACAGGCTGCGATGGTCGCCTGCCTCAGCAACCTGAAGCAGATCGGGGCGGCGTCGGTCATGTATTCGACGCAGTGGAAGGGATACATCATCCCCGGCTATGGCAAGGTCGGCACAACCAACGGGTCGGGCACGATGTACGACGCCGAAAACTACGCCACGATGATGGTGAATCTGAAGCTGCTGGATGCGCCGGATGTGAAGTCGCTGACGGCCCCGGTGTCATCCGTCGGCAGCGTCTTCAAATGCCCCGCGGGCAGCGACGAAGACGTCTACGACTTCTGCACGACATCGGGCGGCTCCCCCGCCGCCAAGGGCCGCTGGGACGGCAACGGCCGCCGCGCTTGGCGCACCTTGTCAGACAGTTCCGGCATCGTGATCGACACCTGGTACGGCATCAACGGCGTGCTCAGCAACGTCGGCAACAACACGGCCGGGGGATTCGCGCCGGTGCGGCGCATCCCACACACTGCGGTCGGTGTGAGCGGCTATAGCTGGCAACTCAACCGCGTCACCAAGATGAAAGACTCGTCGCGCATGGTCTTCATGTACGACGGACTCTTCATGCACCTGCACTGGGACGCCGACCGGATCAACGCCCGGCACAAGCGCAACACGATGACCAACCTCCTCTTCTTCGACGGCCACGCCGCTAGCTATCAGGCTTCGGCTCTTCCGGGCGACCCGACCACCAAGAACATGGGCCCGCACGCCGACGGCACGAATTACTTCACCGTCAGTCTGCTGAAGAACTACCCTGACCTGATCTGGACCACCGACCAGCAGTGAGCAAAACGCACGCAACAGGTAAGAATGCAACCGGCGGCGGAACGCGAGTTCCGCCGCCGCTCCGTTGCGCCACCGAGGATCGCCGCGCTGGGGCACCGGACAGGCCCGCCATCTCCTGATATAGTCGCTGCCGAACGTGCGGGAAGCTGACATGGGAGGTCGGCCGTGCCCACGCGCGACGGACTCGCGGGAGATCGATGAAGCTCAAAGTCTTAGAAGCCGCCCCGGATGCCCCCTGGTTTGCCGACGGGCTGAAGTTCACCTGCACCGGCTGCGGCGGATGCTGCACCGGCGGGCCGGGCTTCGTCTGGGTGACAAAAGAGGAAATCGTCCGCGTCGCCGAGTACCTGAAAATCACGCCCCAGCAAACGGCCGACAAGTATTGCCGCAAAGTGCACGGCAAGTGGAGCTTCAAGGAGATCAACCGCGGCGGGCTGTTCGACTGCGTCTTCCTGAAGGAGCATGCCCCCGGCGCCAAAACCGACGACGGCACCCCGCTCCGCGGGCGTGGCTGCTCGATCTACCCCGTCCGCCCGCTCCAGTGCCGCACCTGGCCCTTCTGGCCCGAAAATGTCTCCAGCAAAACCGCCTGGAACCGGGCCGCCAAGAAATGCCCCGGCATGAACGAGGGAGACCGCCACTTCACCCGTGAGAAGATCGAGAGCCTGCGCGACGCCGATGAGTGGCCGGAGAATCCGCCGTCGTCGAAGAAGTGAACGCGGCGGGAGTCGCCGTCGGGCCGCCAATTGCCAGGGGCTTCCTCCCTCGCCCGTGTACTCACGGGAGAGGGCGGGGGAGAGGGTCTTCGATCGCGCGTGCCGCGCGTCATCCCGAGCTCTCCCCTCTCCCCCGCCCTCTCCCCGGAGTACCGGGGCGAGGGAGGCAGCAACCGGCGATGAATCAAGCTTCAGCGTTCGAGTGGGAAAATTGAGACTCACTTCGCCAGCGCCGCCATCTCTTCCTGCGCCGTCTTGGCAACGCTCGTGCCAGCGTAGTCGGTGATGATGCTCTGGTACTTCGCCTTCGCCTGGTCGACGTTGCCCGCCTTGGCATACGAGCGGGCCATGCTCAACGCGCCCTTTGCTTTCACGGCGGAATCCTGCTCATTCACGCGCTTCACGAAGGCGGCGTCCTTCTCGTAGGTCGCCACTTCCGCCGCTGCGGTCTTGGCGGCGTCCGTACCGGCGAAAGCCTTCGCAACCGCCTTGAACTGTGGATACGCCAGTTCATGCTTGCCGGCGGCCTTCAGCTTTTGAGCCGTCGCCAGCGCGTCGACAGACTTCGCGTCCTTGGCCGCCTGGTCCATCACCTTGCGCGCCTCGGGCATCGCCAGCACGTCCGTCAGGCGACGTTTCGCCTTCGCACCGACCGGCGAACCCGTCAGGCTGGTCGACAACTGCTTCAGCCGATCGACGGCCGGATCGAACCGCTTCTGCTCGATAAGCGGCTCAACGTCCGCCAGCAACTTCTCCGCCGCCGCCTCCACCGACTTCGCCACGGCGTCGTACTTTGCGGCAACTCCCCCATCCGCCTTCGCTGCACCAGGCACGGCCGACAGCGCCTTGATCGCTGCCCCGGCGTCGTTGTCGCGAAGCGCTCCTTCGGCCGCCTTTAGCGCATCATTCGCGGCGGCCATCGTCTTGTCGTCCACCAGCTTCGGCGGGTGTTCCTTGAATGCCTTCTCAATCTCCTGCTTCAATCCGCTGCCCGGGTGACCTTTCCAGAGCACATCCCCGTCCGGCCCGATCAGTACCGTGAACGGAATTCCACGCTCGCCCCAAGTCGCCCAGACCTTGTTCTGCCAACCCATCCCGTCGAAATACTGCGGCCAGGCGAAGCCCTTCTCCTTTGCGACTTGCGACAGCGCCGCTTTGTCGGAATCGAGGCTGACTCCCACCATCTGCAGGCCCTTGGGGGCATAGGTCTTGTTGATGTCGACCATCTCCCCCGCCATCGCCATGCACGGGCCGCACCACGTCGCCCAGAAATCGACGACGACGATCTTCCCTTTCAGCTTGGCAAGGCTGACAGCCTCCCCTTCGACGGCTTTGAACTCCAAAGCCGGCTTGTCGCCGACATTGATCGCCGCCCGAGTCAGACCGGCCGACGAAGCGCCAACCGCCAGGGCAGCGGCGCAGAAATACTTGAAGAGACGACGCGCGTTCATGGAAAGACCCCTGTCAGAAAGACCTGTTCCTTGTTCAGCGCGGGCCGTCAGCCCGCGCGATTCAGACTCCGTGGTTCAACGTGCTGATCCCAGATGAACGTGCGAATACGCCCACCACGTTACCCATCGGGGACGCAACACGCTAACGAAATCGAACGATTCCCCATTAGGACGACACGGGTGCCACGTCCAAATAGGCAGCCGCAACGCCACGCGTTGCGCGTCCGACGAAAGACCCGCAACGCGTGGCGTTGCGGCTAACAACATGCTCTGACTCCTCCTATCAGACGCCTCGGCGGTGGAAAGTTTCAGCGGCGGTGCGTTTCTCTCATCCGCCTTGCCTTGACAGAAGTTACGGCTGGCGATGGAGTAGCCCGGCACGATGCCCCGACGCGTCTTCATCACCGTGGCGGAAGTGAGCGGTGACAAGCACGCCGCTCAGCTCGTTTCCGCGCTGAAGCGGCTGGAACCGCACATCGTGATCGAAGCCCTTGGCGGCCCGGAGATGGAAGCGGCCGGGGCGGTCATCCTTCGGGAGACCGTTAGCAAGGCTGCCATGGGGTGGCGCGGGGCGCTGCGGGCGGTGGAAATCGGCAAGATCCTGCGCTGGGTCCAGCGCCGGTTCGACGACCCTTCGACCCGGCCGGACATCTGGATCGGCGTCGATTCGCCGTCGATGAACTTTCACTTCGCGCGGGCCGCCCACGAGCGTGGAATTCCGACACTGCAATACGTCGCCCCGCAGCTCTGGGCCTGGCGCGAGGGGCGGATGAAAAAGCTGCGGAAGTGGGTGGACCAGCTCGCGGTGATTTTGCCGTTCGAGCAGGCCTACTTCCGTCGGCACCACGTCAATGCGACGTTCGTCGGCCACCCGCTGTTCGACGAGCTGCCGGCCGTTCGCGAGGTGCCCGGCCCTAAATTCCCCGACCGCCCACCCGTCGTCGGTCTGCTGCCAGGATCACGCAAGAGCGAGGCCGACGCCAACTTCCCGCGCATGTTGGAAGTTGCATCCGCCATTCGCGCCGCCTTCCCCGAGGCATCGTTCCTCATCCCGACGGTGGCGGCCACGCACCCGGTCGTCGAGACGGAGGTGCGCCGCTGGGCCGCGGCGCTGGGATGCGCCGTCTTGTCGGATGCCGAAGGCGGACGGGTCGAGTTCAAGCAGGGCGGGACAATGCAATTCAGGCGGGATTCATTCGACGAACTGGTTCCCCGCTGCGATGTCTGCGTCACGACTTCCGGCACGGCCACCCTGCACGTCGCGGGGTACGATGTGCCGATGGTCGTCGTCTACGCCAGCAGTTGGCTGCTCTGGAATGCGCTTGGCCGCTGGCTGCTGCGGACCCGCACGTTCGCACTGGTAAACCTGCTGGCCGACCCTGATCCGACGCGCCCCGACGTCGCCCGCCACGTCGTCCCCGAATTCATGCCCTGGTATGGCCCTACCACGCCCGTCTCCAACCGCGTTATCAGTTATCTGCGTGATCCGGAAAAACTGCGGAGCATGCGCAACACGCTGAACCGCCTGGTCGGCACCCTCGACAAGCCGGGCGCATCAGACAACGTGGCAAGGATGGCGTTGGAAATGATTGGGAAGCAAACGCAGAAGTCAGAAGGACGTTGAGCAAACAGAGCTCAACACACTTCTGACGTCTTCGCGTTCTTCGCGCCTTCGCGCTCTTCGCGACAAATCCAAGTGACTCAAGCGATGCGACGGCGGCGCATCATTAGGGCAGCGAGGAGGGCCAGCGGGACAATGCCCGTCGGCTCCGGCGCGATCGCCAGGCCGCCGCTCAACACATCGCCGACGAGACGGAAGCTCGGGTTCCGGCCGTCGGTGGTGGACCCGGCCATGGCGAACAGTTCCAGGCCCGACTGGCCCGTGTGCTCGTAGTAAATCATATCCAGCGGGTACACGCCCGCCGACGGGAAGTCGTAGGTTGCCAGCAGGCTGGCGGTGCTGAAGCGCGTTCGCGACGCGGAGAGCGAGCCGACGCTGAACTGCACGCCATTGTCCGCAAACGCCCCGAACGTCCAGACACCGGCCGACGGGATGATCACGTGGCCGCTGACGGAGACAGCGAAGTCGTTGTCGTCGGATCCGACCTTGTTGTTGGGGAAGGCGACATCGCCGCCGAAGCGCCCGGTGGCAGGAGATTCGGGATCGGCGAAGTTGAGCGACAGGTACGTCGCCGTGAAATCCCGGGTGGGCGTGACGCCGCCGCCAAGGACGGTCGCGGCCTTGGTCAGGCTGTCGATGGAGAAGCCGGTCGATTCGACCTGCCGCACCGTCAGCACCGAGGCGTTCGCCCCAGGCGCGCCGCCCAACATTGCCAGGACACCGACCGTGAGGATCGTGCGCAGGGCCCAACGAGATTTCCGTGACGTCACCATAGTATTTGGTGCATCGTCACGGACGGCATACCCCTTAACTTCGTGGCAGACGTTACAAATTAACGGGGAAATTACCCACGCGGCAGTCGGGTCTACATCGGATTACCGGGCCCAGGCGGCGGCGGAAACGCCGGCGCGCCCCAGGGCTGCTGCACCGGGAACCCACCCGGCCCCGCCGGACCCGGCCCGACCGGAGCGTTGGCGCGGATGGCCATCACCAGCAGCAGCACCTCGACCGCAATGCCGCCGAGCGTCCAGAAGCACCCGCCGGCGCCGGAGAAACCCGCCAGCATCACCAGCGTATCGATCAGGATCACCGGGGTGATCGCAACCGCGGATAATCGCATCGTGCCAGCAAACGTAAGAGGTGCTCGCATCGAAGAGGCGATCGCCATCCCGATTCCCCCATAGATGAGTAACTGGACCAGCCGGACGATCATGGAAAACAACACCGCCGCTGGCACTGCAATCGGGAGAAACCACGAGTGTGCAATCTTGAGCCATCCGCGGACGCTGTTGGCGTCCATTTGAAACGACTGGATTTGCGACAGGTCCGTCGTCTGCATTTCCATGGCCGACTTGCGCATGACGATCGAACTCTTCGTGACCAACACCGACGGCGCGTTCGGCGGCGGCTGCGTCGTTGTGCCGCTGGTGTCGAACACCACCAGCGGCAGCTTGGTTTGCGGGTCGGTGATCGTGTAAGGCTCCGGGCGGTCGATTGAGATCACCCCGTTCGTGATGGTTACCTGTGGTACCTGATCCACCAGCGCGGGCGCATCATCTCGAATCGATTTCCCGAGACTGAAATAGACCTTCACCAGCCCGATCGTCCACGTCACCAGCAGCAGCAGGAACAGGTACCAGAAACAGATCCCGCGCCAGCGCTTGCCGACATCACGCCAGAGTTCCGGTGAATACCACATCACCCACGGCGCGAAGATCGAGTACCGCCGCTTCTCCCGCGCAACACCCGCCGGTGGCGGAGCGAACGGCGGCGCGCCAAAGGGCGACGGGAAGCCGGCGGAATTGGTCGGGGGATAGCCTTGGGTCATCGGAGTCCTTTGTGGCATGGGCTACCAGCCCATGTTTTCCGCGGCACAAACATGGGCTGGTAGCCCATGCCACGACAGTCACTTCGTCAGAGCCGCCATCTCACCGAAGCGCTCCTTCAGGTCGAAGTAGAGCTTACGATACGTCGCGTAGTACGGGTCGTATGCGGCCGACTGCCTTTTGCGGGGGGCGATCTTCTTGGTCTGGCGGATGGAGGATTTGCAGGCCTCCTCCACACTGCTCCAGACGCCCGTGCCGACACCCGCCAGTAGCGCGACGCCGTAGGCGGGGCCCTCGGCTGCGTTGGTCAGCACGATCGGCTGCTGGTAGATGTCGGCCTGAAGCTGCCGCCAGAAATCGCTCCGCGCGCCGCCGCCGCTGACGCGGACTTGCGTGATCGAGCACCCCATTCCTTTCATGATCTCCAGCGCATCGCGCATGCCGAACGTCACGCCTTCGAGGAGCGAGCGGATGAGCATGTCGCGCGTGGTGCGAGACGTCAGACCGACCCATCCGCCGCGGGCGTTGGGGTCGGGATGGGGGCAGCGTTCGCCGGTGAGATAAGGCAGGAAAAAGAGCCCTTCCGAGCCGAGCGGCGCACGGGCCGCCTCATCGACGAGGAGCTGATACGGGTCCACCTTCCGCTTCTTCGCGGACGCCACTTCGTCCTGGGCCATGTTGTTGCGGAACCACTGAAAGCTCCCGCCGGCCGAGAGCATGCAGCCGAAGACGCACCACTTGCCGGGCACCGCATGGCACATCGTGTGAACGCGCCCGAGCGGGTCGCGCGTCGGCGAGTCGCTGTGAGCGAAGACGACGCCGCTGGTGCCGAGCGTCGCGCTGACGATCCCCGCCTGCACGATTCCGTTCCCCACCGCGCCGGCCGCCTGATCTCCGGCGCCGCCGACGACGGGAGTTCCCGCATTGAGCCCCAGCGCCTTCGCCCCGGCTTCGCTCAGCGTGGCGCTCACTTCATAAGACTCGTGCATGCTCGGCATGAGGGCCGCGTCGATGCCGAGCAGCGAGAGGAGCTTCGTCGACCAGGTGCGGTTGACGACGTCGAGCAGCAGCGTGCCACTGGCGTCGCTCACCTCGGTGGCGTACTCGCCGGTCATCCGCAGGCGGATGTAATCCTTCGGCAGCAGGATGTGCTTCGTCTTCTCGTAGACCTTCGGCTCATTCTGCTGCACCCAGAGTATCTTCGGCGCGGTGAAGCCCGTGAGGGCGGGGTTGGCGACCATCTCGATCAGCGCCTCGCGTCCGCCGGCCTTGGAAGTGATCTCGTCGCACTGCGCCTGGGTGCGCTGGTCGTTCCAGAGCAGCGCCGGCCGCAGCGCTTTGGTGCCGTCGCCGAGAAAGACCGACCCGTGCATCTGCCCCGACAGCCCGACGCCGCCGATGTCCGATCCCTTGACCTTCGCCTTTTTCAGAACGGCCTGCGTCGCCTTGATCATCGCCTGCCACCAGTCTTCCGGGTTTTGCTCCGACCAGCCCGGCTGGGGCGACGAGATCGGGTGCTCGGCCATCGCGGTGGCGAGAACTTTGCCGTCTTCGTCGCAGACGAGCGTCTTGGTGCCGCTGGTTCCGATGTCGATGCCGAGCAGATGAGGCATAGGGCGGGTTCCTCCAAAGGGACTTCGTCTCGCGCCACTCACGCATGCTGATGCGTTAGGGCCGCGCGCGACATTGTGCCTGCGGAAGAACGGGACGCAACTGGGTGAAATGACTTCACCGCGGAGACGCAGAGCGCGCGGAGAAGAGAAACACAAAGTTTCTTGTCTTCTCCGCGTCCTCCGCGTCTCCGCGGTGATTTCTCTCAGGAAATCGTGCTAAAAATCTCCGCCGCTGCTGGAGTCTCCTCCGCCCCCTCCAAAGTCACCGCCGCCCCCGCCGAAATCCCCACCACCTCCGAAGGAGTCGCCGCCTCCGCCGAAGTCACCGCCGGCGCTGCTGGAGTCGGTGCCGGCCGGATCGGGGCCCGGCGCGAACGAACTGGAGGAATCGGAGGACTCATGATGGCGACCTTGTCCGAAGACCTGATTGCCGATCACACTGCCCAAGACGCCACCGAGAAGTCCGCCCGCCACGCCGCGCCCGAACCCGCCTCCGCCGCCGCCGTAGCCCTGACCATACTGCGCGCCGGGCGGGAGCGGCGGGGGATAGTTCCCCTGACCGCCTTGCGAGAACGGCCCGGTGCCATACGGGGGCTGCTGTTGCTGGCGGGCGCGGGAGAAGATGCCTTTCACCAGCATGAACAGCGCGATGACCGCGATCCCGACGCAGAGGAGGCTTCCGAAGCCCCAGTTGCCGCCTCGCGGGGTGGCAGACGGATACGCCGGCGATGAAGAGCGTGACTGCTGCCCCGCCGCCGGAGACTGCGATGACGGCGCATTCGAGGGCCACGACGAGCCAGCCGCCGACGCCCCGGCGCCCGATTTCTTTGCAGCCGCGTTGTCGCTCAATCTCTGCTCGATCGACTTGACGCCAGCCACGATCCCGCCGTCGAAATCCTTGGTCTTGAAGGCCGCCAGGATCTGCTGCGCCACCGCCTTGTGGTCGGCCGAGGTAAACACGCCACTGTTGCGGTTCGCCTCGCTCTCGCCGATCACCAGGTGGGACGGGTCACGCGTGATCAGGATCATCACGTCCGACTGCGTCGCCTTGCCCCGGCTCTTCAGCCACCGGTCGTAGAAGGCGTCGGATGTGGCCTTGGTGTAATCCCCGCGAATGTCGGCGGGGATCGCGTCGTAGGTTTCCACGACGACCGTCTTGCCCGTCTGCGACTTGATCCGCGCGATCGTGTCATCCACCTCTCGGGCGGCCTGTGCGCTAAAAAACTTTTTCCAGCACAGTGGGATCCGAAGCTTGGAATTCACGTGACTTGAAGTCGCGGC
>JADMIO010854424.1_pt1 | contig 52030 bp, 44 predicted proteins | sample 8958161 | NCBI WGS metagenome assembly JADMIO01 (sample SAMN16585339, study PRJNA669376) | soil metagenome | isolation source: Crop rotation soil | place: USA: Cullars Rotation, Alabama | collected 2011
GCGACTTCAAGTCACGTGAATTCCAAGCTTCGGATCCCACTGTGCTGGAAAGGAGTTGACGGTACATCTCGGCCATCGCCTTCGCCTGGCCGGGTGCTCCTTTGGCGGCCCGCGGATCGCTGAATATCCAGCCCTTTTCCACGGCTCCCTTGTAAAAGCTCATGAACTCCTGCGTGCCGGGTGCGTTCTTGACCACCCACATCGGCCCGGCAAGGGTCACCATCATCTTCATGCCGCCTGGACCGCCAATCGTGGCGGGCATCGACACTTCCATGTCGTAGCCCGTCGCCGATTGACCGGCAATCTGCTTGGTGTTGCCATTCGGCTTCAGCGAGGTTTTCATGTCGGTCGGATCGACGCTCTTGCTGATCTCCGCGCCGAAGGTCTGCATGTCCCACACGTCGGCTTCCTTCTTCTTCGTGTCGAAGCTGTACATCTTCTGCTGCTCGACATCGAAAATCGTGACACGCGTGCTGTCGCCGAACACGGTCTCGCTTCGCATCTTCATTCCCTTGATGTAGGTCGTCACGGCAGACGAGCCGTTCATCCCCATACCAGCCCCATTCATCGTCTGCTTGATGGTGACGTCCGCGAAAGACGGCGCCGCGGCAGCGAGGCAAAGCCAGACGGATAACATCAAGTGTCGCATGTTCGAGCTCCTCTTTTTTTGGCGAACTTCCCCAGTATAGTCGCGTCTCTCCTTACGGTTATGATCGAGTCCCGTCATGCCCGTTCTGATGATGCTCGACAAGGTGTCGCTGGCCTTCGGTCACCTGCCTCTGCTGGACGAAATCGATCTCCGCATCGAGGCTGGTGAGCGCCTATCGGTGGTCGGCCGGAATGGCACAGGAAAATCGTCGTTGCTGAAGATCCTGTCTGGCGACATCCAGCCCGACGCGGGTACGGTTTGGCGCGCGCCCGGTCTGAACACGGCGAGGCTCGATCAAGAAGTACCCGCCGGCGAGGATCGAACTGTCTTCGACGCCGTCGCCGAGGGGCTGGGCGAGCTCGGTGATCTCGTGCGCCGCTACCACGCGGCGGCACTTCGCGTCGCGGATGGCGATCACCAGTGGCTCGATCGGGTTGGCGAGCTCCAGCACGAGCTCGAGCTCAAGGATGCCTGGCGACTCGAGCAACGAGTCGAAACGGTGGTGAGCCGGCTGCGTCTGCCAGCCGATCGGCGCGTCAGCGACCTTTCGGGCGGCTGGCGCCGGCGAGTGCTGCTGGCACGGGCTCTGGTTGCGGCGCCCCAGTTGCTCCTTCTCGACGAGCCAACCAATCACCTGGACATCGAGGCCATCGCCTGGCTCGAGGAATACCTTCTGGGGTTGCAGAGCGGCCTCGTCTTCGTCACGCACGACCGCGCGCTGCTCGATCGCGTCGCCACCCGCGTCGTCGATCTGGATCGGGGACGGCTGACATCGTGGCCCGGCACATACACCGAGTACATCGCCGGAAAGACCGCGGCCCTGGCGGCAGAAGCGCAGCAGGAGGCCCGTTTCGACAAGCTGCTGGAACAGGAAGAGGCCTGGATCCGCAAGGGGATCAAGGCTCGCAGGACGCGGAATGAAGGGCGCGTCCGGGCGCTCGAGGCGATGCGGCTCGAGCACCAGGCGCGGCGCGACCGCACCGGCCAGGTGCGCATGGATCTCGATCGCGGCGACGTGTCCGGCAGGATTGTGTTCGAGGCCGAATCGGTGAGCAAGACGTTCGAAGGCGTCGAGGTCATCCGGAACTTTTCGACGCGAATCGTCCGCGGGGATCGCGTTGGCCTCATCGGACCGAACGGGAGCGGGAAGACCACGCTGCTCAAACTGCTGCTGGGCGAGCTCGAACCCGATGAAGGCCGGATTGGGCGCGGCACCCGCGTGCATGTGGCCTACTACGATCAGGAGCGATCGCAGCTCGATCCCAATCGTACTGTCGCCGATTCGGTCAACGACGGGAATGACGTTGTTACGATAGGAGACAAGAGCCGCCACGTGATCGGCTATCTGAAGGATTTTCTCTTCCCCGCCGAACGGGCGCAGTCGCCCGTGAGCGCGCTGTCTGGCGGCGAACGAAACCGCCTGCTGCTCGCCCGTTTGTTCGCGCGTCCCGCAAACGTGCTCGTGATGGACGAGCCGACCAACGACCTGGATATCGAAACGCTGGAGCTGCTCGAAGAGCTGATCGCCGATTTCGCCGGCACGATTCTCCTGGTGAGTCACGACCGGGTTTTCCTCGACCGTGTGGTAACCAGTACGTTGGCTTTTGAAGGCAACGGCACGGTGCGCGAGTACGTCGGCGGGTACAACGATTGGGTCCGTCAGGTCGGCGCGCGCGCGGCGGCATCACACGAGGCCGAGACGGCGAACCCGAAGGTGCCGCAGCCGCGGCGCGAGCGTTCGGCGGGACCGCGACGCCTGTCGTACAAGGAGCAGCGTCAGTTGGACTCGCTGCCAGAGCGAATAGAGGCACTCGAGGGGGAAAAGAAGCAGCTCGAAGACGACCTTCACGCGCCCGACTTCTACAAACAGCCTCCCGACGTCATCGCGCGCCTGCTCGCGCGCCTGGACGAACTTCGGCGGGAGACCGAAGAAGCGTACGCCGAGTGGTACGCTCTCCAATCGATCCGCGACAATCAATAGACACGACCTAGGCAGACTGAAGGCGTCCGCCCACACATGACGCTCACACCTCTCGACTACGCGGTCGTTGGCGCGTATCTGTTCGGCGTGATTCTGTTCGGGTCCTGGTTCGCGCGATTCCAGAAGACCACTAAGGACTACTTCCTCGCCGATCGGTCCATGCCGTGGTGGGCTATCTGCTTCACGATTGTGGCCACGGAAACGAGCACGCTCTCATTCATCGGCGTGCCCGCGCTCGCGTACGCCGGCAACATGACGTTCCTTCAGCTCGCGGCCGGGTATGTCGTCGGCCGCCTGATCGTGAGCGCGCTGTTCATCCCGGCCTATTTCCGCGGTGAACTGGTCACCTCCTACGAGCTCTTGCAGCGGCGATTCGGAAGCACGGTGAAGACGGTGGCGTCGGGCATGTTCCTGCTCACTCGATCGCTCGCCGACGGCATCCGGCTCTTTGCCACTGCGCTCGTCATCGCGGTCGTCACCGGAGTGCCGGTCGGATGGACGGTGGTTGTTCTTGGCGTCGCGATGATTATCTACACCGTTCGTGGAGGTGTTTCCGCGGTGATCTGGACCGACGTGGTCCAGATGTTCGTCTATCTCGCAGGCGCGGTCGTCGTGTTCCTGGCGCTGCTGGCCCGCATCCCGGGCGGGTGGTCAACCGTCCTCACAGTGGGAACCGACGCCCGCAAGTTCGCGGTCTTCAACCTGACATGGGATCCTCGTGCGATCTATACGCTGTGGGCGGGTCTCGTGGGGGGAATTGCCATCACGTTGGCCACTCACGGCACCGATCAATATCTCGTTCAGCGGTTTCTCTCAGCCCGCTCGTCTCGGGACGCCCGTCTGGGCCTCGTGTTGAGCGGCCTGCTGGTGTTCGTCCAGTTCGCCCTGTTTCTCGTGATCGGGGTGATGCTGTTTGCTTACTATCGGCAAACGCCACCTCGATTGAACCGCACCGACGAGATCCTGCCCTTTTTCATCGTGCAGACGCTCTCGGGCGGCGTGGCGGGCTTCATCGTCGCGGCCATCGTGGCGGCGGCGCTTTCTCCCTCGCTCAACGCGATGGCGGCCGCGACGGTCAACGACTTCTACCGGCGCTACATGCGCCCGGGTGCTGACGAAGAACACCTCATGCAGGTGGCGCGGCGCGCCACCATCGGGTGGGGCGTCGTGCAGATCCTGGTAGCCCTGGGAGCCCAGTGGATGGATCAGTCGGTGCTGGATGCAGGTCTTTCCGTACTGTCTCTCGCAAGCGGGCCGGTTCTCGGGGCATTTCTTATCGGCGTCCTGACGAGCCGCATCGGCTCGATGCCGACGCTCGCCGGGATGGCAGTGGCCACTGTCGTCCTCCTCGGACTCTGGTGGACTGGCGCGGTAGCCTGGACGTGGTATGCAGTCATCGGATCATCTGTCACGGGTCTGATTGCCTGGGCGGTGAGCGCACTCGACAACAGGGCAACAGCGTGAACCGCCAGACCATCACCGATCGAGCGGTTTCATGTGCGGCGGTGCTCGTATCGGCAACCCTGGCATTTCAGACCTACGTGCAGTATCTCGGCGTGTCTCGCCCTCTGTGGACCGGTATCGTCCACGATCGAAACGGTCATTACGAGTACGGCCTGGTCATGGCTGCGGCCCTCCGGCACGGAAAGCTCTTCGATTTCTTCAGCCAGTTGGAAAAAGGCAAAGTGTGGCCGCCTCTCCATGGCCTCCTGGTTGCCGCCGTTACACTCATTGGAGGCTTCAACTATCGGATCGCGGTACTACCAAGCCTGATCGGATTTTTCAGCACGATGATTTTCGGGTTTCTCCTCGCACGACGTCTCGTGCCGGATCGCGTGGGAGGGCTGGCAGCCGGCACCATCGCGCTCATTTTCATCGCCGGCAGTCCAGCGCATCGAGCTTTCGCAACCGATGTGATGCTGGAAAGTCTCGGAGCCGGTCTGACGATGCTGGTTCTGTATCGCGCGGTGGTGGCTGTGCAAGATCCGGAAGTGCGCCGCAATTGGCGCGTGCTGGCCATCGCCCTCACGCTGTTGTTCTTCACGAAATACAACTATTGGGCGGTCGCGGTCCTGGCTTTTGCCATCAGCTGGACCCTGAGCCATCGTCAACAGGCGGCGACGGCGTTGGCGGCGTGTGTCCGCACGCGAGTCGCGCCCTGGCTGCTGAGAGAGCTTCGGCATCCTCTTGTCGTCGTGGCGGGAATCCTCATCGGAGTGGCTCTCGTCGTGTCGGTTCACGGGCCTACCACCATCGAATGGCACGGCTTCCGGGCGTCGCTTTATCCGCCCAACAACATCACGACGGCTGCTTACACCCTCGTGCTCGTTCGGATCGTGGCGGTTGCCACAACGCGCAGTCTTCTTGTGGGGCTCTCACCGGCGCAACAGGAACTGGTCCGGTGGCACCTGGCGCCGGTCGCGATTTCATTCGTCTTCCCCGATCGCCTCGCCGTATTCCTGTGGTACCTGACCTCCAGTCACGGCGCCGCCGGCTCGATGCCCGTCACGGCACTGCGGTATTACGGTGCCGCGTTGACACACGAGTATCACGCGTCTTCCCTGAGCGCTCTTGCCGCAGCATGCCTGTTTGCGGTCGCCATTCTCCGAGGCCGGGTTCTGAACAAGGGAGCGCTTGTTGTTCTTGTGTTATCCGTTCTCGGGGCGGTGCTCGCCACCCTGCATCCCAGGATCGAGAGCCGAATGGTGCACTCGTGGATTGCCAGCCTGTGGGTTGCGGGCGGGGCCGGTCTTGGGAGTCTTCTGATCGGAGGGACGAGATCTCACCGGGCTGGTGCGCTTCGCTGGGCAGGTGCGGTCGCGTCGGTCGTTCTGATCATGGTCGTGGCGGGACCGAGAACGTGGGGCATCAGCGCATCAGAGTCGGCAGGTCAAGAGCACGCTGGTCCGCAATTGCTCGAGATCACCGACACCTATCTCCCGTATCTCGCCGGTGCGCAATCTCCAGCGATTCTCTCGACCGTTCCGTGCCAGCCGCTCCTTCGGTGGACTTTTCTCGAGCGGTACCCCGACAGACAGGTTGCGCTTCCCGTGTGGGACATGCAGTTGACCCGAGACGATCTCCGGCAGCGTTTCGACCGGTGGATCGCGTCATCTCCTGCCGACGTCCTGGTCATGGTCGAAGTCAAGCCGGGTTCCCCGTTCGACGTGCGTCTCCCCTATGGCCTCGCAGCCAGCCAGCGCGATCTTGCCGGGTTGATGCGTTCGCAGAGCAGATTTTCCGAAGCCCGGCATTGGGATCTGCACTCTCACGGCGTGGTCATTTCGCTCTGGCAGCATCGCCCTGAGTTCTCCTCGTCTACGCCCTGACACCGCCACTATAATGGCGCTGGAGGCACCGAATGGCGACATCCTGGAGCGTCAGTGGCCAGTACTATGAGACCTGCAGCTGCGATTTCGTCTGTCCCTGTCTGCCTGGACGGATGGCTGTTGCGCCCAGCAAAGGCACGTGCACGTTCGCGATGGCCTTTCAGATCGAGCGCGGAACCTACGGATCCGTTTCTCTCGATACACTTGGTTTCGTCGTTGTGGGCTTCACGCCTGAGGCGATGGGCAAGGGAAACTGGTCGGTGGGGATCATCGCCGACGAGCGGGCCAATGCCGAACAGCGGGAGGCCATCACGGCGATTGCCAGCGGATCCGCAGGCGGTCCGTTCGCCATGTTGTCGGGGCTCATCGGGACCTTCCTCGGCATCGCGTCCGCGCCCATCCAGTTCGATCGGACGGGGGGCAAGTGGTCCGTACGGGCTGGAGAGCTCATCGACATGGCGGCGGAAGCCGCGATGGGCGTGAACCCCAACGCAACGGAGCCGCTTTGTCTCGACAACACCGGGCATCCCGCGGCCGATCGATTCGCGCTCGCCCACGCCTCCAGAAGCCAATTACAGGCGCTGGGTCTCTCGTGGAGCGACACGAGCGGCACCAACAACGGCCAATACGCCCCGTTCTCGTGGCGTAGTGCCTAGCCCCACGCCGGTCATCACGGTCTCCCGTCGTGACCGGCTCGTCATCTCCACCTGCCTCGTCTTGCTCATCGCGCTCGCGTGGGCCTACCTTCTGCATCTCCAACGTCAAATGTCGTCTGCGATGGACCACGAGACGATGATGGCGGAAATGGGGATGGCTATGGAGATGCCCTGGGGACCCGCAGACGTGTTCTTCACCTTCGCCATGTGGACCGTCATGATGATCGGCATGATGGGTGGAAGCGCCGCGCCCGTGCTGTTGCTGTTCGCATCGGCTCAGGCTCGACGCAGCGAGTCAGGAGTATCAGCAAAGGTCCTGATGTTCGGTCTCGGCTACCTGCTGGTGTGGACGGCGTTCAGCGGCTTCGCTGCCATCGCGCAAGCGGCGATGCACCAGGTAGCGCTCCTCTCACCCACGATGGCCGCAGCGAGCACACCCTTGGCCGGAGGCATCCTCCTCGTTTCGGGAGCCTACCAACTGTCGCCTTGGAAAGGTGCCTGCCTGAGCCATTGTCGAAGTCCGCTGGGATTTCTGATGGCTACCTGGCGCGACGGAACCGTTGGGGCGCTGCAGATGGGGGCCCGCCACGGACTGTTCTGTGTTGGCTGTTGCTGGGCGCTGATGTGCGTGCTCTTTGCGGTGGGCGTCATGAACCTGCTCTGGGTCGCAGGTCTCACGATCTTCGTGATGATCGAAAAGCTGGGACCGGCAGGCGCCTTCGTGTCGAAAGCTGCGGGCGCTCTTCTGGTGTTGGCGGGCGGATTTCTGATGATCGGCGCGACCGGGTAAGAAAGACGATTAACGCTTTCGTCGCTTCGCCGGTCGGGCCGGCCGTTTCCCCGACTTTCGCAATCGCGCGACGCGAGGAAGCGGAATGGTCATCCGCACGTCTTCCACGCGTCCTGCCATCACTTCCCTCCCGATCGACGTGAGGCTCAAGACTCGATACTGGTCGTCCGAAGTGTAAATCAACCCCGCCGCGCACGCGGCATCAATCCAACGTTCCACCATTCGGGGCTCTTCGTGCCGCAGCAATCCGGTCGTGGACAAACGAGTGAGCGGTTCCGGGAGATCGTCAATCTGGCCCACCAACATGGCGGTGATCTTGCGCCTGCCATACCGCTCGCCCGCACGGGCCACCGCCGACAGGATTTTGCGAACCATCAACCGGGAGGATGGATCGATCGGCGCGCACCGCTCGCAATTGCCGCATGAACCGCACGGATCGCATGCGGCCGGATCACCGAAGTAACGCAGGATAGTCGCTCTCAGACAGGCTGACGTATCGGCGTAGGCGACCATGCGTTTGAGCTTCTTGTGCTCGAGCGCTTTCCTGCGCGCGATCTCCATCGGATCAAAGCCGGCACGGAGCGCTGCGCGCGATGATCCCTGACCGAAGGGCCCCTCCGATTCGTCCCGTTCGCGATCGATGAGAAACTGCCGGGTTTTTACATCCGCGTAGTTCCAGAACAGCGTCGCCCGCGCCTCGCGGCCGTCACGACCGGCACGCCCGATTTCCTGGTAGTACGCCTCGAGCGATCCAGGGATATCGGCGTGAACGACCACCTCGACGTCTGGCCGATCGATGCCCATCCCGAACGCGTTCGTCGCACAGACGACCCGGGTGCTCCCCGACGCGAAACGGTCCTGCACCCGAGTGCGCTCGGCATCGCCGAGCCCTGCGTGATAGGCAGCGGCCTCCACGCCGTTCGCCTGCAGTGTCTCGGTCGCCGCCTCTGTCTTCTTTCGCGTAGACGCGTACACCAGCGATCGTCGCCCGCTGACGAGCTGTGGCAGCAGGTGCTGCTTCTCGGATTCACCCGAGACCGGCCGCACGCACAGGTGAATATTGGGTCGGTCGAATCCCGCCACTACCGTGCGCGGCATCGACAGAGCCAGAAGGTCGATGATGTCGTCGCGAACTTCCGGAGTGGCGGTAGCGGTGAATGCCGCCATGGGAGGTCGCCCCGGCTGACCGTCGCTGCGCACGCACTCGCCAGCGGCGGCCTTGAGTCCCCGATAGTCGGGCCGGAAATCGTGGCCCCACTCGGATACGCAATGTGCCTCGTCCACTACAAACCTGGCAACCCGCAATTCGCGCAACGTCCGCGCGAAATGCTCGGATGCGAACCGTTCGGGCGCGACGTAAAGCAATCGGACAGCGCCCGTGCGTGCCGCCGTCAAGGCTTCGCGCCGCCCGTCGCTGGACATCCCCGAGTGCAGCGCCGCCGCACCGATACCCCGCCGGTTCAACTCGTCAACCTGATCTTTGATCAATGAAATCAGCGGCGACACCACGAGGGTGATTCCAGGCACGAGCAGCGCCGGCAACTGAAAGCCGAGCGACTTGCCGGAACCCGTCGGCATGACCGCAAGAACATCGTGACCCTCCAGGACGGCTCGGACGAGATATTCCTGACCGGCGCGAAAGGACGTATGACCGAAGTAGCGGTGAAGGGGTGCGAGGAGATCGACCATCTCTGGACGCTTCGCCACTGCGCTTAACGGGTGCCGAGATCCGCGGTCGGAAGAAACTGCGGTGGGCGGCGGTGTTTTGTCGCCTGTTCGTACGCGTACGCCAGCTTGATCAGCTGCGGCTCGCTCCACGCGCGCCCCATGAACACGATGCCCACTGGCAGGCCGTACACGTATCCGGCGGGAACGGTAATTAGCGGATACCCGGCCACGGCAGCCGGCGTCGAGCTCGATCCCATGACGTGATCGCCGTTGACGAGATCCGTCGGCCACGACGGGTTCGCCGTGGGGGCCACCAGCGCATCAAGGCGATGTGCGGTCATCACGGCGTCGATGCCTTCTCCCCGCGAAAGCCGGTGGTTTCGCTCGAGCGCCTTGAGGTACGCCTGATCGGTGAGCGGACCCTTGGCCTGCGCCCTGAGCATCAGCTCCTGGCCGAAGAAGGGCAGCTCCCGCGACCGGTTCGCCTCGTTGAACCGAATGACGTCGGCGAGCGAGTGAACCTTCGCAGTGGGCCCGAGCGCGCCCAGGTAGCGATTCAGATCGTTCTTGAATTCATAGAGCAGGACGTCCAGCTCGGTGTCGTCGTAGGTGCCTGCATGTGGAATGTTCGCGGGATCGACGATCTCGGCGCCGAGCGCCTTCATGCGCCCGATGGCGTCCTCCACAATACGATCCGCGTCGCTGTGATAGCCGAAGAACCGCTCGCGTGGGACGCCGATGCGCGCACCCCGCAGCCCGTTCGGGTCGAGCGCCGAGCGGTAATCCGCCGCCCGCTTTGCGCCTGCGGTCGCCGAATCGCGTGGGTCGGCGCCGGAGAGAACCCCCAAGAGAATCGCCGCGTCCTCGACCGTCCGGGTCATAGGCCCCGCAGTGTCCTGGCTGTGGGCAATCGGGATGATGCCCGATCGGCTCACGAGCCCAACCGTCGGTTTGAGACCGACCAGCGCCGCCACCGCCGACGGGCAGACGATGGACCCGTCTGTTTCGGTACCGACGCCTATCGTCGCAAGGTTTGCGGCAATCGCGCTGCCCGTCCCCGAGCTCGAGCCGCAAGCATTTCTATCGAGCGCGTACGGATTGCGCACGAGGCCGGCACGTCCGCTCCAGCCACTCGCAGAGCGCGTCGATCGAAAGTTTGCCCATTCGCTCATGTTCGTCTTACCGAGCACTACCGCGCCGGCACCGCGCAGGCGCTCGACGATGAACGCATCGCGAGCGGCGATCGAACCCTCGAGCGCCAGTGAGCCCGCGGTCGTAGTCATGCCATCGGCCGTGTCGATATTGTCCTTGATCAGAATCGGAACGCCGTGGAGCGGACCGCGCAGCCCTTTGGTCTTGCGCTCGGCGTCCAGGGCGTCAGCAATGGCCAGGGCATCGGGATTGACCTCGATGACCGAGTTGAGACCTGGTCCGTTGCGATCGAGCGCGCGTATGCGATTCAGGTATTGCTCCGCGATCTGCCGCGCCGATCGCCGGCCTGATTGCTGGTCGCGTACCAGCGTCGCAATCGTGACCTCCTCGAGATCGAATGGATCCGTCTGTCGTTCGAGCGCGGGCGAGGCTTCGGGGCGGTACTCCGCCACCGCTCTCGTCAAACCCGCGGCGGCCAGGCCAACGACGATGCACGCCCGCAGAACGGCGAGTGATTTCATGTGCCTCACACCTCTTCCCTCCCGCGAGCGGCTGAATGGCAGTCGCCGACAGTGCTAACATCGAAAAGTGCGCCGCTTCGTGGAACCGGTCGCCGGACTGTTGATCGTTTTCGGAGCCGTCGCCATCCAAGGTCGTTCTTCCCAAGCGCCCACTAACGGCCCCCGCCCGGCGCCCGCCACCCCAACGGCAACCACCTTCACCAAGGATGTTGCGCCTATTCTCTTCAGGCACTGCGTAGTGTGCCATCGTCCGGGAGAAGTCGCACCGATGCCGCTCCTGTCGTTCGAGCAGGTCAGACCCTGGGCGAAAGCAATCAAGTCGAAAGTAGTGGCGCGTGAGATGCCGCCGTGGTTCGCCGATCCCGCGGCGGGAATGAAGTTGCGCAACGAAAGACGTCTGTCGCAGACGGAGATTGACACGATTGCGGCGTGGGTCGATTCGGGTGCGCCCCGCGGCGATCCGGCGCAGATGCCGCCGGAACCGGTGTTTCACGAGGGCTGGCAGAGCGGAACACCAGACTATGTCATCGAGATGCCCGTGGACTACGAATTGCCCGCCGAGGGTGAGATCGAGATTCAGGACTTCTTTGTTCCCGTGCCCTTCCCCGAGGATCGTTTCGTGGAGGTCTTCGAGTTCCGGCCTGGTACACCCGGCGTGCTCCATCACGGCGGGGCCTACATCGTCGATCTCCCGTCAGGATCGCGCGTCGTCAACGGGCGAGCGATAGGGCCAACTGGACGACAGCTCGGTCAGAACGATGTTCGCGGGCGGGGCGAATCTGTGTTCGAAACGCAGGGTGCGTCAAAGCTCGTCTCATTCCATCCAGGACAGGGAATCGAGCGGCACCGGCCGGGCTCGGCGAAGCGGATTGCGGCGGGCAAGTTCGTCCACTTCAACATGCACTACCAGCCCGCTGGACGGCCCGAGCGCGACCGCACGAAGCTCGGTCTCTGGTTCGCGAAGAATCGCGTCACTCACGAGGTGTTGACCCAGACCGTCTCGCAGCATTTCATCGTCGAGGGACGCGAGGCGCCGCTCGACGTGATTATGCAGAACGGCCAACCCCGATACACCGAGCTGATTCCGGCCATTCCGCCCTTCGTCACCAACTGGGAGCTTGCGGCTGTGAGGACCTTTCGCGAGCCGGCAACCCTGTACGCGATGTCGCCGCACATGCACCTGCGCGGCAAAGACGCCAAGTACATGATCGCCTTTCCGGACGGTCGTATCGAGACGCTGTTGACGATTCCCCGCTACGATTTCAACTGGCAGCTACACTACGAGCTGGAAACGCCGCTGCAGATTCCTGCCGGCAGCGTGATGCTGGGTGTCGCCCACTTCGACAACTCGGCCAGAAACCCGTACAACCCGGCTCCAGAAAAACAGGTCTTCTGGTCGGAGCAGAGCTGGGACGAGATGATCCTCTTCCACATCGAGATCAGCCTGGATAGTCAGACCATCCAATAGGGCGGCGGGACTAAAGACCTTAACCGTCCCGTAGGCGGGCCTAAAGGCCCGCCCTACAAGAGCCCACAGTCTTCCGCCACCATCGTGACTGACATGAGGTTGATCCGCTTTTCTGTGCCTTCGGTCGTGAGGGGGCCGCGAACGAGCACCCTGTGACCCTTGTGAGAGGCCACGTTGAGCTCTTTGAGGAAACCGGTCAGCCGATAGCGCTCCTTACCGTGAGACTGCTCTTTGGCCATCTGGGCTGTCACCGCCAGGGTTGCGCTGTAGCCGCCCTGCTCAGTCGAGGCGGTCGACGGAGCGGGACGCGGCGGAACCAGCGGTTCGGTAGCTCTCGTCAGCACCCAGATCTCGCCTTCCTGTCCCAGACATCCAGCCACAGCGACGACGTCAGCCTTTTGCGGCGAGCGAGTTGCCTGAGCCGCCAGGCCCACAGCGGCAATCGCCCAGACCGCACCCAAGCCCGCGGCGAAGACCATTGATCTCGCACCCGAAATCCGCACTCTCACATCTGAAATCCGAAATCTGAAATAGAAAAGGGGGCCTCGCCCAACGGCTCCGGCCCCCTTCAATGCTATCCGGTTTGACCCCGGCTCAGCGTCTGCCTACCACTCGAACTTGGCTCCGATGCGCGCCACCCGCGGTGGCACGATGACCGTGGGCCGCAGGAAGGCAGGTCCGGAGCTCATGACGATGGCTTGTTCCGGGTTGGCGTTGAGCACGTTGAAGAGGTCGAAGAACAACCCGACCCGCCTGCTGGCGAAACCGATGCCCTTCTCAACACGGAAGTCGACGATGGTGACGTTGTCGGTACGACGGGCCGACGTAGGCTCGACCTGGATAACCTGGTTGCCATAGTTCATGCGCGCCGTAATCGTGCGACCAAAGGCAATTCCCGCCTGGTTGCGCACGACAGGTGAGAGCTTGAAGTCCATCGGCAGCTGAACGGTGCCAGCCAGCTTGGCCTGCCAGCTCGTATAGTGCTTTCGCTGGTCGCTCTCGGTGCCGATGAAGGCGTTCGGGTTCGTCCCGTCGGTAATGGCGGCCCGGCTCCACGTCTTGGCGTACGACGTGTTCAGCTGCCAGTGATCGCTCATCCGCTTGGTTGCCGCAATTTCCCACGTGTAGTGATCGTCGCCCTGCGACAGAAACGGATTGTCCGTCGTCATGTTGATGATCGGCAGCGCGAGCGCGGCCGGATCCAGGTTGTACCCGGTGAACGACGGGCCATCATCGGCGTTACCAGCGACGCCATCTGGACCGGGATCGGGCACCGTGATGGGCACGTTATACGCGGAAAGCGGACGGTTCGGATTGAGGGTCGTCTGCTTGTGAGAGTCGCCGCGCCAGACAAACCCGGTGCGCATGCCGAAGTTGGCCATGAGCTCGCGTTCCAGGAACGAAGCGACCTCCGTGGTGATGTTGTTCTTCCATTCCGGATCGATCCGGTCGGTCGTGCTGCCTCCGGACTGGGCGACCAGCGCGGTCTCCTCTCCGGGCTGCCACACCCTGTCACTGTTGCGATCCACCCAGGTATAGGTCTTCGACCAGCTCAGTGGGTTCGGGTTCTGACCGGTTACGTTGCCGGCCACACGCCACGCATACTGGCCCCAGTTGGCCTTGACGAGTGTCTTCCCGTTGCCTTTGACGTTCCACACGACGCCCGCGCGCGGGCCGAACGTGTCGAAGTGGAACACGTCGGAGTTGCCGGGGAACTGTATTGCGGTGGGATTGAACGGTCCGGCCGCATGCTCCTGGTCGGGATAGCCGTTTCGATAGCGGTCATACCTGATTCCCAGGTTGAACGAGATGTAGTCGTTGAGCGACCACGCGTCATTGACATAGGCCGAATAGGTCCATTGGAAATTGTCGGACTTGTTCGGCGTCTGGTAGAGAATGACCTGCGACGGCACGCCGTTGACCAGACGGTGCTCGATGTCCAGCGGCAAGGCCAGCACTTTCGGATCGCTGGGATCCAGGTCTTCCAAACCTTTCTGATCGCGGCCGATTCGACCGATGTTGTAGCCCGGGGTCGGATATTTCGCGATCTCCCAGCCGAACTTGAAGTTGTGGCTGTTGCCGAAGCCGCTCTTGAAGTAGCTGATCGAGCCGTTCGTCTGCGGCCGGTACTCGGCAGTGTGGGTCTGACGGTCACCACCGAATCGCTGCGTTGTCGACGTGTCGTTGTAGAGAGGCTTCCCCGCGGCGTTCGAGTAGATGATGAATTCCTTGTAGTACTTGCCGGCGCGTGCTTCCAGGAATGCCGCGTCGCTCAACACGGCGTTGTACTCGCCTTTCCACTGCCCAATCGGAAAGTCTTCGTCCTGCGTGCTGTCCCTGGAATCGAAGATGTTGGCGCCGGCAGTGGCTCCGAGCCGGTTCGGCTGGAACTTGCCGTTGAAGTTGTAGTAGCCAATCAGCTTGTTGTTGCGGCTCAGGTTATAGGTCCACTTCGTCGCCGCGCTCTTGATGCGCGTGTACTGCGGCTCGACCGGGAAGTTCGCGTACAGGATGTTCGACGAGTTGTAGCGCAGTGAACCGAACCACCAGAGTTTGTCCTTCTTGATGTAGCCGCCGACGCCACCGTTCACGTCGCGGTAGTCCTGAAGGCGGTTCGAGTCGCGGGCTGGAACGAAGGCATTGCCCGTAATGCCCTTCTTAATCTGCTCGTCGTCGATGTTGTGCGAAGCCCAATCGTCCTTCTCGTAGTCTGCGTAGAAGGTGCCTTTGTAAATGTTGCCGCCCGACTTGGCGATGACGTTGGTCTTGACACCAGGCGTCGCCATCTCGGCGGTGTGGGCGGCCGTCGAGATCTGTACTTCCTCGAATGAGCCGAAGTCGTTGTAGAGATTGGCGAGCGACGGGGCCATGATCCCTTCGGTCGAGATATCGTGACCTCCCGTACTCATGCCGTACACGGTGAATGCGTTCTCGTTCATCGCGTTGCTGCCGCCCACGTCGATGCGGCCCATCGAGACACCCGGCGTCTCGGCCACGAGCGACGGGAAGTCGCGCGCCGTCGGCAGGTTCGACATCGTTTGCGAGTCGAAGTTGTTGGTGATGTTAGTGGCCGTGGTATCGACAACGGGCGAGGCACCGGTGACCGTGATCGTCTCCTGCTGAGACGCCACCTGCATCTCCGTGTTCACGGTGGCCGTGAACCCCAGCGTGATGCGGATGCCTTCGCGGATGATCGTGGAGAAGCCCGGCAGGGCAAAGGTAACCTTATATTCCCCGGGCGGGATGGCGGCAAACTGATAGCGGCCCTGTTCGTCGCTGACCGCCTCTCGAGCACCGCCGATCATGGCCGGGCTTTCGATGGTGACCGTCACACCCGGCATGACCGCTTTGGTGTTGTCGGTGACCGTGCCGTTGATGGCCCCGGTCGTGCCGGTCACGACCTGCGCAGCCGAGGGAGCGACCGCGAGAACCGAGCACATGAGGACGAACCCAATTATTCGGTACATCAATCCTCCTCCTGCTTTCTCCAGACTGCTGGATCACTGCTCCGGAGCAGCGAATGGGCGACCGGGGCTTCGGGGGCAAGCACCCCGAAGTTCGTGGCGATTTTGGCTATGAATGGCGCGTTCCTGGAATCCTAAGCCCCGGAAATGCCAGGGTCAATGCTTTTTGGAAAAGGGGGGATTGCAAGGTTCCGGCCGGATTTCCGGCAGGGCATAAGGAGGGAAGAGCACTGGACGGTCGGACAGCTGGGCCGGGTTGACTCCCCTCACGGCTGACGCTATCGTCGGTCCCATGACTACCCGTACGCCCGCAGATTCCGAGGCTCCAGCGCCACGCCGACCTGGCGCCGAGCCGATCGAACCCCCCGACATCAGCGAGAAAGGTGGGTTGCGCGACGGTCAGCCGCAGCGATCGGACGAGCGTCTTTTCATGCAACTGCTGGCGTGGGGATCGTGCGCCGACGTAAAAGAGGTGGTTCGGGCGCTCGAAGGGGCGTCAATCGAAGGGGCCGTCTACGAGGACATGAACGATCCCCGCGGCATCGCGGTGGTGACGCTCAGCCGCGAGCCGGCGTTTTTCGTGGAACGACTCCGCCCGGTCCTGGCGAAGCCACCGTTCGGTGACCTCGAGCCCAAACCGGAATTCACCATGCTCGGGCGTACGTACTCGCTCGGCTACGAGCCCGATCTGGCCGAAGCGATCCTTCATCGGCCCAGGCGCACGGTGCTGAACCCCGAATGGCCCTGGGCGATCTGGTATCCGCTCCGACGCAGCGGACAGTTTGCGCGGCTGCCCGATCAGGATCAGCGCAAGATCCTCGCCGAGCACGGCACCATTGGCATGTCCTATGGGGCCGCCGACTATGCGCACGACATCAGGCTGGCCTGCCATGGCCTCGACAAGCACGACAACGACTTCGTCATCGGGCTGCTCGGCAAAGATCTGTACCCGCTCTCTTCCATCGTGCAGGCGATGCGGAAAACGCAGCAGACCTCCTTGTATCTGGAGCGTCTGGGCCCATTCTTCGTGGGCCGGGCCATCTGGCAGGCGCCAATCGACCGCTGACGGCGGACCTGAAAGGTCCGCCCTACAGTCCGCTCCGACCTCAGATCCGCAGATCCGCGCTTATTGGTTGACTGGCCTCGGGGGAAACGCGGATCATGTGCCCATTCTTGGGTCAGAGTGACGAGACAAGGTTAGGGATACTTTTATGCCCGCTGCACGCCTGATGGCAATCTTCGGCGCGGTCGCAATCCTCTCGGTGGTGCTCCCCGATACAGCCGCGGCGCAGTCGAGCCGCGAGCGCTTTTCGGTCCAGGCCGCCCGCACCGACAGGGCGCCCCGTATCGACGGCGTGCTCGACGAGGCGGTCTGGCAGAACGCCGCCACGATCGACCAGTTCGTCCAGCAGGAACCGAAGATCGGCGAGCCCGCGACCGAACGCACCGAGGTACGGGTGTTGTACAACGATCGAAACGTGTACTTCGCGGTTCACGCGTACGATTCGGTACCCTCGAGTATCGTCGCCACCGAGATGCGCCGGGATTCCGACCGGCTCCTCGACGAGGACAGCTTTCAGCTGATCCTCGACACGTTCAACGACTCCCGCAACGGCTACATGTTCGTCACGACTCCTCTTGGCGCGAAACTCGAACAGCAGATCACCGAAGAGGGCGAAGGCACGACACGGGGCACGAACGCCAACGTCAATCGAAACTGGGACGGCGTGTGGGATGCGGCCGCGAGGGTTACGACCGACGGCTGGACGGCCGAGATCGCGATCCCCACGTCCACCCTGCGCTTTGCCGAGGGAGACGACCAGACCTGGGGCGTCAACTTCATGCGCAACATCCGGCGGAAGAACGAACAAGTGTTCTGGGCGCCCATCCCCAAGGCGTACAGCCTGACCCGCGTCAGCCTCGCCGGGGGCCTGACGGGACTGCGATCGCTCAACCAGGGCATGGACCTGAAGCTCAAGCCGTTTGTGATCAGCGGAGTGCGCAATCGGCAAACCAGCCCGTCGATCGACAGTACGTCGCTGCTGAGGGACGCGGGGATCGACCTCCGCTACGGTGTGACGGCGGGCCTCAATCTGGATGTGACCTACAACACAGACTTCGCACAGGTCGAAGTAGACGAGCAACAGGTCAACCTGACCCGTTTCAGTTTGTTCTTTCCGGAGAAGCGCGACTTCTTCCTCGAGAACTCCGCGATGTTCAACATGGGGACCGGTGGGACGTTTTCTTCGACGCCGGTGACGACCGACCTTTTCTTCAGTCGCCGCATCGGGCTCTCGGACACCGGACAGCCGATCCCGATCATCGGAGGCGCACGACTGGCCGGCAAAGCCGGGGCCGACAACATCGCGATGCTCGACATTCAGACCGAGGGCGCGTTCGGCAAGCCCGGTAGCAACTTCCTCGTGGGCCGCTATAGTCGCGACGTGCTGAAGCGGTCGCGCATCGGCGCCATCTTCGTCAACAAAGACGTGCTGGACGACAGCCATTTCAACCGCGTCGTCGGGGCAGACGCGAACCTGGCCCTCAACAGGAGCCTCCAAGTCACGTCGTTTGTCGCGAAGAGCTATACGACTGGCATTTCAGGCCGCGACATGGCGATGTTCGGACGCGTCGCCTACCGCACACCGCAGTGGAACCTGTGGCTCAATTACCTCGACGTCGAAGACAACTTCAACGCCGAAGTGGGATTCGTGCAGCGTCGCGGCGTACGGGCCACGAAGGCCTACTTCAGCCCGACGCCACGACCGGGACGGGCCGGAATCCGCCTGATGGAACCGATGGTCGTGTTCTCGTACATCACCGACCAGCACAATCGGCTCATCGGACGGACGACCCATTTCATGGTGGGCACGACGCTCGACGACGGGTCGTTCATCAACGTGATCTACCAGCGCAACCTGGACGTCCTCGATGAGCCCTTCCAGATCCAGCGCAACGTCCGAATTCCGGTCGGCAGCTATGCGTTCAACGAGTGGACGTTCACGTATAACACCAGTCCGGCGCGGCGGGTGTACCAGCGCTTCACCTACTCGCCGCAGCAGTTCTATGGCGGAACGTCGCGCGAAGTGAACGCGGCCATTGGATTGCGCGGAACGAAACGATTTGCGACCGAGCTGCAGTATCGCCGCACCGACGTCAAGATGCCGTGGGGTGACTTCCTCGTCAACCTCGGCATCCTTCGAGTTGACTACGCCTTTTCCCCCCGGATGACGCTCAGAAGCCTCACGCAGTACAACTCCTCGACACATGAGGTCAACAGCAGCATCCGATTCAACTTCATCTATCGCCCGGGCAGCGACCTGTATGTCGTGTACAACGGCCTCCAGCAGACAGGCCTCCCTCGCGGCACCTTCGCGTCGAGCGATAAACAAATCGTCGTGAAGCTCAATTACCTGCTGGCGCGGTAAGGCTCGGGGACGCCGGACCTGAACGGTCCGGCCTACAGCGGTTGGAGGGCGGACCCTTCGGGTCCGCCGCTTCTACACCAGCATGCGGATGATGTCGGACCGCGTGATGATGAAGGTCTTTTCCGTCTTGAAGTCGCGCACGAGCACCGCGGGCTTTTCGTCGGTGATCATCGTGGACAAAAGCTCGACGGGCGTCGAGATGTCCACGAAGGGAAACGCAGCCTGCATGATGGCCTCGACGGGCTTCCGTTTTACCGTGGGATCGGAAACGAACTCCGAAAACAGGTGCGACTCGCTGAGCGATCCGACGACGCGCCCATCGCGCGTGACCGAGATCTGCGAATAGTCGTGGTCGCTCATCAGCCGCACCGCATCTTCGACCGGCCTCGATGCTTCGACTGCGTGAAGCTCGCCCGAGACGCCCAGCGCCACGAGGTCGCGCGCGGTCATGCCCGACACCTCGAGAAAGCCCTTCGCTCTCATCCATTCGTCGTTGAACATCTTCGCGAGATACCGCGACCCGTGGTCGTGAAATACCACGACGACCACATCGTCTTCCGTGAAATGCCGCGCGAGCTGATGGACGCCCGCCATTGCGGCGCCGGCTGAATTGCCCGCAAAAATGCCTTCTTCCCGCACGATGCGGCGGGTCATTACGGCTGCGTCCTTGTCGGTCACCTTCTCGAAGTGATCGATGACGCTGAAGTCGACGTTCTTCGGCAGGAAGTCTTCGCCGATGCCTTCAGTGATATACGGGTAGATTTCGTTCTTGTCGAAGATGCCCGTTTCTTTGTATTTCTTGAACACCGATCCGTAGGTGTCGATGCCCCACACCTTGATCTTCGGATTTCGCTCCTTGAGATAACGGCCCACGCCGGTGATTGTGCCGCCGGTGCCCACGCCCACGACCAGATGTGTGACGGTGCCATCGGTCTGATCCCAGATCTCGGGTCCCGTCTGCTCGTAGTGGGCCTGCAGGTTCGACAGGTTGTCGTACTGGTTCGCCTTCCAGGCGTTCGGGATTTCCCGTTCGAGCCGCGACGAAACGGAATAGTAGGACCGCGGGTCTTCGGGATCGACATCGGTCGGGCAGACGATGACCTCGGCGCCAAAAGCCTTCAGCGCATCCACTTTTTCTTTCGATTGCTTGTCGGTGGTGGTGAAAATGCACCGATACCCTTTCACAACCGCCGCAATGGCCAGACCCATCCCCGTATTGCCGGACGTGCCTTCGATGATGGTGCCGCCGGGCTTGAGGTTTCCGGCCTTCTCGGCATCCTCGATCATCTTGACGGCCATCCGGTCCTTGATGGAGTTTCCGGGATTGAACGTCTCGAGCTTCACCAGAACGGTCGCGTTGGTGACGTCCCGGGTAAGACGATTGATCCGCACCATCGGGGTGTGACCGATCGTGTCGAGGATGGTTCGGGCAATCTTCGGCCTTGTCATGTTGCTCACATACCGATCTTAGTAGATCGCGCCATTTGAGGCAGCCGGTCTGGGCGCGGCCCGCGTCACCGGCTTGTAGATGGCCCCGACAATCCCGCCATAGAAGGCGCACTCCGACAGCGAGTCGAGGATGATGGCCGTCATGTAGCCCGGTGTGATCGGAAACACGACGTATTGCCAGATGAGCCCGAACCCGGTGACCAGCAACGAGACAAGGACCCCGAACCGGACGCCTTCCATGATGCCGTTCCCGCCCTCATACCCTCGGGCGTACATGTAGGCAAAAACGAAGAACCCGAGGAGCAAGGCCGCAAAGCCGATAGGAAGGTTGGCCATGACATCGGCCTCCGGGCGCATGACGGAAGCGTTGGCGGCGACGATATCGGCCAGCAGGACGTCGTTGACGAGATATCCGACCGGAAGCGAGACAATCCACGCGACGAGGGCGGCAGCGGCAATGCGCCCGAAGTTCATGGCGGCTCCTTAGAGAAGGTGCTTCGACAGCTCTCGAAACACCAGGCGGTTGCCTTCGGCAGAGTAGTGGACATCTCCCGGAATGAAGAGTTGCCGGTACCAGTCTGCGTCTCTGTCCTTGACCTCAAAAAACGCCGGGAACAGATCGACGAACGACTTGCACGCGTGCACGCAGAAATTCTGCCAGATGGTGGTTGAGCGACTGGTCCGATCGTTCAGGGCGAGCTGCGCGGGCCATGGGTAGACCACGACCGTCAGTGCAGCGCCATGTCCGTCCGCAAGAGCGGCCAGCGCCTTCATGTGTTTCACGGCGCGTGAGATACCACCATCGAGTCCGAGAGGCTCCATCTGCGTACGATCTTCATGGCCAGGAACTGGCCATGCCGCCCCCATGGACGCCACAAGCGCCTCGTTCAGCCGCGACGAACTGGGGCGTAATCGAGCAAGCGTGTCGGGTAAGCCCTCGATGATGGTTCTCAAAGACCTTGAAGCTTGATAAGTCACCCCGAACATGCGTTGAAGGCGCTTCTTGACGGTCACGGGATTGTTCGGGAGCGGCGGAGCCAATTCGAGCTTCTCGTCGCAGAGGGCCCCATACTCTGATCGTCGTCGAAACAGAAATAGCGCACCGCTTCGCGAACCGGATCCGCCGCTCCCAGAACAACGAATCCCAGACTGTTTGTGAACAGTCGGTAACTGATCGTACGCCATCGCTCGTAACCCCAGGCGTTTGCCTCAAACCCATGGTGATATCGAGGATGAGAGATGCGGAGGTTGGGAGTGGGAGGTGGGTGACTGAAAGTCGAATAAGTGCCATCGATCAACAGGAAAATGGCAACGGAATAGAGACTCACCCACAGCCGTCGCGTATGCTTCGACATCGGCTACCGCGGTTGAAGATGGGCGCGAGGAATCGCGCGTCCGGCGGCCGATCGTACATCGGATTCAGCCGAGGAATCCTAGGTTAGCGGAGTCGAATTGCGTGAGATTGGGAAAGACTGAGGCCAGTTGTGCCGCCGGCACGCCGAACCAGGAGGCCAGTGTCGCGCCATACTGATCCACCGAGCTGGTGGGAATCAGGGCCCCGCGCGACCCGCAGTCGTCGGGTCCGCCGAGCGCCATCGACGGAAACGTGCCGTAGATCGTGCCACCTTGAACGGCGCCGCCCACGATCAGATGGTGACTGCCCCAGCCATGATCCGTTCCCGAGCCGCTTGGCTGAAGCGTGCGGCCGAAGTCGGACAGCGTAAAGCTCGTCACTCGATCGGCAACGCCCATTTCGGTTGTCGCGTTGTAGAAAGCCGCGAGCGCCTCAGACACCTGCCGAAGCAGATTCCAGTGCTGCCAGCTTTGTGAACCATGCGTATCGAACCCGCCGACCGAGCAGAAGAACACCTGCCGGTTCACGCCGGTCGAACTCCGGAGCTTGATCACCTTCGCCACCTGCAGCAATTGATTCCCGATGCTCGTGGACGGAAACGGCGTGGATACCGTCGCCGATTTGCCGGAGAGCATGGCGTTCAAGTCCAGGGCGTCCTTGCGCATCTTGTTCGCGGCCTGCACCAGCGTCAGCCCGCTGTCGAGCTGCAGCACCTGTTGAAGACCCGCTCGCCGCGCGTCGGCTGCGGCCTGCGGCCACAACTGCATGCCGTTCGCGTCGAGGTTGAAGCCAGGCAGCAGGCTGGCCGATTGCACGACGTTGCCCTTGCAGAAGAGCGCCGGCCCGGAGATCGAGACGGTGGCGGGAAACGACGACACGCCATTCATCGATTTGAGCTGGTCGGCAGCCCGTGCACCCCACCCGGTGGAGCCTGAACTGGACGGCACGCCGCTCTGCATCTGCTGAATCTGATCGGAGTGCGAAAAGAGATTGCTGGGCACCGGCACCGCGTTGCTGAGGAACTGGGCGCGCGTAACGGGTTGGACGAGCATGCCCACATTGGCGAGCACGGCCAGGTTGCCCGTGGCCCACAGCGGATGAAGCGCCAGCAGCCCGGGATTGAGCCCGTACGGCATGCCGGTGAACGTTTCGACGGGAAGCAAGGCGCCGTTCCCATCCGGAAGCGCGAGCGATCCGCGCGCCGTCCGATACGCATTCAACTCGCTCTGGCTCAGGGGCACGATAGTATTGTGCCCATCGTTGCCACCCGAGAGGAACACACACACCAGGGCTTTGTAGTCGGGTGGACTGCCCTGGGCCAGCACGTTCAACCTGCCGAGTCCCGCGAACAACGCGGTGCCGCCCACGCCGAGCAGCCACTCCCGTCGCGTGATGTGATGTGGGTTCGTCAACGATGCTCCTCGAATGTTGTCAGTACTGGACGGCGTACTGACCGCTCAGCGCAGTCAGATACAACACGGTCTCGATGCGCGTCTTCGCGTCGTAGCCAGGCTTTGCTGCGGTAATCAGGACCTGTTTCATCGTGTCGGACATCCGGCCGTACAGCAGCGCCTGGTTCACCGCCTCGACCAGCGCCGGCATGTCGTTGCCATAGGGCTGGAACGGCGAGAGGTTGACGACGAGATCGCCGTTCGAAGGAGACCTGATGATCGAATGAAACAGATTGCCGCGCAGCGTGGCTTCCGTGGGTGTGTAGATCTGAAACTCGGGGCCGAACAGCGAGTTGTCGGTCGGAAGCCGGTACAGCGGCGAGAACCAGCTGAACACGGACGCCGGCGTCAGGATGGACTGCGACATTTGATCGAACATCCAGCTGATTTGCGGCGCGTCGCTGTACCATCCACCCAGCGCTCGAATGAACCCGGCCACGTGAAGAATCGGTTCCTTCAACCGGCCCTGGTTGACGCTGGCCTGGTCCTGGCGTGCCTCCGGGTCCAGCAGAATCGTGCGGACGACGGCGCGAAGGTCGCCGCGAACGCCGCTGCCGTTGTCGGTGAACACGGATGACACTCGCTGCACGTAGCCGGGGCTCGGATTGCTCATGACGAGGCTGCGAATCAGCCGCGTCGAGATGAACGGCGCCATATTCGGGTGCGCCATCAGGCAGTCGATCACCGAGTCCAGATCCTGTTGAACCGTCTGTCCCTGCGGCACCGAGCAATTGAGGAATGACTTCGCCGACGTATCGTGGCTCACCGCACGCGTTTCCATCGGCGCGCCGAAGTATTGTCCGTTCTGCGTTCGCGGTGTGGTGCCCGGTGCGGTGGCATACGTCCACCCGGTCAGCGCCAGTGCAACCTGACGCACGGTCTGCTGGTTGTAGGTCGGAATGGGCTGCCCCGAAAGGTCCTTTCTCAGTGAACCGTCCGGATTCAGCTCCCACACGCCAATCGTGAAGAGCTGCATCAGCTCGCGCGCGTAGTTTTCGTTGGCGCCGCTCTTCGCGCCTGGCTTCACCGAGTTGGCCAGGTCGAGGTACTTGCCCATCGACGGGCTCATGCTGATGTCGCGCAGCAAATCCCGGTAGTTCCCGAAGGCGTGCTGACTGAGGATCCGCAGCCAGGGAAGCATCTCGTTCGCGTAATTCAGCTTGTTGCCCGACGTGACCAGGATCTGGCCGAGCGAATAGGCGACGCGCTGTCGGAGCTGGTCTGGCGCCGCCGTGGAGCTGTAGAGCATCCACTGACGGAGTGAGCCGATCGAGTTGCTGGCCGGAGCGGGAATCACCGTCTCCGGCATGGCGAATTGCTCGTCCAGGTACGTGGGAATGCCTATCTGGCGCACCCTCACCAGCGTAGCCGGCGATGGACCAAACGATGATTGTTCGAGGAAGCGTGCGCCTGGCAGCCACGTCGGGGCGACGACACCGGCCGACTGGTCGTCGATCGTTTGAAGCGGTTCGGGTGCGGCGGCCTCCTGAGCTCGCGCGGAATTCGCGGCGAACCCCAATAGACTCGTGACGGCAACAAGAAGGATGCGGGCTGTCGGGTGCATGCGGTGTCGGCACCCATCAAGAATCGCACCAGCGCAAACAGGTGCAGTTTCGGATGCTCGAGGGAGACTGCCCCGAGCAACGTCGGAACAGCACTCCAAAATCCGCCCGGGGAATCACGATCTCGTCAGGGGAAGGAACGGGGACGGAGGAGCACGGAGGAAACGGGGTTTTTACCACAGAGAAACGGAGCAACAGAGGCAGGGAAACAAGAAACACGACGAAACAGCGCAAAAACAACTCACTCCCCAAAGATCCTGGGGTTCAGCAACTACAGTTCCTCCGTAACCTCCGCTCCCCTCTATGCGGGCAGGAAAAAAAACCCCAGTGCCAGAATCAGGTACACCGCCAGAAGTTGCACCCCTTCCATCCAGTTCGTTTCGCCATCGTGCGCGATGAACCCGATGCTGATGACAGCCACCGCGATCGCCACCAGCTCGAACACGCTGAAGAGCAGGTCCATCGGCCGCGGGGCTATCAGATAACTCAGCAATACGAGCGCCGGACCGACAAACAGCGCAATCTGCGTCGACGACCCCACGGCAATCGCGATCGCCGCGTCCATGCGATTGCGGGCTGCCAGAACGACCGCCGAATAGTGCTCGGCTGCATTCCCGACCAGTGCCACGACGATGACACCGACGAAGAGTTCTGTGAGACCGAGATCCTGCGCCGTCTTCTCTACCGATCCAACGAGCGCTTCGCTCACGACAGCCACCCCCGCTGTCGCGATAAGTAGGAGAAGTACCGAACGGCCCGTCGAAACAGCATGCCGACCGTTGCCCGCCTTTTCATTCGATCCTGGGCTCGAGTACAGATCGCGGTGCGTCCGCAACATGAAGAGGAGACTCACGCAGTAAGTGCCCAACAGCACCACGGCGATCTCGGTGTCGAGCTTCAACTCGGCCGCGCCGGCATCCCTCGCCAGGTAATGGAAGACAGCCGGAACCACGAGTCCGATGGCGCTGAGCAGCAACATCGTCGTGGCATGTCCGGCGGCCGTGCGATTGAACTTTTGCACAGGGTGCCGGATACCACCGACGAGCGCGGACGCGCCGAACACCAGCAGCACGTTGCTGATGATCGATCCAGTCAACGAGGCTTTTACCAGATCGGTAAGACCCTCACGCAGCGCCAGCACGCCGATGATCAGCTCGGCCGCGTTGCCGAAGCTCGCGTTCAGCAAACCGCCGATGCCACCGCCCAATCGCTCGGCAAGGGCTTCCGTGGCCGTCCCGATATGCACGGTCAAGGGCAATATCGCGAGGACCGCCGTGCTGAAAATGGCGATGTTGCGCTCCGGCGCCATGTAGGCCAACGCAAGCGTGACCGGAACGAAGGCCAGCAACAGATCGAAAAGAGACAGCTGAATGAGAGTGTTCGCCGCTCGAGTTCGCGCCACAGCAATTCCAGGGTTCAAACCGGGTGCCACACACGGGCCCCGCCTCAGCAGTGGCGGCTTGACAGTTCTCTCGCCTGGCCAAATCATTCGATCTTGTTGACGATGCACGATAAGGGCGTTCTCCCGTTCGTAGTACGCGGCACGGAAATCCTTCCGACCGACACCTCTCATCAACGCCTCCAGAAGCTGGCGCGGATCACGCTGGACGAAATGTTCCAGCTGGTCGGCGTCCTGGATACCGACGGCATCCTCCTCGAATGCAATCGGGCGGCGCTCGAAGGGGGCGGCCTCACGCGCGCCGAGGTCATCGGCAAACCCTTCTGGGAGACGTTCTGGTGGACGGTAACGCCGCAGACGCAGGCAGATCTGCGCGATGCCATCGCACGGGCGGCCCGAGGCGAGTTCGTCCGCTACGACGTCGAGGTCTTCGCGCGGAAGAGCGGCAAGGAAATCATGGTGATGGATTTCACGCTGCTTCCTGTGAAGGACGAGCAGGGCCGGGTCGTCTATCTGTTGCCCGAAGGACGCGACATCACGGAGAAGAAAGCCCACGAGCGCGAGATAGCGCAGAAGAACATCGAGCTCCAGGGGCTGCTCGAACGCATCCGCGAGCTCGATGAAATCAAGACGCAGTTTTTCGCCAACGTCAGCCACGAGCTTCGCACACCGCTCGCGCTGATCCTCGGTCCCGCACAGCGCCTGATCGACGACGAAGCGACCATGACTCCCGAACAGCGCCGGGAGGCCGCGCAAGTGATCGTCCGCAGTGCCCGCATGCTGCTCAGGCACGTCAACGATCTGCTCGACGTGTCGAAGATCGATGCGGGCAGGTTGAAGATCTACCTCGAAGACGTGGACGTCGCCGAACTCGTACGGTTTTTCGGTTCACATTTCGCGGTACTGGCCGCCGAACGTGGAATCGACTATGTCGTCGATGCGGACGGGGCCTGCGTCACGGCAGTCGATTCGGACAAGCTGCAGCGGGTCTTGATGAATCTCCTGGCGAATGCCTTCAAGTTCGTCCCAGATGGAGGCCGCGTACGGTGCGCGCTCCGGGAGTCGGCGGGAGAGATGACGATTTCGATCGACGATTCGGGTCCAGGCGTGAAACCCGAGCTGAGGCAAGCGATCTTCGAACGGTTCCGGCAGGGTGACGGCGGCGTCACTCGAAAGACCGGCGGCACAGGCCTCGGTCTGGCCATCGCGAAAGAGTTCGTGGAGATGCATCGTGGCCGGATCGAGGTGCTCGGCTCCGATTTTGGTGGCGCGCGATTCCAGGTCACGCTGCCCCTGCTTCGTCTCGCGCCGGATGCCGCGCCGTACGTTGCGACCGAATCGGTGGCGGATCGCAGCATGCTGAACGGGTTGATCGAAGAGTTGCGGCCCACTGTGCCGACCCGACCGGCTGACACGGCCGCACCACCGCGGGTGATCGGCAAGCCACGAGTCCTCGTGGTCGAAGACAACCGCGACATGAACCGGTTCATCACCCAGTGTCTCTCGACGCACTACGAAGTACTTTCCGCGTTCGATGGACACGAAGGTCTGCAGCAGGCCTTGACGTTCCGCCCGACCGTCGTCGTGGCGGACATCATGATGCCGAACGTGAGCGGCGTCGAAATGATCGGCGAAATGCGCAAGATGCCGGAGCTCCGGGAGATGCCAATCCTGCTGCTCTCGGCCAAAGCCGATGAAGAGTTGATGGTCAAACTCCTGGACGAAGGCGCTCAGGACTTCATCGTCAAACCGTTTTCCGAGAAGGATTTGTCCGTCCGGGTGAGAAACCTCATTCTTGCCGAACAGGCACGTGAGGAAACCACGAAGTCGCTGGTGCGCGAGCATGAAGCCCGGCAGGAGGCAGAGCTTCAAAAGCAGCTGCTCCACTCGCTGTTCATGCAGGCGCCCACGCTCATTCTGGTGCTTCGCGGTCCTCAGCATGTCATCGTCATGGCGAATCCTCCGATGTGTCGGGCATGGGGCCTCGAGGAAGAGGACATCCTGAACCGGCCGTTGGTCGAGGTGAGACCTGAGCTACGGAACCAGATATTTCCTTCGCTGCTCGACCGCGTATTCCGCACGGGAATTCCACATGTCGGGAGGGAAACGCCGGGAGTGGCCCGGCCCGATGCGGACGCCGAACCGCAGTACTACGATTACGTCTACACACCGTTCCGCAACGTCGCCGGTGAGGTTGAAGGCGTTTTCGTGGTCGCCTCGGACGTGACCGAGCAGCTTCGGTCGCGCGAACAGATCAACAGCCTCCGCGAAGCCGCGGAAGACGCCAATCGCGCCAAGGACGAATTCCTGGCGATGCTGGGACACGAGCTGCGAAATCCCCTGTCGCCGATTCTGACCGCTCTGCAGTTGATGAAGCTGCCGGGGTCGGATCGGTCGGAGCGTGCGCGCACGGTCATCGAACGTCAGGTGATACATCTCACGCGGCTCGTGGACGACCTGCTGGACGTCTCGCGGATCGCGCGCGGCAAAGTCGAACTCAAACCCGAGCTGGTCGAGATGGCCGAGGTCGTGGCAAAGGCTATCGAGATGGCCAGCCCGCTGCTCGAGCAGCGCACCCACACGCTGACGGTTGACGTGCCCAGGCAGGGCCTGTGCGTGCATGGCGATGTCACGCGTCTCAGCCAGGTCGTGTCGAATCTCGTGACGAACGCGGCGAAATACACGCCGCCGGGCGGGCACATCACGGTTCAGGCCTCGGTTGCCGACACGGACGTGGTGCTGCGCGTGCGCGATACGGGCATCGGCATCGCGCCCGACGTCCTGCCGCGCATCTTCGACCTCTTCGTTCAGGAACGCCAGGCCATCGATCGGTCGCAGGGCGGACTTGGTCTCGGGCTGACGATTGTCCGCAATCTCATCGAACGCCACGGCGGGTCGGTGTCGGCCCACAGCGACGGGCCAGGCAACGGCAGCGAGTTTGTCGTGCGGCTGCCCAGGGCTACCGCGATGCCGGGCATGGACCAGGGTTCGCCGGCCTCAATCAGCAGCCATGCGGATGGACCGCCGATCGGCGCCCCGCGAATTCTCATCGTTGACGACAATGAGGACGCAGCGGAAATGCTGGCCGAGATGCTGAGTCGGAAAGGCTATCAGACACGCGTCGCGCACGACGCCCCCACTGCCCTCCGCATCGCAGTCGAATTCATGCCGAGCGCGGCGTTTCTCGATTTGGGGCTGCCGGTCATGGACGGCTACGAGCTCGCTTCGCACCTTCGCGACATCCCCGGCCTCGCCGAGCTCCAGCTGATCGCGGTGACCGGCTACGGACAAGACTCGGATCTCCAGAAGACGCGAGCAGCGGGCTTTCACCACCACCTGGTGAAACCGGTTGACCTCGACGCCATCGACACCGCGCTGCAATCAATCATCTGACCATCCGCGCCCCATTCGCCGGTTGCGTAATTCGAAGCACGAATCCGGCGAGACCGAACGCGAGGTAGCGTGTAATCGTGGTACGTATCCATTGGCGGCGGCATGGCACAAGCGTTGCTCCGCCGAGGGGCATTCCATTGGCGGAACGGAAGGTGTGATGTCGCGAAATTCGCTGATTTGTGCTTTCTTCCTGATGTCGATTCCCGGATTGTTCGCAGCACGGCCGGTTTATGCGCAACAGATGATTGGGTCCTGTGCGGTCCTGCCCGCGAACAACATCTGGAACACACCGGTCGACACGTTGCCCGTTCTCTCGAACTCGTCCTCGATGGTGACGACGATAGGATCCGGGACGGGGCTTCATCCGGACTTTGGCGCCGGAACGTGGAACGGGGGCCCGATCGGTATTCCTTTCATTACCGTTCCCGCAACGCAGACGAAGTATCCCGCCAGCTTCTATTACGCGGACGAGAGCGACCCCGGGCCTTACGCCGTGCCGCAGAATGCGCCAATCGAAGGCGGCAGCAACTCGACCGGCGACCGGCACGCCATCGCCGTCGACACCGGCAACTGCATTCTGTACGAGCTGTACAACGCGTTTCCGCAAACATCCAGCTGGCAGGCCGACTCCGGCGCCATTTTCAACCTGCGGTCGAATGCCCTTCGGCCAGCAGGCTGGACCTCGGCCGACGCCGCAGGCTTTCCGATCATGCCCGGCCTGGTGACGGTGGAAGAAGTGCAGAGTGGAGAGATCAGGCATGCGATCCGTTTCACCGCCTCACGAACACGCCGCGAATATGTATGGCCCGCACGGCACTTCGCATCGTCGCTCACCGGTTCCCAGTACCCGCGAATGGGTGAGCGGTTCCGATTGAAGGCCAGCTTCGATGTCACGCCATACCCGCCAGAGGTGCAGGTGATCCTCCGCGCGATGAAGCGATACGGCATCGTCCTGGCCGACAACGGCTCCAACTGGTACATCTCAGGCAAACCCGACAGCCGCTGGAACAACGACAACCTCTCGACGCTCAGGCAGGTGCTCGGCTCCAACTTCGAGGCTGTCGATGCAACCGTTCTGATGATCGATCCGAATTCGGGCGCTGCCCGTCAGAACGGCGTCACGGTAACGGTGAGCCCCGCAACCGCGTCGGTGCGCGTCGGGAATGCCCAGACGTTCACGGCTGCCGTCTCCGGCGGTCCAGCCGGCCTCACATGGAGCGTGAACGGCATCAACGGTGGCAACGCGATCGTGGGGTTGATCGACAACGGCCAGTACATCGCGCCTTCGGCAGTACCGAATCCTGCGGCCGTCACCGTGACGGCCACGAGCATGTCCACTCCAACGGCCGCCGGTAGTGCGACGGTGAACGTTCTGCCGTTGCCAGGCATTTCCTCGGTGACACCATCGCCGGTCACGGTGGGTGCGTTTGCGCTGACGGTAAATGGCGTGGGGTTCACGGCTGGCGCGGTGGTTTCATTCGACGGCATTCCCCTGCCGACTACGTTCGTGTCCTCGGCGAGGCTTTCGGCAACCGGGAACGCTCCGGCGGCAAAGGCGTCGGTGCCTGTGATTGTCACCACACCCGATGGCGCGGCTTCCAGCACGTTCTATGTTGCCGTGTCTGCCACATCGGTAAAGGTCACGATCTCACCCACCAGCGCCACGGTGAGGGTCCGGCGCACCAGGCAGTTCACGGCGGTGGTCGAGAACAGCTCCAATACCGGCGTGACCTGGAAGGTGAACGGCATTACGGGCGGCAACGGCACGGTCGGGACGATTACATCTTCAGGACTCTACACAGCACCAAGCGTCGTTCCGAGTCCGGCTCTCGTGTCAGTGAGCGCAACTGCGGTCGCCGATTCGACCAAGAGCGCCCAGGCATCGGTTACCGTGCGGAGGTAGGAGGACGGGCTCGAGACGGATGGCGCGGCGGGCAGAAAGGGCCGCGAGTGGCGGGCGCGAGCGATCAGGCCTTGCGTCCCGCCGCGCACAGCGACGTTGCCGTCAGGCGTAGGCGGCCGTCGTTCCAGCACGGTTGCGCCGCCTGCTCGACCGCATCTTGAAACCGGTTGAACTCGTCCCTCGAAAGCGCCGCTAGTCTGGATTTCCACGCAAGGTCGCTGAAGATCCGGATGTACTCCGCAACCGAGGCGAACTCGAATGTTGCGGGACGGCTCTCGACGCGAACGTCGGAACATCCAGCCGCGCGCAGCATGGCATCGAGGCGCGTAGGCGAGGAAAGTCGGAAAGGGCCAGGGGCATCCGGCTCGGGAGCGACGAGCGACAGAACCGGCGCGGCGACTGGCGTGATGACGCTGAAGAACGGACTCTTCGAAGGTTCATCCCAGGTGGCGAGCGCCAGCCTTCCACCTTCTTTGAGAACGCGGCACCCCTCATTCACGGCGCGCTGGGGATCCGGACAGAACATCAAACCGTACGCATTGGTAACGGCGTCGAACGACGCCGGCTCGAACCGCAGCGCCTCGGCGTCCATCTGGAGAAATTCGATGTTCTGATGGCCCGCGTCGGCCGCTCGCTTCGATGCCGCCGCGATCATTGCGCGCGAGATGTCGACGGCCACCATCGTGCCCCCGGGCTGAACATGAGAAGCGCCCAACAACGCTGGGTATCCCGCGCCGCACGCGACGTCGAGGGCCTGCCGGCCAGGCGCCCACCCGGCCATCTGACAGAACCACTCACCGACAGGGCTAAAGTGCCGCTCGGTCCACTCGAGCCAGGTTGCCCACCCGCCAGCTACGTGGTCCCAGTGCTTCAGTTGCTGCGCCCGGATCTGTTGGGCGGCTGAATCAGACTCCACAGCCTAGTTGACCGGCTTTGACGAGGCTATGTAGTTCGAGCACCGTTCGTTTTGGTTTGATCCCGGCTGGAAGATTCGGGTGAATGTACTTTGCGAAGAACTGCGTTGCGTCTTCCTGGGTCTCCCAGATTTCAAACGTGCGCCAGCCATCAGGGGACTGCCCGGCGCCATGGGCGATGAACCCCTTGGCGTCGGTGAGCAGCGGACTCAAGATCGCCAGCATCTGGTCATACTTCTCTTGCGTCTGCCCAGGCACGTCCGCGGTAATCAGCACAGCCATCGTTGCACCTCCTCGAGATGACTTCGACGATACCGTGCCGAGATCGTTCTCTGCTATGCAATTATCTGCACATTTGATGTGCAATAATGCACAGTGGTGGATTGGGACGGATTGCAGGTATTTCTTGCTGTCGCACGCGCGGGACGGCTGTCGGCTGCCGCCCGGCGTCTCGATGTCGAGCACACCACGGTGTCGCGCCGGCTCACGGCGCTCGAGACCGAATTGGGCGTCCCTCTCTTCTACAGGACGGCCGCGGGATACGTCCTGACGCCTCAGGGACACAACGTACTGTCGAGCGCCGAAACCATGGAGGCGGCAGCTATTGCGGTGGCTGCGCGCGCCCGAGAGAACAGCGCGACGGTCGCAGGGCGGGTGCGGCTGGCTCTGCCGCCGGAATTCGCGTCGCATTGGCTCGCGCCGAAGCTCGCGGCCTTCCGAAACATGCACCCGCAGATTGAACTGCAGGTGCTCGTGGGGACACGCCAACGAAATTTGTGGCGAGGCGAAGCCGAGCTCGCCGTCCAGTCGCCCCGACCGCGACAGCAGGGCCTGGTCGCGGTTCGAATTGCCCGGACGACCGTGGCGTTGTATGCGTCACGGACGTTGGTCGGGAACGCGAGACTCTGGATTACCGGGCCAGCGTCGATGCGGGGACTGTCGCTCCTGATTTACACGTCGTCGTTCGACATGCTCCAGGAAGCGAAGTGGTTCCAGGCGATGCGCACGGCAAGTGCGGTGAGCCTTACGACGAACAGTACGCATGCGCTTCTCGCGGCAGCCCGCGCGAGCGTCGGGGTGGCGGTTCTGCCCGCGTTCGTCGCACGCCACCACGACGATCTGGTCGTCGTCTCCGACAACATCGCCGAACACGATGTCTGGCTGGTTACCCACCCGGAATTCCGACGCGATCCGAAGGTCCGCGCTACGGGCGACTTCCTGAAGCGGATCGCGGCGGCGCCGGACGGCCTTGTGTAGCCCGGCGAAAAGGGGACGGGAGTCGTTTCCAGGAGGCAGAAACTGCCGGGGTCCTGAAGACGACTTCGCAACGATCCCCGTCGCCTTTTCGGGGCGACCCCGGCCACCGTGTCAGCGCGTTGCCGAATCTGCATAGCTGGTCGAACGAGCGACGTTCTACAGTGGCAGGGATGCGTAACGGATCAGGGCGGCGTCTCCGAGAGGCCAAGCCGGCGACGTGGGCAGCGCATCTCCCGACGCTCAAGCCGGGCAAATACAGCGACGGCCTGCCGCTTCACGAAGTTCAGTACTTCTGTTTCAAGCTCGTTCTCAAGCCAAACCACTTCAGATCGCGGAAGAGCCTGTTCGATCTTGCCAAGGTTCTGCGAGAACCCGCCGAGCAGAACGACGTGACGTTCTCCAAGGGAGATTGCGCAGATGAACCGATTCAGATCCGCGAAGTGCTGTTCGTGGATACCTCCGACCTCCGGCTGTACAACAACGCCTTTATTCTGCGGAGGCGCATTCGCTACGAAGATGGCTTCCCGATAGGCGACCCTGAGATCGTGTTCAAGTTCCGCCATCCCAACATGCAGAAGGCGGCCGAGATGGATGTGCGACCGCAGATTCTCGGTGACCATCGGGTCAAGTTCAAGTGTCAGGCCCTGCCCCTCAGGGACGAACTCGGCGGCATCCGCCTGCTGTATTCCCACAACGTGGAGTTCCCGCGTTCCAACGTGAGCGTGAACGAAGTGTTGTCGATGGGCACGATGAGAAAGATTTTCCCGGTCCTCGGGTGCATCAAGAACGACCCGAACGAAAAAATCGCGCTCGTCAGCGGCACCATCGTCGAGGAAGTGCTTCAGGACATCGGCACGCTCGACTTCGGCGAAGGGATCCATGCCAAGGTGGACGTCGGGCTCTGGCGCACCCGCGGAGAGCACCGCCCGCTCATCGGCGAATTCTCCTTTCAGATCAAATTCAAGGACCAGAAGGAACTGAATCCGGCCGCGATGAAGAAGGCCGAGGCGTTCTTTATCGCCCTTCAATATGCGGCGAAGGATTGGATTGCGTTGAACGCAACGAAAACGGGCATCCTGTACCGGCTGAACGGCAATCCGCCCACGTCCCATGAGTAACCATGACCAGGCCAGGAGCCCGCCAAGCCGAAGCGTTGATGGCGCGATTTGGCATTTCGCAGGGGCAACTGGTTGGGTTCCGGTTCGCGATCAACGTCGCGCTCGGGACGACCATCGTCTGGCATACCCTGCAAGCTGCTGGAGATACCAATCCCATCTGGGCCATCGCTTCGATGGTGGCGGCGTCGGACCCTCAGCCGGAAGAGGCTCGCCGGATGTTCAAGTGCCGTCTTATCAACGTCGCAGTCGGCAGTGCGGCGGGGCTCACCTTTCTCCTGCTGGGCGGTACAGCGAATTGGGTACTCCCGATTGCGCTCGCAACGACGGTGCTCATATCTTCATACGTCGTTCGCGTCAAGACGATGTGGCGTCAGGCGCCCATCACGGCCGCGGTCGTCATTGCGACGGCGGCCATGAACAACTCCGCAGCCATCGGCACCCTGAAAGGACTGCACAAAGTAGCGGAGGTCGTGTTCGGGTGTTTGGTGGGCATGGTGGTGAGCATGATCATGTCCAAGGTCTGGCTCATTCAGCCGTCCGCCGAGGAAACTGACCCGCTGTGAAGAAGGTCGCACGGGGAAGCATCTTCGCGGTTGTCCTGGCACTCGCCCTGAGGCTGGCGCTCGCCAGTGCCTTGGCGAGGGGCACGCTCGACATCTATTTCATCGATGTCGAAGGTGGGCAGTCCACACTCATCGTCACGCCGGCAGGGCAGACGCTGCTGGTCGATACCGGTTTCGCAGGCTTCGACAATCGCGATCCCGGGCGCATCCTCGCCGCGGCGCGTGACGCCGGCGTCACTCAGATCGATTACCTCCTGCTGACGCACTTCCACTGGGATCACGACGGCGGAGTCGTGGAACTGGCTCGGCAGATGCCGATCCGGGCGTTCGTCGACCACGGCGACCTCGAGCGAACACCAGCCGCCCTCGCAGCAGATAATTGGCCGGTTACCCTCGAGCGATACAACGCCTATGTGCCTGTCCGCGCCAAGGGCCAGCACCTGGAACCGAAGCCCGGTGATCGGCTGCCGTTGCGGGGAGTGGACGTGACCTTCGTCAGTTCTGCGGGCGCCACAATTGCCGCCCCGCTGCCGGGCGCCAGCCAAGTGACCGCGGCGTGTACGTCAACCGCCCCACCCGCGGACGACCCGTTTGAGAATCCGCGCTCGACCGGCTTTGTGCTGCGGTTCGGTCGGTTCCGCTTCCTTGATCTGGGAGACTTGAGCGGCCCCCCGCTGAACGCGCTGCTGTGTCCGAACAGTCTGATTGGGCCGGTGGACCTCTATCTGGTCCCGCACCACGGTGGGAGCGACGCGTCGTATCCAGCGACATTCGCTGCGTTCCGGCCGCGCGTGGCCATCGTCAACAACGGCGCCGTCAAGGGCGGTTCGCCCGAGGTGTTCGCCAACTTGCGGCGCGCGCCTGGGCTGCAAGCTGCCTGGCAACTGCACAGGTCGATGAACGAGGGTGTTGTGAATCTAGCAGACAGTCAAATCGCCAACCTCGATGAGACCACCGGGTACTGGATCAAGGTGCGCGCCAATCAGAACGGAGCCTTCACCGTCACGAACGGCCGCACCGGCGTCACGAAGACCTTCAAGGCCCGTCCAAAGCGCTAGCAATCGCATCGATTCAGGAGCGAAACACGACGCCTGCCCAAGGAATGGAAGATTACGCTGTCGAACGTAACGTGTCCGACGGACGCTCGCCAAACAGGCGCCGGTAGGCGGCGGCAAACCGCCCGAGCTCTAGAAAGCCGCATTGGGTCGCTGCCCGGGTGACAGCGCCCCTTGCGTTGCCCGCGCGAAGCAGCGCGTCGTGTGCCTCTTCGAGCCGGAGCCGGATCAGGTACTGCGTGGGACTGACCCCGTGAACATCGTGGAACGCATTGCGCAGCGTGCGCTCGCTGACGCCCGCGGTTCGACACAATTCGACAACGGGTAGAGATTCGCCGTCATGCGCAGCCACCCTCCGCAGAACACGACTGACGATTGTTGGATACGAGACTGATGGCATGCCGCAACAGGAGCAAACGGCACGCCGGGAGAAAGCCCGCCATTTCACGTGGGATCCGCCGCGACAAGGCTCGAGCGGACCCCTGGCTATCGCATTTCGTCAGTGACTGACAACTGGCCGTGAGCTGACCCGGTCAATCGGGGGACGTCACGTCCTGACCACGAACGTTTCCCCCGTCTGCCGCCACGCGAGGCGATCGTGCTCGTGGCGAAGCGCGTGTTCGGCTCTCTGAATAGGTTCCATCGAGGGTTCGCGGCTCAACCGGAACGCCTGATGGTGCACCGGCGCAAGTGCACGAGCCCCGGCGGCATCAGCCATGCTCACCGCCTGCTCCGGAGTACAGTGATTGGCAATCCACGGATCGTAGGCGCCGATAGGCATCACGGCCGCGTCGAACGGCCCAAAGCGCCGATGATCCTTGAACATGGGGGTCAATGCCGTGTCTCCGCCGATGAGCAACCTACGCCCTTCGCGTTCCAGCACGAAGCCGGTGTAGCCGCGATAGGTATCGCGCCGGACCCGTGCTCCCCAGTGCTTCACCTCGATGGAACGCACCAGAATGTCCCCGCGCGAAGTGGTGATCTTGCTGGATTGGTTCCATGCAAGCTCCTCGACCGATGAATACGTCCATCGTGGCAGGAGATCTGAGGTCGCCTTCGCCATGACGCACACGGGCTTTCCGACCACCGCACCGAGCGACGGGGTATCGAGGTGATCGAAGTGCGCGTGCGAGACCAGCACGAGGTCGATCTTCGGAAGCCGATCGGGGGTCAGGGCGCATTGCACCAACCGTAGCGGCCCCAGGCTTCCGATTCCAAGGTCAACGCCGATCCGGGCAAAAAATACCGGGTCGGTCAGAATCCGCATCCCATAGAAATTGATGAGCACCGTGGCGTGCCCGAGCCACGCGAGCGTAATGGCATTGTCATCCCACGTCGCGGGGGCTGGCGTATGGAGAGCGGCGGGGACATCCTTGCCCCACTCGGCGAACCGCTCGCGCAGGAAGCGGGCGCTCCATGACGACGACACGCGGGCCCAGCCTGCGCCGACCGCGGCAAGCGCGCCTGTGGTCAGTAATGCGCGACGGTTCAATAAATTTGGCACAGCAGGATCATGAAATGGCTGACGTCGAAGCGCGCCCGAATCGAACGGGGAGCCTTCTGGGGATTTCTGCTGGGGCGATCGTCCTGATTCCGATGATTCGTTAGGGCCGTTGCGCCTGTCAAGGGCCGCTTGCAACCGCGCCATCAAAGCGCCATCATTCGGGCTTCGGCGTGGGGTTGGCTGCCACGACCGCAATCGTAAGTGTCCGGCATATACGACGAGACTGCGAGGAGACCATGTGGGCTGATCGCGTTGCGCTGGTAACGCAACGGTGCTCGATTCTGACAATCGCGTTGGTCGCGATGGTCACCGCACCGAGCGCGCGTTCCTTCCAGGCGTCGAGGCTCGACGGAAGCGTGGCCGTGACGAAGGTGATGGTGAGGACGTTGCGCGTTCAAAAGGGTGCGGACTCGTCGCCCGTCGAAACAGCGCGGACGACCTTTTTCCTGGCGGCGAACGGCACCTACCGGAAGGAAACGCTCGATCGGCAGACCGACGATCTGGTCGTGGAAATCATCAGGCCCCACGAAAATCAGCGCATCAAGCTCGACCTGAGGACCAGGCTGGCCGCCGTCGGCCCGGGCGGTAGGGAAACGAGCGGTCATCCCCTGGCGGCAAAATTTCCAGAAGGAACGGACATCAGCTCGGAAACCGCCAGCCTCGGCACCCGGACCGTCGGCAATCTCCTTCTGGAAGGGGAACGGCGCACGTTTCATGTTGATCTGCCTGATGGGCGTTCGATGGTTCACACGTTCCAGGTCTGGTCCTACCAGTTTCCCGATCCGCTTCTCGCGCCCATCGTGCTCGAGCAGCGGTTTGACGAGGCGGATGCCATCGAGGAACAGCGCATCATGAGCATCGCCATGGTCGAGGTCCTGTCCGATATTTTCGACGTCCCCGCGGGCTTCAAGGTTGTCGAGGGGCAAAAATGATCGACCCGCTGCGGGCTGCGGTGTGGCGGCCTCTCCATTCGTCCTGCAAGGAGATACACATGCGAAGAAGACTTCTGGTCCTCGGCGGCGTCTCAGTCTGTCTGGTCTTCTTGATCTTGGCCGGACGCAATTTGGCCGCTCAGCAGGGGCAGGGATCGGCCGCACCCCCGCGAAACCCCACGCCCGCGCACATGACCCAGGCAACCCTCGATGACATGTTCATCAGATTCCCGCTTCCGGCCGGGGAGGAGGCGTACGGAAACATCGATGGCAAACACATGCATCAGTACGTCGTCGAACAGGCGAACATCGCGCGCCGATATCGTGATGCCGGTCACCCCAAGTTCTGGGGACGCATCATCGGCACGTCCGCGGACGCCGAGGATGTCGACTGGATGATCGCGAAGTTCAAAGCGGCGGGCATGAGCGACGTCCGCAGCCAGCCGTTCGACCTGCTGCCTCAGTGGTTTCCTCAGTCCTGGGAAGTCACGGTGACTGGCAACGGAAAGACGATTTCGCTCGAGTCAGCCCAACCGGACTACGGCGCAGCCGGCACACCAGCTGCGGGGATGGATCTCGAAGCGGTGTACGCCGCCCTCGGCAGCGAAGCCGATTTCGCGGGCCGGGACGTCAAGGGAAAGGCTGTCTTCGTCTTCAGCATGCTCGGCGCTCCCAATGAGGGCGCCGTCCGGCGCGCGGGTGAAAAAGGCGCCGCGGCCGTGTTCGAAGTGAACATGTTGCCTGGCAACATGCGCTATCAGGCATATCCCTCTGGAACGACGGGGCCGGCGTTCACGGTCGGGCACGATGACGGCGTCGCCGCCCGGGACATCATTGCCGCGATGCCCGCTGGTCAGGCCGCTCTCGTCAAGGTGAAGCTCGATGCACAGCGCGTCCCGAACCTCAAAACGGCCCTGATCTGGGGGACGCTGCCGGGCGCGACCGACGAAACCGTCTACATCATGGCGCACCGCGACGGTTGGTTCGATGCGTCCGGCGACAACGCCAGCGGCGTCGCGTCGATGATCGGTCTTGCGGAGCATTACGGCAAGATCCCACAGTCGCAGCGCAAGCGGACCATGATCTTCATCGCGCTCGACGGGCACCACAACTCCGGAGAAGGAAACATCGCCGGGATCTCCTGGATCGTCCTGAACCGGCAGAAGCTGTTTGCCAAGACCGCAGTCGCGATCAACGTCGAGCATCCCGCGACCGTACAGACGCAATCCCGCCCGCGCTACTACAACGCGAACGAGATCGTGTGGGGCAACACGTACATGCCGCAGCAGTGGTACGCAGGTGGCGCGTCGCGCCCCGAGCTCCAGAAGATCGTCACCTCCGCTTTCAAGCAGTTCGGGGCCACGCTCGATCTCTATCCGAGCCCGGAGCCGCCGGCGAGTGATATGAGCTACATCTCCTGGTTCATGCCGGGGATCGACACGAGCGAATACCATCATTACTTCCACAGCGATCTGGAAACGCCGCAGACAGTGCCGTGGACCGGTCTCGAGGCTTCGACGCGAGCCTACGCGAAAATTATCGACGAAGTGAACAAGCTGCCGCTCAGCACGTTCCAGCGTCCAGAAGAGACGCCGTCGTCGTTCCTGCCGCCCGCTCTACGGGCGACGGGCTCGAAGCAGCAGTAGTTCCGCGCGGAAGGGGCGCACGTCGCGGCGCCCCTCTCCTTCACCCACCTGTTCACCCTTCCCGCAAACGTCGCCGCTCTGCCTCAGCCTTCTCGGCACCCGGCGTCTCGCGAGCGTTCTGTTCCCGACACTGGCCAGAAGACCGAACAGCACCTCTCCATCGACGGCGCCATCGGCTGCCAGACCGAGGTCACTGCATTTGGTGATTCTCACCGGCGGTGGCGACCGTGGCGATCGAGACAGACTCGGCACGTCGGCTGACATTGTTGCTGTTTCAGCGGGAATCGACGCACGTCAGTCGGCTCTTCATCGGAACGTTGATTGCAGCCCCTCCGCGGGAGCGGCAAGTTCGGCTTCGCCGCGGGAGGAAACAAATGCGAGTCCGATATTTGGCGGTGATGTGTGCCGTGTGGTTACCGTTGTCGGCCGCGCCGGCGAGTGCGCAATGGTTCGTGTCGCCGGCAATCGGCGCGAGCTTCGGAGGCGACGCAAACGATTCCAGAATGAACGTGGGCGTGGCAGCCGGGTTCATGAGCGATCAGGTTATAGGGTTCGAGGTGGCTCTTGATGTCACACCCGGAATCCTCGACTCCGGAGCGGACGACCTCAACCTGGGCCTCGACATCGACGGGAACGTCACCACGGTGATGTTCAACGGAATGGCGGTGGCGCCGCGTTGGATGGGAGCGCGACCGTACGGCACAGCCGGAGTAGGTTGGATCCAGAGCGGGATTAACGATGCCAACAACGTGATCGACGTCTCGAACAGCGACTTCGGGTTCAACCTGGGCGGAGGGTTGACGGGCAACTTCAACGACAACGTGGGCTGGCGTGGAGACATTCGCTATCTCAGATCCCTCGCCGGTTCAGACGGCCTGAGCCTCGACATCGACTCGGACGGCGACTTGGACACCGACCTGGGCATCGGCGGCGACTTGAGTTTCTACCGCAGCACCTTCGGGGTGACATTCACCTGGTGACGGTCCAGGCTCAGATGCGGAAGGTCGAGGAGGAGACGCCTCCTGCACTCCCGAGTCGGCCTTCCGCGATGGGCTTTCGGTGCAAAGCTTCGGCGGTGATCACCCGAAGCGCCGGACCGCAAGAACGGCATTGAGCCCGCCGAACGCAAACGAGTTCGACACAGCGGCGTCGATCTGCATCGGCCGCGCCTGGTTCGGCACGTAGTCGAGATCGCAAACCGGATCCGGTCCGAGATAGCCGATGGTCGGCGGCACAATGCTTTCACGTGTCGCCATCAGCATCGCCACCAACTCGAGCGCCCCGGCCGCGCCAAGCGCGTGCCCCACCATCGATTTCGTCGACGAAATGGCCAGCTTCCCGGAGTGCGCGCCGAACGCCTGCTTGAGGGCCCTGGTCTCGGTTTCGTCGTTGGCCGCGGTTCCGGTCCCGTGCGCGTTGACATAGTCGATGTCATCCCGGGACATCGATCCGTCCAGCAGCGCCGCGTTGATGGCGCGAACCATGCCACCCTCGTCCGGGGCCGTGAGATCGCGCGCGTCGGCGCTCATGCCGAATCCGACGATCTCGCCGTAGATGGCAGCCCCGCGACTCGAGGCGTGCTCCATCGACTCGAGGACGACGATGGCCGCGCCTTCGCCGAGCACCATGCCCTTCCGGTACCGGGAGAACGGTCGGCAGGCATCCGGCGCCATCAGGCGCATCGCGTCCCAGCCCATGAGCGTCGCGAGCGTGACGCAGGCCTCCGCTCCGCCGGCGACGGCGCGCGGCACGTGCCCGGCGCGGATCATGTGGAACGCAAGACCGATCGCATGGGTGGCCGACGCGCATGCGCTCGCGACTACGAATGCCGGCCCGCCGAGACCGCAATCCATCGAAATCTGGCTGGCGGGCGCATTCACCATCAGCTTCGGAATTGTCAATGGGGAGATGCGCTTCTTCTGATCGCGGTAGATGCGGCTCGCGCTCTCATCGACCGTGGTCTGGCCGCCCACCGCGCAGCCGATCACGACCGCCGTCTGCTCGGCCAATCGGTCGCTGATGGCCATGCCCGCGTCCGCGATCGCCTCACGCGCCGCGACTATGGCGAACTGCGATACGCGATCGAGCGTCGCCAATCGACGCTGATCGAAATGTGTGGCGGGGTCGAAACCCTTGACCTCTGCAGCAATCTTCTGGACTAACCGATCGGCGTCGGCCTGCGGCACGAGCGTGATCGGCCCAAAGCCGCTCGTGCCCGCAACCAACGACGTCCAATAGGATGGCGCCGTCAGCCCAATCGGGGAGACGACGCCGAGACCAGTGACGACAACGCGGCTCACGCCTTTCCCGTTTTTTGGGCGAGGAGGTGTTCGATTGCCCCGACGATCTGTCGGACGGTTTCGAAGCCGGCCTGGAACTCGTTGACGTTGTAGTGAATGCGAACGTCGAAATGCTCCTCCAGGTCGAAGACCAGTTCGACGGCGTCGAGAGATCCGAGCCCCAGATCCGTGAGTCGATCCTGCAGGCCGATCGGGCGATCAACGCGGACTCTCCTGGCGATGACCGCGATCACGCCCTCGGCGACCTCCGTCACTGCGGTTCCGCCTTGATCTCGACCTTCGATTGCCGAAGCGCCTCCACCTTCACCTTCAGATCCTCCATCTCCCGCCATAGCCGCTTCTGGCGGAGGAGATAGGCAATGATCTCGAGGGTTCTCTCGTGTGGCATCGCCGGATAGCCCGACACGACGCCTCCTTCCGGCACATGGGACGCGACGCCCGATCCGGCCGCCACGACTGCGTCCGTCCCGATCGTCGTGTGATCGGAGACTCCCACGCCGCCGCCGAGCCGGACGCGATCCCCGATCGTCACGCTCCCGGAAATGCCCACCATGCCGCAGATGAGGCAGTGCTCGCCGATCGTCACGTTGTGCGCAATGTGCACGTGGTTGTCGATTTTTGTTCCGCGACCGATGCGGGTGGCTTCCAACGTCGCGCGATCGATCGTGGTCCCGGCGCCGATGTCGACATCATCGCCGATGATCACAGTGCCCACCGAATGGACGCGCTGCACGGTGACATCGGCCGCGAATCGCGTATGCGGTCCGAGTTCCGGCGCGAAGCTGAACCCGTCACATCCGATCGCCGCGTTGAATTGAATGAGCACGCGATCGCCGATGAGGACCCCGTCGCCGATCCGCACCCCCGAATGAATCAAGCCATCCGCGCCAATGGCGACATCCGAGCCGATCGAAACATGCGGCAGGATCGAGGTGCGCGCGCCGATGCGACTGCGCGAGCCGATAACCGCGTACGGTCCTATGCTTGCTCCGTCGCCGATGACGGCATCCGGCGCCACGACAGCGGTCTCATGAACTCCCGCCTGCCGAGCCGGGCCGCCATCGAAAAGCACGGTCAGAGTCGCAAGCGCGGTCCGTCCCTGGTCGGTGACGATGACCGATTCGAAGCGCTCGACAGAGGACGCGTGCTTCCTCGACACCACGACTGCATGCGCCTTTGTGCTCGCGAGCGTTGCGACGGCATCCCCGGACAACGCTACGGCGAGATCGGAAGACTGCATGGCGGCGCCCGGAGGAACAATTCGCTCGATATTCAGGTCGCCGTTCCCGACGAGCTCTGCCGAGAGGGCTTGCGCGATGTCACGCATCAACATAGGGAGGTGTCCGCCCAATACCCGAAACTAGCGTGGCCCGTAGTGATCCCTGCATTTATACCAGCATTTTCGCAGCACGACAGGGTCTGGATCGATCGCAGTCAGCCTACGAGACCCGGGTAGCCGAGAGCCTTGCGGACGTACGCCATCTGCCCGATGTGATAGCTGTCGTGCAGCGCGAAGAATGCCAGCTGATCGGCAAGCGTCTGTGCGCCGGGTAACTGCATAGTCGCCGGGCGCGCCAGGTATTCGTCGTCGAGCGATGCGAGCCGAGCGAGCAGCCGCGGACCGACGTCGCCCATGACGCGTCGAATGACATCACCCGATGGATAGCGTTCGGCTTCACCAACAGTGGCGCCGCGATCGAACAGGCCGCCCCATCCGGTGTCAAAAGGCTCCCCCAGCAGCTGGAGGATGCTGGCGCGCGCCTCCACGACGTGGCCGGCAATCCAGAGAATGGCGTTGTTCCGGTCTGTCAGCGGCCGCCAGAGTTCAGCATTGCTGAGCCCGTCCAACGATCCAAACAAAAGACCCTCGTTGACGGAGAAGATCATCGCGATGGGGGCCACTACCGCACTCGTCGTTCTGGTCGTCATGGAAACCTCCTTGAACATCGCGTCCGGTCAATTTGTCTGATCCACGCGCGCAGCAAAGAGCTGCAGCAGCCCGCTCCATCCGTTCGGCGAATCGATGGCGGTTCGAATCGTGGTCGCTTCGTCGGCGTGGCGGGACAGGTACCGGTGCTCGAGATCGACACGTGTGGATCCGTCCGACTCCGGGGTGAACCGCACCTCTACTTCGCTTGATTTCGCGAGGTCTGGTTGGTATTGCCATGTGCCGTCGATCTGCCATGCCAGAACCAGTCGATGAGGTGGGTCCCACAGCAGGACGGTGCCCCAATCGCAGTCACTGCCGTCGGTTTGCTCGCTGTAACAGCGGCCGCCGACGTGCCCTTCGATAATCGCTTTCTTCATCGGCGCCTTGCCGATGTGATGGGTCCGCGGCCACCACGTGTCGAACTCCTCCGTGAATACGCGAAAGGCTTGCTCGGCGCTGGCTTTGACGGTGATGGTCTTGCAAACGGGCAGATCCGCGGTTCGATCCGTCATGGTCGTCATCGCTCCTCCTTCGCGCCGTGTTCCACTCTTCGCTTGAACGACGCCAGGGCCCGCACCCAGAACGTATCGAAGTACTTGCGGAGCGATTCGATGGCATCCGGATTGACCGCGTAGAGACGCCGCGTTCCTGTGGCGCGGTCGGTCACCAGGCGTGCACGCTTCAGTACCCGCAAGTGCTGTGAAATTGCCGGGCGACTCATTGGAAACTCGCGGGCGAGTTCGCCGACTGGCAGGGGGCCGTCGTCCACGAGGCGGGCGAGAATGGCTCGCCGTGTGGGATCGCCGAGCGCATCGAGTTGGGCCTCTTGGTAAGTTGTCACTTACGGTAAGTTAATACTTACTATTTAGACCTGTCAAGCAGGGGCCTGGGTGGGAGAAGCGAGAACAGCCGCTCTCGCGGGATTGCGAGAACCGGCTCAGGGCCTTTGTGCCGGCTTGATGTTCGCGTTGAGGTGAAAGACGTTGTCGGGGTCGTACTGCGCCTTGATGCCTGCGAGGCGCTGGTACTTGTCGGCGCCGTACGATGTGCGCATGCGGTCGTCGTCCTGCTCCACCATGAAGTTCACATAGCCGCCCGTTCCCGCCGCGTGCGGGCGCATCGCGTCCCAGAAGTTCCTCACCCACTGTCGATCGGCTTCGTAGGCTGCGCGATCCGTTGCCGCGGCTTCCATGTTGAACACGTAGCGTGCCGAACGGCTTCCACCGAAGGCGGTGTCCGCGTCGGAAGGTGTCCGGTATGCACCCGCCAGCGTGAACGTCGGGCAGAACGACAGCGGAGAACTCTTCTTCGGTACGTGGTCGCTGATCACGTCAATCGCCGCGTCCGATATTTCATCGAGGTAGAGAGACTTCTCGTAGCCAAGCAGGCCCCACGTCGCACTGTCATTGAACATCTGCTGAAGGGACACGAACGGGATCGGGGTGACGAACTCGAACAGGGGAGGCACCGCCAGGCGGATCTGGTCCACGATGGCGTGATGTTCCTCGGCCGATCCGAAGCCGGCGACGAGCAGTGCGTGCCCGGGCCGAAAATGGTGCTCCCGGGGAACGAATGGGGCCGGCGGCGCGCTCAGGCCGATGCCCAGGAAGCCGGTGGCCTCCTGCGGGAGGGTGTCGATGAACTGTCGCGCGAAGCGGAGGGCCGCCGGGCCGTTCTCGAGACCAAAGAAGAACAGCCCGAGGTTGACGATCGGACCGACCGGGTGGAGTGCAAACTCGAACGAGGTGACGATGCCGAAGTTGCCGCCACCTCCGCGCAACGCCCAGAACAGATCGGCGTGTTCGTCCTTCGATGCCCGAACGATCCGCGAGTCGGCGGTAACCACCTCGGCGGCGACCAGATTGTCACAGGAGAGCCCTGCCTTCTTCGTGAGCCATCCAATGCCGCCGCCCAGCGTCAGTCCGGCAATGCCCGTGTGGCTGATGAAACCGCCCGGCGTGGCGAGGCCATGCTGTTGCGTCGCCGCATCGACGTCCGCCCACGTCGCTCCGCCACCGCACACCGCGCGTCGCGCCGCAGGATCGACCGTGACGCCGTTCATCGCGCCCAGGTGGATCATCAGCCCTCCTTCGCAGACCGCATGCCCGGCATAATTGTGCCCGCCGCCACGAACCGCGATTTCGAGCCCGCTCGCGCGGCCGAAGCGGACGGCGTCCGCTACCTGCTCGGCCGTGCTGCAGCACGCAATGACCGCGGGGCTTCGATCGATCGCGCCGTTCCAGACCGCACGCATCCGGTCGTAGTCAGAGTGCTCGACCGTCAGCACTTGCCCGCTGAAGCCAGCCTTGAACACGTCGATTCCGTTGTTCGCGTGGAGAGTCATTTGACACCTTGATGAAAGAAGGAACGGGCCATCGTATTCCCCTGGCGTCGGCACCGCAACCGCGGCGAGCAATGCCGACGGCGCGCTAGTGCGACCCTTCTTGACGCCGGAATGTTCATGACCGGCCAGGTGTCGCCGATCACCATCCGCGAACGCGGTCAACGGGTCGGTTGACCCGGTTGTTATACTTCTCCATGTTGTTCCCCTCCAACAATACGAATTCCATTTGCTTCTGAACGGCCCGAGTCCGGCCGGGTTCCGGTCGCCCGGACTGATCCTTTCGCTGAAGAGGCGCTGAATGAGATTGACGCTCGCACTCTTCGTCGCTGTCCTTCTTGGCCTGACTCCGGTGGCCGCGACCACCGTGATTCCTCCCACCTTCGATCAGTTGGTCGACAACGCTCGCGAAATCTTCGTCGGCCGCGTAGTGGCGCGTGAGTCGCGTTGGGTCACCACCCGCGATGGCCCGGTCATCATGACGCTCGTGACGTTTCGAATCGACGACCCCGTCAAAGGGCAGTTGGGCACGCAAACAAGTCTTGAATTTCTGGGCGGCACGGTAGGCGAATACACCATGTCCGTCGCTGAAATGCCTCAATTCAACATCGGCGATCGCGACATGCTGTTTGTGGGGAATCGGAATGCCGCCAGCCCCCTGGTCGGCTTCATGTATGGACGCTTTCGCATCGCCTACGACGCGCGGGGAATTGAGACGATTCAGACGTACGACGGCCTCGCGTTGACGAGCGGCCCCACGGCTGGTCCCACACAGACGTCGCCGAGAGTCGGACCGACGGCTCTCAGCCAGTTTAGAGAGGCCGTGTTGGAACGGTTGCGTCGCGGTTCGGGGCCAATCCGATGACCGCGCGCCGCGCCTCGATGATCGCCATCTGCGCCCTCGTCATCAGTTGGCAACCAGACCCGAGCGCGTACGTGCTACTCAATCGTCTGTGGCCGAATGGCAATGTGGCGATGCAACTCCAGTTAGGCACGTCCGGCACTCTCATGGATGGGTTTCCGTCATGGGGTGCGTCGGCCGGAGACGCACTCGCTGTTTGGAATCAGTACACCGATAGGGTGGACATGATCGGCATCCAGAACTCCACCGCGCCAACAGGCAGTTTGAACGGACAGAACAATGTGTTCTTTTCGTCGACTGTGTACGGCATGGACTGGGACGCGAATGCGCTCGCGATCACCATTTCGTGGACCGTCGGGTCCACCGTCAGGGAAGCAGATGTCATCTTCAACAACCGGTTGTCCTGGAACTCCTACCGGGGTCCCAATCGCCAACCGCTTTTTGATTTTCATCGTGTGGCCCTACACGAATTCGGCCACGTGCTCGGATTGGGTCACCCGAACGAATCTGGCCAGAACGTCGTGGCGTTGATGAACTCGAGAGTGAGCGATCTCGACGGCCTCGCTGCTGACGACATCGCCGGTGCGCGCGCGCTGTACGGGACCAGCATCAACAATGGCACCGTGGCCTTCCCGCCGCGAAATGATGTGGTCGATTTCCGCAATCAGCTTGAGACGTACTACCGCAACGTCCTCAGACGGGGCTCGGTAACGTCTTTCGTCGATATGGAAGGCGAGGTGGTCTGGGGAGCGGAGTATGCGCGTTACTACGCGAATGGATGCGACCACGCGACGTCGGTGGCACGGGTGCTGAGCGCCATAGATGGAAATAGTTCCAGTGTCTGCGCCAGTGCGGCCCCCGGTGATGTTCGGTCGGCACCGCGCAACTTCGTCCTCGACTTCTTCTTTCAACTTCAAGCGAAATACCGCGATGGTTTGCGCCGGCCTCCGGTGAGCACGGTTGTCGATACCGAAGGGGTCGCCGTCTGGCTGCTCGAGTACCTGCGGTATCGAGTGAACGGATGCGGGCACGCGGACGCGGCGCAGAAGGTCTTTCTGCAGCTCGATGGCCGGGGGGTGCAACCGCTATGCGAGGGAACCACTCCGCCGGCGCCAACCCCCGGCTCGGCCACCCTGACCGGGAGGTGGCGCGGCGTGATCACGTCAGCTCCCCAGTCCCCCTTGGAGATGGTGCTGACGCAGACCGGCAATCAGGTGACCGGCACCTTCGCCATGACCGGCTTCGGCAACGGTCAAACCGACCCGGCAGCCCCAGGACGGATCGATGCTGGACGCAATTTCGAGATCCGCTTCAAGCTCCAGCAGTTCAGCGATTTCATCTTCCGCGGAACACTTGCGGCGGATGGCGCGTCAGCCTCGGGAGGTGTCTTTCAGTCCGGGTTCAACGGTGATCCGTTCACAATGACGCGGCAATGAGGCCCGTCGGAATAATGTGATTCCGGTCGGTCCCGATCCACATCGAGTACCGACGCACGATCGTGGAATTGGCCATCGCGCCCCCATAAGGAAGTACGATGTTTGCGCGCGTTTGAGAAGAGACCAATGCCAACCTTCAATGGTGCCACTGTAGCGCTTCTGGAGAGCCGAAAGATCGACGAGCTCGCGCAGTTGGTACGCCGCCTGGGTGGCGTTCCGATATGCGCTCCCTCGGTTCAGGAGGTTCCTCGAATCGACGACTTCGACACGTTTATCGGAGGGCTGACCGGTCGCAGGTTTTCGTTGGTAGTGTTTCAAACAGGCGCAGGTGCGACAGCACTTCTCACCGAGGCCGATCGGCAGGGCCGTCTTGACGAAGTTGTCGAAATGCTGCGTCAGGTCCGTGTGGTCTGCCGCGGCCCGAAGCCGTTGGCGGTGATGAAGCGATTCGCGATACCGGCGCAGTTCACGACGGTGAAACCGCACACGACAAGAGAGTTGCTGGACGTGCTGAGTCCGGTTGATCTTCAGGGGGTCGGTATGTTGGTGGTGCACTACGGCGAGCGGAACACCGCGCTGGTCGATGCGCTTCGGGCGCGAGGCGCGCGGCTCGACGAGGTGTGTCCGTACGAATGGGCGCTGCCCGACGACATCGCACCCATGCAGGCCCTCGTCCGCGACACGATCGAAGGACGACTGCAGGCTGTGCTCTTCACCAACCAGATTCAGTGCCGCCATCTGTTCAAGATCGCCAGCGATCTGTCGTCTGCTGAACCGCTCGCCGCCAGCCTGAACGGCAACATCATCGTCGGCGCGGTCGGACCGGTGTGTGCCGACGCGCTTCGGGCGCTTGGTGTGACGCCAGACGTGATGCCAGCGGCCCCGAACATGGCGTCGCTCATCACCGCCGTTGCCGACTACCTCGAGCTCACGCGGCGGGCGCCGGCGAACATGGAAGGTCCGCTCTCAAACGAGACGTAGACTTTCCTTCGGCGAGCGGGCGCTCCTCGCCCCAACCGGGCTGAATCCCCACCATGAAAGTAGCCAATCTTCTGACTTGAAAGGAACACCGATGCGTACTCTCATCCTCACGATTCTTGCTTGCGGAGTCATGATCTACACCGCAAGTGCGCAGACGCTCCAGAAAATCAACCCGCCAGGGTTGAGCACGCCCCAGGCTTACACGCACATCGTTCGGGCGGGAAATCTCGTGTTCATCGCTGGCCAGGTTGGAAGCGACGCCCAGGGAAAGGTCGCGGGTGCGGGAATGCGCGAGCAGACCGAGCAGGCGCTGCAGAACCTTCGGACCGCCCTCGCCTCACAAAAGCTCGACTTCAATCACGTGGCGAAGATCACCATCTTTACGACCAGCATCGACGAGTTCAGGGCCGAAGACGTGGCCGCCGTCCGGGCCAAGTACTTCGGTTCAGCCAAACCGGCGAGCACACTCGTACAGATCGCGCGTCTGGCGGCACCGGAATACAAGGTGGAAATCGAGGCCATCGCTGTGGCGCCCTGATGGGCGGACCGTCGGCGCTTCCGGCCAGGCCGAATCAGAGTGGAAACCCCCAACCATGAATCCGTAGCCATTGTCGGACTTCGAAAGGAACATCGAATGGGTACTTCAATCCTCCAGAGGATTAATCCGACCGGGTTGAGCACGCCGCAGGTTTACACGCACATCGTCCGTACGGGAAATCTCGTGTTCATCGCCGGCCAGGTTGGGAGCGACGACCAAGGAAAGGTGGCCGGTGAGGGGATGCGCGAGCAAACCGAGCAAGTGCTGCAGAACCTTCAGACCGCACTCGCCTCACAGGAACTCGACTTCACTCACGTGGCCAAGATCACCATCTTCACGACCAGCATCGACGAGTTCAGGGCTGACGAAGTGGCCGCCGTCCGGGCCAAGTACTTCGGTTCGGCCAAACCGGCGAGCACACTCGTGCAGATCGCGCGTCTGGCCGCGCCGGAATATAAGGTGGAAATTGAAGCGATCGCCGTAGCGCCCTGAGCGATCGGTTACCCGCTCCAAGTCACGTGCGGCGGGTCTCCTTTAGACGCTCTTCGACGACTGCCGAAGCATATCGATGCTGCCGAGGAAGTGCGCGCCCTCCGCAATAGCTACACGAGGCGCGACGATGTCGCCTTTGACCGAAGCGTTGTCGCGAATGTCGACCCTTTCGGTCGCGGTAATGTCGCCGAGTACCTCGCCAAACACCACCACAATCCGGGCGAAGAGCTGAGCCTGGATGCGAGCCTTCGGCCCGACCGTGAGGACGTGATTCTTGACCTCGAGGCTGCCGTTCAGTTGGCCGTGAAACGTCAGATCGTCCCCGCTCTGAACATCGCCCTTGATGGCCACAGAAGGCCCAATGCTCATGGGGGTCGCGCTTGGAAAGTTCGTTTCGGTCTGTGACGGTGAAGGCGCCGATTTTACCGAGCGGTCTTGGTTCAACATGTATTCCCCCGCGCTCAGGCCGAAACCCGCAGCGCATTTGATCTTTCCAGCACATTGGGATCCTAAGCTTAGAATTCCACGTGGACAAGTTGTCGCG
>JADMIO010823424.1_pt1 | contig 52015 bp, 39 predicted proteins | sample 8958161 | NCBI WGS metagenome assembly JADMIO01 (sample SAMN16585339, study PRJNA669376) | soil metagenome | isolation source: Crop rotation soil | place: USA: Cullars Rotation, Alabama | collected 2011
CGCGACTTCAAGTCACGTGAATTCCAAGCTTCGGATCCCACTGTGCTGGAAAGATAACGTGCTATAAAGTTTCCCGGTGATCTTAGCGAGAGGGTCACACCCGTTCCCATCCCGAACACGGCAGTTAAGCCTCTCAGCGACGGAAGTAGTTGGTCCGAAGGGGCCTGCCAGATAAGTGCATCGCCGGGTTGAAATTTAGGGAATGAAGCCGCTCCGATTTATCGGAGCGGCTTCTTCTATTTATGGAAGTCCGTTTTTTTGACGGTTCGACCAAAAAAGTTTCGGAGAAGATTGAAGAGCGAAAGCTTGACAAAGGAACCTGAAACAAGGGATAATAATCCTCGTAGCCGCAAGAACGAAGGTTCGTAGCGGAGACAGAAAGTACCTTGAAAGTTTCATAGAGGAATACACGTTCAAAGAATAAGAACGGCTCACCTTTTCTAGTAAGGTTGGGGTGAGTCGCTGGTGACGGTGAAGAGCCGGATGCCAGCAAAAATGCGGTTGGACTTCTGCGCGGTGAAACGCGGTGAGGGAAGAACCTTGGGTAACTGAGGAGAACGCAAAACTAAAAAAGACAATCACGCTAACGATTGATTTCGTGAGCGCGGTCAAAATTTCTTCGGAGAGTTTGATCATGGCTCAGGACGAACGCTGGCGGCGTGCCTAAAACATGCAAGTCGAACGAGGGAGCAATCTCTAGTGGCGAACGGCGGAGTAAGACATGAACAACGTGCCCTGAAGTCCGGGACAAACGCAGAAATGCCATAAATACCGGATGTGGCCTTAGCTCGGCATCGAGTTAAGATTAAACGGATTTTCGCTTCAGGAGCGGTTCATGGCCTATCAGGTAGTTGGTGGGGTAATGGCCTACCAAGCCGACGACAGGTAGCGGGTCTGAGAGGATGATCCGCCCGAGTGGGACTGAGACACGGCCCACACACCTACGGGTGGCAGCAGTTGGGAATCTTGCACAATGGGGGAAACCCTGATGCAGCGACGCCGCGTGGAGGATGAAGGGTCTAGGCCTGTAAACTCCTTTTACCAGGAAAGACTTAGGACGGTACCTGGGGAATAAGGACCGGCTAACTACGTGCCAGCAGCCGCGGTAAGACGTAGGGTCCAAGCGTTGTCCGGATTTACTGGGCGTAAAGAGCGCGTAGGCGGTCCGTTAAGTGTAGAGTGAAAGCTCCGGGCTCAACCCGGAAATTGCTCTGCATACTGGCGGACTTGAGGATGGAAGAGGTTTGTGGAATTCCTGGTGTAGCGGTGAAATGCGTAGATATCAGGAGGAACACCCATGGCGAAGGCAGCAAACTGGTCCATATCTGACGCTGAGGCGCGAAAGCGTGGGTAGCAAACAGGATTAGATACCCTGGTAGTCCACGCCCTAAACGATGGATACTAGGCGTAAGAGGTATCGACCCCTCTTGTGCCGCAGCTAACGCACTAAGTATCCCGCCTGGGGAGTACGGCCGCAAGGTTGAAACTCAAATGAATTGACGGGGACCCGCACAAGCGGTGGAGCATGTGGATTAATTCGATACTAACCGAAGAACCTTACCCAGACTTGACATCGATGGTAAGCCTATGAAAGTAGGCCCTCCCTCTCAAGGGGACCAGAAGACACTTGTTGCATGGCTGTCGTCAGCTCGTGCCGTGAGGTGTACGGTTAAGTCCGCCAACGAGCGCAACCCTCGTCTTGTGTTACCAGCATGAAAGATGGGAACTCACAAGAGACCGCCGGTGTAAGCCGGAGGAAGGTGGGGATGACGTCAAGTCAGCATGGCAGTTACGTCTGGGGCTTCACACATGCTACAATGGGCGCAACAAAGGGCCGCGATACCGTGAGGTGGAGCTAATCCCAAAAATACGCCCCCAGTTCAGATTGTAGTCTGCAACTCGACTACATGAAGGCGGAATCGCTAGTAAACGCAGGTCAGCTATACTGCGTTGAATACGTTCCCGGGTCTTGTACACACCGCCCGTCAAGTCACTTGAATTGTCTTCACCCGAAGCCCGTGGCCTAACCCGTAAGGGAAGGAGCGGTCGAAGGTGAGGGGGGTAAGAGGGACTAAGTCGTAACAAGGTACCCGTACCGGAAGGTGTGGGTGGATCACCTCCTTTAAGGAGTCGCACTCATCTCAAGCATTGCTTGAGGCGACAACTCCAGGTCGAACTCTTTGAACGTCCTCTACGAAACTTTTAAGGAAAACAGCCTCAAACAGTAATGTTTGAGGCTTTTTTCGTTTTAGAAGGTGACAAGGGCGGCCCGTTGGGTTCGAAGGCCGCCGACTGTTGCCATAACCGTGATGGGCTAGTTTCGGTATTTGTCGCGTTGACGGTAGCCGTCTAGAGATTGGTGCTGAACTCCTACGCCCTCGCGGCAGTGCTTTGCCCACCCATGGCCGTGCAAGATCCATTTGATCGAATTTTGCCGGCCATCGAGTTCTACCAAGCCGACGTCCGCGTCGTGTTAAGCTGGCTCATGCAAGCGTGGATGCTCGATACAGCTTCGCGCCGGAAATTAAAGGCCTGGTCACAGCGAGTTTGCGGAACGTGCGTTTCGAAACAGCGCTTCATCTGATCGTGCGGCAGATCGACGCGACCTATCGGATTGAGTCGAACGAATTCGAGTTCGTCCGCAGGGGGGATCTTCTTCCTGCGCAGCTCTTTCGGGCCTTGAAAGACCAAAGATGGATTAAGACATCCTATCGCCGATTAAACGGATAGAAGCGCCGTTAACCCTAACTTTGTATGGGAGAAAGGAAACGGCTTCCTATCGGGCCTCGAGGCGCCGCAGAGGGTTGTGAGGTTCTCACACGAGAATCCTCTTTTTGCGATTGGTGGGGCCGAGGAGCTGAGCGCTGTCGGCAACACTCCGACCATTGTACGTATTTTCGTAATCGTGACATCGCCCGGCGGGCAAAGAAAGTTTTCGGACGACTGGATCCGGAGCTCAGGAGGGTCTTGGCAACTACTATCGCGATCCGAGCGATACCTCAGTGAGTAAAAATAGGGCGGCTCTGAATGACGGAGCCGCCTCAATAGAATTCACTGCGGTAAAGGCAGATTTAGGGCGCTAAGCGCCTTGCGAAGCTTCTCAATCCGCCCCGGCGTATTTAATGAGAAGTTGTACGGTCGACCACGGCAGTCGATGATCAGACCGACAGCGCCACCGATAAGGTTCGTCGTATGGTCTCGGTTGCCGCGGGTCGAGTCAAACCGCTTGATCGTGACCGCCTTGCCCTTGCCGGCACCCACGTCGAAGTTCTTCGTCGGCTCGACCGTGAGCTGCTCCGCCTGGGACTCGTCGAAGGGAAGCGTGACCATCTCGCCGTAGGGAACGGTGATATCCACGCCGGATCCGTGCACGCGAACGCAGGACTCGCCTTCCTTGCCTACCCCGACCGGCGAGATACACGTGCCGATCCGAACGATGCAGTCCCGCTCGAACACTTCGCGGGCCGCGTCGTAAAGATGCTCGCTCAGGACGCCCAGGTGCGGCATCATGAAGATCGAGTCGACGGTGAGCATCGTGATGCCCTCCGGCTGGTAGGCATCCATCATCATCAGCGCTGACTGCGCCCGCTTAGGAGCGTGCGAAAGCACGCCACCCGAGCCGATGATCATGTCCAAGGCCATCATGTTGACCAGCGAAGCGCCCGCAGCCTTCTGATCGAAGATCTGGCCCACGTCGCGTTGCTGAGCAGTACCGACGAGGTCACGAGCCAAAGACTTGTGGTGTTCAAATGCCAACCGCAAAGCCTCTCGCGAGACCGCATGCTCGATCAACAAATCCTCATAGGTCTGAGGAATGGTCGTCGGCCGGATCATCTTATTCCGAAGGCGGTTGCGCACTTCGGCAGGATCAACCTCAAACGGCAGCCAACGGGCAATATTCTCGACCCCGGCCTCTTTAAGCACGTTACAGATCGAATACGACATGCCGAGGTTGGCCGAGACCGTGCGGTTGTAGATCCGCTCGCCGTTGCCGGCAAGGAAGACCGAGAACACGTCGGTGGTCGCGCCGCCGATATCCACGCCAAGGACGTTGATCTTCTCGTTCTCCGCGTACTCCTTCAGGAGCTTGCCCACCGCGTTCGGGGTGGCCATCACCTCTTCGCTGGTCCACTCCAACAGCTTGGAGTATCCGGGCGCCTGCTGCATCACGTGCTGCAAGAACATCTCGTGAATCTCCTCGCGCGCCGGACCGAGATTCTCGGCGTCCAGCGTGGGGCGGAGGTTGTCGACCACCTGAAGCTGAATCGATTTGCCCAGCACGGTGCCGACAGCCTCACGGGCCTCTTTGTTGCCTGCGTAGATGACCGGAAGCTGCATGTCGCCAAAGCGAGGCTTTGGATCGGCGCGACGGATGACTTCCGCCATTTCCAAAATCTGCGTACGGTTGCCGCCATCGGTGCCGCCGGACATGAGAATGATGTCTGGGCGGAGTTGGCGGAGCCGCTCAACGCGCTGGTACTCCTTTCGCCCGTCGTTAACCGCCAGGGTGTCCATCAAGATCGCGCCCGCACCCAAAGCGGCACGCTCAGCCGATTCGGCGGACATCTCCTTCACCACGCCCGCGACCATCATCTGAAGACCGCCGCCCGCGCTAGAGGTAGAAACATAAAGATCGGCCCCGTCCATCTCGCCGGTCACTCCGGTCAGATCTTCCTTGCCCTCTTTAAGTTTGCGCCAGACCAATCCGTCTCGGATCAGCTTTCGGCGCCCCGGATTGAAGCCAGCGGGAACGCCCGTCTCCGAGATCTCTTCAAGCTCGGTGATCGAGTTCGTCACGCCTAGCGTAACGTCTTCAAACGGTTTCTCGACCGTCGTCGGGGCTTCCCCACGAGCGACGAGGCGGTACTCGCCGGTGGTCGGGCTCTTCTCGATAAGAATTGCCTTCGTGGTCGTCGAACCGCAGTCGGTGGCAACGATGCGGCGGATGTCGCTGGCCATGCTGGGTCCATTATGCCTAATAGCCTCGGCGGGTTGAAACGTTAACCCATTTAAGGCAGAACGATCGAAGAGATCATAGCCCCTTCGTAACGGCCTGCCGCCGAAATATTTACTCCGATGGCGGTCGTATCCGGTAGGTCCCTTAGCGTAGAGATCCCGCCCACCCGGTCCAGTGCCGTTGGTGAAAGCTTCATTTTCACGTACTTCGGGTGACTAACACAAAGCGTTCTACCGTTTGAAAGCTGCTTCCCGGTGAGGATAAGCGTGATGTTGTCGCCATCGATTTTTCTGATGCAGCCATCCAAGCGAGTCATGCCCGAACTGGGGTGTCCGGGAATGATCGCCGGTACGGGAGCGGAGAGGACTTTCGCGAGGTGAAGGGAGGGCCTGGGGTTCCGGATGCGCGCCATCGTCGGCCCCGCGCCCGGAGCATAGAGCTCAAAGTGAAGGTGGGGGGCGGTGGCGTCGCCGCTCTCGCCCAAATAACCGATGAACTGGCCGGCTCTAACCCGCATCCCTGCCGTTAGATTTGGGGCGAACATGAGATCCTTTGGAGCCCGGTGGTCGTGTTTGCCAGGGTTATCGTCGTTTAGGTGCGTCCCAAGAATTGCCCAGCCATTGTCTGAGTAGATCCAAAACGAATACTTCTTGATGCCCAAAGTGCCCGAGAAGGGGGCTACGATCGGACTCATCTTTCGTCCGGCGATGTCGATTCCGGTGTGGCGATATCCTCTCCGCTGCTCGCCAAACCCGTCGTACCACCGCACCTTGCCAACCACCGGAAAAACCATCGGCATAACGACGCGCTGTTTGGGCAAGGCCGCTTGCCCAAAAGGAGCGACTGGCGGTGGAGGTCCCCATTCAGGTCGTTGACCGGCCAACAGGAACGGGAGAAGAGCCATTGACGATACCATTCTACAAAACCTTAGGCTAAGAGTCCTGGGCACAAGCTCTCGCCTATGTGAGCTTGCCGGGGTACGTGGGGTTCATTCCGCATCGGTCGAAGACCAATCCCAGCATTAAGTCAGGTTCGCGTAGTCCGTGTAGCCGGTGGCCCCGCCCGCGTAGAACGTGGATGTGTCCGGCTCGTTCAGCGCCGCGCCTTGGCGGAAACGCTGGACTAGGTCGGGGTTGGCGATGAACAGTCGGCCGTAAGCGATGGCATCTGCCTCGCCGCGCGCGATCGCCTCCTCGCCAGAGGCTTGGTCGAACTTCTCGTTCGCCACAAACACTCCGCCAAACTCTTCGCGGATCGTCCGCGAAACCCAGTCGTTCTGTTGTTCCTCACGCGCACAGATGAAGGCGATCTCCCGCTTGCGAAGCTCCCTTGCGACGTAGCCGAATGTCTCGACCGCATCCTCTTCCGGCCCGCCGCCGCGCGGCGCTAGGTGCATTCCCACGCGCTGTCGCCCCAAGACCTCGATGCAGGCGTCGGTGACCTCCATCATGAGGCGCGCACGGTTTTCCAGCGATCCACCGTAGTCGTCCGTCCGCTCGTTGGAGGCAAGGTGAAGGAACTGCTGAAGCAGGTAGCCGTTCGCCCCGTGAATCTCGACCCCGTCGAATCCTGCGGCCTTGGCGTTTTCCGCGCCCTTTCGGTAGGCTTCGATGACGCCCGGGATCTCCTCTCGTTCGAGGGCGCGGGGAACGACGTACTCCTTGGTCGGATGAACCCGGCTCACCACGCCACCGGGCGAAATTGCGCTCGGGGCAACTGGCAACTCGCCGTTCAAAAAGAAAGGATCTGAAACGCGCCCCACGTGCCAAAGCTGGAGAAACATTCTCCCGCCTGCGGTGTGTACGGCGTCGGTGATCTTCCGCCAACCGGCAACCTGCTCATCAGACCAGATTCCAGGAGTGTCCGCGTAGCCGACACCCATCGGAGTCACCGCGGTCGCCTCGGAGAGAATGAGCCCAGCGGAGGCGCGCTGGACGTAGTATTCGAGCATCAACTCGTTAGGGATCCGCTCGACGCCGGATCGGCTGCGCGTGAGGGGCGCCATGAAAACGCGGTTTGGAAGCTCGAGGTCGCCGATTCGGATGGGATCGAGGAGGTGGGGCACCGAAGGTGTTCTACGGCGTCCAGAGTCTAAGCGGCGGCGATGAATGCTTCGACGTCTTTCGGGTGGAGGGTGGTGACGGCGAAGCGTTCGAAGTCGGCGTCGTTGAGGTAAGGATTGCGGCGCATCCAGAGACGGTGGCTGCCGCGGCAAGGCGGGCGTCGTGGACCTTTACGCCCCTTACTTCGTGTTTGGCCACCATTTTCCGCCAGGCATGGTGCATTTGATCTGAGTCGTGGAGCAGGGTGAAAATGGACTCAAGGTGTCGAGTCGAAGCCTCCGCGATCGAAATTGAAAAGCCTAGTCCGTTGGCCGAAAGGGGACGGGTGGCAACGTTCCAAAACTCCCTCAAGTTCTGTGGGGTGTAAAGGATTTGGAATCCGCTTTCCTGGAGTTCGTCAATGACGGAGGAGATGAGGTGGTGTTGCGGATCCTGCAAGTTGACGATGCGGACGAGAATATTCGTGTCCGCAAGAACCCTGTGGACTTCAGTCGTGGTCGGTAGACAGAGCTTCGCGGGTTAGCGCTTCATCCGGGATGGCCCGAGTCCCTGCCTGTCGACTCAAGTCTTCGAGTTCCGCCACGATACGCCAATATCTTGCCCTTCGCTCTTCTTGCGTAATGGGTTCGGAAGACGAGGGGTTCGCGGTTTTTAGTTGTTCCCGGAGCAGGTTCCCCCCGAGAACGGGCGCCTCGATATTCAGGCGCCCGGCGAGTTCATTCAGCGACCGTTCGGTCGCTTCGTCGATCTCGACTCGAATCTCGTAGCCCATGCTTCTATCCTACGACAGAAGCCGGGTCGGATTCTGAAGATAGTCCTTCACGAGGTTGATGAACTTCGCGCCCACCGCACCGTCCGCCACTCGGTGGTCGAACGAGCCGGTGATGTTCATGCGGCTGCGAACTTCAATCTCGTCGTTGTCGCCCACGACCACCTTCTTCCGAACCGAAGCGATCGCGATGATCGCGGCGTTCGGCTGGTTGACGATGGCGAGGAAGTTGTCCACGTCCAGCATGCCCATGTTCGAGATCGAGAAGGTCGTTCCCGTCATCTCGTCCAGGCTCAGCTTGTTCTCGCGGGCCTTCTTCGCGAGCGTACGTGCGGCGGTGGAGAGTTGGCGGAGGGAAAGCTGGTCGGCGCTCTTGATCACCGGAACGGTGAGACCGCCATCGATTGCAACCGCAATGCCAACATTGACCGCGCCGAACTGGGTGATTTGATCTGGACCCTGGAAGGTCGCATTGATCTCCGGCATGTCTCGGAGGGAAAGGGCGCAGGCCTTCACGACGAAATCGTTGATCGAGACCTTGCCGCTGTTCTCGCTCTCGAACATCTGGCGCAAGTTCAGGATGTTCTCCACGTCGACTTCCACGGTAACGTAGAAGTGAGGAACCTGCTGCTTGCTGTCCGTAGTACGCTTCGCCGTGATCTGGCGGAGGCGGGGAAGCTTAATGACCTGATCTGCAGCGCTGGGAGCAAGGACAGGAGACGCCGAAGCCGCCGTAGGAGCGGGGGCGGTAAAGCCCTTGACGTCCGCTTCGACGATGCGGCCGCCGGGGCCGGTGCCCTTCACTTGGTTGAGATCGACACCGTTCTCGGCGGCAATCTTACGGGCAAGCGGGCTCGCCTTAACGCGTCCGGCCGGCGCAGGTGCCGCGACGGGTGCCGGTGCCGCAACCGGAGCCGAAAGAACTGCTTCGGGAGCGGAAGCAGGGGCGGCGGCAGGAGCCGCCGGAGCGGACGACGAAGCGTCGCCCCAACCATCGGGAAGCTTTTCGCCCGCCTTCAGGATCGCTGCGATCGGCTTGCCCACCGGAACGGTGCCACCGGCTTCCAAGAGGATGCCGGTGAGCGTTCCGGTGCCCGGGGATTCCAGCTCGAGGGTGGCCTTATCCGTCTGGATATTGCCGATGACCTCGCCGCTCTTAACGGCGTCGCCGTCCTTCTTAAGCCACTCGAGGAGAGTCCCCTCTTCCATGCCGTCGCCCATCTTGGGCATGATCACTTCGGTCATATCTCTGTTCCCACCGGCGACCGGCGTAGAGGTCAGATTACCCTGCGGGTTTGCACAGGGCGATTCCTAGGCATGTAAGCCGACGGAAAGGCCCCGCTCGCTCGCCCAACGCCGGATGATTGCCAATTCATCCGGCATGACTTGCCGGTTGAATCGCCCCCGAATTTGGACGACTTCCGCACTCTCCGGCCGAATCTCGAAGGTGAGCCGCTTGGTCTCGCGGTCGCCGAGAGTCCACCTCATCGAGACGATACGGCAGTGCCCGCCCAGACAGCTATCCGTATAGCTCGCCACGCAGTGGCCTTGTTCAGAACCCTCCTCATTCAACTGCCTGCTCCCGGTCAACTCGACCGCCTCCACCTGGTGCGAATCGTCCAAAGACGTCCAAAACTCATAGGCGGACGGCCAAGAAACGTGCCGATCAGTCCAAACCGGCCTCATTTCTCGGTGCCACTCCTCGCACATCCGGAGGATCGAACGAGCGGTGCGGCCGGTCAACGAGAGGCCGCCGTCGAAGAAGAAGTACCGAATGTAGTCGGCAATCTCCGCATGTCGGGCGGGCTCCATTTCATCCCAAGTGCGCGCGTAAAACTGGAATAGCTCCGGAAGCCGGTCGCCAAACTCTCGAAAGTAGAGGCGAAAACGATCGAGGATGAAGTCGCAGCCATCCGGGGGAACGCCCACTGCCGCCGCCCTTGCCCAGGTATCGCAAGCGTCGATCGACAAGTGAGTTGGTGTCTTGAGAAACCAGTGAGCCTCCCGCCGCGTGAACCGATCTTTCACCAAGTCGGCAAACGAGTCGCCCCGCGAGATCGTGTGGAACCACTTCCGGTAGGTTGCTTCTTGCTGCATCCGCTTCTTGCTGTTTGAATAGACCGGATGGCCAAACACCAAGGAAAGGCCCTCGGCCGAGAGCATGGTCCGAAAGAGGCAGAACGGCACCGGATAACAGACGAAGAGGTGCTCGATCAAAGCCAAGACCCGCATTGGCCCGTCCGGATAGGCGCAGTCAAAGGTCTCCGGTGGCCGAATGACGTGCGGATTCTTGATGGACAAAGAGAGATATTTCGCTAACTCTTTGGCCGACGACCGGGGCAGAACCGGCTTGGATTCTAGGGAGATTGCGCGTAATGGTAGGACGAGGTGCTCCAACCGCTCGCGGAAGGAGTCGTTCGAATAGGTGGGGAGGTCTTTGATGTTCCTGTAGTTCCAGCAGGCGCAAGGCCGCGGACGTGGCTCGACGACAAGGAACATCGAGGCTTGAAAAAGCGAGGTGCCGAAAGGGCCGGCAACGCGGCGGTCGGCGGGAAAGTCTTTTGGGGGCGAAAGAAGAGATCGCTCCTTGCCCGACCTTCTCCTATCGTCCCGAACTACCGGAACGGAATCTCATTACGGAGAAGATGATGGCAGGAGGGCCGGGAGGTGTCGGGACCATTGGCTCAAGGGACTCGGAGCTAACTGCCGAACTTGCTAAGGTTAAGGCCCCGAGGGGCCTATCCGAAGAACTAACCGATCCCAATTCGGGAGATTGCGCTTTCCGTATCTCGAACGTTCGATCGTGCCTGGTCAAGGCTTCGGCGTGCGTCGTCGACTTCGCGCTTAGCTTGGTCGCGGCGCGATTTGGCATCCTCATACCGGCTATTCGCACGGTTGTAATCATCCTTGGCGTCGTCATACCGGCTCTCCGCCGACCGGAGTTCGCCTCTCGCCAGATCCCGGGCAACGTCCGTCTTGGCGTCATTAACTTTGTCCTGCCAACTATCCCGCTCACTTTTCGCGTGGTCTCGTCGGCTGCGGGCGCGGTCGGCTTTGCTGTCGGCATCGCTCACGTCGCTCTCGGCGCGGCTTACGCTTGACTCCGCTTGGCTGAGGGCGCTTTCCCATCGGGAGACGGCGGCCTTCTGGTCGCTTAGGACCGCGTTCAACCGGTCGGTTTCCTCCTGATCTTGGCGAGCCTTCTCGGCCTTTTGGCGTTCTTCCTCGGCTTTCCGCGCGTCCTCCACACGTTTGCGTTCTCGATCTTTGGCTAGGCGATCGGCTTCCGCTTTTCGCTCGGCTTTCTCTTTGGCCACCCGTACGTCTTCGAGCCGCTGTTCTTCCTCCGCCCGGCGTTCGGCGGCTTCTTTGCGGGCCTGGATGGCGGCGGCTTCCTTCTGAGCTTCGGCCACCTTGCCCTCGAGCATCGCGATCCGGGCGGCGATTCTTGTCTGTTCCGGTTTGCCGATGGGGTGGAGGGCCTTGAATGCCGCCACCGCTTCTTCAAGCAGACCCGCCGACTCAAACAGGGTGGCCGCGGTCAAGCCGTACGCATATCGAGAGGGAAGAGCCCGATAGGCGCTTTCCTGCGCCCGAGCCGCGCCCGCCAGATTCCCGGAGGCCTTCAAGGACTTCGAGAAAGAGATAAAGCCAAGTGCCTGGCGCAGGGAGGCGCTCTGTTCGAGCCCTTTCTCCAACCCTGGTTTTGCTCCGGCCGGAGCAAGGGCCAAAGCGCGGCGGAAGGCTGCCTCCGCCCTGTCGGGCTGGTCAAGCAAGAGGTTGGCTCGCGCCACAAGACCGTGGCCCTCCCATCGCTTGGGATATTTGGCGACCGCAAGGTTGCCCTGCTTTAACGCCTCCGCGCCTTGTCCCGCCGAGAGCGCCTTTTCGCCCTTGGCCGCCACCGTCGCGACCGAAGTCGTTACCGGCTTGGCGGGCTTTTGGGGAGGTGCCGCCCCGGCGATGGCCGAGAGCCCGAGGGCGGCGAAAACTGCGATGTAACTAAGCCTCCGCATATTCATTAAAACGATAGACGGGCTAACTCGTTTTGCGAATTGGCAATTTATTCAGCCCAAGAGCCTTATCGCGCCCACTTAAGGGCTTCCAGCGCCATCGCTGCCCCACCCAACATGCCTGCGTCGTCGATCTGCTCTGCCACCCCGATCGTCGCGTCTGCGAAGAGGGAAGGAATCGCCACGTTTTGGGCCTCTCGAATAGCTGGCTTCATCAGGAAGTCCCCTGCTCGCGCGATGTTGCCACCGATCGCCACGATGTCCGGGGCGAAGATGTTGATGTAGTTGCCGATCCCGACGCCCAGCATCGTCCCGACCTCCGTCCAGACCTCAATGCAAAGTTCGTCGCCCTGCGACGCGCCTTCGCTGATTAACTTCGGCGTGATCTTCGTCAAGTCACCTCCGATCAGGTCGTTCAGCACGCTCGTCCGACCCCGCTGCAGCCGGTGCATGGCTCGGCGGATGATGGAGTCGCGCTGGCAATAGCCCTCGATCGCGCCGTATTCGCCCGCACTGCAGTCCAAACCGTTATGCGCGATCACCACGTGGCCCAACTCCGCGCCACCTTTGTTTCCACCGACCAGAACCAGCGGCCCGCGGGCATCCCCGATCACCGAATCGGGCGATAGGATCACTCCGCCGCCGATGCCCGTTCCAACCGTCAGCATCACAAGACATTTCGCACTGTTTCGGCCCGTCCCAAACCGATACTCGCCCAGCGCCGCCGCGTTGGCGTCGTTATCCATGTGGATCGGCAGGCCAACCTTCGGAGCAAGGGAGTTGCGGAAAGGCACGTCCTTCCAATAGCGGAAGACCCCTCCCACGGTTTCGCCGAAGTTAGGCGCCCAGCGAACCAGACCGGCCGCGTTGTCGATGTGGCCGGGAATGGCAATTCCGACTGCCTCAGGAGTTGCGGAACTGGCCCCTTTGGCCTGCGCGATCGTTCCCGCGATGGCGTCCATGATGGCCTCCGTCCCGCTCTGGGCCCGGGAGGGATTGCTGAACGACGGACCGGCCGGAGTTCCGTTCTCAAAATAGGCCCCTGCCCGGACGTTAGTCCCACCAAGATCGACGCCAACGACACACTTCACGAGGAGGGATCGTACCCGCCGAACCTTCTTCGCCCCTTGTGCCGTAAGATGAATGAGCGTCGGCGTCCTTCGACGAGTCTTTGGGGGCAATCTTCCCCGCCCCCAACTTTTCCTCGAAGGACGCCGACGTTAAGCTGTTAGGTTCCGGAGTTATGATTTGAACGTAGGCGAGGTCGCGCAGAAAGCAGGAAAGATGGTCGACGAAGTCGAGAAGGCGATCGTCGGAAAGCGCGATACGGTGGAAAAATCGGTCCTGGCTCTGCTCGCCAATGGACACATTCTTCTAGAAGACATTCCGGGAGTAGGTAAAACGACCCTGGCAAAAGCACTGGCAAAGGTCATCGGCGGAGATTTCCGCCGCATCCAGTTCACGCCGGACCTTCTGCCTGGCGACATCACCGGCGGCTCCGTCCTGAACCCCGGCGAGGGCACGTTCCGCTTCCTCCCCGGCCCGATTTTCGGCAACGTCGTTCTGGTCGACGAAATCAACCGCGCCACCCCAAAAACTCAGTCCAGCTTGTTGGAGGCCATGGAAGAGCGCACGGTCACAACGGACGGCGAGACCCGCCCGCTGCCTCGTCCATTCTTTGTCATTGCTACCCAAAACTCAATCGAGATGACCGGCACCTATCCGCTGCCGGAGGCCCAACTCGATCGCTTCTTCATGCGCCTCAGCATGGGTTATCCCGACCGCGACCAAGAAGCGGCCATCCTTGGTTCCCAACAGCAAGTGCATCCGCTTGAACTCGTCGATAGCGTCATCGACCCCAAGATCCTCATCGAGATGCAGGCGGCAATCCGCGAAGTTTTCGTTCACGAAACTCTTCGCTCCTACATCGTGGATGTCGTCCGCGCGACTCGCGAAAGCAACCAACTTCTCATGGGCGCCTCCCCGCGTGGTTCCTTGTTGCTCATGCGCGCCGCTCAGGCATGTGCGGCAATGTCTAACGTTGAGTTCGTCCGCCCCGACGACGTCAAGAAGGTCGCCGTGGCCGTTCTTGCCCACCGCGTCCTCCCTCGGGCCGAAGTTCGAGCTCGCGGCGGTTCCGTCGAGTCGGCCATCGCGCGCATCGTGGACGAAGTGCCCGCGCCGGTGCCGGTGGCATGAGGTCGCTGGCGGGATTCGCGCTCACCTGGGCGTCGGTGTTCCTCGCCATCGTCGCGATCCTCATCGGCTCGCAGGCTCTGTTTTTCATCACTACCGCGATGATCGCCACGCTCTGCGCGTGTCATCTCCAGGCCTACCTGTCTGTTCGCTGGTTGCGGGTGGAGAGGGTCGTGCCTCCGAGCGCCCAAGTGGGCGATCGTGTCACGGTCCAGATCACCCTCTGGAGCGAAAAACCGATAAGACGTCCTCTTGTAGCGGTGGCTGACGCACTACCCGCAGGCTTGCCGGTCGCCGACCGCTCCCCCTCCTTGCCAATCGCCCCTTCCCACGATGAACCCGTCCGCACCCAGTACCGGTTCCGCCCGCTCAAACGGGGTCGTTTCCGCTGGAGCGGCCTGATCGTTGAAGGCACGGACGTCCTTGGGCTCGTCACGCGCGGCAAGGAGTACCCCACCGCCCCCACCGAGATGATCGTGCTGCCACGACCGATTCCGTGCTCCATCGAACTCCCGATGGCCGGAGGTTGGGGCGTGAGCGAAGCGGAAAGCGGCCAAACGCGCGGCGCAGGAATCGAGCCGCGCGGCATCCGCGAATATCGCGCCGGCGACCCCCTCCGACACGTGCATTGGCGCTCCACCGCGCGTACCGGAAAGGTAGTGGTCAAAGAGTTTGAAGCCGGCTCCCAGGCAACCGTCGCCCTCCTCATCGACCGGCAAAAAGGCCACGACGTAGGGAAGGGAGCGGAAACGTCCCTCGAAATCATGGTGGGCCATGCGGCGTTTCTCGTTGAGACGCTACTTCGCCAAGGGGTGAGGGTTCTTCTCCCCCAGATCGATCCGGAGTCGCCCAGCCACGCTAACGTGCAAGAGCGGACCGTCGAAGCTATGCGCGCCCTGGCGCTCTTGGATGCCGAGCAGGGAGCTTCGATCTCGGAAGAGCTTTCCGAAATTATCCTCCCCGGCGGCTCCGTCGCCTATGTCTTCCATGCCATCGCCGATCCCAATCTGTCCCGGGCCGCCACGAATCTTCAGGCCCACGGCGTTCGCGTAATGCCTCTCGTTTACGATGCCGGCGCCTTTGGCCGCTCACCCCTCACGACCGCCGTCGATGCGAAGTATGTCGATGATCTCCAAGCTTCCGGGATGACGCCGCAGGTGATGGCGGTGGCCGAGTCAGGCGACCGAGAGACTCTTTCCGAGGGCCGCCGAGCCCCTAGTCTGGGAGGCGTCCGATGACCGCAACCGCACCCCGAGGTCGCGACCAGAGCCGTCTCAACCTAATCGACTACGCCCTCATGGGCCTCGGCTCCGGCCTTGCCGCCTACACCGCGGGTATGTCGATCGGCCGCGAAGATACCGCCCAGTTTTTGGCGACGGGCGTCATCCTCGGAACCGCGCTTTCCTATCTTGTCAGAACCCTCTTGGGTTCAACTTCTGTCGTTAAAGTTGACGGAATCCTCTATGCGGCCGCCATTGTCTGCGCAGTTATTGGCAACCCGGTTCTGAACGGTTTCCTCCCCGAAGAGGGCTTCGCTCGGGACGTCATGATGGCGGGGATTCTCGGCTGGATGCTCGTTCTTGGCAGCATCCTCACCTGGAGAGACGGCACCCTTCTCTTCCAAGCCATCCCCAGCGTGGCGCTGTTTGGACTGGTGGGCTGTTACGACACCTACGCCAATGCGCCGTATATGTTCTTCGGCTTCCTCGTGTGTCTGGCGATCGTCCTAGCACGAGCAAATCGCCGGGAGATGATGCGGCAGGCGGTGGAGAGCGGCTACTTCAACCGCGCCGATGCTCCATCGACGCCCCAAGAATTCCCGGAGCAGTCTCCCGAGCTTTACGAAGATATCCGCCGCGGCCCCTGGCGCTGGCAGGCCGGACCCGAGTGGGCTCTGGCTTCCGCCCTCGTCATCATCCTCCTGTCCCGAATCGGCGCGCCCGTTCTCCAAGAAGCCGCAAAGCCGATCACCGGTGCGGTCAAGATCCTCGCGCCTCCCTCGCTCCGCAAAGCGGCCGGTACCAATGCCGATACTCAACAAAGCTCCTACCTTGTTGGTCGAGGTCCGAACGGCAGCCTCAGTGATAAAGCGGTTTACGAAGCGAAGCTGGATCATCCGCGCTACCTCCGGACGGCTACGTATGAGTACTACACCGGAAAGGGATGGAGTACGGATGTTCGCGCCCGGGCTGAACCGGATGGCCCGATCGTCGATTCGGTCAAGTACGCGCTAAACGCGATTGGCGCCGATCAACGTCGCGTCTCCTTCGCGATCCGTCCAACCGAGCAGACCCGGCAACTTCCGCTTCCCGCCGAACCGACCGCGCTGGATCTGAACTCCGCCCGTATTCGGCCCGATGGCGGGGGAAGCCTCGACCGAGCATTGACGGACCGGATCTCTGGGGTGCTCATCGAACCGACGCAGTCCTCCACCAATGCTCCCCGGGACTTCGGCGGACTGGCTACGACTCTGTTCGACGCCTCCTTGGTGAGCGAACGCGTCAAAGAGTTTGCCCACACCGCTTCTACCGGAGCCAAGACCGACTACGAGGCGGCCGAAGCAATTTCCGCCGCGATCGCGGGGCAGGTGAAATACAACCTCAACGCCGCCGCCGTTCCCTCCACGGAGGAGCCGGTTGACTGGTTCCTTTTCCAGAACAAAGAAGGCTACTGCGACCTGTTCGCCACCTCGATGGCGCTCTGTGCCCGCTCCATCGGCCTCCCCGCGCGCTACGTCATCGGCTATCTGCCGGAACGCACCGATGGTGCGGGCAACTACGTCGTTCGCGAGGCCGACTACCACGCCTGGTGCGAAATCTTCTTCGAGAAGACCGGCTGGGTCGTCTTCGACGCCACCAGCGGAGCCGAACAGGTCCAAGGCGGCGAGCGGGGAAGTAGCGACGAGAAACGTCCGTGGTACACCGGCAAATGGGTTGTCCCGACGGTTCGGGGCGCCCTCGCCATCATGGCGATCGGACTCGGAATCTACGTTCTACGTGGCATCCGGCCCAAAGTCCGCCCCTCCCGCTACGAAGCCCATCGCGCCTACGCGTCGTACGAGCGCATCCTCTCCCGCGGCCTGGGGCGCCGCCGACGCCCGGGCGAAACCCTGGAAGCCCTTGCCGAGGCCTCGGTCCCGATCTACGGCGCCGATGCCGTCCAGCTCGGAAGCCGCTTCGCTCGTGCCCTGTACGGCCCGACCGATCCAGACGATGCCGAGATCGCCGCGCTCAAAGCGGCCACGAAGGCCCTCAAGAAACGCTAAACTCAAAGGTGGCATGGGCGTTCCGCCCATGCGCCCCCGGCCTTCCATGTCCGGGATCCCCTCCATGACTCCCGATAAGGCGATCACCCAACGAACCGTGCTCATCGTCGGCGACGAGGAGCTGCTGCGCCGTCGAAGCCTTGAAGGACTGATGACCGCCGCCGAAATCGCGAAAGATGACTTCGATCTCGAAACTTTCGAAGGCGACGCCTCCGATCCGGAAACCTGGATCGCTGCCGCCGGCACCGCCCCGTTCCTAGCGGAGAAGCGAACCGTAGTCGTCCGCCACCTCTTGCGGTGCGATCCCGAGAAACTCCGCGACGGCGCTCTCGCCTCGCTCCCCGCCTCCGCTCTTCTGATCCTTGTTGCCGATGAAGAGAACGGCGACAAAGCCGACCGCCTCGCGAAATCGTGGACCAAGGCCGTTGAGAAGGCTAAGGGCGCGGTCATGCTCTGCAACGCCGACCCCAAGAAAGCCGCCGAAGCCATTCGCCCTGAACTGGCGCGCCTCGGCAAAACGATGTCTTCCGCCGCCTCCGCCACCCTCCTTGAGATGACCGGCGGCAGCCTCAGCCGAGCCACCGATGAACTGGAGAAGCTCGCCCTCTTCGTGGGAGATGCCGAACGGATCGACGAGGCCGCCGTCCGCGCCGTCGTTGTCCCTTCCCGCGAGTGGAACGTCTTCGCGATGATCGACGCGATCCTCGACGCCAACGTCTCTGAAGCCCTCCGCCACCTGCGCATCCTCGTCGGCACCGCCTCCAAAGCCGCCGATGTCGGCCACTCCAGCATCATCCCCATGGCCTCCCGCACCTTACGGATGACCTGGCAAGCTCGCGTCTGTCTAGACGCCGGTCGAGGCCCCGGAGACGCGCCACCCGAAATCCGCGCCACCTTCCCCGAGCGCCCCAACCTTGCCAAAGAGTCCCCGTGGCGCCAGAACCGCGTCATGGGCTCCGCAAGAAGGACCACCCTCCCCGCCCTCGCCGCCTGCCTCGGCGTTCTGGCCGACACGGACTCCCGCCTGAAGGGCGCCTTGCCTAATTACACGCCCATCGACACCCTGGAAAGGATGGTGCTCGAGATGGTCGAAGCGTTGCGGAAACGCTAAGCTCCTCTCTCGCTAGAGCGCCGAGCAGCACTCGGCGGGAGCTCTGCGCTTAGTCTGTGGACTCTTCATCCTTCTCCACCTGCCTCGCCAACTCCCGCAGCTTGTTCGACCCAAGGCCGCACTTCGCCAAGATCCGGCCGATCCCTTCGATATTTCCAAACACCAGGCCCAGCAGCAAGGCGTCGCTTCCCACCGATGCCTGATCCAACCCGCTCGCCTCGATGGTCGTCCGGTGGAGGATCTGATGGGCGTACGGCGACAAATGAATCGGGGGAGCTCCCTTGGCCCAAGTCTGCTGAGCCTCTAACTCGTCGTCAACCTTTTCCGCCTCCACTCCGCTCCTCTTAAGAATCTGAACGGCGGTCGACTCTCTGAACTCGAGCAGGGCCTTCATCAAGTAGTAAGGCGTCACCTGCGGTGAACCTTCTGCCTTAGAAAGCTCATCGGCGCGCAGAATCATCTTCTGGGTTTCGTCGTCATACTCGTCCCACCCGTAAATGCGGACCGGCTTCGCTGGCAGACCCGGTTTACCGGAAGCCTGGCCCTCACCCTGGGTGGCCTGCAGGCGCAAAACGGTAAGCCTCGTTAGCTCCAGTTCCAGCCCAAGTTTGGCCAACACCCGTCCTGCCAATCCATCGCCTTCTCGCACCAGGCCAAGCAATAGGTGTTCCGTCCCGATGTAGTTGTGACCCATCGCCCGGGCCTCCTCGTATGCTAGATCGATGACCCGCTTTGCCCGCGGCGTGAGGGTCATGTCTTGGGAAGGTCGCGCGTCACCTCTTGGCAGTTGCTTCTCAACTTCCCGACGAACCCGATCCAGGTTCACCTCCATCGCCACCATCACCTGGGCTCCCAAGCTATCCGACTCTCGAATCAACCCTAGCAGCACATGCTCGGTCGAGACATAACCTTCGCCAATGTTCTGCGCCTCTTCCTGAGCATAAAAGATGACCTTCCGAGCCCGTTCGGTAAACCGTTGCCACATTCCAAAGGATCAACGGGTCTCAAGGTCATTGGGTTCGGATAAAACCGCCAAACACCAAAAAAGGGTCACTGAGCCCAAAAAGCCCAGTGACCCTCCGCCCATGGATCCGTCCTACCGAATCGCCTGTTCGGTTTCCGCGTCGAACAGATGGATGGCATCGAGGTCGATGCAGAACTTCGAAGTCTGACCTTCCTTCACACGCGTTTCGTTATCGATGGTGGCGATCACGTTGTGCGATCCGATGCCGAGGTAAGCGACGTATTCGTGGCCGAGCGGCTCCAGAACGTCCACCTTCGCGTCTACCGTGTTAGCCTCGCTCGGGGCGATGTTCGAAGCAAGGTTCGCATCGAAGATATCCTCCGGACGAATGCCCAACGTCACCTTCTTGCCCTCGTAGGCAAGCGCGGCGTGGCCCGCTGGGAGGGGAAGGGCGAAGGCGCCGGCATCGACTTTGCCGCCGGTGATGGTGGCATCGATGAAGTTCATGGGAGGCGAGCCGATGAAGGACGCCACGAACTTGTTGACCGGATATTTGTAAACCTGTTCGGGCTGGTCGCACTGCTGAAGGACACCGTCTTTCATGATCGCCATGCGCTGGCCCATGGTCATCGCCTCGACCTGGTCGTGGGTGACGTAAACCGTGGTGATGCCGAGGGTGCGGTGGAGACGGATTAGCTCTGCGCGAGTCTGAACGCGGAGCTTGGCGTCAAGGTTGGACAACGGCTCGTCCATCAAGAAGACTTTTGGCTTCCGGACGATGGCGCGAGCAAGCGCGACGCGCTGTCGCTGACCGCCGGAGAGCTCCTTCGGACGGCGCTGGAGATACTTTTCGATATCCAGCATGCGGGCGACTTCCTTCACGCGGTTGTCGATGTCCGCTTTGATCGTCTTCGCCTGGCTCCAGTTGGCCAACTGCCAGAAGAACGACTTCAGTTCGCGAAGGCGCAGGCCGAACGCGATGTTGTCGTACACGTTCATGTGCGGATACAGCGCGTAGTTCTGGAAAACCATCGCGATGTCTCGGTCTTTCGGCGGCACGTCGTTGACGCGCACGTCCCCGATGGCGATATCGCCTTCCGTAACTTCCTCAAGGCCTGCGATCATGCGCAGGGCGGTTGTCTTTCCACAACCTGAGGGCCCGACCAAGACCATGAATTCCTTGTCTCGAACCTCTAAATTGAGGTCGTTGACGGCCTTGACGTCTTTGCCATAGATCTTGTTAACGTTACGAAACGCGACTCCTGCCACCAAACCTCCATCGCCCTCAGTCCGTTCTGCGGGCTTCGCCATTATAACCTAGCATTCAAGGGTTCGGTTAAGTGTCTCAACTCAACCGAGCGGTAACCTGAAAGGGATGCGCATTCTTGTCGTGGGTTCGGGAGGACGCGAGCACGCCCTCGCCTGGAAGCTTGCACAGGACCACGAGGTCGTCTGCACCCCCGGCAACATCGGAATCGCCGAAGATGTCCCCTGCGTGGGAACCGGTTCGCCGGACGAAATTCTGTCCCTCGCTCCAGTCTTCGACCTCGTCGTGGTCGGCCCCGAGGATCCGCTCATCAAAGGTTTGGCCGACCAGCTCCGTGCTATGGGCATCCCTACCTACGGCCCCGGCGCCGACGGCGCCCGTCTCGAAGGCAGTAAAGCCTTCAGCAAAGAGGTGATGGTCGCCGCGGGGATCCGAACCGCCGAGCATGTCTCTTTCACCGATGCCTCCGCCGCCCTCGAATACACCCGCGCCCGCTTCGAGGCTGGCCGGGGTGTTGCCGTCAAAGCAAGCGGTAATGCCCTCGGTAAGGGCGTCGTCGTCTGCACAGAGTTCGCCCAAGCCCAAATCGCAATCCACCAGATGATGGTTGACCGTGAGTTTGGCGATGCGGGGGCCGAAGTCGTCATCGAAGATCGCCTGGAAGGCCCCGAATTCAGCCTCCTCACGATCGTCGGCGATCACGACTATTTCAGCCTCCCGATCGCCCAAGACTATAAACGGGTCTTCGACGGCGACCAAGGTCCCAATACTGGCGGCATGGGTTCCTACTCGCCGTGCGCCTGGGCTTCGGATGAGCTTGTTCGCGAGTCCGAGCAGATGGTCGTGCAGCCTCTCCTCGAGGAGCTCACGTCGCGCGGCATTGGTTACAGGGGCACTCTCTTCTCTGGACTGATGATTCAGGACGGCGTTCCTTACTGCCTTGAATACAATGTCCGCTTCGGCGATCCGGAGACCCAAAGCGTCATGCTCCGCCTCGGCAAAGGCCTCGGCGAAGCCCTTCTCGCCGCCGCTACCGGCCTCCCCATCCCGGCGCCGGAGGTTCTTGATAACGCCTCCGCAACTGTCGTCATCGCAAGCGGCGGCTACCCGGGCGAATATAGGAAGGGCTTACCGATCGAAGTTGGCCCCCTCCCGGAAGGTGCAAAACTGTTCCACGCCGGAACCGCGCAGGGACCGGTAACCAACGGCGGCCGCGTCATAGCCGCCTCCGCTGCCGCCCCCACCGTCGCGCTAGCCCGCGCCAAAGCCTACGCCGCCGCTGCCGCCGTTAAGTTTGAAGGCGCCTTTTATCGAAAGGACATCGCTTCGTAAACAGATTTTTGAACCTAATTGAGCTACTAAGTTTTTCTATGTTGGCGGAAGCTTAGGTTCGGATCGAGTTTTTTGAAACGGGCGATTTAGGTTCGAATTCGGGTTTTTCCCGGTGAAATCTCGGCGGATATGGTTTTAAAATTGTTTTGGTTATTAAATTAAATAACCGCTCGGTAATCGCTATCGATCGTTGCCCCGGGGCTTCCCAACCTATCAGACATCGGTGAGCCCCGGGGGCTAGGACCGAAGATGTTGTGAGGCTTTCGTCTTCGGCCCCCAGGTCATCGACATCCAAGAAGAAGGCGGGAAGCGTCACCCAGACCTAATCACACGCTTCGAATTACGGGACCTAGCCCTTCACGAAGAAGGGACCGCCCTCGATTCTCCCATTCCGAGCAAGCTCCGAAAACAGATTCCAATCTTTCTCCTCAACCAGATACAAAGAGCCATTAAACGGAGCGATTCGGAAACGCCGGTCTTCCTGCCAGGCGCCTCCGCCCCCCGAAAACGAAGACGGCGGAAGTAACGAAACCGAGCCTGATAGCCTCCGGAAAGAGCCCCTGGCGATGACGTTGCTGAAGCACCCGCGCTGGCGATACTCGTATGACCCCTCGCGCCCAAGCGTAATGGAGGTGAGCATGCCCCCGGCTCCAGGCAGACCGATCTTGGATTGATAAGCGCCCACATACAGCTGACCTAAGGAGAGAAGCGCGAGAGTGATCATGGTTTTCCGGCGTTAAATCGCCCGTAACTCCGCCAACGCCGCCTCGGTAGCCTGCGTCTGAGCCCGGGCCAGGGCGACCGCCGACCGAAGCGAATCCGTCGCCAAATCGGGGGCGGTAACCACTGCGCCACCATTCAAACGTCTGGCGGCGTCCCGCGTTGCTAAGACTGCTTGCCGCAAAAGTTCCAAATGCGCGTCGATCCGCTCCAGATGGGTTCCTTGCATCTCAAAACTCGTGAGCCGCTCGTCAAGTAGACCCAGCGACTGCTCAAACGCTGCCCGGGCGCTCGGGTCCTGCGCGCCGGACGCTTTCCCGGCTAGCCGTTCCCGTTCCGAAATCAAATGAGCCCGCTCATCCTGACTTTCGCTTCCCGAAAGCCGAGTTCGCGTCGCGAGCAACCTCGTCTCTTCATCCAGGAGCGCGTTCAAAGCCCGCATCGTCTCGTCGATCTCTCCCCGCGACTGCCCCATACTTCCCAAGGCGACGACCGTCTGAGCGTACGCCCGCTGCGTTTCGGTCAAGTCGAGAATCGGAAGAAGCGTCTCCAATTCCTTCAGACTCATCCGGCGGCGATTCGCCAAAAGACCGCCGACGAGCACGGAAACCATGGACAGCAGAACTCCGAGTATCGCCCCAACTCGCACTCCTTTTGGATGTCCGGCGGTCAACGAGATTGCCCCGACCAACGCAAAAACTACGGCGGCGACCCACCCAAGAATCCATAGTCCGTACTCCTTAAACCACTCCTTCTGAAACTCAGCAAGAGCCTTTGCATCCTTTGAAGCAAGGTTGGTGTTGAACATCACCCCGTCCGTGGCTTCAAAGATGGAAGGGTGAACGAGCTTGGGGTCGAGCCGCACACCCTCATGATACGACCTCCTGGGCGGTACCCTTAGGGCTAATGATCGACCGTTACACCACCCCCGCCATGACCGCAATCTGGAGCCGCGAGGCTAAGTACAACGTTTGGCGAGACGTGGAAGTAGCGATCGTCGAGGCCCACGCGGAGTTGGGCGCCATCCCGGCTGACGCGGTGGCTGCGGTCAAGAAGTCGACCTTCACCCTAGAGCGATCCGACGAGATTGAGAAGGAGACCCGTCACGACCTCATGGCCTTCGTCCGCAACCTCGCCGAGACCACCGGCGAAGAAGGACGATACATCCACCTCGGCGTCACCAGCTACGACGTCATCGACACCGCTCTTGGCATCATGCTCCGCAACTCCGCGGACGTTCTCCTCGAGAGCGGCGAGAAGCTGGCTAAGGAGATCGCCCGCCTCGCCAAAGAGCACGTCGACACCCCCCAAATCGGCCGCACTCACGGGATCCACGCCGAGCCGATCACCTTCGGCGTGAAATGCGCCAACTGGTATGCCGAACTCCAGCGCAACCTGGCCCGCCTCCGCGACTGCCGCACGGACATTGCCGTCGGTAAGGTCAGCGGCGCCGTCGGCATCCACGCCATCACCAGCCCCGAGATGGAAAAGGTCGTCTGCGACAAACTTGGCCTCGGCGTTGACCCAAGCAGCACCCAAATCATCAACCGCGACCGCCACTCCGCCTTCATGAACGAGCTCGCCCTCCTCGGTGCTGGCCTCGAGCGGATCGCCACCGAACTCCGCAACCTTCAGCGAACCGAAATCCTGGAAGTCCAGGAAGCCTTCGCTAAGGGCCAGACCGGCAGTAGCGCCATGCCCCACAAGCGCAACCCCTGGAACAGCGAAACCGTCGTCGGCCTCGCCCGCCTTCTCCGCGCCAATGCCCACGCGATGCTGGAAAGCGTCTCCACCTGGCACGAGCGCGACCTCACCAACTCTTCGCTAGAGCGCATCGTCTTCCCCGACTCCTGCCAACTCGCCGACTTCATGCTGAATCGCCTCACCACGATCCTCAGCGGCCTCCACGTCTTCCCTGAGCGGATGAACCAGAACCTGCGCATGATGGGCGACCTCGTGTTCAGCGAACACGTCATGATCGCTCTCATCCACGCCGGCATGTCTCGCGAAGCTGCGTATAAGGTTGCCCAGCGAAATGCCGCCAAATCGTGGGAGGGTGAAGACTTCAAGACCTCCGTCGCCGAAGACGAAGACGTCAAATCCCGGTTGACGCCGGAGCAGATTGAAGAGCTGTTCAGCCTCGACCACCATCTCCGCCACGCCGCGTATACGCTCGCGGCGGTCGGTATCGAGTAGAAAGCTTTTGGAGAGCGGAGCTTCAGCTCCGCTCTAGATCAGGAGCTTTAGCTCCGCAGCCCTTTGTCGACTCGGGTTTGCGGAGATATCAGTTGGGCGGAAGTGGCCACCGGAGCTAAAAGCTCCGCACTCCAAAGAGTTGGCAGTACTTTTTTCCCACAACCCGGAAACCCTATCGAAGAGAGGTCAGTCCGAAGAGGCAAGAGGCTCGGTTAACCCCGAAGCCTAAAACCTAAATCAGGAAAAACAATGCTCAAACAACTGACTCTCGCCGCCTTCGCCCTTTGCTCCGCTGCCGCCATGGCGGATGAAGGCTGGTCCATCGATCCGATGACCGCCAGCACCAGCGATATGAAGAAGTTCGTGGTTAAGCACGCCTATAAAACGATGAATGCCGGCGACGCCTACATTCTCGCTAACTTCCTCACACGCATCCCTTCCAATGCCGAAAACGCGCTGCTCCGCGGCCTCACGCAGAATGCCGTCCAAGCCAAGATGATCCGCGAAGAGAACCAGACCTGGGCGAACTCTCAGCCCCCGATCGGTGATGGTACTTTTGCAATGACCAACACCAGCTGGTCGTCGGACAACACGGTCTCCGACAGCTCCCGCCCGATGCGCATGTTCGCGGCCAAGCCGAACCGCGACCTCAATTACTGGGACAGCATCAAGATCACGACCTCCGGCCTGGGCGTCATCGATCAGGGCCTCATCTGGAACCTGTTCACGGATAAGTCCTATACCGAATCCCAGATCCCGACCGTAAACAATGAGCGCGAACTCGACGCCATCACCCACTTCATCGAAGCCAACGCGAAGTGGACAGAACCCTATCGCCTGAAGTACACCTCGCTCGTTCCGAAGAGCTACTAAACGCCTAAGAGACGCATAACAAAACGGCCGCCGCGGTTCACCGCGGCGGCCTTTCCGAATATCCCACTCTCTAAGTGGCTCGTCTTGGAGAGATTGGTATGGTTGTTGTCAAGGTTTGGGTGGCACCTCTTGCCAGGGGGTGCCTCTTTTGAGTACGGCGAGGCATCTTAGGATGAGTCTTCGGATGAGGGCAACGACGGCGGATTGGTGGTCTTTGCCTTTGGCTCTGAGTCCGGCGTAGAGTTCTTTGGCCCAAGGAGCGCTTTGGATGAGGCTGACGGCACCCATGTAGAGTCCGGCCTTGATTCGCACGTTGCCTTTTCGGATGTGCTTTTCTCCTTTCCTCTTGCCCGAGCTGTCGTCAAAGGGGGCGGTGCCCGCATAGGAAGCAATCTGGCTGGCCTTCCGGTCTTTGAAGTCGGCGGGAAGTTCGCAAAGGAGCACACGGGCGGCGCACACCCCCATGCCAGGAACGCTCAGCAGGTTCTTGTAATCGTTCGCAAGCGAGCTTTGCTTCACCCTTTCCACGAAGAGTAACTCAAGCTCTTTCGCCTGCTGGTCGAGGCTAGCGATGACTTTCTCGTAGGCTTTGACGACCGCAGATTCTAACTGAGCGGCACCAAGCCGGCGTTTGAAGTCGCTTCGCTCGCGCTTGATGGTTTCCACGGCGCGAGAGATGTCGGCCAGCGCTTCGCGCTCTTCGCCTTTGACCAAGCTGCCTTTGAGCACTGGACCGGCCGATGCGAGGGACTTCGCATCCAGAGGATCCGTCTTGGCCCTCACTCCCGTGGCTTGAGCGTAGCGGCGGACTCGCAAAGGGTTGTGAACCCGAACGGTAAAGCCCGCTTTTCCCAGGAGTCTCTTTGCCAGACGCTCATAGCCACCGCTTGCCTCCAGGTGGATACTTGCTCCGACCGGAAGCCGCAGCATGAGGCTTTCTAAACCGGACTCGGTATTGGGGACTTCAAACGCTTTTCGCCCCGCGATGCTGATCGCCAAACTCGCTTTCGAAACGTCGACTCCGACGGGTTCCGTTATACTTTCCATAGGGTAGTCACCTCGATGAACGGACCATCGCGTCCCTAGTCGATCACCCTAGTAGCAACGGAGCCACCCCGCGATTTCCAACAAACAGCGGGGACTCCACATTGGTATGCGATCCAAAACAGGGACGCCGCCAGGTGCGCCTTCTCTCCGTTTCGAAGCTCGTCACTAAAACGACTTCAGGGGGCAACGGACGCGCCACTGATCCCAGCGGGTCCAAGAACTACCTTACTAGGGGGCCGGGGGGAGAGGTTCCGGGTGTCTCTCCAAAATGGCTCAACCCAAAACCCAAAACCAAAAATCTAAAATAAGCAGATGGTCCACCACGGCGAACTCCTCATCGACGGCCACTTCATCGGCGGGCCGTGCGATCAGGCGACTGCGAAGGACGTGATCAAGTCCCCCTGGAACGGCAACGTCGTCGGCGTCGCCGCTGAAGGCGGCCAACAGGAACTCCGCGGCTGTATCGAAGCCGCCCACGCCGCCTTCCAAACCTGGCGCTTCTCCCCTCGCCACCAACGCCAAACGCTTCTCCGAAAGGTCGCCTCCCTTGTAAGAGATCGAAAAGACGAACTGGCTCTCCTTCTCTGCCGCGAAGTCGGCAAGCCGATCACGATTGCCCGTGCCGAGGTCGCCCGCCTCGCCGTCACCTTCGACCTCGCCGCCGACCAGCTCGCCACTTGGGGCCTCGAAGCCCGCCCTGCCGACCTCGACTCGCGCGGCAACACCGCCCGCATCACCGTCGAACGGGTCCCCCTCGGCGTCATTCTCGGCATCGTCCCTTACAACTGGCCCTTTAACCTTGCCGCCCAAAAGGTTGCCCCCGCCCTCGCCACCGGCAACACTATCGTCCTCAAGGCGTCCCCTCTTGCGCCGCTCTGCACTATGGAACTGGGCCGTATTCTTCACGAAGCCGGCGCCCCTCCCGGCACCATCAACATTTGGAACGGACCTACGGAAGACATCGACAAACTTCTCGACGACTCCCGAATCGCTATGCTCAGCTTCACCGGTAGCGAAAAGGTCGGCTGGGCCTTAAAGAAACGTCTATGGGACCGCCCCGTCCTCCTCGAACTCGGCGGCGACGCCCACGCCATCGTCATGGCCGACGCCGACCTCCCGCGTGCGGCCAACCTGATCGCGAAGAGCGGCTACGGCTACGCCGGCCAAGTCTGTATCTCCACCCAGCACGTCCTCGTCGAGGCTACGGTCTACGATGAGTTCCGCACCCTCCTCATCGCCGAAACCAACGCTTGCCCCATCGGTGATCCTGAACTCGAATCCACCGTCTGCGGCCCCCTCATCTCCGAAGCCGCCGCAGACAAGGCTCGGGGCCTCGTGGAAGGTCTGAACGTGATCGCCGGAGGCGGCGGTGAGGGCACCCTCATGCGCCCTACCCTGGTCGAAGACGTCCCCCCAACGGCTCCCCTTGCCACCGAAGAAGCCTTCGCCCCCATCCTTACCCTCCGATCCGTCGCCAACCTGGAAGAGGCGGCTCAACGAGGCAATGCCTCCCGCTTCGGCATCCACGCCGCCGTGTTTACGGAGAACCTCATCACCGCCGACCAGGCCTACCGGCTCCTCAACGTCGGCGGAGTAATCATCAACGACTCCCCCAGCCTAAGATTCGACATCATGCCCTACGGCGGTGTTCGCCGCAGCGGCTTAGGAAGGGAAGGCGTGAGGGAAGCAATGGACGAGATGACGGTTCCCAAGACCCTAGTCGTGGTGCCGCCTTCCAGCCGTGAAAAGCCACAATAACCTCGTGTCCACCATCCGCTCGAAAACCGGCGTCCGCGAGATGATGAAGGAGTTCCGAGCCGAACACGCCTCGACTACCGAACTCTGCTTCCTCCTCCAGGACTGGGAAGACGCCTATAACGTCGGCGGCATGTTCCGCGTCGCCGACGGCTGCGGAGCAACGCAAATGGTCATGTCCGGCCGCACCCCCGTCCCGCCAAACCCCATGATCGGAGTCACCTCCCTCGGCCACCACCGCCGAATTCCGTTCCGCCATATTGAGAAGAACGAGGAAGCCGCCCTAAAGCTCAAAGCCGAAGGCTGGTCGCTCGTCGCTGTCGAGATCGCCGAAGGCGCCGAAAGCTACCTCGAATTTCAGTACCCCCCAAAGACCTGCCTCGTCCTCGGCAATGAAGCCAACGGCGTCTACGGCAGCGTGATGAAACACCGCGATGGCGCCGTCTACATCCCCATGCTCGGCAAAGGCCGCTCCCTAAACGTCCACGTCGCCGCCGCGATCGTCGGATTCCATATTAAGTTGCGAAGCTAGGGCCCGGGGGAGAGGTTCCGGGTGTCTATCAATAACCGAACATCTACCGAACTCGAACCCTTAAAATTCGTCGTATAAATAAGTATGGATATGGCGAAAGGCACCGAAGCCCACACGCTCGACCAGGCTGAGGACTTCATTCGGGATTTCATTCTCGAACTCAGAAAAGACGAATCGGGAAGAATGCGCCGCCACTCGGGCGACTACGATCTGTTCCTCCCGTGGCTATGGGAAGAGGTGGTCAACTCGGGTTCGCACCTCCAACCCGCTCACTGCTCGACCAAGGCAAGTCGCCTCTTCATGGAAGCCGCGTGGTCACTCGTGCAGAAGGGCTACCTAAGACCGGGGCCGATTAAGATCAGCGCTTCCGCCGGGGCGGGGGATCACGGAAAGGGTTACTCGGTCACGTTCGGCGGCGAAGAATGGCTTAACGAAGCGGTTGCGCCACCGGCACCGGAGTGCCTCGCGGCGTAGAAACCCGAACCGCCGCATGGTCGGGCAGCGCCGGTGCTACCGGCAGCCCGGCGATCATTTGGTGTCGGCAAGCCAAAAACGCCTCGACGACGGCGGGGTCGAACTTCGTCCCCGAGAGGCGCTGAATTTCCGCCACTGCATCGGCGGGGTCCCAAGCCTTTTTGTACGGGCGGTGGGAGGCAAGTGCGTCGAACACATCGCACACCGCCACGATCCGGCCGACTAGCGGAATCTCTTCCCCCTTAAGGCCATGGGGGTAGCCGGTACCGTTCCAGTTTTCATGGTGGGTGAGGGCTACTCGATAGGCCGTCTGGATGAGCGGGTGAGATCCGCCGTCTAACATCTTCGCGCCGATGGCGACATGGGTCTCCATTTCCGCGCGTTCCTCGGCCGTCAGGACGTCGGCCTTCTTTAGAATCGAATCCGGGATGCCGACTTTGCCGAGGTCGTGAAGACTCGCGGCCAACTCAAGCCGTTCGCATTCCTCCTCGCTCAGCCCAAGGGTGCGGCCCAAAATGCCTGAGTAGCGGCCGATTCGCCGCGCGTGGCCACCCGTAAGATCGTCCCGATACTCGCCGACGATGGCAAGCCGCTCGATTAATTCGATACTCGCCGCGCGGTAAGCCTTGTCGGCCTTCTCCGCCGCGAAAAGCGCGCGTAGCACCTTCACGTGCAGGTAGCTCGTGGCGAAGAAAAGAAAGGCGATATCCGCCCCAATCTTCAGCTTCAGCCCAACTTGCGGGAGGAAAGTTGCTAGCGCTCCCGAAAGCGTGATCCAGAGCAGCGCGCCCACGAGAAATCGTGCGACGATGCCCCCTGCAAGTGCCTCACAAGCTCTCAGGCGACGCCGCTTCTGCCCAATAGAGCGAAAGGTGACCTTGATCTGCGTCGAGGCGGAAGGAGCCATTACTCATCGTTATCGGAGTCGTTAACCCGTTTTTGCAGAGCTAGTATCTTTTTTCCCCGGTAAATCCGTCAGTTCACTCAGAATCCCTCTCTCGCTTGAGGACAAACCCATGTCAAAACACCACCAGTAAATGGGCATCGTTGCCCACTACTTTAACCACCGCCCACTTGTAAACTCGATTCGGTTTCGCCGCTATGCAGTCCCGACGCGATTTCGTCAAAGCCGCCGCAGGCGCGGCCGCCCTCACCGTCATGCCGCTCAAGTCCTTTGGATCCCAGCCCTCGTCCGATGCGGCCCCGAAGTCGCTGCTTGAACTCCAACAAGCCTTTCTCGACCTCCGGTTCGGCATGTTCCTCCACTTCAACATGGCCACCTTCCAAGACTTGGAGTGGGGCGATCCGACTGGTCCAATAGAGGCGTTCCACCCGACCGCCCTGGACACCGACGGCTGGGCCAAGGCAGCCGTCTCGGCCGGAATGGGCTATGGCTGTCTCACCACCAAACACCACGACGGATTCTGCATCTGGCCGACCAAAACCGGGGGCGATCACACCCAAGGGCAGGACATCGTTCGTGCCTACGTCGACTCGTTCCGCAAACACAACCTGCGCGTCGGCCTCTATTATTCGATCCTCGACCTTCGCGGCGACATCCGCCACTTCAACGTCACCCCGGAGAAGATCGCTCGCATCAAGGCGCAGCTCACCGAGCTTTTGACCGGCTACGGGCCGATCGACATGCTGATCTTCGACGGTTGGGACGCTCCGTGGAGCCGCATTCCCTACGACGAGGTTCCTTTCCGCGAGATCTACGACCTCGTTAAGAAGCTCCAGCCGAACTGCCTTATCTCCGAGTTGAACGCCAGCCAGTATCCGCCGACGGCCCGCTACTACAGCGACATCAAGGCCTTCGAGCAGAACGCGGGGCAGCACATTCCCGGCGGAAGCCAAATCCCCGCCCAGTCCTGCGTCACCCTCACCGACGGCTGGTTCTGGAAGCAGTCGGATAAGGATGCCGAGCTTAAGTCGGCCAAGCAGGTCGTGGAAGAGTGGCTCGTCCCTCAGAACGCGATTCACTGCAACCTTATCCTGAACGCGGCTCCCAATCGCGAAGGCAAACTCGCGCCGAATGTGGTGGCGAGACTGGAGGAGATCGGGAAACTCTGGAAAGATCGCGCCCCGGCACCCAAGCTTGGCCCGAGCATCGGCATCACCACCCAGAGCCTCACGAAGGGTCGCCCGATCCACGCCATCGCATCCGCCGACACTTACGGCCCGGACATGGCCAACGACGGGAACTTCAATAGCACGTGGTACTTGCCGGAAGGCAGAACCGAGGGCTGGCTTGAGGTGGAACTCCCCAAGAACAGTTCCTTCGACACCGTTGCGGTCGTGGAGCCCGTCGGTAAGTTCAACGACTATCAGGAGACGCGCCTCAAGCGGTACAAGGTTGAGGCTTGGGACGGGAACGGCTGGACGGAGTTGGTTACGGGCGAGGAGGGGATTCCGGTCCGTTTCCACGCCATTCCTCGCACCCACGCCTTGAAGGTTCGGCTGACGATCTGGGCTTCGAAGGACACGCCGCACATCGCAGACTTCTCGGTCTACGACGAGCGTCGGTAGCGTCGGTAGGTGGCGGGGTTTGGGCGCTCTCGCCCCTCACCCCTGCCCCTCTCCCCCCAGAGGGGAGAGGGGTTCTGAGGGTCTCTTTTCTCTAAACGCTTCACAATAGAAGCCACGCCGTGAGAATCGACTTCAGTAACGCCCTCAAGCAGGCCCAGGCCATCGCGAACGATATCGTGACCATGCTGCCCAACCTTGTGTTGGCGGCGGTCATTCTTTTGATCTCGTACGTCATGGGGCGCTACATCGCCAAGGCGATCCGGGCCCTTTCGCACCGTGCGGGCCAAGGTGCCAATGTTGGTCTGCTGCTTGGCCGAATGGCGGTCTACGCGGTTTCGATCTTTGGTTTCCTGGTCGCCCTTTCGACGGTTTTTCCCAGCTTTAAGGCGCGCGATCTGATCCAGGTCCTCGGAATCGGCGGCGTCGCGGTTGGTTTCGCCTTCAAAGACATCTTCCAGAACTTCCTGGCCGGCGTCATCATCCTCGTCTCCCGCCCCTTCCGCATCGGCGACATCATCGCCGTAAAGGGTTTCGAAGGAACCGTCGAAGACATCCAGACCCGCGCCACGATGATCCGCACCTACGATAACCAGCGGATCGTTATTCCCAACAGCACGGTCTTTACCGAAGAGGTCAAGGTCATTACCGCCTACGAAAACCGGCGAACTGAGGTCGAGTTTACGATCGATTACGCGGGGAATCTTGAACTGGCGAAAGAGACGATTCGCCACGTCTTGGGTGAGAACGAAAACGTCGATAAGACTCCGGCGCCGGACGTACTCACGATGAACTTCCTTGGCGATGGCGTTCAACTCCGGCTCCGTTTCTGGGTCACCCCGGAAAAGGCGAATCCGCTGATTGTCCGGGACGCGGTGATGACCGCGGTCAAAGTTGCGCTCGACGCGAAGGGGATCGCTTTGGCCAAAGCCGCTCCTGTCGCCCCCGCAGCTCTGATCCCCCCTCTCCCCTCCGGGGGAGAGGGGCCGGGGGTGAGGGGCGAGAACCTAACGAATTCCTAATCCCTCTGGAAGAGTCCGGTTGCGTTCCAATGAGATAATTATTTACAACAACCATTTGTGTCTTGGGTTTTTCGCAGGATTTCACGGGGAAATCTCGTAACTAATCTAAAACATATTATTTTGAATAAATGAGATCTAAATAGTGGACTTTTGTCTGCTATTATACCTTCGGGTGTGACTCCCAATATTCGGATGTGTCCATGCCGGGGATCGAAGCACTGGTACGTTTCATTTCTTGGTGGCGATAAGCTTTGCCCCGGGGGCTTCCCCAACATAACGCACTGGGGAGCCCCGGGGGCTGAAGCTGAACGGTTCGAGAATTTCGTCCTCGTCGGCCCCCAGGGCATTGCCACCAAGTAGAGATCTCCGGTGCCCCGTAACCCGTTTTAAGCGTTACGTATTTCCCGACACGGGTTATGGGGCACAAACATCCCTGCACCCGTGGAACCCTGAGGCCACCCTGGCGAGTGGCGGTCCGAGGAAATAAGTCTATTTATCGATAGACTAATAAAATATTTTTCCTAACATCCTTAGCCGCTCGCCAAGAAAATCAAAACACCCTATCGATTGCCGGATTTCCACCTTGGAAATCGCCTATCGACGGCCGGCTGGCTGCCTAGGATAGTGTAGCGACCGCGAACGAGGAGGTTCGGGGACGGGATAGATACGTCCATGAAAAAGGCCTTTACCCTGATCGAACTTCTGGTGGTGATCGCGATTATCGCGATTCTCGCCGCGATTCTTTTCCCCGTTTTTGCCCAGGCGAAAGAAGCGGCGAAGGCTACCGCCTGCCTTAGCAACGGCCGGAATATCGGTACCTCGATCTTGCTCTATGCAAACGATCACGACGACATCGTGATCCCGGCCCGCCTTGCCCTCACGACCGCGCCGATCCAAGAGCAGGTGGACGGCGTTTGGACCAGCGGCATTCAGACCTACCTTAAGAGTCAGGACATCCTCTTCGATCCGTCTTTCACGGAGGCCAATAACTTCAAGGCGGAATCGACCCGCTGCTACGGCGTGGCGACGACCAACGCGTCGTTGCTTCCACCCGCCAAAGGCTTTGGCGGCCGGAACGGCTTCTTCGCCCACTACGGCATTGGCCGCGGCCAAATCCCTCGCACCGACTGCCGCCCTCGGAACAGCCCACTCCAAGCCTACGGCGGTAGCGGCTGGGATAGGAATCCGAACGTTGCCGGTTCCACCTTCGAGTGGGTTAATCGAAGCACGACCGAAGTCGTCAACCCCTCTCGTCTGGCCGTTGCCGGCGATGCCTACACCGCCGTCCGAAAGGACCTCACCTCGGTCACCGTCGCGTTCGGCTGCGAAGGCACGTTCCGCCACAAAGACACCGGCGCGAACTACACGTTCTTGGATGGTCACGCCAAATACATCCCGAACGACCCCGAGTTCGGCTACATCGACGCGGACGAGAACGGCTGCTACTACAAGCGATATTTCGCCTGGAACAAATAATGGTCCTCTCGCTCATCGCCGCTCTTGCCTTCGCCCCCACCTCTGCCAAACCCGCTAGTCGGGTGGTGGCGGAGGCGGAAGTTCGCGCCGCGAAGTCGGGCAAGAATGTTCTCGTTCACTTCACCGCCTCCTGGTGTCCCTGGTGCCGCCGCTTCGACAAGCTTTTGGCCGATCCGGTTTTGGGGCCGAAGTTTGCCGATAGCTATGAGATCGTGCCGATCACGGTTCGTGAGCGGGGGGATCTGAAGAAGAACGAGAATCCGGGTGGGATCTTGCTTATGAAGAGCCTTCGTGGGACGGGGGAGCCGGACGTGCCGTATTTGGCCGTCCTTTCGCCGACGGGCGAGAAGTTGGCGGACAGTTATCGCAGTCCGGAGGGGAAGATTCCGGGGAACGCGGGTTTTCCGCGGACGGCGGCGGAGATCGAGGGTTTTCTTGCGATTGTTCGGGGGACGGGGAAGGCGTTTTCCGCCGAGGATCGGTTGGCTTTGAAGGCGTATTTCTCGCCGGGGCGATAGGTGGAGCGCCGAGTAGCACTCGGCGAGCCTAACGTTTCCCGGACACGGGTGCCGGGCACGAGCCATCCCTCTACCCGTGGCACCCGTACTCCAAACGTTGGATGATGCCCGGACCGCTTCGCGGTCGCCGAGTGCTACTCGGCGCTCCAGGTGGCGAGTAACCTTTGGGGGTGCGTTCCGTCCTCTTCGTCTGCCTGGGCAACATCTGCCGCAGCCCCCTGGCCGAAGGCATCTTCCGCCGAGAATCCCTTGCCCGAGGTCTGAACCTAGAGATCGATAGCGCGGGCACCGGCGACTATCACATCGGTAGCCTCCCGGATCACCGCGCCATCAAAGAGGGAAGGGATCGCGGCTGCGATATGACGATGCGTGCCCGCCAAGTCGACCCGGAGGACTTCGAAAGGTTCGACCTCATCGTTGCCATGGACGACGCTAACCGTCGCAACCTCCTTCGCATGACCCGCGACCACCGCCACAAGGTGCGCCTCATGCGAGACTTCGACTCCTCTGCCGCTCTCAGTGCCGAAGTCCCGGACCCCTATTACGGCGGTCCCGCCGACTTTACAGAAGTCGGCGAGATGCTGGAACGCGCGATCGACGGCCTCCTAAACCACATCCAAACTGGAACTCCCGTCACGTCCCCTGCCCAAGACAAGTTTGATATCTAATGTCAGAACGGCTATCGCCATCTTCTCGGGAGCATTGCCACCAAGAAGAAGGCCAGTTTAAATCGGTTTCCCGATCGCCCGATCTAACGCGGCCTTCGCCCGCACGACATCGCCGCGCGCCGTCTCCAACGTCTGTTGCGCGGTAAATAACTGGGCCTGCGCGGTCGTTACGTCCAAAAACGTCCCGCCGACTCCGCCGCGGTACCGCCCTTCGGCCAGCCGGACACCTTCGGTCGCGTTAGTTACGCCCACCTCCGCCACCGTCACCCTCTGAACCGAATTGGCCAGATCGAGATAGGCCTGTCCGACGTCGGCGATTGCCGTTTGCTGCGCCTGCTTATAGCTGGCCTCCGCCGACCGCCGTACGCCCTTTGCCTGCTGCACGGCTCCCGCCGTCGCTCCGCTATTGAAGAACGGCCAATCTAGGGTCAAACCGACCGCCGAAGTCTGGCTCTGGAAAGGATCATTCCCGCCGCTGCTTCCGATCGTTGCCGTCGCGCTCAGAGAGAGCGCATTCGTCTTCTGCGCCGCTGAGATCCCGAATCCCGCTGCCTCCAAAGTCTTCTTCGCCTGCCGAAGCTCCGGCCGCGAGGCCAAAGCCGTCGTAAACAGCTCCGTCGGATCCGCAGGCACGGAGACTGGTGAACTCTCCTCCGTCGGGGTGAGAGGCGTCCGCGGATCGATCCCCATCGCCTGCGCCAAAAGAATCTTCGCCGAAGCCTCGTCTCCCCGCGCCGTGATCAGCGAAGCCACTCCCGCGGCAAGATTCGTTTTTGCGTCCACCACGTCCTTAGGCGGATACAGCCCCGAGGCCAAGTTCGCTTCCGCCAGCGCCAACTGCGACTGTCGGTTGGCGACGTTTGCCTCCGCCACCGTCACCAGATGTCGTGCCTGAATCAAGTCGGCAAACCGCTGCCGAACGTCCAAAGCTGCATCCAACTGGACCTTCGTAAGGTTTTCTAGCGCCGCCCTTTGCAGCGCCCGATCTTGGCGCACCTGATCTCGGGTGCGGCCGAAGTCGAACAGCAACTGCGCCGCCGCCAACGCCACCCGGCCGTTGCTGAACAGGTTTCCGCTGCTTACCACGCCGCCGGTTCCCCCAGTGCCGCCACCGGAGGAACTGCTTCCCGCCAATCGGTCGGTTCGGGTGAGGCTGCCGGTTAGTCCTAACGAAGGGCCAAGGCCCGAGGCCGTCTGCTTTGTCCGTCCGATGGCCTGCTCGAACTGCCCGCGCGCATCCTCAATCGTCGGCTGTTGGCGCAGGGCGATCTTAACCGCTTCTTCTATTGAGAGGGGGGCTAAGGCGGTACCGAAGCCGGTCAGAGCTACGGGCGGCGGCACAACCACATCCGGGGTCTTGACCTGGATGGGGGCTGTTTGAGCGAAGGAGAGGGATGAGGTGACGAGGAAGAGGGAAAGGAGGAACGTCCGCCCAAAACCTAGAATGGCTTTCGGCCCCTCACCCCTGCCCCTCTCCCCCGGAGGGGAGAGGGGTTCTGAGGTCTTTCGCAATTCGATTCTCATTCCGCTTCTCCCTTCGGTTTGAATCGCTTCGCCAAATCATCGAAGAACGTATAGACGGCGGGGACGACGAAGAGCGTCAGGGCCGTCGACGTCAGCAGGCCGCCAACGACGGCGGTTGCGAGCGGAGCCTGCAGCTTGGACGAGTTTCCGATGCCCAGCGCCAACGGCAACATGCCCAAGATGGCGCAGAGGGAAGTCATCAGAATCGGGCGAAGCCGTGTCGGCGATGCCTTTAGAATCGCCTCATTGCGATCGAGGCCGCGAGTCCTTAAGAGGTTTGTGTAGTCCACCAAGAGAATTCCGTTCTTCACGACGATGCCTACCAACATAAGCACGCCCACATAGGCGGTTAAGCCGAAGGCTTGGTTGGCGAGAAGGAGGGCGATGATGACGCCCGGGGCGCAGAGCGGCACCGAGCAGAGCACGATCAGCGGATAGATGAACGATTCGAACTGCGAAGCGAGCAGCGTGTAGATCAACGCGATCGCCAACAGCACCGCCGTTCCGAGGCCGGCGAACTCGATCGCGCGCCGCTTCTGACGGTCGCCGAAGTCCCAGCGTGTGCCTTCCGGCAGCTTCATCTTCGCCATCACGTCTGCCACATCCGCCTGCACGGCGCTCTCCGACCGGTCCGCCGGGCGGCCGCTGATTGCGATGTACCGCTGCCGGTTGAGACGGGCGATCTGGTTCGGGCCGGTTTCGATTTTGACCGAGGCCACCTGCCGCAGCAGAACCGCCGAGCTAATCGTGCCGTCCGCCTGCAACGTGCCCGCCTTGATCGGGATGTTCAAGATGTCCGGAATCGACCGTCGCTCGTCGACCGGAAGTTGAACGTAGATCGGATACTGCTGCGCATCGTTCGGGTCTTGGAAGTAGGTCGTCAACGAGCCCGAAGTCGCGGTACTCACCGCGCTCGCTACGTCGCTGAACGAAACTCCCAACGCGCTCGCTTTCGCCCGGTCGATGTTGAACCGCAGTTCTGGCGAGGAGTCCTCCTGGCCGATGTCGACGCTCTCCAGACCGGGAATCTGTGACAGCGCCTGTTGAACGTCCTTCGAGGCCGTCGCCAGGTCCGCCAAATTCTGGCCGAACAGATCGACCTCGATTCCCTGGTTGTTGCCGCCCAAGATGTTTGACACCAGGTCGTAAGGCGTCGCAATCGCGCTTCCCGGAATCACCCGGAGCTTTGGATTCAGCCGCTTGATCACGTCTTCGGTTCGGCTCTTCCGATCCCGCTTCAACCGCACCGTCGCGCCGCCGCGGTAGGCCAGTGAACCGCTCGCTCCTCGGAACGAAACGTTGGCGCCCGAACCGACGAACACCGTCTCCACATCCGGATCCTTTCGGAGGACATCCTCCATGTACAGCACCCACTTCGTCGTCTCCTTCAACGAGGTCCCGACGGGCATCCGGAGACTCACCTGAAAGTCGCCGCTATCGGTGGAAGGCAACGTCTCGAAACCGACAATGGGAACCAGCGGCAGCGCCACCACAGACAGCGCCACCGCTCCGCCTAGCACCCACCAGCGTCGCCGCAGCGCCTTCTCAAGCAGCCGCCGGTAATTGTGATCGAGTGCATCCAGCGAGTTACCGGCGAGGCGGAATACCTTGCCGAAGAACCCCTTGTGCCCCGTGTCTTCTTCCGGATGCTCAAGGATACGAATCTCCTTCTGTTTTATGAACCGCGAGGCCAGCATTGGAACGACGGTGGTGGCGTCGAGCAGGGAGACCGCGATGGAGAAGATGACGACCAGCGCGAACTGGCTGAAGGTCTGCCCCGACTGTCCCTTAATGAGGAACAGCGGCAAGAAGACGACCATGATTGTAAAGGTCGAGGCGACGACCGCGCCGAGGATCTCCTGCGCGCCGTCCACTGCCGCATCGGCGGTGCGTTTCTCGCCTCCTTCCATGTGCCGGAAGATGCTCTCCAGCACGACGATGGCGTCATCCACGATCAGGCCGGTGGCCAGGGCGAGGCCAGAAAGGGAAATCGTATTCAGCGTAAAGCCGCCGAAGTAGAGAATGGCAAAGGTGGAAACGATGGAGATCGGGATCGAAAGCGCGACCACGAGGGTGCTGCGCAGGTTGCGAAGGAAGAAGGTGATCACAAGGATCGCCAGCACGCCGCCGATGATCGCCGTCTCCTTCAACTCCTCGATGGAACCTTGGATGAAGCTGGCCTGCTCGTAAGCGAGGTGGAAGGTGAGGCCCGGATAGGCCTGTTTTAGGGAGGCGATTGCCTGCTTCACCTTCTCCGAGGTGTCCACCGTGTTGGCCGCCGCTTGCTTGGTCACGGCCACCGCAATCGCCGGCTCGCCGTTTAGACGGGTGATGATTCGGTTCTCTTGCGAAGCGTCTCGAATCTTGGCTACCTCGCCCAACCGGACGACGCTGCCGTTGCGGGTGGTAATTGGAATGGCCGCGATGTCGCCCACCGTCCGGGTGTACGCCTCCGCCCGAATCGTGTATTCCTTTCCGCCCTGCCCAGCAATGCCTGCGGGAAGGCTGATGTTCTCGGCCGAAATACGGTTCCGAATGTCGGTAAGGGAAAGCCCGAACGCCTGGAGTTTCGTCGAGTCGACGTCGACGATGATCGAGCGAGGATCGCCGCCGGTCGAGTTGACTGCAGCCACACCGCCAGCGGACTCCAGTACTGGAGAAACCTGGTTCTCCATGATCGTCCGCAGCTTCGTGAGGTTGGGATCCTTCGATGTCACGCCGTAGACGAGAATCGGAAGACTGGAGGGGTCGAACTTAAAGACCGTCGGATTACCCAACGTCGGGTCGTTCGGAAAGCTGGACTGCGCCCGCTGAACGTACTGGAGCACGTCCACCGCCGCTTGGTTCACATCTACTCCGTAGTCGAGTTGGACGCGAACGGAGCTGCTTCCGAGCGATGACGTAGAGGAGACGTTGTAAAGGCCGGGAACCGAGGCCACTGCCTCTTCGATCGGGCGGGTCACCTGCGACTCCATGACCTCCGGCGGGGTGTTCGGCCAGTTCGTATTGATCGACACGATCGGCACGTCGACCCTCGGAAGCAGGTCGATCGGTAGACGCATCAGACACATCGCCCCGAGCAGAACGAGCGCGGCAATGCGCATCGTCACCGCGACTGGGCGGTTGACCGACCAGCGGGCCAGATTCACTTCTTTCTCCTGCGTCCACCCTCGCGAGGCTGCGCGCTCGCGTCGCTCACCTGCACCTTCTGGCCATCCCTTAACGCACGCAGATGAACCGTTACGACACGGTCTCCCGCGGCCACCCCTTCCAGGATCTCCACGTTCATTTCGTCACGGCCCCCGAGCTTCACCTCGCGGTTCTCCACCACGTTGTCCGTACTCAGGACCGAGACGGTCGCCTTGCCGCTCTTCTCCGTGACCGCGTCCAGCGGGATGACCACCGGCGGGGTCCGTTTTGAAGTCACGATCTTCACGTGGCCAAACATGCCTGGCCGCAGAACCTCATCCGCGTTATCGAGAAGGATTCGGATCGTGAACTGCCGGCTCTGCGGGTCGGCTGCACGGTTGAGGTCGGAGATCCGTCCGGTAAAGGTTCGTTCCGGTACGGCGTCGAACGTTACCGTCGCTTCCGCGTCCGGTCTGATCTGGCTCGAAAGCTCGACGGGGAAGGAAGCCTCGACGTAGAGCCGCTTGATGACCTGAACGGTCAGAACCGGCGTTCCCGGTTGCGCCAGCGAACCGGGATCGGCGGCGCGATCCGTGACCATTCCGTCCACCGGCGAATGAAGCTCTGTGTTGGCGCGTTGCGCGCTGGCTTGGTCGAGCTGACCTTGAGCTGCCCGAACGCTCGCGTTAAGAGCCTCAAGATTTCGCTGGTTGGCGGGCTTTTGCGCTCTATTGGCGAGGGCGCTTTCCAAGTTGGCCTGAGCCGAGCGTACGTCTGCCTCGGCGCTCACGATGGTTGCCTGCGTATCTCGTTGAACGACGAGAACATTGGCCTGGGCCGCCGCTTTCTGCGCGTTGGCGGCGCCGACTTGGGCTCTCGCTCCGTTAGCCGCTTGCTGTGCCACCCGGACCTGGCCACGCGCCGTTTCCGCCTGCGCCCTTGCATCGTCCACGTCCTGCGCCGCGATGAATCCTTGCTTGAATAGGTTCTCGGTTCGGGTGAACTTCACCTGAGCCGCGTTGAAGTTGGCCTGAGCCGCTTGCTCCTGGGCTTCGGCGCTGGCGACGTTCGCTTGGGCAACCTTCGAAGCTTCGTTCTGTTGCGTGACCGCCGCCTGGGCCGCCGCGACAAGCGCACTTTGCGTTTTGCGCGCTTGGTTCAGCTTTGCTTGAGCGCTAGCGAGCGCCGCCCGCTGATTGCGAATCGCGCTTTCTACGGCCACATTGGACGAGCCGATGGTCGCCTGAGCCTGGGCAAGCCGGGCCTGGGCTTCGGAAACTCCCGCGATGCCTTGCAATACGGAGCCTTCGACCTGCGTCGGATCGATCTTGACCAGCGTGTCTCCCGCATGAACTCGATCGCCTTCGCGAGCATTGAGGAAGGTGATGCGTCCGGCCGTCTGGGGGCTCAATCTCACGGTCTGGGGAGAAACTGCGGTGCCAACCGATTCAACGGTCGCTACCAGCTCTTGAGGCCCTGCGGTGGCCGCTTCAACCGCGTTTCCACCACCTCGTCCGCCGCCAGCACCGCCTCCCGATCCGCCTCGAGTATCGCCTGCTTGAGTTCCGCCGCCGGGGCCCGCGCCTGCTGCGGCTGCTTGCTTCTGCGTGATCCGCCACCCGATCAGGGCGAGAAGGGCGATCAGGGGAACGATCCAAAAGACGCGGCGCATTATCGCACCCCTCCACAAGGAGGGGGCGTCTGCCGCTGGGCAAGATGGTCCATATCTTAATTGCGCACTACGGCGCAAGAACCTTCAATGGTTCCCCGGAAGGGAACCAATCAGATTAAGGGTTTAACTCTTGCGAAAATCGAAGCATTCGTAAGCGTTCAGGCAGAAAAAGTAAACTCTCCCCGGTGAGCCAACCGACCGCCCTCTCCGCCTCCACCCGGTGGGCCCTCGCGATCGGATGCGCCGTCTCGGTTGGCAACCTCTATTACCTCCAGCCCCTTCTGGCCCAACTCGCCCACGACTTTCAGATCACGGAAGGCCGGGCCGGTTTTGCCGCTACGTTGGGGCAGATCGGTTATGCCCTCGGGATGCTCCTGATCGTTCCGCTCGGAGACATCCGGGAGCGTCGAAGCCTCGTTCTGACTTCGCTTCTCGCGACGTCGGTGGTCGCCTTGGCGATGGCGTTCGCTCCCTCGTTTGAGCTGTTCCGCGTTGCGTCCCTGATACTCGGCTTCACCACCTGCACCCCCCAACTCTTGGTGCCCTTCGCGGCGGTTCTCTCGAAGCCGGAAGAGCGGGGGAGGACGGTGGGCTTTGTGATGTCGGGACTGCTTTTGGGAATTCTGCTGGCGCGGACGGTGAGCGGATTCGTGGGAGGCCACTTCGGGTGGCGGGCGGTCTATCTCATGGCTTCCGTCCTGAGCTTGCTGGTTGCGGCGGGGATGCGACGTTTGTTGCCCGAGAACCAGGCGGATAACGCGCATCTCACGTATCCCAAGCTTTTCCGCTCCCTTGGCGAGTTAGTGAAGAGCGAACCGGTGCTTCGCGAATCCGCGGTTTACGGAGCTTGTCTTTTCGGCGCCTTTTCCGCGTTTTGGACAACGCTGGCCTTCTTCCTTCAGGCTCTCTTGCATTTGAACCCGGAAAGGGCGGGCGAGGTGGCGGGGCTGTTTGGCTTGATCGGGGCGGCGGGGGCGTTGGCAGCGCCGGTTGCGGGCCGACTTGCGGATCGGGATGGGCCTCGCCGGACGATTTTGGTTGGGATCTTGTCAGTCGCCGTCTCTTTTGGGATCATGCTCGTCGGCTCTATTGGAGCCTTGGTTGCGGGAGTGTTGGTGATGGACGTCGGGGTTCAGGCCGCGCACATCTCTAATCAGTCGCGCATCTTCGCTCGCCGCCCGGAGGCTCGGAATCGAGTGAACACGGTCTACATGACGACTTACTTCGTCGGCGGCTCTCTTGGCTCCGCACTGGGTACTTGGGCTTGGTCGAGTTACGCCTGGCCGGGGGTTTGCGCTACGGGGGCTCTGTTCGCGGTGGTTGCTTTGGCGGTGTTTGGCTTGACGAAGAGCTAGCCGCTATCGGAACGTATCCCATTCGTTGGCCGTCCCTCGAGCCTCGTCCAACGACTTGAAGCCGTCCCGCTTCATCAACTCCACGATTCGTTGATTGATTTGCGGGACGAGGGTGGGACCGCCGTAGATCCAGCCGGTGTAGAGTTGGACGAGATGCGCACCCAGGGTGATCTTGCGGTAGGCGTCATCGCCGTTCATGATGCCGCCGACCCCGATCAAAACCATGTCTCTGGGGCAGGACTTGTATAAATGGGCTAAGGATCGATCCGCCATCTCTTGGACGGGCAGCCCGGAGAGGCCACCGGTCTCGCCGGGGTCTTTGGGCAACATTTCACGGGCAATGGTGGTGTTTGTCGCGATAATTCCGGTGAGTTTGGCTTCGATCGCCACGCCCGCCAGTTCGTCGAGGGCTTCTAGGGTTAGGTCGGGCGCGACCTTGACGAAGACGGGGCGGGTTGCGTCGATTTCGCGCATGGCGGCGAGAATCTCGCGCAGGGCACTCGCGTCTTGGAGGGCCCGCAGTCCGGGAGTGTTGGGGGAGGAGACGTTGACGACGAAATAGTCGCCTTGTTCGTGGAGAAGCCGGAAGCTTTCGGCGTAATCCTTCGGCGCGTCGGCCAGCTCGGTGATCTTGGATTTGCCGAGGTTAATCCCGAGCGGAATCCCGGGTTTAGCGGCTGCAACGCGTTCCGAGAGGGCGGCGGCGCCGGCGTTGTTGAAACCCATTCGGTTGATGATTCCCTGGGCTTCGGGGACACGGAACATACGGGGCTTCGGGTTGCCGGGTTGGGCGTGGAAGGTGACGGTACCGGCTTCGACGAAGCCGAATCCGAGGTCTTTCCAACGATTGAGGGCGACGCCGTTCTTATCGAAACCGGCGGCGAGGCCGACGGGGTTTTGGAATTTACATCCGAATCGGATACTTTCCAAAAGGGGGTCGGCGAAGGCGGGGGCGCGGAAGAGGCCGCTACGCAGGCCTTTCATCGCGAGGTCGTGGACGGTTTCGGGGTCGATGCGGAAAGCGAGAGGGCGCGCTAGGCTTTCGTAAAGACCCATCCGTGAAAAGGTACCCGTATGGGAGTGCGCGAACCCGTTCGCGCACTCCCACATTAGTTCCTTCTGCGAAGCGCCATGCCTGGGTGGTAGTGGGTGATGGTGCCGTTTCGGAGGACGGCGATGCCGTTGACGAAGACGGTGGAGATTCCTTTGGGCTCGGCTTGTGGGTCGGCGGTGGTGGCGGTGTCGGCGACGGTTTTGGGGTCGAAGAGGACGAGGTCGGCTTTCTTCCCGGGGGCGATCAGGCCTCGATCTTTGAGGCCGAATCGTTTGGCGGGGAGGGAAGTCATCTTTCGGATGGCTTCCGGCAGGGGGATCGTTTTCTCGTCCCGGACGTAGCGGCCGAGGATGCGGGGGAAGGAGCCGGCGCCGCGGGGGTGGGAGCCGTGGAGGCCGCCGTCGGAGCAGAAGCAGATCTTGGGGTTGCGGATGAAGGCTTTGAGGTCGTCTTCAGACATGGCGGTGACGACCACGCCTTCGGAGCCTTTATTGCCGGGGCCGTAGCAGCGGGTGATGATCTCTTGGATCAGGGTGATCGGGTCTTTCTTCTGGGTGGCGGCGAGTTCGGCGATGGTGTGGCCAGCCCAGGAGGGTTCGGGGGTGAAGTTGGTGAGAAGGATATGAGCCGGGCCGCCGATGTCGGCGAGGCCTTGCTCCCACTGTTTGCGGTCATCGAACTGCTCGGTGGCGATGATGACGCGGATGGTGGATTGCCAATAGAGGTAGGGGTAGACGTCGGCTTGAACGTCGTTCTGGTCCATCCGGGCGAAGACTTCGCCGGTGCGGCCCCAGACGCGGGCGGAACCGAGCTTAATGTGGTCGATTTGGCCCGGTAAATGGCCTTCTTTTGAGATCTTGATCAGTTCGTCGATGGCTTCGAAGGATTGGTTGTCTTCGTTGCGCATGTGGCTCGCATAAAGTCCATGGTTCCGACCGGCGGCCTTGGCTAATTCGATCAGTTCTTGGACGTCGCTGTAGCGGCCGGGCTGGTATTCGAGACCGGAGGATAGGCCGATGGCTCCGTCTTTCATTTCCCGGTCGACGATCTCCGCCATAGCCCTTTGCTCGGCGGGGGTGGAGCGGCGGGCGTCGTCGCCCATGACGGCGGTGCGTACCGTTCCGTGGCCGACGTAGGAGGCGAAGTTGAGGGCGGTTCGGTGGCGCTCGAGGCGACCGAACCAGTCGCGGAGGGGGTAGTTGGATCCGCCGTCGACGCCGACGATGGCGGTGGTGATGCCTTGGCGGACTTGGGTTTCGGCGTCGGGGTCCTCGAAGATGCCGCCGCTGGCGTGGCTGTGGGCATCGATGAAGCCGGGGGCGAGGGCGAGGCCGGTGGCATCGATGGTGGTGTCGCCGGTTTTTGGGGTGATGTTGCCGACTTCGCGGATGGTGTCGCCTTCGATTCGGATGTCGGCTTGTTGGGGTGGTCCGCCGGTTCCGTCGTAGAGAGTTGCGCCGCGGATGACGAGTCCGGGGGCGAGGGAGAGGGCGGCGGCGAGGAGCACGTCTGGATTCTACGCGGGGAAAATGTGGAGTGCGCTCACTTGTTAGCGCTATTGTCAGGAGATTTATCTCCGTAATTTCTACTTAGGTAGCGATCGCGCCAATAAATTGGCTGACCAAAGCGCAAATATAAATTTGCGCACTCCACATGGTTATCCGGTTCTTAAAACCCTTGCTAAGAACTCGCGGGTTCTCGCTTCTCGTGGGTTTTCGAGCACCTGGGAAGGAGGGCCGTCTTCAAGAATTCGTCCCTGTTCGAGGAAGACGACACGGGAGGCGACGTCTCTCGCGAAGTTCATTTCGTGGGTGGCGACGATCATGGTCATGCCGGAGGCGGCGAGGTCGCGCATGACTTCCAGGACTTCGCCGACCAGTTCGGGGTCGAGGGCGGAGGTGGGTTCGTCGAAGAGCATGGCGGCGGGCTTGAGGGCCAGGGCGCGGGCGATGGCGACGCGTTGTTGTTGGCCGCCGGAGAGTTCGGCGGGGAGGGCGTCGCATTTTTGGCCGAGGTGAACCTGTTCGAGGAGCTCGCGTCCCTGTTTCTCGGCCTCGGCGTCGCTCAGGCCCAAGACTTTGCGAGGGGCGAGGGTGACGTTGCCGAGGGCGGAGAGGTGGGGGAAGAGGTTGAAGCGCTGGAAGACCATGCCGATATGGCGGCGGACTTCGTTGACCCGGTCGGAGGTGATCGTTTGGCCCTGGAAGACGATTTCGCCTTGGGTGGGCTCTTCGAGGCGGTTGATGCAGCGGAGGAGGGTGCTTTTACCGCTACCGGAGGCGCCGATGAGGGCGACGACTTCGCCTTCGCCGATCTCAAGATCGATGCCTTTGAGGACTTCGTTGGAGCCGAATCGCTTGACGAGGCCTTTGATGGAGAGGATGCTCACGCCTTGGCTCCTTCCGGTCGGCGGCCGATGGCCCACCGTTCTTCCAGGCGGCGGACAAGCCAGGTTAATGGGAGGGTCATGGCGAGGTAGATGGCGGCGACGGTGAGATAGATCGTGGTGGGGGAGCCGCCGTCGGTAGCGATCTCTTTGCCGACCCGCATCAACTCGGCCAGGGCGACGACGGAGACGAGGGACGAGTCCTTGAGGAGGGCGACGGCTTCGTTGGTGAGGGGCGGGAGGACCCGGCGGATGGTCTGGGGGAGGATGACGTGGCGCATGGCCAGGGAATGGTCCATGCCGAGGGAGCGGGCGGCTTCCATTTGGCCGGAGTCGAGGCTCTCGATGCCCGCGCGGAAGATTTCGGAACTGTAGGCGGCGGCGTTCAGGCTGAGGGCGAGGACACCGGCGACGAACGGGGTGAGGCTTAGTCCGATGGCGGGGAGGACGAAGTAGATCACGTAGATCTGCATGAGGAGCGGGGTGCCACGTACCACCTCGACGTAAGCGACGGCTGGTGGGCGTAGCGCCTTGACGGGAGAGAGGCGGAGGAGGGCGAGGAGGAGTCCGCCAATGACGCCGAAGACGAGGCTGAGGGCGGTGATTTCGAGGGTGAGGATCGCGCCGCGCAGCAGGAGGGGGAGGGCGTTGGCGAGGAGATCGGTGCGGAAGGTGAAGGAGCTTCCGCCTTGGTTCGTCGCGGTGACGGCGGGGACCGGTTTGTTGGTCAGGTCTTCCGCTTCCTTTACGGGGGAGCCGGCCGACTTCTGGGCGTCGAACTCGGCGACCAGTTTGGTGGTGTAGGGTTCCTGGAACCACTTTTCGTAGAACCGGGCGTACCGGCCGTCGACCATCATTCGGCCGAGGGCTCGGTTTACTTGGGCGACGAGGGGTTCGTTGCCTTTCCAGACGACGATGCCGAGGTTTTCTTTGACGAAGGGTGGTCCGGCGATTTCGAGTTCGGGGTAGCCGGTTCGGAGGATGGCTTGAATCGTGGGGAGGTCGCCGACGCAGGCGTCGGATTTCTTGTTTCGTAGGTCGAGGAGGCCTTCCTGGATCTGGTCGAAGCGGAGTTGGTGGCTTTTCGGCACGCCGATCTTTTCGACGGCGAACTGGCCGGTCGTTTCGGCTTGGACGGAAACCATCTTGTCTTTGATGTCCTCCGGTTTGGAGATTGCGGTGTCGCCTTTTCGGCGGGTGATAACCTGGCCGCTCAGATAGTACGGACGTGAGAAGAGGTAGCCCTTGGCCTTTCGCTCGGCGGTGATGGTGACGCCGGCCATGACGAGGTCGGCCTTGCCGCTCTCCAGCGATCCGAGGACGCCTGCCCACTCCTGGTCGATCCAGCGGACCTTGACGCCGAGTTCTTTGGCGAGTTCTTGCCCGACTTCCACATCGAACCCTTGGAGGTTGCCGCCGGGTTTAGTTTCGAAGGGGGGATAGGTGGCGTCGGTGGCGATGACCAGCTCTTTCCGCTGCCGAATCCGGTCTACGATCCCTTGCGCGCCGGCCGTGGCGGCGAGCGTGAGAAGGAGGAAGGGAAGCAGGATGCGCCGGGCCATGTTCGCGACCTCACTATAACCGATCGCGAGAGGATCTCCGGCACCGGATACCATGGACGGTGCCTCCCTACGAGGAGTTGCTTGACGCCGCGTTACGATTGCGGAGGAGGCGGCGCTTGAAGACCTGATTGCCGCCTTCCCGGATCGTCCCGGGGCGTGCCTTGACGGCGCTTCGCCGGGCACCCGAGTTACGTGCTGACGAGTCCCGACTTGGATTCGGTAAAAGATCAATCTTCCGAGCGGCGCGACGATCGAGATCACTTCGAAGGGGAATTCGGAGAAGAACGTTCACGTGAAGTCCCGGACCGTAAACGGGAAGCCCTGGACAAAGGCTTAGATCTCGCACGCCGACTTCGTAGCCGGGGCAAAGATGGGCGCCGTCATGTCGGCAGAGCCGAACATTCCGAAGAAGGAGCTGAAGAGAGACTAACCCCTTGGAGAGGTGGACTTAGAGAAGTAGGCTTCGATAGACCATTTTCGAGACCCCCTGAAAAGCTGCGAACCCTGTCTTTGCGGTCGTTCGTCCTTTTTAGGTGGTTCTCGCACCTTTTCGATACCTGGGAGATGAAGTGGGCCAGGTTCACTCCGGGGGTCTGCGCATCACACATACGCGGTACGCGCCGAACGAGACGCAGCCGTGGCATAGCCACGAGAATCCGAACTTCCATTTCCTCCTCGCCGGACAATTTATCGACGAGTCGCGTGAGCAAGGCGAGCATGCGCCAGAACCGTTCTCTCTCATCTTCCATCCGGCCCGTGTCGTTCACCGGGGCGTTACGGGGCCGGAGGGAAGGAGAGGCTTGAACATCGAGTTTAGCCGCGAGTGGCTGAGAACCTACGGCCTTCCCGACCGTTATCTTGAAACCCGCCCGAGCGGACACGACACCCGCCTTTCGCTCTCGCTGGTGGCCGCCGCGCTCAAGTCCGATTCCGAGACGGTCTGGAGCGACATCATCTTTGAGTCGCTGTTCGTCACCTTGAACGATGTGAGGGAGACTCCCCAGTGGTTCAGACGGTTAGAAGCGAGGTTGAGCGAGGATGAGGATAAGAGTTGGCGAGTTGTCGCCCTTGCGGCTGAAGTCGGAGTTCATCCTGTCTACCTCGCCCGCGTTTTTCGCCAGCACTACGGGATCGCTCTGACCACCTACCTTCAACAATCGCGCCTGCTCCGCGCCGTTCGAAAGCTCGGTACGGCAGAAAATCTGACGGTGGTGGCGCTCGATGCCGGATTCTCTGACCATGCCCACTTCTCCCGTTCGTTCAAAGAGTGGTTCGGCATGACTCCCAGCCAAGCCCGCGAAAGGTTACGACAGGTTGCATCCGTTCAAGCCTGCGCCCCTCCCGCCCACGTAACCTATAGAGTGTGACCTTCGCCGTTCCTCTCCTTCTCCTCCTTGCCAATCAGACGCCAACCTTTTCGGAGGCCTGGAAGGTTGAGCAGGCGGCGCGAAGCGCGGCCAATGCAAAGATTGAGGATCTTTCCAGCACGCCCGACAAGATGCGCGAGGGACTTCGGGATCTTGAGGCCATCTTGGCGTATACCCGCCGTCCGGAGATCGAAGCCATGGAGGACCCTCTTCATTACCAAGCTTTCATCCTGCAGCGCAACGACATTTACATGGACATGATCGCCGGTTACGCGAAGCTGAAAGATCTGAAGAACGTCCTCCAATCCCTTCGGGAGATGGTTAGGAACTTCGATCAGGGTAACCCGCTGACCATCGCCGCGGTCAACCGGACCGGAGCTTATTACGGTCGAAGGCTAGAGACCGACGAATACGTGCGGAAGCTGATGCCGAACGCGGAGATTACGGCTACGGCACGCGCAATCCGGCTTCGGGATCCGAACCTACGCTTTGGAAACTACCCGTACGATTACTCCGAAGCGGACACCATTAGCGAAACGGACCGCATCGCCGGACTCTCCACGCTTTGGTCCGAGGCTAAGTACAACTTCGCCAACTTCGACCTTGCGAAGGGCCTCGACTGGAACGAAGCCTACGCTTCTTTTCTGCCACGCGTTCGCAAGGCTAAGGACGCGTACAACTACTACAACGTCCTCCGAGAATTCATGGCTCTCCTTTCGGACAGCCACACGGACGTGGGGCTTCCGCCCAAATTACGGGCGCAAAAAGAGGTGGGGGTAGGGCTCTCCACGGGCCTTATCGAGAAGGAGGTTGTGGTTCTACGGGCCGCGCCGGACGTTATCCGGCTTGGGGTTACGGTCGGTGACGTGATCGAGACGATCGACGGGATCCCGGCGGAGAGATACGGACGCGAGAGATGGGGACGCCTTGTGTCCTCTTCCACGCCTCAGGATAGGGAGGTCCGAATCTTCGGCTACATGCTCTGGCGCGGACCGATGAATTCGTCCGTTCGTGTCCGCGTTCGCAAGGCGGATGGCGTCACGAAAGAGCTGAGGCTACACCGCCCGTCGAAATCGCTCATCCCCTCGCTTCCTCCCTTCGAGTTCAAGAAGCTTCCGGACGGAACCGCTTACTTCGCCTTCAACACTTGCGAAACCAATGAACCGGCCGAAGCCTTCGAAGCGAACCTCGATGCGATCCGCACCGCTGGGCGACTGGTGATCGACGTTCGGGCCAACGGCGGGGGCGACGGCGGCGTCGGCTTACAGATTCTTAGCCATCTGATCGATCACGAAATGTCCCTACCCAAGTGGGAGACGCCGCAGTACCGCGCGGTCTACCGGGCTTGGAATCGTCCGCAAGAGCGGTTCGAAGGACCCCGGGAGACCGTCAAGCCCGACGCGAAGCAGTTTAGCGGCCCGGTCGTGGTGCTCACCAGCGCCCGCACGTTCTCGGCGGCGGAAGATTTTGCCGCCGCCTGCAAAATCAGCGGACGTGTGACCCTCGTCGGAGAGCCAACGGGCGGCTCGACGGGCCAACCACTACTTATCCGTCTGCCCGGCGGAGGCTATGCAAGGGTATGCGCCAAACGAGACCGGTATCCCGACGGGGCGGATTACGTGGGCAAGGGCGTCATCCCCGATGTAGAAGTCCTGCCAACGCTTACATCGGTCCAGCGGAATAGCGATCTTCAGCTTGAGCAGGCGCTCAAGCTTCTCCGCGACCGCGCGAAATCTTAACCGCGCCGCATGTGACGTTCGGGTGCGGGGTTATTTTGTACTCTTCCGGTGATGCTCCTTTTAGGAGTGATCGCTTCCGTTCTCCGTGCCCGGGGATGCCGAATCCGCTGGTTCACGTTCGGACCGACAACCCTCAAATCGGAGAGTTCCACGCCTCCAAGGAGCTTGGGCGATGCACGCCCATGAGGGGGCTGGAGCCGGACGTCCCTTGATCCGGGTTCGTTTTCGGTATGTGTTGAAGATGCTCTGGCGATTGGCGGTTCGCCGTAAGATGTGAGGTCGCGGGGATTTAGACCGGCGAGAGTTTGCCCGCGCTCGCGAAAACGGTGTCAGGTTAATTTCAACATTCGATTCATGAACGTTTGATGGCTCAGGATAAAAGGCCCATCTCGGCGAAAGTAGTAGACGGGACGATACCGGTATCTGGCTTTCCAGCACATTGGGATCCTAAGCTTAGAATTCCACGTGGACAAGTTGTCGCGG
>JADMIO011197746.1_pt1 | contig 52009 bp, 55 predicted proteins | sample 8958161 | NCBI WGS metagenome assembly JADMIO01 (sample SAMN16585339, study PRJNA669376) | soil metagenome | isolation source: Crop rotation soil | place: USA: Cullars Rotation, Alabama | collected 2011
GCCCGCCGCGAGCACGGCGCCGACGGAGCGGCGCCCTCCACCGGTGTCCGATGGGAAGCGCTTCGAACGCTCGCCTCGCGGCGACGTGTCGCAAATCCGCGTCGCGTCCAACCTGGACGGCGGCGCTCTGTCGCCGCCGGGGGAGGGGAGGTGCCCGCCGCGAGCACGGCGCCGACGGAGCGGCGCCCTCCACGTTCACGCCGGCGCGGCGAAGGATCGCGCGATCTTGTCGAGCTCCCACAGCAGCAGGGCACCAGTGAGGACGACCGGGCCGCCGGGGCCGAGCTGCACGTAGACCGCCGTCGACGGTGGATTGCGCCGGCCGACGAGCAACACCACCGGCGGCGCGTCTCTGCGCGTGATCTCCACCGCGCTCTGCGGGGGGTCGAGGCCGTGGTCGGCGAGGTCGCGGGCGCCGACTTCGAGCGGCATGATCTCGGCCAGATCGAGCAGCGCCCGCAGGAAGTCGTCGACGTCGCCGGCGCGTGCGACCCCCCGCCAGTCGTCGCCCGTCCGCTGCGCCTCCCACTGCTGGCTGCCGCGCCGCAGTCGAATGGCGGTCACGGTCGCCGGATCGAAGGCGAGCAGATGCTTGATCTGGGCGCCCGGCGGCGGCGGGCGCGGCTCGTCCAGCACCGCCCGCCAGCTCGCGTCCGGATGTTCGGCCGTGACGTCCCGGTACAGGTAGATCGCGGCGCCGAGCAGCGCGACCCCGAGCACCGCCGTGCCGCGCCAACCCATCTCAGCGACCTCCGCGCTGACGCAGCCGCCACAGGCCGACCGCGGCGCCGAGGAGCAGGCAGGCACCCGGCAGCAGGAGCACCGAGGCCCAGAAGATATGGCGGCTCTGCGCGTCGGTGAGCGAAATGGGCGACAACGTTCCGCTCGGCAAGGTCTTGCGGCGCACGGCCACCAGCACCGGATCCTCCGCCAGCACGGCCACCGAGCTCAGGATGAGATCCTTGTTGCCGAGCAGGTTGAGATAGAAATTGGTGGCGAAGTCCGAGTCGCCGAACACCATCAGCTGTCCGGCCGCCGTCTGCGAATCGGTCGGCGTAAACGTGGCGAGCACGCCGATCGACAAGGGCCCGGGCTGATCGACCTCGCGACGGAAGCGCACGGCGCCATCGGGCGGCGTCGCGGCGCCGACCAGCGCCCAGCTCTCCGGGCTGGTGGCGGCGATCGAGGTCACCTGCACGCCGTCGGGCCGTGCGTCGGCGGGGCCGACCGGCCGCGCCAGCGACAGCACCGCCGGGGCGGTCAGGTTGTTGCGGAATGTCTCGGAGCGGAACCGCACCACCTGCGGCATGAAGCTGTCGGCGCCGACGAAACGGTTCTGCTCGTCGACGATCAGGTCGCCGCGCGCGTCGACCCCAACCTCGCGCAGGAACTGCAGGACGGAGGGCGGTGCATCGGGATCGACGAGCAGCAGGACGCGGCCGCCGCCGTGCAGATAGCGCAGCAGCCCATCGGCTTCGCCGGGCGCGAATTCGTGCGACGGCCCCGCCAGGACGACCACCGTGCAGGCGGGCGGGACGCCCTCGCGGCCGATCGTGCTGAGTGTCTGGACCGTGAAGCGTTCGGCCTCGAGGGCCTTGGCGACCTCGCTGTAGCCGCTGCGCTCGTCGTTATCCGCCGGGCTGCGCTCGCCGTGTCCGGTGACGAAGCACACCGTGCGCGCGTGCTGGCGCGACAGGCTGAGCAGGATGTTGGTGATCTCCGCTTCGTCGACGGTGCGGAGCGTGGCAATATCGCCGTCGACCTCGATCACGCCGGTGTTGTAGCTCGACACGCCGTACTTGGTGGCCAGCGCCGGCGAGCGGTCGAGGTCGAGCATCCGATAGGTGAAATTCGGCGCCGCCGCGTGGAATTGATCGAGCAGATCCGCCATGTCGCGCCGCGCGTCGTTCGACTGGCTGTTGTAGAAGACGGTGACCCGCGCCGGCTTGTCGAACGCCGCCGCCACCTGGCGCGCGCTCGGCGACAGGGCGAAGCTCTGCGCCGGCGTGAGATCGAAGCGGATGTTGTGTCGCGTGGCGAGGATCTGCAGCGTCGCGAACAGGGCGGTGATCAGGGCCACCTGCAGGGCGAGCTGCAGGCCGCCGCGCACGGCTGGCGAGACGAGGGGCGGGCGCGCCATCGCTCAACGCACGCCGCGCCAATTGCGCGCCGCCAGCGACTGCCAGGTGACGAAGAGGAAGAAGGCGACGAACATGACGAAGAAGGCGACGTCCTTGGTGTCGATGACCCCGCGGGTGAAGTTGAAGAAGCGATCGAACAGCGACAGCCCGAGCAGCAGCCGCATGACGTCGTGCGTCGCCGCCTCTTCGTTCCAGGTGAGAAACCAGAACAGGACCAGGATGCCGTAGGTCACCATGGCGCTCACCACCTGGTTCTCGGTCAGCGACGAGACGAACATTCCGCAGGCGATGAACGCCGAGCCCAGCAGCAGCAGACCGAGGTAGGCGGCCAGCACGGGCGCGATGTCGAAGTGATTGTACTGATAGAAGACCAGCGGCCCGATCGCGGTCGGCACCAGCATGGCGAGGAAGAAGAGCCAGGCGGCGAGAAACTTGCCGAGCACGATCTCGCCGTCGCGCAGCGGATAGGTGAACAGCAGCTCCATGGTGCCGAGCTTCTTCTCCTCGGCGAACAGCCGCATGGTCACCAGCGGCAGGATCAGCATGGCGACCAGCCGCATGTCGAGGAAGACGAACTGCCACAGTCCGGTGGCGAGCGTGAAGCCGCCGAAGAGCACGAAGAAGATCAGGTCGCTGTAGAAGAAGTACCCGCTCAGGAGCAGGAACACCGCCAGCAGCACATAGGCGGTGACCGACCCGAAGTAGGCGTACAGCTCACGCCGGCAGATGACGAAGAGCTTCAATGCGCGCCTACCGGCCCAGGGCCTGCCGAAGCGGTCGGCGCGGCGGCGTCGTCGGTGACCAGCGACAGGAAGATTTCCTCGAGCGTCAGGGTCTTGGGACGCAGCTCGCGCAGCCCCCAGCCGTGCCGCGCGATCGTCCCGGCGAGCGCCTCGCGCAGATCGCGATCCGGGGCCGTGCTGACGGTGAGCGAAACCGTGCCGTCGCTCGCCGCCTCCTCCTGTACCGCCAGCACGCCGGGCTCGCCGCGCAGCGCGTCGAGCACCGCCGCGCGCGGGCCGCTGACTTCCAGGAACACCTGCGAGCTGCGCCGCAGCCGCCGGTTGAGGTTCGCCGGCGTGTCGAGCGCCACCACCCGGCCGCGATGAATGATGATGACACGGTCGCAGGTGGCCTCGACCTCGGACAGGATGTGGGTCGAGAGAATCACCGTCCGATCGTGCTGCAGGCGTCGGATCAGGCCGCGCATGTCGGCGACCTGTTCGGGATCGAGGCCGGCCGTGGGCTCGTCGAGAATGAGCACGCGCGGGGCGCCGGTCAGCGCCTGGGCGATGCCGATGCGCTGGCGAAAGCCCTTCGACAGCGTGCCGATCAGCCGCCCGGCGACGCTCTCGAGGCTGCAGTTGGCCATCGCCTCGCCGGCCTGTCGGCGCGCCTCGCGCCGGCCGAGCCCCTTCATCTCGCCGACGCAGCGCAGGTAGTGCTGCACGGTCATGTCGGTATAGAGCGAGACGCGTTCGGGGAAGTAACCGACCAGCGCGCGCGCCCGCAGCGCGTCGGTCACCACGTCGTGCCCGGCGATGCGCACATGCCCGTGCGTCGGCGGAAAGACGCCGGCGAGGATGCGCATCGTCGTGCTCTTGCCGGCGCCGTTGGGGCCGAGAAATCCGACGATCTCGCCCGCCGCGACCTCGAACGAAACGTCGTCGATGGCGGTGAACGATCCGAAGCGTTTGGTGAGCTGCTCCGCCGAGATCATCGCGATCGCATCCTAATCGAGGGCTTCCGGGGGCTCAAATCACCGCCGGACGCACATCGCCGCCCGGCGCTGGCGATCATCGAGGTTGGCTTCTGTCTCATGGCCGACCGGGTAAAATGACCCTATGAACCGATGCAGATTCGGATGGTTGGCGGTTGCCGCTGTGCTGATCCTGCCGGCGGTGCACGGCTGTGCCACGGTTCCGTACACGAACCGCACCCAGCTCATGTTGGTGTCGCAATCGCAGGAAGCGAAGCTCGGCCTGGCGGCGTATCAGGAAGTGCTGAAGCAATCGAGTGTCGTACACGACCCGCAGGTGACGGGCGTCGTGCAACGAGTCGGGCAGCGCATCGCGGCCGCGGCGGACAAGCCGGATTACCAATGGGAATTCACGGTCATTGACGATCCGAAGCAGGCCAACGCCTTCTGTCTGCCGGGCGGCAAGGTGGCGGTGTACACCGGCATCTTCCCCTACGCGCACGATGAGGCTGGTCTGGCGACCGTGATCGGCCACGAGGTCGCGCACGCGCTCGCCCGCCACGGTGCCGAGCGCATGAGTCAGAGCGAAGCGCTGCAGATCGGCGCGATCGGCGTCGGCGTGGCGGCGGGGAGCGTCGCACCCGGCTGGGAAAATGCCGTGATGCAAGCTTACGGCATCGGCACCACGGTCGGCGTGGCGTTGCCGTTCAGCCGCAGGCAGGAATCGGAGGCCGACCACATCGGCCTCATCCTGATGGCGAAGGCTGGCTATGCGCCCGAAGCCTCGATCGGCCTCTGGCAGCGGATGGCACACGCCGAAAGCAGCGGCCGGCCGCCGACGTGGCTCTCGACCCACCCAGCACCCGAGACGCGCGCAGCCGACCTCGAAAGGTGGATGGCCGAAGCCCACACATACTATCGGCCGACGGGCGAAACGATCGCGTTGCTGCCGGCCGTGCCGGGCACCGCGCCGGTTGGCGCCGAGAGCAGGGCGGGTGATCAGCCGCGCTATCGCTGAGCTGCCATCGCGGCTGGGAACGCAGCTCAATCGGGCTGGCCGGGCAGCGCGACCTGGCGAGGCGATGGCGGCGTGCGCCAATGTACCCAGAGCGATGCGAACATGTAGTAGGCGGGAAACAGAAGGCTGATCGAGGCGAGCAGGCGGGACGGCTCCGGGAAGCGCGCCAGCAGCCAGAACACCGAGATGCCCCAGAGCGCGCCGCCGACGTAGGTCGCCGAGCGCAGCGTGCTGGCCCGGCTCACGTAGAGATAGCGGATCGGCACGAACACCATCGCGGTCAGCAGCAGGAGGACGCCGACGTTGAACCACAACGGCGCGCGCAGCGCGTAGAGGTACAACGCGACGACGTTCCAGTACGACGGAAAGCCGGTGAAGAAGTGATCGGCGGTCTTGGCCTCCGACTGGCAGAAGCCGTAACCGCTGGCCAGCAGCGGCAGCGCGGCGACCAGCAAGCCGGCGGCGCCGCTCGGCAGCAGCCCGGCGCGATGCACGATCACGATCGGGACGAAGACGTAGGTGAGATAGTCGACGATGTCGTCGAGCTTGGAACCGTCGAAGTGGGGCAGCACCTCCTTCACTCGTGCCCGCCGCGCCAGGGTTCCGTCGGTGCAGTCGATGAACATCGCGACCGCCAGCCAACGAAAGGCGACCGCGTAGGCGTCCTCCGCCAGCGCCACCAGCGCCAGCAGCGCCAGCACGGCGCCGCTGGCGGTGTACAGATGCACGCCCCACGCGGCGGCGCGCTCTCCGAGTCTCGGCGAGCGGATCATCGGCGCGCCCCTTACCAAGAACACCGCCGCCCGCCAACGCGGCGGCCGATTTGGCGGGCTGGCGGGCACGGCGAGCGCCAGCATGGCGGGCGCACGCCGGATGCGCCCGCCAGGTGCCGGCCGGCGCGGCTGTCTTTACTCACCGGCGGGGCGATGGTAGCGCGACGCGATGCGTATGCGAACGCGCCTGCGGCTGCTCGTCGTCGCCGCACTGCTGCTGGTGCTGGGGACCGGCGGCTGGTTGCTGGCCCGCAATGTCTTGGCGCGTCGGCAGGCCGATCTCAAGCGGCTGACCGTCGATCTGCTCCCCAACGTCTCGCAACGCATCCAGAACTTCCACCGCGTCAAGGTGGACGATGGCCGCAAGGTGTGGGAGGTGTCGGCCCGCGAAGCGCAGTATCGCGAGAGCGAGGGCGTGGTGGTGGTCGTGCAGCCGCTGGTCGCGGCCTATTTGCGCGACGGGCGCAGCGTGGTGTTGCGCGGCAACGGTGGCAAGGTGTTCTTGAAGGAGCGCGACCTGCAGCGGGTCGAGTTGGAGGGCGAGATCACGGTCGAGTTCGCGGAGTACACGCTGCGCACCGACACGGCGCGCTACGAGGCGGACACCAACCGCATCGTCGCGCCGGGCACGGTGAACATTGCCGGCGCGGCATTCGAACTGCACGGCGAGCACATGGAGATCAGCGTCGAAGACCAGCAGCTGACGTTGGCGCGGCAGATCGACATGACCCTCCGGCCGCGTTCGTGAGGATGTGTCGGTGTCGCGTTCCGCAGCCTTCGCGGCGATCGTGCTCGTTACCGCCGCGGTGTCCGCCGGCGCCGAGCCGCCGGCCGCGAACCGCGGCGCCGGGCCGGCGGGCTCGCTCGACGGGCTGCTCGACGGATTCCGACTCGGCGGCGAGCGCGGTCCGGTCCGCATCAATGCCGACACGATGGAGTTCGATTACAAGACGAAGATCCTCACCTATCGCGGCGACGTGACCGTGACGCAGGCCGATCTGACGCTGCGCGCCAGTACCCTGACGGTGACGCTCGACAGCGAAAAAGCCGAGCGCGCGCGCGAGGTGGTGGCGGAGGGCAACGTGCAGATCGTCGACGGCAAGCGCAAAGCCAGCGGCGGACGGGCGGTGTTCGACCAGGCCGCGCGCACCGTGACCTTGAGCCAGCAGGCGCATCTGCAGGACGGCCCGAACGAGATCGACGGGGAAAAGGTCGTCGTCTATCTCGACGAGCAGCGCAGTGTCGTCGAGGGCGGCCGCGAACGGGTGCGCGCCGTGCTGTATCCCGAGAGCGACGATGCCGTCGCCAAGGAAGCCAAGGAAGCCGAGGGCCATGGCCGCTGAGCACAAGCGCCCGGGCGCCGGTACGTTGCGCGCCGAAGCGCTCACCAAGCGGCTCGGCGGACGCGACATTCTCGGCGGCGTCACCGTCGAGGTACGCGCCGGCGAAGTCGTCGGCCTGCTCGGCCCCAACGGCGCCGGCAAGACGACGACGTTTTACTGCGTCGTCGGGCTGATGCGCCCGGACGGCGGGGTGGTGACGCTGCAGGGACACGACGTGACCCACGAGCCGATGTACCGCCGCGCCCGGCTCGGCATCAGCTATCTGCCTCAGGAGCCCTCGGTGTTCCGCAAGCTGACCGTCGAGGACAACCTGCTGGCGATCCTGGAAACCCTGCCGCTCAGCCACGAGGAACGCAGCGAACGGCTGGAGAGCCTGCTCGAGGACCTCAGCATCGCCCACCTGGCCAAGCACCGCGCCTACACGCTGTCGGGCGGCGAGCGCCGACGCGTCGAGATCAGCCGCGCGCTGGTGACCGCCCCGACCTTCATGCTGCTGGACGAGCCCTTCGCCGGCATCGACCCGATCGCGGTGCTGGATATCCAGTCGATCATCACCCAGTTGCGCGCGCGCGGCATCGGGGTGCTGATCACCGACCACAACGTTCGGGAAACGCTTGGAATTTGTGACCGAGCGTATATCCTCAGCGGCGGAGTGATCCTGGAAGAAGGCACGCCGGACGAAATAGCGGCCAGCCGCCGCGCGCGCGAACTGTACCTCGGAGAAGGCTTCAGCTTATAGGCATAGACCCCATGGCTCTGGAGACGAAGCTCGTACAAAAGCTCGGCCAGCAACTGGTGATGACTCCCCAGTTGCGGCAGGCGATCAAGATTCTGCAGGTGTCCCGGGCCGAGCTCGAGCAGCTCGTCGACCAGGAGTTGGAAGAGAACCCGGTGCTCGAGGAGAACCTCGACGGGCGCGAGGAACAAGTCGAGGAGGAGCCGCCGCGCACCGAAGAGCGGCTCGAAGGGAGCGGCGAGGGCAATGGCGAGCCGGCGGACGAATGGCCGGAGGAAGCCGCCGCCCAACGCGAGACGACCAACGAGCTCGAGCCCGAGAGCGGCCTGAACGGCATCGATTGGAACGACTACCTCACCAACTACAGCAACGACTGGCACGGCTCATCGGCGACGCCGGCCGACTACGACGACGAGAAACGCGCCAGCCTCGAGAGCACGCTGGTGCGCGCCCAGTCGCTCACCGATTATCTGCTCTGGCAGCTGCAGATGAACGCGCTCAGCGACGAGGAGCAGGCGGTCACCGCCATGCTCATCGGCAACATGGACAAAGACGGCTACCTGCAACTGCAGATCGAGGAGATCGCCTTCCAGAGCGGCAAGGACTTCGAAGTGGTCGAGCGGGCGTTGCAGCGCATCCACGAGCTCGATCCGCCCGGCGTCGGCGCGCGCGACTTGCGCGAGTGCCTGCTCCTGCAGTTGCGCGCCCAGGGGCTGGCCGAGTCGCTCGCCGACCGCATCGTGCGCGACCACCTGCTGCTGCTCGAAGGCAAGCGCTTCGACAAGATCGCCAAGGAGCTCGGCGCCAGCGTCGACGAGGTCGTCGTGGCCGCCAACACCATCGCCAGCCTCGAGCCCAAGCCGGGTCGCAACTACGGCGAGGGCGACGTGCGCTACATCACCCCCGACGTCTTCGTCACCAAGGTCGGCGAAGAGTACGTCGTCACGCTCAACGAGGAAGGCCTGCCGCGCCTGCGCGTCAGCTCGTACTATCGCCAGGTGCTGGGCGGTACCGGCGGCAGCGACGCCAAACGCTATATCCAGGAGAAGATGCGCGCCGCCGCCTGGCTCATCAAGAGCATCCAGCAGCGCCAGCGGACGTTGTTCATGGTGACCACCAGCATCGTCAAGTTCCAGCGCGAGTTCATCGACCGCGGCATTGCCCACCTGAAGCCGCTGGTGCTGAAGGATGTCGCGCTCGACATCGGCATGCACGAGTCGACCGTCAGCCGCGCCACCGCCAACAAGTACGTGCATACGCCGCAGGGCATCTTCGAGCTCAAGTTCTTCTTCACCTCGAGCCTGAACAAGACCGACGGCGATGAGGTGTCGGCGGAGAGCGTGAAGGATCGCATTCGCGCCATCGTCACCGCCGAGGACGCTCGGCGGCCGCTCAGCGATCAGCACATCGCCGAAATCCTGGCCAAGGAAAACGTCGATATTGCCCGCCGGACGGTGGCGAAATACCGCGAGATCATGGGGATTCTCCCGTCGTCGAAGCGCAGGCAGGTCTACTGACCGGCGGGGGTGGCATGCCGCACGCGTGCCGCCGTGAGGGTTGAGTTATGCAGGTGCTGGTGACCTTTCGCCACATGGAAGCAACCGACGCACTGCGCAAGTACGCAGAGAGCAAGGTCGGCCGCGTCCACAAGTATCTTCGCCGTCCGATCGAGGCGCACGTCGTGCTCGAGGTCAACAAACGCCGTCACTTCGCCGAGATCACGCTCACCGGCGAGCACATCACGGTGAACGCGAAGGAGGAGACCGGCGACCTCTACTCGGCGATCGACTTGGCCATGGACAAGCTCGAGCGCCAGATCCAGAAGCACATCACCAAGCGCGACAAGCGCAAGCATCCGAGCACGGCGCCGGCGGTTGCCGCGTCGGCGCCGCCACGCCGGCGCGCCCGTCCGAGAGTGGTCCCCGAGCGCGTGAAGGTCGAGCCCATGACCGTCGCCGAGGCGCTGCGCCGCATGAGCCGCAACAGCGACGAGGTGCTGGTCTTCCAGAACGAGGCCAGCGATGCCGTCAACGTCCTCTACCGCCGCAAAGACGGTACCTATGGCCTGATCGAGCCGGAGGTCGGGTGAGCATGAAGATCCTCGACATTCTGACCTCGGAGGCGCTGATCGCTCCGTCCCTCGCCGGCACCTCGAAGACCGCCGTGCTGCGCGAGCTTGCCGAGCACCTCGCCCGCCAGCATCCCGAACAGGGCATCGACGCCCAGCGTCTGGTCGAGGTGCTGTGGGAGCGCGAGCGCCTGGGCAGCACCGCGATCGGCGACGGCATCGCCATTCCGCACGGCAAGCTGCCCGGACTGCAGGGCGTCATCGGCGCCTTCGGCCGCCACGTCGCCGGCGTCGATTTCGATTCGCTCGATGGCAGCCCGACCCACCTGTTCTTCCTGCTCGTCGCGCCCGAGGACTCCGTCGGCCAGCATCTCAAGGCACTAGCGCGCGTCTCGCGCCTGCTCAAGGACCGCGCCTTTCGCGATACGTTGATCGGCGCCGCCGATCGCGCCGAGCTCTTCCGCCTCATCCGCGAAGAGGATGAGAAGCTCTGAGCAGCGCGCGGAGCGCCGGTGAGCGCCAGCCTCGAGGTCGTCGTCGTCACCGGTCTGTCCGGGTCCGGGAAGAGCACCGCCATTCACGTGCTCGAGGATCTCGGCTTCTACTGCATCGACAACCTGCCGGTCGTGCTCGTGCCGCGCTTTCTCGAACTGTGCACGAGCTCGCTCGAGCGCATCAACCGCGTCGGCCTCGGCATCGACATTCGCGAGCGCCAGTTCTTCGCCGACTATCCGCGCGTGCTCGACGAGCTGCGCGGCGCCGGCCACCACGTCCAGGTGCTGTTTCTGGACGCCAGTGACGAGGTGTTGGTCCGACGCTTCAGCGAGACGCGGCGCCCGCACCCGCTCGGCGGCGCGGCCGGACCGGCGGCGGCGATCGAACGCGAGCGCAGCGAGCTGGTCGAGCTGCGCGAGCGCGCCGACCGCATCCTCGATACCAGCGCGCTCACCGTGCACGAGCTGCGCGGCGAGCTGCAGGCCCTCTATCGCGGCGGCGAGGCGGCCGACCGGCTCACCGTGCTGCTGGTGTCCTTCGGCTACAAGTTCGGCGTGCCGACCGACGTCGACATGGTGCTCGACGCGCGATTCCTCGCCAATCCGTTCTTCGTCGACGAGCTGCGCGCCCGGACCGGTTGCGACCCCGCGGTGGCGAGCTTCGTCCTCGACCGCGACGAGGCGCAGCAGTTCCTGCGCCTCACCGAACAGTTGCTCGCTTATACGTTGCCGCTCTATCGCCGCGAGGGACGCAGCTACTTCACCCTTGCCATCGGCTGCACCGGTGGGCGCCACCGCTCGGTGGCGCTAGTCGAGCGGCTGGCGCAGACGCTGGCGCGCGGCGGCAGCCGCGTGCAGGTGCAGCACCGGGACATGCGCCGATGAACCAGCGTTCCGGCAGCCAGCGGGCGTCGGCCCGACTGACGATCAAGAATCGCCTCGGCCTGCACGCCCGCGCCGCCGCGCTGCTGGTGCAGACCGTGGCGTCGTTCAACGCCGAGATCACCGTCACCAAGGACGACCAGACCGTCAATGGCAAGAGCATCATCGGCCTCATGATGCTGGCCGCCGGGCAGGGCAGCGAGCTGGAGGTCGTGGCCGAGGGCCCCGACGGCCAGGCCGCCCTCGACGCCATCGCCGCCCTCGTCGACGAGAAGTTCAAGGAAGGCAACTGATCTGCGGTGCGGCGGCTCGCCGCCGCTGTGGAGTGCGGCCGCTTGCGGCCGCTTTGTGCGTGTGAACGTGCTCCCCCCGTCCACCGATGGCCGCGCGCGGAGCAAGCTCCCGGGCTGGGAGGGCGGCAGCCAGTTCCGGCGCTCCAAACTCGAACTTGACCGCCAAATACCGCTGTAATAGGCGGTATAGATCGCGGTCACGGACGGGATCCCCGTCAACTCGCCGACCTGCTCGGAGGAACGTCAGATGCCATTGCAGAACTTCGTCTTCACATCGGAATCGGTTTCCGAGGGCCATCCCGACAAGATGTGCGACCAGATCTCCGACGGGATCCTGGACGGGATACTGAAGGAAGACCGCGACAGCCGCGTCGCCTGCGAAAGTCTGGTGAAAACCGGCATGGTGGTGGTCGCCGGCGAGATCACGACCAAGGCGAAGCTCGACTACTCCGAGATCGTCCGCAAGACGGTGCGCCGCATCGGCTACACCTCGTCGGACATGGGCTTCGACGCCGATACCTGCGCGGTATTGGTCGCCATCGATCGTCAGTCGGCCGACATCTCGCAGGGTGTCACCGAAGGGGAAGGGCTGCACAAGGAGCAGGGCGCCGGCGATCAGGGGCTGATGTTCGGCCTCGCCTGCGACGAGACCCCCGAACTGATGCCGTTGCCGATCATGCTCGCCCATCAGTTGGTCGAGCGCCTCGCGGTCGAGCGCCGCGGCGGCGAATGCCCGTTCCTGCGTCCCGACTCGAAATCGCAGGTTACGGTGCAGTACCGCGACGGCAAGCCGGTGCGCGTCGACGCGGTCGTCATCTCGACGCAGCACAGCGAGGACGTGCCGTACGAGACGCTGCGCGAGATGTGCATCGAGCAGGTGATCCGCAAGGTCGTGCCCGAGCAGTACCTCGACAAGCACACCGTTTTTCACGTCAATCCGACCGGCCGCTTCGTCGTCGGCGGCCCGAAGGGCGATTGCGGTCTCACCGGCCGCAAGATCATCGTCGACACCTACGGCGGCTTCGGCCGCCACGGCGGCGGCGCCTTCTCCGGCAAGGATCCGAGCAAGGTCGACCGCAGCGCCGCCTACATGGCGCGCTACATCGCCAAGAACGTCGTTGCCGCCGGTCTGGCGCGCAAGTGCGAAGTGCAGCTCGCCTACGCGATCGGCGTCGCGCAGCCACTGTCGGTGCTGATCGACACGTTCGACACCGGCGAGGTGTCGGACGAGCTGATCGGCAAGCTGGTGCGCGAGCACTTCGAGATGACGCCGCGCGGCATCATCGAGTCGCTCGACCTCAAGCGGCCGATCTACGAACGCACGGCGTCCTACGGCCACTTCGGTCGCACGGCGGCGGACGGCTACTTCACCTGGGAGCGCACCGACAAGGCGGCCGCCCTGCGCCGCGGCGCCGGCGCCGGCGGCGATCCGCGTCGCGCCGCCGGTTGAGCCGCGATCCATCGCGCATTCCATTCGCTCCGGCGTCGGCTGCCGTGGGCGGACCGCACGCGGCCGCGACCGCGGCGGCGGTCATCCTTCACCCGCCGAGATCCAACGAGGCAGCGCATGGCGAGCAAGCCGTACGACGTCAAGGACCTCAAGCTCGCGGATCAGGGGAAGAAGCGCATCGACTGGTCGGACCAGGCGATGCCGGTGGTGCGCAAGATTCGCGAGCGGTTTGCCAGCGAGAAGCCGCTGAAGGGCGTCACGCTGGCGGCCTGCCTGCACGTCACCGCCGAGACCGCCAACCTGGCGCGGACGCTCAAGGCCGGCGGCGCGCGCGTGTTCCTCTGCGCCTCCAATCCGCTCTCGACCCAGGACGACGCGGCGGCGGCGCTGGTCAAGCACGAGGGGATTCCGACCTTCGCCATCAAGGGCGAGGACCACGACACGTACTACAGCCACCTGCGCGCGGTGCTCGACGAGCGGCCGGTGCTGACCATGGACGATGGCGCTGATCTCGTCTCGTTGCTGCACACCGACTGCGCGGCCGCCGCGCCGGGTGTGAAGGCGAGCCTCGAGGAAACCACCACCGGCGTCATCCGCCTGCGCGCCATGGAGCGCGACCGCGCCCTGCGCATCCCGGTGGTGTCGGTCAACGACGCGGCGACCAAGCATCTGTTCGACAACCGCTACGGCACCGGCCAGTCGACCATCGACGGCGTCCTGCGCGCCACCGGCCTGCTCTACGCCGGCAAGACGGTGGTGATCGCCGGCTATGGCTGGTGCGGCAAGGGCGTCGCCATGCGGGCGCGCGGCATGGGCGCGCAGGTGGTCGTCACCGAGGTCGAGCCGATCCGCGCTCTCGAGGCGGCGATGGACGGCGTGCGCGTCATGCCGATGCGCGACGCCTGTCGTATCGGCGACGTGTTCATCACCCTCACCGGCGACAAGCACGTTCTGCGCGAAGAGCACTTCCAGTCGATGCGCGACGGCGCCATCGTCTGCAACGCGGGCCACTTCGACGTCGAGATCGACATGAAGACGCTGCGCCGCCTGGCGCGCAAGATCGACAAAGACGTGCGGCCGTCCGTCGACGCATACGCGCTGCCCAACGGCCGCAGAATCTTCATCATCGCCGAGGGACGCCTGGTCAACCTCGCCGCCGCCGAGGGGCATCCCGCCGCGGTCATGGACATGAGCTTCGCCACCCAGGCGCTGACCGCCGAGTGGGCGCTCAAGATGGCCGCCAAGAACAAGCTGGCCGTAAAGGTGCACGAGGTGCCGAAGCAGATCGAAGACGAAGTGGCGGCGCTCAAGCTCGACAGCATGGGCGTGAAGATCGATCGCCTGACGACGGAGCAGAAGCAGTATCTGACTTCGTGGTCAGAGGGGACGTGACCAACTGTCAGCGGAAGGCGGAAGGCGGAACGCGGACAGGCGCCGTCCGTCCTTCCGCGTTCCGCCTTCCGCTTTCCGCTCGATGAAGCTCCTGTGCTTTCAGGCCAAGCGCTTCGCCTGGAAACCGTTCGAACAGACGCTGGCGACCGCGCCTCCGCCGGGCGGGGACCAGGACGTGCGCGATGCGGTGGTGGCCTTCGTGCACGTCGAGCAGGACGATGTACGCGCCGAGCGCGCGGCCTCCGTCTTCCGTCAGACGGTCAAGCACCTCAAATGGTTGGCGAACAAGCGCGGGATGCGGGCGATCGTGCTGCATTCGTTCACCCACCTCGGCGGCGACAGTGCCGATCCCGCCGTCGCCCACGCGTTGCTCCAGCGCCTCGCCGAGCGGCTCGCGGAGGGCGGCTACACCACCCACGTCACCCCGTTCGGGTGGTTCAACGAGTGGGACCTCTCCGTCCACGGCGAGAGCCTCGCCAAGGTCTGGAAGCAGCTCTGATGGCCAAGTCCCCCCTTTGAAAAAGGGGGGCAGGGGGGATTTATCCAACCATGCCGCGTTCGCGCATTAGAGAATCCCCCGCGGCCCGCCTTGGGCAACGCGGGGAGCAGGGCGCGTGGGCGCGGCACGAGCGCGACGTCGTGCGCTGCCGCCGCTGTCCGCGCTTGGTCGCGCACCGCGAGGCGATCGCGCGGGTCAGACGCCGCCAGTATTCGGACTGGGAGTACTGGGGCCGACCGGTGCCAGGCTTCGGCGATCGGCGCGCGCGCCTGTTCATCGTCGGGCTGGCACCCGCCGCGCACGGCGGCAACCGGACGGGGCGGATCTTCACCGGCGATCGCAGCGGCGACTGGCTCTATGCGTCGCTGCACGCCGCCGGATTCGCCAACCAGCCGACCTCGGTCAGCCGCGACGACGGCCTGCAGCTGCGCGACGCGTACATCGCCGCCATCGCGCGCTGCGCGCCGCCCGACAACAAGCCGACCCCGGACGAGATCGCCAACTGTCGCCCGTACCTGATCGAAGAGCTGCGCCTGTTGCGCGAGCTGCGCGTCGTCGTCGCGCTCGGCGGTCTGGCCATGCACGGCTTCCTCGCCGCCTGGCGCGACGCCGGCCACGCCGTGCCGCGTCCCCGCCCGCGCTTCGGTCACGGCGCCGAGCAGCCGCTCGACGCGCACGTCACGTTGTTGTGTTCGTATCACCCGAGCCAGCAGAACACGTTCACCGGTCGCCTGACGCGACCGATGCTCGATGGGGTGTTTCAGCGCGCCCGCGCGTTGCTGAACGCGAGCGAGGCTTGAATGGCCGCCCGCCCGACAGGAACCGCCGCCCAAACCGGGCTGGCCAGCGCGCTGGCGATGATCGCCGGCTGCGTCGATGCCTATGCCTTCATTCGCTACCAGACCTACGTCTCCTTCATGAGCGGCAACACGACTCAGAGCGGCTCGGCGCTGGGGCAGGCCAACTGGAGCCTCGCCGCGCCGGCGCTGATCGCGATCGCCTCGTTCATCCTCGGCATCTTCGCCGGCTCGCTGTGGTCGACGTCCTCAGCCTGGCGCGCGCGGCGCGTGCGATTCATCGTCGTGGCGTTGCTGCTGGCCGCCATCCTCGGCCTGACGCATTTCGCCGTGCTCGGCGGCGGCACCTACATCGCCGCGCTCGGGTTCGCCATGGGCGTCATGAACACTTCGCTTTCGCAGATCGGCAACGAAGCGGTCGGCCTGACGTTCGTCACCGGCGCGCTCAACCGCATCGGCACCCACGCCGCCCTGGCCGTGCGGCGTACGCCACTCGCCAGCCCCGAGTATCCCGGCGATTCGCATGCGCGCCGCGCCGGACGCCTCGGCGGTCTGTGGCTCGGCTTTCTCCTCGGCGCCATCGCCGCCGGCGCCGCCACCCCGCGCTTCGGCGAGTGGGTCCTGCTGCCGCCGCTGGCGGTGTTGGCGATGCTCGCCGCGGGCGCTCGGGAGCAGATGCCATGAATGGGGAACAAGGACCAACCGGAAGGGCGAGGGCGAGCGCAAGGGCGTGGGCGAGGGTGGAATCGGAATTGTCTGATCCGTGTGGTTCGTTTGCGGCCAACGCACATCGTCAAACAACGAATCCAATCGATCCGGCTCGACCCTCGCCCTCGCGCTCGCCGTCGCCCTCGCCCTTCCGTTCTCTCCACGGCTCTCGTTGAACTTTCCGCCGCGACCTGGCAACAACAAGGCATCTCCATCGGGGCGTGGCGCAGCCTGGTAGCGCACTCGCTTGGGGTGCGAGTGGTCGGCCGTTCAAATCGGCTCGCCCCGATACGCGTAGGGGCACGGCATGCCGTGCCCCTACGGCAACACGGGGAAAGCTCGGTTGCCCGCCCATAGACCGGGTGGTACCTTCCTCGCCGTGCTCATCCTCGTCTCGAACGACGACGGGATCCGGGCCGCCGGCTTGCAGGCGCTCGAGACCGCGCTCAAGCCGCTGGGCGATGTATGGGTGGTGGCGCCGGACCGCGAGCAGAGCGCCGCGAGCCACTCGCTGAGCCTCTATCGACCATTGCGCGTCGAGCAGATCGACGACCGCCACTTCGCCGTCGATGGGACGCCGACCGACGCCGTCAACCTGGCCATCAACGGCATCATCAAGCAGCGGCCCGATCTGGTCGTGTCGGGAATCAATCATGGCGCCAACCTCGGTGACGACATCACGTATTCCGGCACGGTGTCGGCGGCGATGGAAGGCACGCTGCTCGGCGCGCCGTCGATCGCGATGTCGCTGGCGACCAAGGAGCCCGGCGCGGACTTCTCCGCCGCTGCCGCCTTCGCCGCGCGCCTGGCCCGCCGCGTCCTGGCGGGCGGCATGCCGCGCGACACGCTGCTCAACGTCAACGTGCCCGCCATCGCCGCCGCCGAGCTGCGCGGCTATCTGATCACCCGCCAGGGCAAGCGCCGCTACGGGGACGCGATCATCGAGCACCTCGATCCGCGCGGCCGTAAGTATTACTGGATCGGCGGCGACGACCTCGGCTTCGTGCCGGCCGAGGGTACCGACTGCACGGCGGTGGCCGGCGGTTACATTTCGGTGACGCCGCTGCACCTCGACCTCACCAACTACGCATCGATCGCGCAGTTGAACGAGCTCGGGGTCGAGTGGCTATGAGCCACGCGGCCGAACGCGACCGCATGGTGCGCGAGCAGCTGGCGCGGCGCGGCATCGACGACGCGCGCGTCCTCGGCGCGATGGGCGCCGTCCCCCGTCACCTGTTCGTGCCGCACGTCGTCGCCGACCGGGCGTACGACGATCAGCCGCTGCCGATCGGCCACGGGCAGACGATCTCGCAGCCGTTCATGGTCGCCCACATGACCCAGGCGCTGCAGATCCGCCCCGGCGAACGCGTGCTCGAGATCGGTACCGGGTCGGGCTATCAGGCAGCCGTGCTCGCCGCGCTGGGCGCGACGGTGTTCTCGATCGAGCGCATTGCGGCGCTGGCCGGCAGCGCCGCGGCGCGGCTCGCCGAGATCGGCTATCGCGGCGTCCACGTGCGGCTCGCCGACGGCAACGACGGCTGGCCCGAGGCGGGGCCGTTCGACGCCGTGCTGTTGACCGCCGCGGCGCGCGAGATCCCGCGCGGGCCGCTGCATCAGCTGCGCGTGCTCGGCCGCATGATCCTGCCGATCGGCAGCGACGACAGTCAGGAGCTGGTGCGCATCTGGCGGACCGAGGGCGGCTATCGCGAGGACTATCTCGGCGGCTGCCGGTTCGTGAAACTGATCGGCCGCCACGGATGGGAGGCATGAACCAGTAACCTGGTGAGCGACGCGGGAGGGCGCGGCTCCGCCGAGCCGGCACACGATCGTGCGGCTCGCCAGAGGCTCGCCCTCCCGGACGGATGGGAGGTTGGGGGTCTGGTGGTTGTGCGGCGCCGGTGGATGGCGATGGCGGTCCTCGGAATGGGACTGCTGGCGGCCTGCGGCGGACGCAAGGTCTACCATCAGGTGCGACCGGGGGAGACGCTGGCGCGCATCGGGCGCGCCTACGGCGTCGACTACCAGGAGATTGCGCAGGCCAATCACCTGAGCGATCCAGAGCGCATCGTCGTCGGACAGCAGCTGCTGATCCCCGGCGCAACGCGGGCGCTGACGCTGCCGCCGGTCACCGAGCTGACCCTGGCGCCGCTCGATCGCGCCGTGGCGCGCCCGCGGCCGCGCGACGCGCCGACGTTGCTCTGGCCGGTGGCCTCGCACCTGGTCACGTCGGGATTCGGCCAACGCGCCGGCCACCCGCACGACGGCATCGACATCAGCGCGCCGATCGGTGCGGCGGTGCGCGCCGCCGCCGACGGCGAGGTCGCCTACGGCGGCGCTTTACCTGGCTACGGCAACGTGATGATTGTGCGCCATGCGCGCGGCTACGTCACCGTGTATGCGCACAACGACCAACACCACGTCGCCGAGGGGACGCGAGTGCGCCGCGGACAGTTGATTGCTTCGGTCGGACGTTCGGGCCGTACCACCGGGCCGAACCTGCACTTCGAGGTGCGCAAGGACAACGTCGCATACGATCCGCTGCTCTTCCTGCCGGCGCTCGCGGTCGAACCGGCGGCTGACGCTCGGCATGCGGGAGGTGAGTGAGAATGGATCTGCGCCCGTACATTCGCGACATCGTCGACTTTCCCAAGCCGGGGATCGTCTTCAAGGACATCACGCCGCTGCTCGGCAACGGACCGGCGCTGCGGTGGACGATCGACCATCTCGCTGAACGCTACCGCGGCGCGGTCGACATGGTGCTCGGCATCGAGTCGCGCGGCTTCGTCTTCGGGGCAGCCCTGGCGTACGCGCTCGGCGTCGGCATCGCCATCGTCCGCAAGCCGGGCAAGCTGCCCTCCGAGACCTTCTCGGTCGACTACGGCCTCGAGTACGGTAACGATACGCTCGAAATCCACCGCGACGCATTCGGCCAGGCGGCGCGCGTGCTGATCGTCGACGATCTGCTCGCCACCGGCGGCACCGCGTCGGCCGCCGTCCAGCTCGTGAAGCGCCTCGACGGCGAGCTCGTCGAGTGCGCCTTCATCATCGAGCTCGACTTCCTGCACGGCCGCGATCGGATCTCGCCGAACCCGGTCTATTCGATACTGCGCTACGACGCGTGACGCCGGTTGTGATCGGCCAGCCGTCGGGGCGGGTCTCCGACCCGCCCGCGCGGGCGACGGGCGGCTCCGAGACCCGCCCCTCCGAGTGCCGATCGCTCGCCGTAGGCGTTTACATCGCCGCGCCGATTCGAAAGACTGGGCGCATGCACGAACGCTCGCACGACCGTCGTGCGCTGCGCTGGGCGGTGGTGCTGACGGCGGTGTTCTGCGTCGTCGAGTTCGTCGGCGGCTGGCTGACCAACAGCCTGGCGCTGATGTCGGACGGCGTGCACATGCTCACCGACGTCGCCTCGCTCAGCCTCGGGCTGTTCGCGCTCTGGGTGGCGGACCGGCCGCCGAACGCCAACAAGACGTTCGGCTACCACCGCGCCGAGATCCTGGCCGCACTGGCGAACGGGGTCGCGCTCTGTCTGGCGGTGGTCTGGATCGTCAGCGAGGCGTACGACCGCCTCTCGACCCCGCGCCCGATCGAGATCGGCGGCATGCTCGCCATCGCCAGCGTCGGCCTGGCGATCAACCTCGTCTGCGCCTGGTTGCTCGCCCCGCGCGAAGGCAGCAGCCTCAACGTGCGCGCCGCGTTCCTGCACGTGATCGCCGATCTGCTCGGATCGATCGGCGCGATCGCTGCCGCCGTCACCATCCTCGCCACCGGCTGGTATGCCGCCGACGCCGTCGCGGCGGCGTTGATCGCCGTGCTGGTGTTGTTCAGCGCCTGGGAGCTGGTGCGCGAATCGCTCGACGTGCTGATGGAGGCGGTGCCGGAGCACATCGACGTCGATCGCCTGCGCGATGAGATGGAAGGCGTGACCGGCGCCGTCCGCGTGCACGACCTGCACGTCTGGACGCTGACCACCGGCCACTATGCGCTCGCCGCCCACGCCGTCATCGATTCGAGCGCCGACGGCGACGCCGTCCTCGACCAGATGCGCGAGCTCCTCGCCAGCCGCTTCGACGTGCGCCACGTCACCATCCAGCTCGAATGCGCCCGGCCCTGCGAGCCGGAATCCGTGCACGCCTAGCTGCCGCGCCTATCGCGTAGCGCTGATCGCGTATCGTCGGAGGGTGCCTGCGAGGCTGGCGCGCCGCAGCAAAGACGGATATGCGGAGCAGCTCTGACGAGGGCTCGAATGATCCGAATCGCAACGTTGGTTTCGCTGTTCCTGCTCGCGGCGCCGGCACTGGCCGACGACGTGACCGGCGGCAAGCAGGTGTACGATACGCGCTGCTCGTTCTGTCACGGCGTGTCGGGGCAGGGGGACGGCCCAGCCGGCACTGCGCTCAAGCCGCCGCCGAACAACTTCGCCAGCAAGGCCTACTGGGACTCAGCCACCGACGAGAGCATCAAGGCGGCGATCACCAACGGCAAGAAGGGCACCGCAATGGTCCCCTTCGGCACGACGCTGACGCCGCAGGAGGTCGACTCGGTGATCGCCTACCTGAAGACCTTCAAGCCCAAGTGAAGGTCAGCCCCGCTTTGCCCGACAAGTGCGACGGCCACCAGTGTAGCCGCGGCCCCTGTGGCCGCACGCGTCGCGTAGCGACCTGGCACCGCGCTGCGCCCGGTGTGCGGCTACAACGATTCGCGGTATCGACAGCATCGTGCCGCTCGCGAGCCGTCGAAGAGCCTCCGGAATTGTCGGCAAAGCCCGTCAGCCCACTGGCAGCGCTGGTGTAGTCGCGCGGCGTGTCCCCGCACGCCGCGCGGAGCGCGGCGGAACGTCGCTGCGCGCGGTTGGCGGCCACAAGGCCGCGACGACATTGTGGCCCGCTTCGAAGCGGGCCGAACGGTCTACGGCTGCTGGATCTCGCGCATGAGCGTACGCGCTTCGGTCGCCTGCCGGCGCTTGCCTTCGCGCTCGGCGATCGTTTCGGCGGTGCGCAGCAGCTCGACGCCGCGTTCCGGCTGGCCCATGTCGCGATAGGTGGCGGCGAGCTCGATGCGCGCGGTGACTGCGTCCGGGTCGATCTCGATGGCCTTGGTCAAACAGGTCTCGGCCACGTGCAGACTGCCGCCGAGCAGCCGGGGTAACTGCCGATACAAGCCGCCCTTGGCCGTCAACGCCCCGGGGTGGTTCGGATTCAGCTCGAGCGCGCGCTCGAGCTCGCTGTTGACCGTCAGCAGACCGATCGCCGCGCCCACCCCACCGAGCAACAGCAGCCGCCCGCGGTTGCCGAAGACGGCGAAATGGGCGTCGGAGTTCTTGTCGTCGAGGGCGACCGCGCGCTGGGCGAGCTCGAGCCCCTCCGTGTACAGCTTGCGCTTCTCGTCGTCGCTCGCGGCATCCTCGCCGCGGCGGAGAAAATCGACGGCGCGGGTCGCCAGAGCCTGCGCCTCCTGCTTGGAGTCCTTGGCAGCGGCGATCTCGGTGCCTGAGTCCTTGGCGGCGGCAATCTCGGTACCTGCCGCCGCGGTGCCGGTGATCGAGGTCACCAGCGTGACCAACCCCAGCGCTACGATCGCTGTTCGCATCCCACCTTCCCGTCGCGAGTCTGGGTTCCCCGCTCAGGGTCCAGAGAAGTTACCAGACGCTACCACCACTCGCAATGTAGGGATCAGCGCTCGGCGGCGAGCGCCGCGCCCGCATCGATGCCGGCGGTGAAGCCGAGAATGGCGCTGGTCACCAGAATCGGTTCCTCGATCGGCACGTTGTGCCCGGTGTCGGGCACCATCAGCAGGCGGCAGGCGGGCAGCACGCGGCTCATCTTGACCGCCCCGCCCGGCGGCGTCAGCTGATCGGCGAGTCCCTGCAGAATCAGCACCGGCACACGCACCCGTTTCAATTCGGCCGTCCAGTTGTACTCGCTCATGGCGCGTGCCGCGGCAGCGTACGACAGCGGTTTGTTGCGCGCGGTCTGCAGGCCCGCCGCACTGACCACGTCCGGTTGGCGCGCGGCAAATCCGGCCGAGAACGCTCGCGACGCGTCGCGGGCGCCCTCGCCGAACCCGCGTTGCTCGATGGCGTTGGCGAGGCGCTGCCAGTTCGCCGCGCCCTGCGGTCCGACCTCGCTCGAGGTGCTGATCAGCACCAGCGAGCGGACGCGTTCGGCATGGTCGAGCGCGAAGCGCTGGGCGATGACGCCGCCCATCGAGATGCCGCCGAGATGCACGCGGTCCAGCCCGAGCGCGTCGAGCAGCGCCGCCAGGTCGGCGGCGAACAGCCCGGCGCTGTACGGCCCTGGCGGCGCATCGGATTGACCGAAGCCGCGCACGTCCCAGCGCAGCAACGCGTGATGCGCCGCGAGCTGCGGCGCGATGCCGTCCCAGAAATGGAGATCGTCGCCGAGTCCGTGCGTGAGGACGAGCGGCGTGCCGCTGCCCTCCAGCTCGTAGTTCAGCGTGATCTCGCCGACGTCGGCCCGCATGCGTCTGGCAGGCATAGGGAACCGCGCCGCCGAGGGCAATGGTGGAGCCTGAGCAGTTTGATGAGGGCAAGCGCTAGGGCGAGGGCGACGGCGAGGGGGAGACTGATCCATCTGATTCGACGGTCGCACGCGTGTGGAACGTGGGGCCTACAATGCAACGGATCCGGCTCCCCCTTGCCCTCGCCCTAGCGCTTGCCCTCGTCAAACTGCTCAGGCTCCACTCACTTCGGTCCCGGACACGCCCACCGCAAACATGGAAATCAGCATCATCATCCCAACGCTGAACGAGGCCGGCCAACTGGCCGCCACACTGGCCAGCGCGCGCGCCGACGGCGTCGGCGAGATCATCGTCGTCGACGGCGGCAGTGGCGACGCGACGGTGGCGATCGCGCGCGCGCAGGCCGCCGTCGTGCTCGAGGCGCCGCGCGGCCGGGCGCTGCAGATGAACGCGGGCGCGGCGGTGGCGCGCGGCGACGTGCTGCTGTTCGTGCACGCCGACACCCGCCTGCCGGCGGGGTTCGCGGGCGCCGTGCTCGGCGCGCTCGCCGACCCGGCGACGGTCGGCGGCCGGTTCGACGTCGCGCTCGTGCCCTCGACGCCGGTGCTGCGCCTGGTCGCCGCGCTGATGAACCTCCGCTCGCGGCTGAGCGGTATCGCCACCGGCGATCAGGCGCTCTTCGCTCGCCGCACGGTGTTCGAGGCGATGGGCGCGTTCGAGCCGATTCCGATCATGGAGGACATCGCCTTCACCCGCGCCCTCAAACGGCGCGGGCGCATCGCGTGCCTGCGCCTGCGCGTGACCACGTCGTCGCGCCGCTGGCTGCTGGGCGGGCCGGTGCGGACGATTCTCCTCATGTGGTGGCTGCGGCTGCTGTATTTCTGCGGCGTCCCGCCGGAGCGCCTGAAGCGCCGCTACGACGACGCGCGCTGAGGGCGTCCGGATTCATCACGGAGGACACAGAGGTTGCCGGCGCGGGCGCAGCCCCTCGGCGAGCGCGGAATCGCGACGTTCTCCGCCGCCGTCATCGTCGGGATGAGGTTGAAGAACTGAAAGATGAAGCCGATGTGCCGCCCCCGGAAGCTCGCCGCGTCCACATCGAGTTCGGCCAGCCGCAGGCCGCAATAACCTCGCCGCTGCGACGCGTCTAACGCCGGCGCTCAGCCGCGCGGGCCGCGACCCGAGGCGACCCGTTTTCCGTTAGGCTCGGCGGCCCCCATCGGCTGCAGCGGCTTGTTAGGCATGAACTCGGACGACCGTTCCCGGCCGACTGCTTGGGATCGTGGCCAGCAGCTTCGGAACGAGCGGTAACAGGTCTTCCAGCGCATTGCTCGGTGCGACCAACACGACAACCCGGAGGCGAGATCCGGCTAGATTCTGTTGGAACTCAAGGTTTTGATCCGCAGTGACGAGCACCTCGAAACCGTCATCGGCCGCGCGGTGCAGCAGTTCCCCGTTCTTGAGTCCCGCCCAGTTTTGTTGTCGGACGGTTCGAACATCATGGCCCGTCAACTCCCGCGCCAATTGTCGCGGAAGCTGCTCATCGAGCAGGACGCGCACGGGCCGCCAAGATTTCGTGCGCCGCCTCAAGGGCCGCGACGGCCTGCTCGCGCGATACCGTCGGGAAGGCGTCGAGAAACTCGTCGAGGCTGTGGCCGCGCTCAAGGTAGTCGATCAGGTTCCGCAGCGGCACTCGCGTTCCGACGAAAACGGGCGTCCCACCGAGAATCTCAGGGTCGCTGTGGACGATAGGACTTTGAGCGCTCATCTGAGCCTCCCTTCACGCGGATTCTAGTCGACAAGGCTTCACCTGCCTAACGCCGGCGCTCAGCCGCGCGGGCCGCGACGCGCCGCCTCCCGTTGTCCGTTCGGCTCCGCGGCCCGCGTCGGCTGCAGCGGCTTGTTAGGCGCTGTGTCCCTGCGGTCACATGTGACGTAGAGGGAAATCGTAACCAACCGTCCGTGTCAGTGCATACCGCGGCGGGCGCTCAAAACCACGGCTCGAGATCGAGGATTGGCGCATCCATCGACTTCGACGCACGCGTCGGATCGAAGTACTCGCGCAGGTGCGCGATCTTCTCGCCCTTGGCGCGCAGGAACACCACGTACTCCTGGCGGTAGAGGCGCCCGGTCGGCTTGATCGTGGCTTCCGCCCTGACCTGCGCCACCGCCGCCTGGGGATCGACGAAGGCATGTACCTTCGGCTCGATGAAACGAAAGTTCTCCACGGCACTTACGAACCAATCCACATGTCGGGTAACCTCGGCGCGGCCCACGAGCCGCGCGGGGTGGCCGATGGCCGGCGCATACGCCAGTTCCCAAACGATGTCGTCGGTGATCAGCGTCCGCCATTGCGTGGGATCGGCGACGAGCGTTCGGATGTGGCGCTCCAAGAGAACGGATGCAGTGCTCATTGGACAACTCCCGTCCTACGCGCCGATTGGTTCACCGGCAATCCCCGAAGGCTCTCGCCGCCTAAGCCGTTTCTCGGCCGTTCCCGTTGTGTTGGCGATGCGTACGACAACGCCATGTGACGTTGCCCGGTCGTCGCTGAGCGACCGCCATGTTGAGCGCATCGAGCACCAGCTCGGTACGCAGATGCGTCGCCATGGCCCAGCCGACTACGTGACGACTCCAGGCGGCGAGGACGACGGCGAGATACAGGAACCCCGCCCACGTAGGGATGTAGGCGATGTCGGCGACCCAGAGCTGGTCAGGACCAGGAGCGGTGAAGTCGCGATCGACGAGATCGGGAGCCGGCCGTGTATCGCGATCGCGCACCGTCGTGCCCGTCCGCTTGCGGCGGCTCACGCCTCCAAGCCCATGGTGCGCATGCGTCGCGCGATCCGTCGCCGACTGACGTGCACCGCGACCTCGCCCAATTCGGCTTGCACGCGCCGCTCACCGTACGTGTGGTGCGAGCGCGCGTGGATGGCGTGAATCTGCGCACTGAGAGTTGCATCTGCCGTTGCGCGGGCCGAGGCGGGGCGCTGCCGCCACGCGTAGTAGCCGCTGGCGGAGACGCCCAGCACGCGACACAGCGTGGTGATCGGATGCGTGGCCTGATGGACTCTCACGAACTCGAATCCTTCGGCGGGATCGAGCCGGTCTCCCGAGCGAACCAGGCCGCGGCTTTTCTTAGAATCCCGCGTTCTTCGCGCAGCGTCTTGTTCTCGCGCCGCAACCGACGCAGCTCGTCGCGCTCCTCGGTGGTCAGACCATCGGAGCGGCGGCCGGTGTCGCGCTCAGCCTGCGCCACCCAATTCCGAATCGACTGCGCCGTCGGCTCGAACTTTTCCGCCAGCTCATCCGGGCTACGCCCGGCGCGCACCATCTCAACGATCCGCTGCTTGAACTCCGGTGGATACGCTTTGTGGGACTTTGGCATCGTGAACTCCTCTTCCCCCGATAGGGATCAGGTGTCCACGGAACCGAGGGCAGTCCAGCACTTAATTCGGGAAATTAGGTGCAAAGCCCCCATCGGGCGGCCCCTACAGGCACCAGCAATCTCTTCGGACATCGACCGCAGTTTGAGGCAAAGCCGCCCGCGGTTGGGAAACTTCGGCGGTGGATCGGCACGGCGATACGCAGTGTAGCGGAAGATTATCTTGACATTCTTGCGCACGCCTCAGTACGGTCGGCAAAACACAATCTACAGGCTGTCTGGGTATAAGCAGTAGTAATCAAAAGATCTGACGGCGTGACGCGCGTCGTGCCGGGATCTGCGCCGCGTGCGCTGTCCCGGTAGGTGGGGGCCTAGGGACGGTTTTCGCTGCGCGTCGTCGGAAGTCAAAAGAGAGCAGGAGAGGAACGACGTGGGTATTGGTGCGCGCCGCTTGGGGATTATGACAAGGAAGATTGGTGCTGCTGAAAATTTCGAGCAGTCAATGATGCGTCCTCTCCCACGCCGGTGGGCCACCTTCATGCACGCCGCGGCGCTGTTCGCGCTCGGAGCCTCGGTTGCCCTCCTGTGCGGGTCGGCATCCGCTCAGGTGCTGCCGGCACCGACGCCGAACATCGAGACGATCCCCGCCGGCTCGCTCGTCATCCCGATGGACAACGACAAGCAGAACATCGGGGCGGCGTTCAACCTGGCGGCATACGGTCTGGTGAAGGAATTGCTCGACCACAACATCCCGGTGAAGTGGGCAATAAGGGCCGGCAAGACGAAGACGTCCGCGCCGACCGACGGGATCGACTTCAGCGCCAGCGCGGCGCGCGTCGCGCCGAGCGCCATCGCTGCCGCCGTGCGGGATTTCAGGGGTGGCCCGTTCATCGTCACCCAATCGATGGCCGCCGCCGCGACGGCGATCATCTCGACCTACAACGCGGCTCGGGTCGGCGACGAGGTCGCCGTGTACAGCCTGACCAACGCTGAGATGATCGACATCCGCTTCACCCTCACGCAGCGGCCCTACGTCACGGTGCTCGACGACGGCGGCAAAGCGCAGATCCAGGTCAGCACGCTGCTCGCCGCAGGCTTTGCCCAGGCGACTTGTGTCGGCGGCAGTAATCCGGGAGCCAACTGCGACGAGGCAAGTGACTGCAGCGGAGGCGGGAACTGCAAGGGGACGGACTATGAAGTCATCACCCCTCCCACCACGGCCGCCAAGCTCAGCGGTACCACCTGCAGCACCATCATCACCGAGCCGCACTGGGACGAGACCGATCCGTCGATCACGAATCCCGTGGTCTCGGCGGTACGCACCTTTGCCTTGTCGGGCGGAAACATCCTCGCCCAGTGCGCCGGAGCACGCACCTACGAGCAGAACACCACGTTCGGCCACTTCCAAACGACGCAGGGGACCCAGGAGCCGGCGGGCAACGTCCCGTTCCTCTACCCCAACGCTGATCTGCCCTACAGCCAGTTCGTCGACAATCTCGACAACCAGGCAGGCTCACTGGCGGAGTACGGGTTAGCCTCCGGCAGCGTCTTCCAGAATAGCGGCCATCCGCAGGTGATGTTCACGGACACGGACGGCGCTTCGTGTGTCGGCGCCCGACGCCCGGCAAGTACTGCACAAGCAATGGCAACTGCGGGTCGGGTGGCACCTGCACCGGCCCTGAGGTCCCCACCTACAAGGCGACGCTGGCGCAGCTCGCGAGCGGGACCAATCCGGGCAGCCTGGTCTTTTATCTGGCTGGTCACGACTACAGCGGTAACGGAATCACGTCGATCAACGGCCGCCGCATGTACATGAACGCGGTGTTCCATCCTGCAACCCGTCCGCCATCGTGCGGATTCAGCATCCCGAGTGCGACACCGACGCAGACGCAGACCACCACGCCAACGAACACCCCGACATTGACGCCGACCAATACGCCGGCCAACACGGCGACCTCGACGGGGACGGTGACCCAGACGCCGACCAGGACCTGGACCGAGACGCCGCCAGTCACCGCGACCGGCACGAGCACGTCGACGAGCATGGCGACCGCCACCCAGACGCCGACTCGCACCTTCACCCCGACGGCGACCAATACCGCGGTGAACACCGCGACGAACACCCCGACCCTGACCTACACACCGACCGCGACCGCGACCGCCACCCCGACGGCGACCAACACCCCGGTGGACACGGCGACGAACACGCCGACCCTGACCTACACACCGACCGCGACCGCGACCGCCACCGACACGCGCACGCATACGGCGACCGCTACGCAGACACCGACCGATACCTTCACCCACACGCCGACCCACACCGCGGTAGACACCGCCACCTACACCCCGACGGTGACCCACACCCCGACCGTGACTGCGACGGTGACCGACACCGCCACCGACACGCCCACTGTGACCGAGACACCGACCGCGACGGCCACTGCGACCGACATCCCGACCAGCACGCCGACGATCACCCTCACGCCAACCGATACGGTCACTGCCACGCCGACCAACACGCCGGTCGACACGGCCACCAGCACCGCGACCGTGACGGGGACCTCGACCGCGACACCCTCCAGCACCGCGACGGCGAGCGCCACGCCGACGGTCACCGACACGCCGACCGCCAGCGCCACACCGACCGCGACCCTGGCGCCGTTCTGCGGCGACGGGCACGTCGATGTGGGGGAAAGCTGCGACGACGGCAACATGCTGGCGGGCGACGGCTGCGAGCTCGACTGCACCGTGACCGCGGCCTGCCAGCTGGTCTACCCCGGCGCCGAGCGCTTCGTCGGCTCATGTGGTGCGCCGGCATACGCGGACATTCAGGCGGCGATCGATGCCGCCGCGGACGGTGACACCGTCACCGTGTGCCCCGGCACGTACACACAATCGGTCGCCGTGACCAAGCAGGTGAGGATCCGGGCGGCAAGCGGCGGCGCGGTGAACGTCCACACGGCCGGGACCGCATTCGACCTCCGGCGCAGCGGCGTCGAGATCGAAGGGCTGACGATTCAGTCCGATACCGGTACCGCCATCACCGCCGACAGCATCTGCCCGCTCGCCCAATCGAGCTGCCCGAGCCCGGGCAATGGCTCGCACCTGACGATCACAGGCAACACCATCCTGAACAGCGCCGTCGGCATCGGCTGGCAGCGACGGATCGACTGCGTACAGATCAACGCCAACACCATGACCGGCAACGGCACGCACATCGCGCTGCTCCAACAGGAGGGGCCGCCGGCGACCCAGGTCAGCATCGTCGGCAACACCATCACCGGCGGCGGGCAGGACGGCGCCGCCGTCTCACTCGCAGGCCTCGGCGCGACCTTCGCCGCCAACACGGTCCGGGGTTCGGCGACGGCCGGCATCGTGCTCGCGAACGTGCCCGGCGGCGGGGCGATGCAGGTGATCGAGAACGCCATCGATGCCAATACCGGCGACGGCATCACCATCAAGCCCGGCGCCGACGGCGCCGCGATCCACGACAACAACATCACCCACAACGGCGTCGGCCTGGGCAACGAGTCGGGCGCCGGGACGCTCGACGCGACGCGCAACTGGTGGGCGTCGCAGACGGGGCCGAGCGGCACGTTCACCGGTCACGGCGACAGCATCGTCGACCGGGTCAGCGGCGGCACCACCGCGTTCATCGAGTTCCTCTGCGCGCCATTCCCGCAGGGCTTCCCGAGCACGCTGGGCGTGTGCAGCATCGAGACCGCCGAGCTCCGCCAGCTGATTCCCGGCCGCGCGCCCGATCTCGACCCGTTCTCGCGCTACATCGCGTTCGAGTCGGCCCGAAACATCGACGTCGATCCGCGCACCACGATCGACAATACCGACGGCAGCCAGGAGGTGTTCCTGCTCAACCGCCGGCCGAAGAAGACGCTCACTGGCACCTGTCTCGGCGGCATCTACTCCTGCGACTTCGACAACCTCCCCAGCTGTCACACCTGCAACGGGAAGAAGCAGTGCCCGGGCGACCCGGGCGCCGACCCGATCGTGCTCGAAGGCGAGTGCGTGATCGTCACCCAGCTCAGCAACGGCAGCAGCACGCAGGTCAGCGCCAAGCCGCGCCTCACCGGCGGGGCGAAGAACATCGTCTTTGGATCGACCGACGACGAGTTGGGCGACAATGCCGACGGATCGATGGAGATCCGCAACTGGAACCGTAAGGCGTTCGAGAAGCACCTGGCGGCACCGCTGACCTCCAAGAGCGACGGCCTGCCGCCGGTGAGCTACGGCGGGCCGGTGCCGAGCCTGAACAGCAAGTACATCGTGGTCGAGTCGAAGGGCGACCCGACCGGCGAGAATCCGGACGGCAACAGCGAGATCTTCATCTTCAAGACGCGCAGCAACGAATGGGTGCAGGTCACCCACACGGCGGCACCGGTGGAGAACCACCGGCCGGCGACGATCAAGGGCACCCGGGTGTTGTTCGATTCGAACGGCGACTATGCCGGCCATAACCCGGACGGCAATCGCGAGCTGTTCATGGCGCAGGTCCGGAACGTCGGCATCACCATCCGCCAGATCACCGACACGCAGCCGCCGGTCGAGAACCGCAGCGGCAGCATGGATTCCCACAGCAGCCTGATCGGCTTCAGCTCCAACGGCGACTTCGTCGGCGGCAACGCCGACGGCAACCGCGAGGTCTTCACCTGGTACCGGCGCACCAACACCTATGCGCAGATCACTCATTCGAGCAGCGGCGACAACGCCAACCCGGTCGTCAACCAGGGCCAGCGCTTCCTCGTCTTCGAGTCGACAGCCGATCTCACCAACAGCGGTGCCACCAACCGTCGCGTCTTCCAGTTCGATCGCGGCACCAACCGGCTGACTCTGTTGTCGCGCTCGCGCTTCGGGACCAACGAGGCGCCGCGCATCCGCAAGCACCGCTTCGTCGTCTGGGAGTCGACCGCCGACCTGACGGGCAAGAACCCCCACAACGAGTGGGTGATCTACCTTTTCGATCGCAAGAAGGACTAGTAGCGTCCTCTCTCTATCCCCTCCCCGTTGCCGATTGTGGTAACGGGGGAGGGCCAGGGAGGGAGCCGCTCGCACCCGCCGCTTGCGCGGATCCCGATGGGTCCACCTCAGCGGCTGTCGCGGTTCCGGTGGTCGATTCGCCGTCGTCGGCGGCCGGCGGCTGCATGATCACCCTGCTGGCGGTGCTCGCCGCGCGACGATCCCAGCGAGACTGACGCGCGCCCTCAGATCATCCGGCGCAATAGCGTTTCGGCCTCGGGCAGCGTCATGTTCTTCGGCACGGGGTAGTCGCGGTGCGCTTCGATCATGGCGGCACGCGCGATCTCCGTCACGTCCGCCGGCACCAGTGCCGCGATCTTCTCCGGAATGCCGACCGTTCGATTCAGCTCGCGCACGCGATCGTCGAAGCGCTGCGCGAGCACTGGTTTCGGCTCGCCAGCCGTGCCGGCGCCGATCGCGACGGCCAGATCGGCCAGCCGCGCCTGCACGTCAGGTGCGTCCAGCAGGAAGTCGAGCACGTAGGGCAGCGTGATCGCGTTGCCGAGCCCGTGCGGTACGCCGTACATACCGCCGATCTTGTGCGAGAAGGCGTGCACATAGCCGACGTAGGCCTTGGTGAACGCCAGCCCAGCGTAGAACGCGGCGACCGCCATGGCTTCGCGGGCTTCGAGATCGTCGCCGTGGGCGTACGCGCGCGGCAGGTTGGCGAAGATCATCCGCGTCGCCGAGAGGCAATGGGACGCCGTGTCGGCGTGCGGCCACCGATTCACGTAGGCTTCGACGGCGTGCGTCAGCGCGTCCATGCCCGTCGCGGCGGTGATCGGCCGCGGCAGGCCCTGCATGAGCAGCGGATCGAGCGCGGTCGCCATCGGCACCAGCTTCGGATCGATGACCGCGGCCTTGGCGTGCTTGACCGGATCGGTCACGACAGCTGCGACGGTGACCTCGGAGCCGGTGCCGGCAGTGGTCGGTATGGCGAACAGCGGCAGCATCGGCTTGACGCCTTCAACACGCCGAGGAGCTTCTCGGGCGATTTGCCGGTCACCGCCATCGCGTCGATGACCTTGGCCGCGTCGATGACCGAACCGCCGCCGACGGCCAGGATCGCGTCGCTGCCGTGCGCCCGAACCGCTTCGAAGCCCGCCTGCAGGACGGGATAGGTCGGGTCCGGCGTGATGCCATCGTGGACGGCGACGTCGATGCCCTGCTTTGCCAGAGCCTGACGGATCGGCTCGATCAGGCCGAGCTTCACCAGCACCGCGTCGGTCACGATCATCACGCGCTTGACGCCGGACTGGCCGATCATCGCGCACAGGCGGAGCGCGGAATCCGGTCCGACGAAAGCCGTCGGGCGGGGAATCGCCACGACCCGTGAGACGGGCCACTGAACGGGCTTGAGCGCGCGGTAAGCGAGCAGGCGGAGCGCGAAGAGCATGGTGACTTCTCCCGTTGCCGATACGCAGCGACCGCGAATCAACTGAGGTTGAGCTCGAGATAGGCGCGCCGGCCGATGCGTCCGAATACGGTCGAACCCGCATCGAGCAGCCACATCTGCCAGCCGTACTTCTGCTGCAGGGCATCGTGCGCGCGCTCGACCAGCTTCTTTTCACTGACGATGCGTCCCTTGCCGTCGAACCATTCCCCGCTCACGCGCCCGCGCACGTTGCAGGCTGCCACCCGCACCCGCTTGGTGGCGCGGATCCGCTTGACCTTCGCCGAGGTGCCGTCGGTGACCACGTAGAGCTTGCCGTCGAGGGTCGCGAACCAGACCGGCGTCTCGACCGCCGCGCCATTGCGCCGAAACGTGGCGAGGCTGATGTACGACTCGGGCGCGAGATTCTTGGATGCATGCGCGGCTGCCATCATCACTCTCCCGTTGCGAAGGCGGGTGTCCCACGGTGCGGCTCATCGGGGGATTCGCAGGTCTCGATCGCCGGAACGGTGACGCTTCCAAGCGGAGACATCATCCCAGTGTCGACGGGCAAATTCATCGATTTGACCTGCAGCGACAACGCGCAATGCGGCTTTGGTCGAGTCTGCGCGCCGTGCGATCCATAACCTCACCGCTGCGGCGCTGCTTCGCAACCAAGGGATAAGTCTAACGCACTGGCGATGAGCCGGCGTAGGGGCGCTGGCGACAAGCACCGACGGCCAAGCCGGTCGGCTCCATCGCCTTGTTAGGCGGCGGCAACGTCAACGACCGCGCTGGTCGAAGATGGCTGCGGCACTGGCTGACCATCCTGCTTCAAACCTTCAATGTGGAACTCGATCGCTTCGCGGATTAGATGCAGCACTTCGTCACGTGTTTCGGCCGCAGCCACGCAGCCCGGCAAATCTGGAACATACGCTCCGAACGAGGTGGCGCCCTGCTCGACCACGACAAGGTAGCGCATCTGCTTTCTCCTACTTCTTGAGTCCTGCCTGCTTCAGCACACTATTGAGGGTCCCCGGAGGAACATCGATGCCCGGTTGGCCCGCGATCGTCACAGTACCCGGCTTCAGCGCGTGTCGGAACTGTCGATGACTTCCTCGTGTCCGCACCTGCTTCCATCCGTCCGCTTCGATCATCGCGATCAGCTCCCGCACCTTCACGGGCCGTGAATCTACCAGTCAGCTCGCGAGCCGCCTAACGCCGGCGCTCAGCCGCGCGGGCCGCAACGGGCGGTCGCCCGTATTTCGAGAAGCGACGCCGCCCGCGTCGGCTGCAGCGGCTTGTTAGGCTGCTACCTGCGACTGGTTCCATCGGACGCCTTCGCCGCTGCGATCTGCGCGGGAATCTCCTTAACCCAATGATCGTCCCTCCGTTCGGGGCCGATGACGAACACGTGATCCGCCATGAACTGGCGCACATCCCGTGTCGATTGCACGCCGGCCTTTCGAACGATCGCTTCGTACTGAGGGTGGGAAGGAAGACTCTCGACCACCTGATAGTGGTCAATGTTGTACACGAACGGTCGATCCCCCCCGTCATACCGCACGACATCGATGCCGGGCTGCGGATTGGCGATACCGCTGCCGGCGATTGCTACGACGGTCGCCTGGTGAGCAACGGCTTGGATCGGGAGTCCGGCGGCGGCCACCACAGTAGGTTCTCCGGAATGACTAACCATGCGACCCCAGTCTGACCTCCGAAGGATTGCGACCGACTGACCCAGGGTGTGTTCGATCGAAAACAGAACTCGATCCTGCGCTGTCATGGACTGAGTGTAAGCCTAACGTCGGCTGCAGCGGCTTGTTAGGCATGAACTCGGACGACCGTTCCCGGCCGACTGCTTGGGATCGTGGCCAGCAGCTTCGGAACGAGCGGTAACAGGTCTTCCAGCGCATTGCTCGGTGCGACCAACACGACAACCCGGAGGCGAGATCCGGCTAGATTCTGTTGGAACTCAAGGTTTTGATCCGCAGTGACGAGCACCTCGAAACCGTCATCGGCCGCGCGGTGCAGCAGTTCCCCGTTCTTGAGTCCCGCCCAGTTTTGTTGTCGGACGGTTCGAACATCATGGCCCGTCAACTCCCGCGCCAATTGTCGCGGAAGCTGCTCATCGAGCAGGACGCGCACGGGCCGCCAAGATTTCGTGCGCCGCCTCAAGGGCCGCGACGGCCTGCTCGCGCGATACCGTCGGGAAGGCGTCGAGAAACTCGTCGAGGCTGTGGCCGCGCTCAAGGTAGTCGATCAGGTTCCGCAGCGGCACTCGCGTTCCGACGAAAACGGGCGTCCCACCGAGAATCTCAGGGTCGCTGTGGACGATAGGACTTTGAGCGCTCATCTGAGCCTCCCTTCACGCGGATTCTAGTCGACAAGGCTTCACCTGCCTAACGCCGGCGCTCAGCCGCGCGGGCCGCAGGCCCGCGTCGGCTGCAGCGGCTTGTTAAGGCGATTCGCCGCACCTGCTTCGACCGTCGCTTGCTCATCGATCGACATCGACACGAAGAACCTTCCCCTCGTGGACAAAGAGGCGGACGCGTCGTCCGTCTTGCAGAACCCCGCCGTGCGCGATCGTCTGCCGATAACCCGGTCCAATCTCGCCGAAGAAGTTGATCTCAATCTCCCGTCCGCCCACGTTGATCAGATCGCCCGGCGCGTGCCCGTTTGCCGGCTGCGTCCTCAACACACGCACGGGGCCTTCAATCACTTCGAAGGCACTGGTTTCATACCAACGTGCCACGTCCGCATGACGCCACAATACGATCGCAAGTCCAGCGCCACCAATGAGCCCACCACCCGTTCCCCAGGCCAGCAACGTGGCGACTTGGACGCGCCAACCCGTCGCCCGAATTCGGAAGATGGCGGCCACCGCCACTACAAGACCTGCAATCGCAAAGAAGGCGAGAAGCAGAATGAACCCCAGGATGCTTGAGATTTCGTATTCATACACGGTGACGAATTGCGACATGTGCCTCGGGACCGCCTAACGCCGCCGCTCAGCCGCGCGGGCCGCTTCCCGCAGGCTCCCGTTGTCCGTTCGGCTGCACGGCCCGCGTCGGTGCAGCGGCTTGTCAGACGGCCATTGGCGTGGCTTGCTCACGGCTGACCTTCCACCCCGGGGATGCCGCTCACGTTCTGAGCCCAGGCGAGCGCCGATTTCAACCAGGAGCGCGTCTTCGGCGGCAGCATGGCGCGCTGGCGCAGGCAGCCGACGCGTAGTGCGTATGTCGGCGGATCGTCCATGTCCGCCGTGGCGTAGATCGGCGTACCGCAGGTCGGACAGAAGCAGTGCCTGCGCCGCGTGCCGCTGTCCGCCGTCTTCACGTAGGCGGTGAGCTCGCCCTTCAGCAAACGGAAGCCGCTCCGCGGCGCGCGCACCGACACCCGAAACGCAGTTCCCGTCAGCATTTGACAATCGGTGCAATTGCACAGGTTGACCTTGTCCGGATCGATCTCGGCTTCGTAGCTTACGTTCCCGCAATGGCACGAACCCCGAACCTGCATAAGTCCCTCCGATCCGACCGCTCGCGGCGCGCATGCGGCTTGAGTGCGTCCTAACGCTGGCGCTCAGCCGCGCGGGCCGCAATGCCGCGGCTCCGTTGTCCGTTCGCTCCGCGGCCCGCGGCGGCTGCAGCGGCTTGTTAGGCTCAGGCAGCGGTATTTCATTTCATCGGGACGACGCCCAAAAGCACCAAGAGTCCCCCGGCGACGAATACCACGCCGACAATTCGATACCCGTAAATATACCACCACTGTTTCGTCTTGATCTTCCAGAGTCTGGCGTTCTGCCTGGCCGCAGCCCGGCCCATCGGTCTCGCCCGCAAGATCGCCGCGAGCCCCACCGCGATGACGGGTATCGCCTTCAGTTCGAGCACTGAGAACCTGCGGCCTAACGCCGGCGCTTAGCGGCACGGCAGAAACGCAAAGCTTCGCGTCTTCCGAGCGGCCCCGTGGCCCCGCGTCGGCTGCAGCGGTGTGTTAGGCAGCACCGCAACGCGACAACGCGCCGCGCGGTCGCATGTTTGGCGTTGCTCATTCCGAACGTCGCAGTCCGTTTAGAACAGTCCGAGGTTTTTCTCCAACCGGTCGACCTCCGGCTCAAAATCGCGGGAACTCGGCATGGAGCGACAGAACGCGGTGCCCGACCGAGATGACAAGGTTCACCGTGTAGAGCGGGTCGCCGACGCCCGAGATGCCCGTTGAACGGACGGAGCGGAGAAGCGTGACGACCGATCCATCCTGCCCGCGTCCGAGATCTGTCGGGGTGGATCTCTGTACTACCCATTTTCCAGATGCTTCGCTGCCGCGCGGTATGGCTCTTCCGGCTTACACACCCGCCAGGGAGCTGCCGTCGCGATGACCGACCGGCAACCGGAGTAGGACGTGCCGATCTTCACCCGCGCGCTGGCGGATTGTCCCCCAACGTGCGGCAGCCGACAGTGCTGTCTCTGTGGGCGTTACGGACGCCACGGTGCCGATCGCACAAACCGTTCGCAGATGCGTCGAACTGATCAACGCGCCGCGAAGGTCGAAGATGTCATCCAGCGCGCTGGCATGATCCCGGTGGGGTTGCGGCTCACTCTCGCGGCGTTTTAGAAGAGCCCAGCCGTAAGGGGGAGCCTATGGCGGTGATTCCGGGCGAGGTGCGAAATAGCCTCGACGCGGTCGCGGCGCTGACCGATTGCAACCCGTTCATGCAGGAGCGGGTCGATCTGGAGAGGCGCATCCTCGGCGATGCGTTCGTGCCGATCGGGCTGGTGTGGTTCGCGGACGCGGATGCCGGGCTGTTCGATCCGAATCTGGAGCGTTTGCGCGAGCATGTCGAGGCGTTGGTCGGCGAGGCGCATCGGCGCCTGGCGGCGGCGCGCGGCGACGCGAGCGAGGCGGAAATCGCCCAGTATCGGGCGGCGGTGTTTTACCTTCTCTGGCTTCGCTACGAGGACGACTGGCTGGCGCTGATCAAGGCAGGCGAGGAACGGCAGGCGCCGAAGAAGGTGGGGTGCTACGAGCGATTCGCGCACGACGCGGTGCACTTCCTGTCGCCGCTTTCGGATTCGCCGGTCGATCCGCCACACCTCTTTGCGCTCGGGTTCCAGTCGCGGCGCGCGTTTCATCACATCTTTCGAAAGATCTTCGGTGCCTCGCTGCCGGCGGCCCGGCTGCGGGCGGCGGTGTGGCAGTCGATCTTCACGCACGATGCGAGCCGCTACCGCGCGATGCTGCACGATCGCATGGCCGACATTCCGACGCTCATCACCGGCGAGTCGGGGACCGGCAAGGAATTGGTGGCGCGCGCAATCGCGCTCTCGCAGTACATTCCGTTTGACGGCACGGCGCAGCACTTTGCCACCGATTTTACCGGGTGCTTCGCGGCGGTGAATCTCTCCGCGCTGAGCCCGACGCTGATCGAATCGGAGCTCTTCGGGCATCGCCGCGGTGCGTTCACCGGCGCGATCGAGGATCATCCCGGCTGGTTCGAGCGCTGCGGGCGGTACGGTGCCGTCTTCCTCGACGAGATCGGCGAGCTCGACGCCGGCATCCAGGTGAAGCTGCTGCGGGTACTGCAAAGCCGCGAATTCCACCGCATCGGCGAGACCGAGCCGCGTCGCTTCGCGGGGAAGGTGGTCGCGGCAACGCACCGCGACCTCGAGGAGGAGATCGGCAGCGCGCGGTTCCGCGAGGACCTCTATTACCGCATCTGCGCCGACCGCATTCACATGCCGACGCTGCGCGAGCAGCTTGCCGCCAATCCGCAGGATCTGCGGACGTTGCTGGTCATTCTGGCGCGGCGTGTCGCCGGTCGGGAGGCCGGAGAGCGCCTCGCCGACGAGGTCGAGCGCTGGGTGGTCGCGCACCTCGGCCTTTCGTACCCGTGGCCCGGCAACATCCGCGAGCTCGAGCAGTGCGTGCGCAACGTGCTCGTCCGCGGCGAGTACCGCCCGCGGCGTCCCGCCGACGTCCCCGATGCGGCCGATGAGCTGGCGGCTCGCTTCCGCGCCGGCAGCCTCGACGCGGAGGAGCTGCTGCAACGGTACGCGCAGGTCGTGTACGCGCAGACCGGCGGCAATTTGCTCGAGACGAGCCGCCGCCTGGGTCTCGATCGCCGCACGATACGCACCAAGCTCGGTGCGCAGCGCGGCGAGGAGAGCAACGCCGAGTAGAAGGTCGTGCGAGCGCCGTAACTTCCTTGCGGTGTGGCGAGCTACGATCGCAGTCTGCGCTGCGGCGCGAAAAATCCGCTCGGAACGACTGCGGCGACCGGATGTTTAAGAACAATTCCCCGTCCGCAGATGTGGAGCAGTAGATTGTTTCATTCAACGTGCCTGCGACACCTACGGCGGCAGGATTTTTAAGAACAATTCGCCGTCGAAACTCATTGCCGAGTAGATTGTTTCATTCAACACGCCCTCCGACGTCGTGGCGGGCGGATTGTCCGACTCCTTGAAGCGGTCAAGCCGCCGCGACCCGCTGCCAATCGGGCGCGCTGCCGCGCGTGATGGCGTCTCGCGGGCGAATCGGGTGATGCACAGGTCGCGACGCGCTCCGCGCCGCTCAACGAAGCTGGGGCGATTGCGGGCCGACTGACGGGCGCACAGTGGTCCCCGGTTGTCCAATCGGGGCGGGCGCCTGGTCATTCAATGTCTCCTGCTACGGCTTGTCGGGCCTATCCGAAAGCCCGCACGCGACCATCGGCGATGGGCATCGGCGTTGGCGCGATCCTCGCTCTGTCCCGCCTGCAACGCAGACGCGGAGCAGGCTTCGGGGGATTGAGCGACGCATCTGCCGGCGATGGTTGGTCGCGACATCGCCAGAGGCACGGCTGCGTGCGCTGCGGATCGACAACCCACAGGAGGAGAACGAAATGGCCAAGAAGAGGATGCAGGCGCCGAGCACCCGACTCAAGCTCGGCCAGGCGGTGTTGAACGCCGCGCAGGTGGTCGACACCAAGCGCGTGCAGGCGCGGCTGAAGGAGTTCGCCGAGGTGCACCGCACCTACGCCGACGCCCAGCGTCGCGTCGACGAGGCGGAGGCGAAGCTCGATGCCGAGAAGCTGCGGCTCCAGCACGTCGAGACCGATCAGGACGAGGCCATCGAGCAACTGGCGCGCTGCCTGGTGGCCGACGGCCAGCCGCGGCTCAACCCGTTCGATGCCTTCGGCGCCGAGGCCCCCGGGCGGATCAAAGGCATGCCGCCGAGCGACAAGGTCGCGGCCACCACGACGCTCGTCGGCGCGCTACGCCGCAATCAGGCGCTCCCCTCGGCGACCCAGGACGCGGTGCAGCGGACCGAGCAGGCGGCGAAAGCGCTCGAGGCGGCGCTGCCGCCGATGGCGGCCATCGAAGCGGAACTGCTCGCCGCGCGGCAGATGCGCGACGTGATCGGCCAGCGCTGGGACGACGCGATAGCGGTCCTGCGGCGGCGGGTGCGCGCGGCCACCGACGAAGGCGCGCCGGGTCTCTATGCGGCGCTGTTCGAAAGCAACCGGCGGCCGAGCAAGAAGCCCAAGGCGGAGGCGCCGCAGGCCACCGCGCCGCCGACGCCGCTGCCCACGCCGCCGACGGCGTGACGGAGGAGGCCGATGCGCAACCGCAAACAGACCTCCGAGCGGATCGCCGAGCTCGCCGCCCGCGCGCTGACCGACCCGAAGAGCTCGAAGCGTGACAACGCGCTCGCCGGCTCGGCGCTCAGCCAGAGCGTTCCCCGCCACACGGCGCGCAAGCGGCAATCCCGTCCGTGATTCGCGCGACGAGCTCGCTTTGCCGCCGCCCGGCCGTGCGCCGGGCGGCGGCGGCGTTGGTATTCCCTCGCGGCGCTGCCGCTCACAACCTGGAGGAGCGCAAATGACGTTCAGAACCGCGGCAATCTCACTGCTCGTCCTGGCGACTGCTGGCTGCACGCCCCGGCAACTGCCTCCCCGGCCGCCGATGGCCAGCGGCGATCCCATCCCGCTGACCGTCGGCGTCCGCTTGGCGGACAATCGTGAGAGCCAGCGAATCGGCCCTGAAATCGTCAGGACTTGGGAGAGCCAACACCTGTTCGAGCGCATCGAGTATCCCTACACGGGCGGCGAGAAGGTCGATGCGGAGCTGACGCTCACGGTCGAGGAGGGGCACTGTGCCACGCGCATCGTCAAGCCGCCGTATCTCCCGATCGACGGCGACCTCGAGGAGGAGATGGCGCACGGCGCGAGCGTGATCATCGCCGTCGAGGGGCAGCCCTTCGAACGGTATTCGGCCTACGACTCCATCAGTGGGAGATGGCCGCTCCATCCATTTACGATCGGGCCTCCCGGGCTGCTCGATTGGTCGAGAGCCATGGATCGCTACCATCATCAGGCGCTCGCCAACCGACTGGCCAGACAGATCTGGGCCAGTCATCCGCCCAGCGCCCGACGAGCGTTGTTCAGCAATGAGCAACGATAGGTCGGTTCGCGCCGGCGATTCCGATACGGATGGCGATACCGACCGCGACCCGGACCCGACGCCGCAACCATTCCACCCGCGTGCCCCTGCAGCCGACAGCGTGCTGGGCGCAGTTCGCGGGCTGCAGTGGCTCGCCGCCGCGCGCGGTTTACGGCGGGGCCGCGGGTTGCGTAGAATCTGGCACGGTCGTTGCCTTCGAGTGGATGGCATCACGGTTCAGGAGGAGGCGACCGATGGGAGTCATCGATCCAATGCTGATCGGCAATGCAGCGGCGACCGGCGTGCTCGAGGTCGGCAACACGTACGCCATCTTGCTGCCGCTCGTCGGCGTGCTCGGTGGAACGGTGCTCGGCATCGTGCTGTCGGCCGTGTACCACGTGCGGGCGGTGATGCCGGCGCTTCCGTGGCTCGGCCATGAGCCGCTGGTTGCGCTCGGAGTGGCGCGCGTGAAGTAGGGACCGTGCTGGCACTTCTTGGGTTCATCGTTGCGGTGGCCATGTTCATCGCCGTGAAGGATCGGGTGACCGCCGCGCGCCGGCACCGGGTTCCGGCGCCGCCGCCAACGCCGGAGGCGCCGGGGCCGCCGTGCGGCAACGACTGGCAGCGCGCCTGGGCGGACAAGTTCCAGCGCAAGCTGGAGCGCGAGCAGCGACGCTGGGAACGCCACGCCGCACGTGCGGAGCGCCGCTGGGGGGTCAAGCTCACCCCACATGTCCAGGCCGCCGCCGCCGCCGCTTCCGCGGCCGCGGCCAGCGCCGTCGAGGCGAGCAGCGGGGCGCAGGCGATGCGCCGCGCACGCAAGCGCGCCAACGCCGAGGTCGGGTTCTACACCCACCTGATGAGCTACCTCGGCGTGATCGCGTTTCTCGCCCTGCTCAATCTGCTCACCACCCGTTATCCGTGGTTCATCTGGCCGGCGCTCGGTTGGGGCATCGGGCTCTTCTCGCACTACATGGCGGTGTTCGGCAGTCACATCCTGCGCGAGCGCTACTTCGAGCCGGCGATCGAACGCGAAGTGCGGCGCGAGAAGGTCGTGATGCAGACCGAGAAGCAAGCCAGCATCGACGAGCTCTCGTCGACCATCGCGCACGAGATCCGCAACCCGATCGCCGCTGCCAAGAGCCTCGTCCAGCAGATGGGCGAGGACCCGACCTCGGTCGAGAACGTCGAGTACGCCAAGGTCGCGATCGACGAGCTCGATCGGGTCGAGCGCCGCATCTCGCATCTCCTGCGCTTCGCCAAGGAAGAGGATTACCAGTTCGACAACGTCAACCTGGCGGCGATCGTCGACGCGGCGTTGACCCAGCTGCGCGCCAAGCTCGACGCCGCCAAGGTGCGGGTGGCGCGCAACTACATCGCTGGGCCGACCCTGCGGGCGGACAAGGAGAAGCTCAAGCAGGTGTTCGCCAACGTGCTCGACAACGCCATCGACGCGCTGGACGGCGTCGCCGAGGAACGCCACATCGACCTCTTCATCGAGAACGGCGGCCGCCGCGCCACGGTGCGGCTGCGCGACAACGGCTGCGGCATCCCGCCCGACAAGCTCGAACGCATCTTCAACCCCTTCTTCACCACCAAGGAGAAGGGCACCGGTCTCGGCATGGCCATCTCGAAGAAGATCGTCGAGGCGCATGAAGGGACGATGGACGTCGTCTCCGAGCCCGGCCGTGGCACCGAGTTCGCGGTGACGCTGCCGCTGCCGCAATAGAAGCGGAAAGCGAAAAGCGGACAGCCTGATAGGCGATATGCAAGGTCGAATCCTCATCGTCGACGACGAGAACGCCATGCGGGTGGCGCTCAAGGCGTTGCTGTCGAAAGAGGGCTACCAGATCGAGACCGCGGGGAGCGGCGAGGAGGCGATCCGCTGCATCGAGACCGGCATCTTCCACCTCGTCATCACCGACCTCAGCATGCAGGGCGTCAGCGGCATGAATGTGCTCGAGCATGCCCGCACGGTCGATCCGGATCTCGCCGTGATCATGATCACCGCCTACGGCTCGGAGAAGATCGCGGTGCAGGCGATGAAGCTGGGCGCCGTCGACTATCTGCCCAAGCCGTTCGACAACGACGAGGTGCGGATGGTGGTGCGGCGGGTCATCGAGACCGTGCAGCTCAAGCGCGACCACCGCCGGCTGCTCGAGCAGGTGCAGGAAGGGTACGCCTTCGAGCAGATCGTCGGCCGCAGCCCGGCGATGCAGCGCGTGTTCGACACCGTCGCCAAGGTGGCCGACGCCGACATCACCGTCCTGATCCGCGGCGCCAGCGGCACCGGCAAGGAGCTGGTCGCCAACGCGCTCCACTACCGGAGCCCGCGCCGCGCCAAGCCGCTGATCAAGATGAACTGCGCGGCGCTCAGCCGCGAGCTGGTCGAGAGCGAGCTGTTCGGCCACGAGCGCGGCGCCTTCACCGGCGCCATCGCTCGCCGCGAGGGTAAGTTCGAAGCCGCCGACGGCGGCACGCTGTTCCTCGACGAGGTCGGCGACATGCCGCTCGAGACGCAGGCGAAGTTCCTGCGCGCGCTCCAGGAGCGCGAGTTCGAGCGCGTCGGCGGCAACACGCCGATCACGGTCGACGTGCGGGTCGCCGCCGCCACCAATCAGGATCTCGAGGCGGCGGTGCGCGCCGGCCGCTTCCGCGAGGATCTGTACTACCGCCTGCGCGTCGTCGAGATCGTCATCCCGCCCCTGGCCGACCGACGCGAGGACATTCCGTTGCTGATCGACCACTTCCTGCGCAACGGCGCGCACCACTTCGGCCGCGCCGTGAAGCCGCTCAGCAGCGCGGCGCTGCGCGCCTGCGTCGAGCACGACTGGAAGGGCAACGTGCGCGAGCTGCGCTCGGCGGTGGAGCAGGCACTGCTGCTGGCGCCGGGCGACGAGATCGACGTCGGCGACCTGTTCGCCGGCGTGGCGCGACCGGCGGTCGCGAGCCCGGCGATCGGGCCGGCGCCGAACGGCGGGTCGCTGTCCTTTCGCGACGCCAAGGCGGCCGTGGTCGAGTCGTTCGAGCGCGACTTCCTGGTCGCCGCGCTCCGCCGTCACAACGGCAACATCAGCAAGGCGGCCGAGGAGATCGGCATGTACCGCCAGAACCTGCAGCAGAAGATGCGCGAGCTGGGTATCCACGGCGACGAAATCGGCGGTAGCGGCGAAGGGTGATCGGCCGCCTGCCGTGAGCTGGAGGGCGCCGCTCCGTCGGCGCCGCGAGCAACCATCCGCAGTGGAGGCGGCGCCGACGGAGCGGTGCCCTCCAGGGAGCCATGACATGCACCTCATCTCGCGTGTGACCAACCTCGTCCGCGGTCTGATCTCGCAGTGGGTCGGCGGTCGCGAGCACCGCAATCCCGCCGCGGTCTACGAGGCGGCGATCGGCGAGCGCATCAAGCTGTACACGCAGCTCCGCCAGGCCGCGGCCGGGGTCATCTATCTGCGCGGCAAGCTCGCGAAGGAGCTGGCGACCGCGACCGATCAGCTCGCCGGCATCGAGGTGCGCCTGGAGTACGCGGTCGATCGCGACGACGATGAGACGGCGGTGGCGCTCATCAAGCGCCGCGACGCGTTGCACGCCGACGTCGAACGGCTCACCGGCGAGCTCGGCGAGTTAACGTCGGAAGCCGAAACCGCGAAGCGCAACCTGATCGCCTTCCAGGAGGACATCGCCCGCTTGCGCGACGAGAAGGTCCGAACCGTCGCCCGACTTGCCAACGCCACGGCGCGGGCGCGGCTCCAGCGCACGCTCAACGGCTTCTCGACCGATGCCGATCTGCGCGCGCTCGACGCCGTGCGCGAGCACGTCGAGCGGCAGGTGGCCGACCTGCAGCTCGGCCGCGACCTCGCCGACGCCGACCTCGAGCAACGCCTCGGCGCCATCCGCGACGCCGAAGCCACCACCGCCGCGCGCGCCCAGCTCGACGAGCTCAAGCGCACCCGCAAGCGCCGCCTGCTGCCGCTGGTGCTGCAGCCGGTCCACTCGTGACCTGGATGGCGCCGCTCCGTCGGCGCCGTGCCGGCGAGGTGCGGCGCGCCGCTTCACGACGGCGCCGACGGAGCGGTGCCCTCCAGGGCTGATCGTCGGATGTATCCGGCCAGCACCAGGGCGCCGATCACGGCGAGGACGGCGATCAGCAGCGCGCGCAGATAGGGAACGATGCCGAGCGCGATCTCGACGAGCTGGGTTCCGGCGATGGCCGCGCCGAGCACCAGGACGGCGATCGCCGCCCACGGTCGCCGCCGGGCGATGCCGACCGCTGCGAGCACCGCGCTGACCGCCTGCAGCACGAAGCCGACGAACAGGAACGGCTCGGGCGGGCCGACGAGCATCGCCGGGATGTACAGCGTCGTCCAGATGCCGTAGCCGGCGAGCAACAACGCGATCACGAACAGCAGCGTCGATCGGTTCACGGCCCCTCCTTCGGCCTCAGTTCCAGGCCAACCCGGCGCGCGCCGACCAATAGTCGGCCGACGGCTCGGCGAGCGACTGCAGCGCATACTCGGCAGCGTCGTCGTAGGCGACGTCGAGTGCGGCGAGGTTCGAGCGTAGGTGCTCGACGGTCGCCGCGCCGCTCAGCACGACGTCGGTCCACGGCTGAGCCAGCACGGCGGCGAGGGCGAGGGCGTCGATCGTACAGCCGAGGCGCCGGGCGACGTCCGCCAATCGGAGGCGGGTCGGGGTGAACTCGGGCGCCGCATTTCGTTCCGTCAGGCGGCCGTTGGCCAGCGCTTCCTTCACGATCACTCCGAGCCCGGCGCGGTGCGCCTCGAGCAGCGCGCCGCCGGCGGTGCGCTCGAGCAGGTTCCAGGTCGCCTGCACGGCGTCGAAGAGCCGCTCGCCGTCGACGCGCACCTCGAGCGCGCGGCGCAGCGTGTCGGCCTGGCGCGGCCCGCTCAGCGTCAGCCCCACGGCGACACCCTGGTGGCGAAGCGCGGCGAGCCGCCGCAGCACGTCCGGATTTTCGAGCACGCCGCTCTCCAGCGTGGCGGAGTGAATCTGGTAGAGGTCGAGATGTGCGCCGAGCCAGCCGCGGCTCTCGGCGAGCTGGCGCTCCAGGGTTGGCAGTGAATGCTGCTTGATCTCGTGATGCTCGGCGTCGACCCGCCAGCCGGCGGTGTACGTGTAGCCCCACTTCGAACCCACCGTCACCGCCTCCGGCTCGATGCCGCGCGCCGCGAGCCAGGTGGCGAGAAACTCCTCGGCCCGGCCGTACGAGCGCGCCGCATCGAAATAGCGCACGCCCGCCGCCCATGCGGCATCGAGCACCGCGTGCGCGCGCGCTTGCATGGCGGCGACGTCGTAGTCGTGTGACAGGTCCTCGCCGTGGCCGAGGTTGATGTACCCCGGCCGCCCGAGCGCCGCGAGGCCGAGGCCGAGGCGTGAGACGATGAGACCGCTGTTGTCAAAACGACGCTGATCCATGATCGTCGGGACGCTTCCTCTTCCCCCGGCTCTCATCGTAGTCGAGGCGTGGTCGAGGGGCGACCCACTCGGTGGGCGACGGCGCGGATGTCAGCAGGCGAGGCGAGCGACAGGGGACGATTGGGCGATGCGTTCGGGTGGCGCGGGGCGCTGCTCGGGACGTTGATCGTGCCGACCGGCGTCGGCATCGCGATCGGAGCCCTGGCGGCGCAGTTGATCGAGCCGGGCTGGACGGCGGGCGGCGCGCCGTACGTGACCGGCTATCCGAAGAACGTCGAGATGCATGCGACGCTCATCGGCGTCGCGGTTGGCGGCCTGAGCGCCGCACTGGTCCGCTGGCGGCTGGCCTGGCTGGCGGCAATCGGCGTCGCCGGCGCCGGCTTCGGCTATGCCGCCTACGCCTGCGACCGCTTTCCCGGTCTCCTCGTCCTCGCGGCGTTGACGCTCGCGACGCCGCTGGCCATTGGCCTGAAGCGCCTGCGCGCGCCGCACGCTGCGCCGTGGTTGCGCCATGCCTGGTGGTGGGTCGGCGCCGTTGGGCTCCTCAGCGCGATCTTCTTCGGGTTGTGCACGCGACCATTGACCATCGACACCTTCCATTACGGCGAGATCCTCGCCTCGGCACTCGATCTCCTCGCCGGCGGCAGGCCGTTCGTCACCTTCATCTGGCCGCACGGTCTGCACGACACCGGCCTGGCCGCGCTATGGATCGCCGTCACCGGAAAGGTCGGCACTTCGCCGGTCGCGCTGGCCCTCGGTACGTCGAGCGCGCTGGCGGTGCCGACCTTCTATCTGCTGATACGACGCGCGCTCGGCTCCGCGGCCACTGCCGCGATGGCCTGCTGGCTGCTGCTTCCGTTGCTCGCCGCCGCGGTGGGTAGCGGCTTCCTGAGCCAGATCTCGACGCTCGTCGCATTCGGTTCGCTGGTCGGTTCGGCCGCCGCGCTGTACCTGGGCACGTCCCGCTCGGCGCCTGCGGCGGCGCTCGCCGGAGTCGCGCTGGTGCTCGGCCACCTGTTGCGCATCGAAGCCGGGTTGTTCGCGGCCGCGGCGGTCGTGGTGGCAGTCATCTGTCACCGGTGGACGGCTCTCCACCGCGTGCCGCGCGCCGCTCGTGTCGCGGCCGTGTTGCGTGCGATTGCGCTCATGGCCGGCGGCGCGGCGGCGGCCGTCGTTGCGACGCGACTGGCCGTAGGCTGGCCGGACAGCCAGTGGTTCGACTTCGTCTTTCGCCAGTTGCCGCACTACCATCGCGATGCGACCGGACTGGCATTTCCATGGCCGTGCGGGACGGCGGGCGGATGGTCTCCCGACCGGCTGGTGACGGTCGGCACGCTGGTGCTACCGACGATGCTGATCGCGGCCGCGGCGCGGCGCCTGCTCGGCGGGCGGCCCCCAATTGCGACCGCGACGCCGGAACAGATCGCGCTCCTCGCGTTCCTGGCGACGTTCGGCTGGCTGGCGCTGCGCTACGCGTTGGGGCGCAGCGATACGCCCCACTTTCTCTGGTTTCACCCCCTGCTGCTGTGCGCGATCGCGCTCGCCGCCACCCCGTCTCTGATCTGGGTCGCGGCTCGGCCGCGGATCGGAGTCGGAGCAGCAGCCGTACTGGCCGCGGTCATCATCGCCGGCAACACAGCGCGAATTGCCAGCGCATTGGACGTCCTCGCCGAACACCTGCGGCCCAACCCGCCTGTCGGTCCGTGCGCGGACACCATGTTCACCGCCCGTGAAGCGGCGCAGGCGGCGAATGCGAGTTTCATCGCCGCGACCTGCGAGCTCGAGCCGCTTCTCCACCGGCACGGCGTATCGCGGTTGGTGATCGACCACGCCGCGCCCTGGTACTACGCCCGCTTTCGCATGCCGCCGCCGTCTCGCTACTACTCGCTGAATCGGGCCTATGCCCCGCCGGCGCAGCGCCGGTTCATCGACGACATCCGCGCCGCCGGCGTGCAGGCACTGTTCGTGGTCCAGGGCTATGGCGCGATGTCGCGCTATGACGTGGCGAACGCGCTTCGCGTGCCGGTCATTGAGGCCTATCTGCGGGCTCGGCGACGCGGTGCGCCGGCGGTCGAGACGCCGCTCGGGCGCCTCTATTTCTGGAACGAGGCCGAAGCCGCCGGGCCGCCGGCCGATATCGGTGCGGAAAGTGCCGCCGAGTCCATCGTGCTTCACGCCGGCAGGATCTTCGCCGTTCCGAGCAGCGGCTTTCTCGTCGCGCAGGGACCAATCGCGGAAGGCGGCGAGAGTTGGAGAACGGTCGGCGCCGTTGGCGGCGACGCCGATGCCGATGTGAGCGTCGCCGGGCTACGAGCACCCGTCGGGACGGCAGCATACGAGTGGTCGCTCGTCGCCAGAACGACGCCGGGCGAGCTGGCATCGATCCGGCTGGCGCTGCAAACCGGCGACGGTCGCCGGCTGGCGACGTTCGTGCCGACAGCCGAGCGCCAGTTGCCGCGCCTGATCGGATCCGAATGGGACGACCTGCACGAGGAGGTCACTGCTGCGGCCGCGCTCGGCGCCGCCGATCGTGCCCGCGCCGTCGCCGAGGCCGCACCCTGAGATCGACCGGCTCAGCGCCGGACGGGTTTGCCGGCCAATTGCGATGGACGGCCAGCAGTGTAGTCGCGGCCCTTGTGGCCGCACGCGTCGCATCGGATGCTGGCACCGCGCTGCGCGCGGTGTGCGGGGACAAGCCCCGCGACTACATCGATTCGGGTATTGCTAACGTTCGTGCTGCTCGCGAGTCGTTCACGGGATTCGGAATTGGCGGGCAAAGCCGCGCGGGAACAGCCGGAACTTCGGTTGTGGCCCGCCGAGATCGGCGCGTCTCAGCCAGTCGGCGGCGGCGTGGACAGACCGGTTCGGCACCAGGCCGTGATAGCGTCGCCGCCACAGCTCGCGCTCGCCCTGCGAGACGACGAGGTCGGCGTCGGGAAGAAACTCGCCGACGCGCAGAATGAAGCGGCCGAGCGGCGGGTCGCCGCCACCGCTGAACGCGCTCGGTGACACCCAGCAGAGCGGCGCCTCACAGCCGATGGCAAGCGACGGCGGCCAGTCGCTGGAGTCGAGGAATGTGCGCATCGCGCACGCGGCGTGCCGGCCGCTGAGCGCGGCGACGTCGGCGGTTTCGGCGCCGTGCAGCAGGTTGCCGGCGGCGAACACGCCGCGGCGAGAGGTGCGCAGCGCCTGGTCGACGCGCGGCGCGCGGCTGGCCGGGTCCATCGCCAGGCCGGCGCGGCGCGCCAGCTCGTGATCGGCAATCCAGTCGCCGGTGAACACCACCGTGTCGCAGGCGATCGGCTCGACCGCGCCGCTGTCGAGCTGCGTCACCTCGACTGCCTCGACGCGGCGCGCGCCGAGGATCTGCGTGACCCGCGCCGAGGTACGAATCGGCACGCGCCAGCGGCTCGCCGTCAGCCATTTGAACGGCGCGTACGTCTGGTGCCGCGGGTGCTCGGTGACCATCGCGACCGTCCTGGCGCCGGCGTGTGCGAGCGTGAGCACGGCGGAGAAACTGACGTGCTCGGCGCCGACCACGACGGCCTGCCGACCGACCGTCGCATGCTGCAGATAGACGAACTGCTGCAGCGCGCCGGTGGTCAGCACGCCGAGCGGTCGCGTGCCGGGGACGAGGCGCGCGGCGCGCGGCCGCTCGCGACAGCCGGTCGCGAGCAGCACCGCGCGGGCGGCGATCGCGTCGATGCCCGCGGCGCTGGTCACCCCAACGGACGTCGCCGCGGTCCAGTCGGTGACCGTCGTTGCGCTTCGAATGTCGACGCCGGCGTCACGTGCCAGCTGCGCATAACGCGCCGCGTATGCCGGACCGCTCATCAGCCGATGCAGGTCGCGCAGGCCGAAACCCGTGTGCACGGAGTGGCGCGGGATGCCGCCCGCCTGTTCCTCACGGTCGCAGACGATGACGCGCGGCACACCGAGGCGGCGCAGCTCCAGCGCCGCGGCGAGGCCGGCCGGGCCGGCGCCGACGATGAGCACGTCGCAATCGATCATGGTTCGCCGTCGAGCGAGGCGACGCTGCGGCCGCTGGCCTCGGCGAGCAGCGCCGTCACCGCCGCCGAGCAGTAGAAGCCCTGGCAGCGACCGAGGACCGCGCGGGTGCGCCGGCGCACGCCGTCGAGGGAGCGCGCGGGCACGGTCGCGTTGGCCGCGTCGATGATCTCGCCGCGCGTCACCCGTTCGCAGTGGCAGACGATGCGGCCGTAGTCGGGGTTGGCCGCGATCAGATCGGGCCGCTGGTACGGGCGCGGGAAGGCCTCGCCGAGGTTCGGCATCCGCACCGGTCGCCAGTCCGCTTTGCGGTCGAGCTTCAGGCCGGCGTCGCGCAATCCGTCGGCGACGAACTCGGCGATCGCCATCGACGCGGTCAGACCGGTCGAGCGGATGCCGCCGACGCACGCGTAGCGGCGCGCCGCGTCGAAGGCGATCTGGTAGTCGGCGTGCTCGGTCGCGGCGCGCAGCCCGACGTAGACTGCCGTCACCTCCTCGTCGAGCAAGGCCGGCATGATGTGGCGGCACTTGTCGAGCAGCATGGCGAGCCCGGGCCCGGTCGAGCCGGTGGCACGCTTGTCCGGGATGTCCTCGGCGGTCGGCCCGAGCACGACGTTGCCGAAGACGGTCGGGCTGACCAGCACGCCCTTGCTGACCTTGGTCGGCACCGGCAGCAGGATGTGCGCGAGCAGTGGGCGCGCCAGCTTGTCGAAGACGATCAGCTCGCCGCGCCGGGGCGTGACGGTGAAGCGCTCGCGTCCGAACCACCGGTCGATGGTGTCGGCATGCAATCCGGCGGCGTTGATCACCCAGTCGGCCCGAATCTCGCCGCCGGGCGTGGCCAGGACATGCGCGCCGTCGGCAGCACTGACGCGGGTGACCGGATGCGAGGGCAGCAGCGCGACGCCATTGGCGACCGCCTCGCTGGCGAAGGCCAACGGCGTCGTGAACGGGCAGAGCAGTCCCTCGTCGGGAATGCGTAGGGCACCGCGCGCGCCCGCGCCGAGATGCGGCTCCTCGGCGTAGAGCTGCGCGGCCGAGACCGGCGCGGTGGCGGTGTAGCCGTTGCGCACCGCGTTGTCGGCGATGGCGTCCAGGTTGGCGTACTGCTCGTCGTCCCAGGCCACCAGCAGCGCGCCGATCGGCTCGATCGGGATGCCGGCTTGCGGGCCGTAGGCGCTGAGCAGCGCGTGCCCGCGCCGCACCAACCGCGATTCGAGCGTGCCTGGCTTGGCGTCGAAGCCGGTGTGCAGGATAGCGGTGTTCGCCTTGCTGGTGCCGGTGCCGACGTCGTCGGCCGCCTCGATCAGCCCGCAGCGCAGACGAAATTGCGCCAGCTCGCGGGCGATGGCCGCGCCGACGACGCCGGCGCCGATGATGGCGACATCGAAAGAGGTCATGGACAGGTGTCGGGTGTCAGGTGTCAGGTTTCAGGCACTGACCAATTCGCTCGGCGCGCTCGTGGTGGAGTGGAGGGCGCCGCTCCGTCGGCGCCGTGTTGGCGAAAGGCAGCGCATCTTCAATTTGAATAAGGCATTGGCACTCGTCGCGAGCACGGCGCCGACGGAGCGGCGCCCTCCACTGCTG
>JADMIO012791330.1_pt1 | contig 52007 bp, 56 predicted proteins | sample 8958161 | NCBI WGS metagenome assembly JADMIO01 (sample SAMN16585339, study PRJNA669376) | soil metagenome | isolation source: Crop rotation soil | place: USA: Cullars Rotation, Alabama | collected 2011
GCGACAACTTGTCCACGTGGAATTCTAAGCTTAGGATCCCAATGTGCTGGAAAGCACGTTTCTCGATCTCACTATTGAAGAGGAACCGCCGCTCTATGGACGCCTGCTGCGCCGATTGGAGCAGGAGCGCGGCTACGACCTCACGATTGTTCGGGTCGGTCTGCGCGATATGAGCGTGCCCTCCGTGCTCACGACCAAACGCGCTCTGGACGTCATCGATGGCGCTATTAAGGACAAGTCGCCAATTTATATTCATTGCTGGGCTGGCCTGGGCCGAACCGGGACGCTCGTCGGTTGCTATCTTCAAAGGCACGGCATTTCCACCTCCGAGAATGTCCTCGAAAAAATTGCTGAACTGCGCCGTCCCATGTCCGGAAATTTCGACCGTTCGCCCCAAACCGAAGAACAAATCGCTCGCGTCCAACAATGGATGAAAGGGGAGTGACCACCGTCATGCTGTCTGGACATCAACGCGCGGGACGATAACCTCAGGAACCAACAAATGAATATTTATCGTGCAGTGCTCTTGTTTTGCTTGATGTCAGGATTAGCCACGGTACATGCCGAACTGCCGCCCCTGTTGCCTCGCGAGTTGCTTTTCGGCAATCCCGAAAGGACTTCCCCGGCCTTGTCCCCAGATGGCAAACGGCTGGCATGGCTCGCTCCCGACACCAACAATGTCCTCCAGGTTTGGGTCAAAACCGTGGGGAAGGACGACGACAAAATCATCACTGCGGATAAGAAGCGTGGCATCCGTCAATACTTGTGGGCAGAAGATGATCGCACTTTGCTTTACATGCAGGACAGCGATGGCGATGAAAATTTTCACGTCTATGGCGTAGACCTGACCTCGGGCAATGTCCGTGATTATTGCCCTTTCCAGGGCGTTCGCGCCAGTGTGCTTCCGCCCAATCCCGATTTTCCCGATGAACTGCGAGTAACTCTAAACGTTCGGGATCGCTCGTTGTTCGATGTTTATCGCTTAAACCTAAAAACCGGCGGCTTGGATTTGGATACCGAGAATCCCGGAGATGTCGCCGGCTGGGTAACCGATTCCAAATTCCAGGTGCGACTCGCCCAGATCTCCACCCCGGACGGGGGAACCGAAATTCGCCTGAGGGAAACCCCCAATGCGCCATGGAAGACATTTTTGAAAGTCGGTCCGGAAGAAATCCTCGATGCCGTTGCGTTTTCCGCAGACGGTAAATCGCTCTATCTGACTTCCTCCATCGGCCGGGACAAGGCCGCCGTGCTGGTGAAAGATATCGCCAGCGGCTCACAAAAGGTCCTGGCCGCCAGCGAAGACGTCGATGCCGGTGATGTCATAGTGAATCCCCGTAAATACGTGGTCGAAGCCGTCTCCTTCTCACCCGGTCGGACCACCTGGCAAGTAGTGGACCCCGCTGTGAAAGAGGATTTCGCTGCCCTGGCTAAATTGAACGACGGCGATTTCTTCCTCGCGAACCGCACCAAGGCCGATGACATCTGGCTGGTCGGCTTTAACTCAGACAAAGCGCCGGGCCGGTTCTACCGCTGGGATCGTAAGAGTAAGCAGGGGACTTTTCTGTTTACCACGCGGCCGAAGCTGGATGGTCAGAAACTCGCCGAAATGAAGCCCGTCGTCATCAAAGCGCGTGACGGTCTGGAACTGCATAGTTATCTCACGTTGCCGCCCGGCGTCGCGCCCAAAAATCTGCCCATGGTTCTATTCCCGCACGGCGGGCCCTGGGCGAGGGATGAATGGGGTTTCAATGGGTATGCACAATGGCTTGCTAACCGAGGGTACGCCGTCCTGCAGCCAAATTTCCGCGGCTCCACTGGCTATGGAAAAAAGCATCTCAACGCCGGCAACAAACAGTGGGGCTTGAAAATGCATGACGATTTGCTCGATGCGGTCAAATGGGCAACCGACCAGGGGATTGCCGACCCAAAAAAAATCGGAATAATGGGCGGTTCCTACGGTGGATATTGCGCGCTGGCAGCCGTGACCCTCACGCCTGAAGTGTTTGCCTGCTCCGTGGACATTGTCGGTCCTTCTAACCTGAAAACATTGATCGGCACTATTCCACCGTACTGGAAACCTATGCGGGCGTTGTTCGATGTGCGGATGGGTAATGTGGATGATCCGAAAGATGCCGAGTTGGTCAAACGAGCCTCACCTTTGAATTATGCGGACCGCATCGTTCGTCCGCTCTTAATTGGACAGGGAGCGAATGACCCTCGCGTGAAACAGGCCGAGTCAGAGCAAATCGTAAATGCCATCGAAAAAAATGGCGGCAGCGTCACCTACGTGCTTTATCCGGATGAAGGCCATGGATTTGCCCGCCCGGAGAACCGAACTGATTTCAACGCGCGCGCTGAGGATTTTCTGGCGCGTAACCTCAATGGTCGCGTCGAACCCCTGCCCGGGGAACGAATTCCTGGTTCTACGGCCGTAGTCAAAACGGTGGGCAAACGCACCGTAGCCGAGTGAGTTTGCCGTTTACTGCACCCGAAACCCTTCGCGGTCCGTTGGATTGATAAATACGAGTTCAGTGGCCGGTCCGTTCTGGATCAAGGCGGCGGGTCGGTTGTTAATCAGCGCGAATAATTGTTCATCGTCAATCATTCGGAAAGTTTGAAAGTCCGGCTGCGTGTGAACAATCCCCGCCGTAAGCGGTAAGGGAGTTATCAAGTCAAACGTGTTCGGCTGCGTGCGAATGAGCATGCCTGCCCCCATCTCGCTCGTACGCACCATCAGGTTTGATTCCGCTACCAGGCTCGGCGAATTGGAATGGTGCAGCATCTTGAACACACCCAGGGTCATGAATAGCGCGCAGACCGCGACGATTACGCCGCGCGTTCTTTGCCGATTACGATTCCGTTGCTGAGCTGCCTGCAATGTGTGCGTGAACAGCGCCGCCCGGAATTCTGGTTCGGCTGCATCCTTAAATACGTCGTCCAGGAGTTCGTCCTGTTCAGGTTTCGTTTTCATTTTTTAATTGTGCGATGATCAGGTTCTTCAATCGCTGACGGGCGCGCGTCAGGCGAGATTCGATTGCCTTTTCTGTACTCAATAATTCTACCGCGATCTCTTTAACGGATTCTCCTTCGGAATACTTCCGCCGCAGCAGCTCCTGTTCTTCCAGCTCCAATTGCGTCAGGCTGGACTGCAACACTTCCTCCATCCGCGCTCCCAGCGCGTCTTCGTCCGGTATGGCATCTGTGGGTTGTTCCTCGAAAAAACGGGTCAGGAAGGAAAGGTAACGGCTCGCTTTGCGGCTTTCATCGATTACCGAGCTGCGAGCGAGCCGAGTGAGCCAACTCCAGAAGACCTCTTCACTTTCAAATCGTTTGGCGTGTTTCGCCACTCGCAGCAGTGTCAGTTGCAGCGCCTCCCGCGCCGTCTCTTCATTTCTGGTCAGGACAAATAAATACCGCAGCAGACGGCCAAAGTAGAGGTTAAAGAACTTTCGGTAAGCCTCCTCATTTCCTTTGGCCATCTGCGCGCTCATGGTCGCAATATCCAGGTCGGGTTTGGGTGCCGTGCTTGTGATGGCAGCTTCGAGAGTCAAAATAAGTTCGCCTCGACCTGTCGTGAAGCGGGGCAGGTCGAAGCGGCTAACGGTCCATTTACTTCGCAGCAGCGTGCTCTTTGTTCTCGGCAGCAGGTTGCGACTTTGCCGATTTACTCACCGCCTTATGCAATTCAGTCAAAACCGAGTCAATGAGCACCAGGTCTTCCTGGTGACCCACCGCAATTAGGAGCTTCGTCTCGGCATGAAACTTGAGCTCCGGAGGTGTAGCAACCTTGAGCAGTTTCCAACCTGTTTGGATAGCCGTAGTGATGTCTTCCACCTTGTAGTTTTCCCCCAATAACTCTGCCAACTGGTAAAAGCGGCAATAATTCGGTTTTTCCGGAGCCCGGTTAGAGGAGAACACCCAAATGCCATCTCTCGATTCCTGAAGAAAAGCATAACTGGTCTGAACGGCATGACCGTTTGCATCAACAGTTTGATTTCTTGAACCAGCCATCGTGACGGCTGAAAGGAGTTCGCGGACTGTGACGCCCTTCACTTTTATTGGCGCAATCCTTACGTCCTTGTTTTCGGACGAAATGATCACATTCACGGGCTCTCCACTGGACTCCTGAATCGCTGCGATCAGGTCTTTTGCCGTCCCTCCCGGAAAATCCAGGCTGAATTTTTTTTCCTCGGACTGTGCGCTCCCGCCTCGCGGGCGGGTTGCGGCACTCGTAGCGGGAGCATCTTGTGCCAGCATCGGCGACGCAAGGACGCCGAGGGCGAGTAATAAGGTTAGGGTTGTTTTCATATGTTTTATTTCGTTGTTTCGATTCACACTTGAGACACGCCAGTCACCGAATAATCCTTCGAGAATTCTAAAAAACGCGGTGTCCTTGATATGGTGGTTAATAATCAATGGCTTGTGTAAATCGCTGGACACCGCGAAGGCCCAAAACCGTCCGCAGAGGTCAGGCTACCTGCATCCCAGCATCTACCTTTTTGGCCCTGATGAAAGGGTAATTGAATTGCGACAAGTATCCTGTTGGGACCCGATGACCTGTCGTGCAGTTATAAGCAAATCCGATCGGCGAATCACCTGCTTTCTCCACAATTCGCGGCCGATTCAAACCAACAAGCTCCATCTCGCTTTCTCCGTCGTTCCCGGTATTCTCGCCCGAAATGTCCCATCAACCGGACAATATTGCTGCCGGAACCCAGGTTGTCTCTCTGGTCGAGGTTCGGGGAACAAACAATTCTCTTGTCCATCCCCGCGGCGCCGTCGGTGTCGTCACCCGCACCCCAACCGGCGACCAAACCCAGTTTCTCGTCCGTTTTCCCGACGGCTTCGAGACCTCCCTCACCCGCGAGAAGCTTGAAGTTTTGAAGCATTTCAAGGATCGACTCCCCAACGGCGGGTCCGATTCTGTTTTCAATTTAGAGTCCCTCGTCATTTATCGGTGTGTCGTCGGTTCGCGTGCCTACGGTTTGGACCACGACGATTCGGACACTGATATTCGCGGGGTTTATCTCGCACCTGCCGATTTGCAATGGTCCCTCTACGGCGCTCCGGAACAATTCGAGGACAACGCCACGCAGAGCTGTTACTGGGAACTGCAGAAGTTCCTCATCATGGCCCTCAAGGCAAATCCAAATATCCTCGAGTGTCTCTATTCTCCACTCGTTGAAAAAGCAACGGCCCTCGGTGAGGAATTGGTGGAGATGCGCACCGCTTTTCTCAGCCAGATGATCTTTCAAACGTTCAATGGCTACGCCATGTCACAGTTCAAGAAAATCGAACAGGACATTCGCAACCACGGCGAAGTAAAATGGAAGCACGCCATGCATCTGCTGCGGCTTTTGCTGACCGGTGCTGCAACCCTGCGCCAACGCCGCGTTCCTGTTCGCATTGAGGCGCACCGCGAACAATTGCTGAAGGTAAAACACGGCCAATTGCCATGGGCCGAAGTGGATGCCTGGAGAAAAGAGCTCCACCAGGATTTCGAGCGTGCCCTGGCTGAAACCAAATTGCCCGAGCGCCCTAATTACGAAGCCGCCAATAGCTTCCTCATCAAAGCACGACGAGAAATGGTGAATCCAATTAATGACCATTGACCCCCGCCTGAATCGAATCGTCGCGGCACAACCCTATCCGTTGCTCTTCGCTACTATCAGCGGAGCACATCTATACGGGTTCCCATCGCCCGACTCGGACTTTGACCTGCGTGGAACGCATGTGCTCCCTCTTGAAAACATAGTTGGTCTGGACGTTCGCAACGAAACCGTCCAGGACAGCCGCATTGTTGAAGGTCTTGAGATGGACATCGTAAGCCACGACGTCCGCAAATTCTTCAAACTGCTGCTCAAAAAAAACGGCTACGTGTTGGAACAGCTTTATTCTCCGCTCATCATCCAAACCACAGCGGCGCATGCTGAGTTAATGACTATCGCTCGCGGCTGTATCACCCGGCATCACTCACACCATTATTTTGGCTTTGCCGAAACTCAGTGGCAGTTGTTTCTGAAAGAATCTCCTCGTCGGGTGAAACCATTGCTCTATGTCTATCGTGTCCTGCTCACGGGCATTGAACTCATGCGCAGGGGAATCGTAGAAGCAAATCTGCTCACCCTGAACGAGAAATTTCGACTGCCCCATATCGCCGACCTCGTCGCCCGGAAATTGGCTGGCCCCGAAAAATCTAAATTGGAGGACGCAGACATTGCCTTTCATGAATCGGAATATCAACGGCTTCGTGTTGAATTGCAGACCGCTCATGATAACAGCTCCTTACCCGAAATTCCCGGTGATGACACCCGCTCAGCCCTGAATGAATTGTTGGTCAGGGTGAGAATGAAAACTGCAGTTTCAATTCAGTCTTAAGCCGTTTTCCGCGGCATCGGCGCCCGGTAAATATCAGCGGGAATCGGTCGGCTCACTTCACCTAGCTTCTTGTATCGCTCCCAGGCCGGCAACGCGGCATTGAATTCAGCAAAGCTTTTTCGCGCACCTTCCCGATCATCCTGCCGGCGTAAGCCCTGCTTCATGCTTTCCGTCAGGTAAGCTCCATAAATCAGTCGTTTTTGCGTCAACTCTCGCAGTGATGTGCGGTCGTGGATAACCAATATCCGTTCACGCGCTTCCTGCCATTGCGATGCCGGCAAAGAGGTCTCACGCAAAAATTGCGCCGCACATACTAAACGCAGTTCGTTCGCCACTGCATACGGATACGCGTTCTTAATCCGCTCAAATTCCACGTCACTGAGTTCTTCCTCGCAGCAGGGCCACCGATGGTCCCGTAATAACCGCCGCAATTCGTTATCCTGGAGTGGTTCCAGCAACCGATGATCTACCGACTCGGCAAAAGCCTTCTCGTACCGCCGCGCGAAAGCATCGGCTGTCAATCTCGACCCTGCTTGCGCCCCAGCGGCTCCTTTTACCGCATTCCCCAGTTCCTCCTCCGTTGCCCTATGTTTGTGAATTTTTGGTGAGCCGGGCAGAAAAAAGAAATGGCAGTGCTGGAGAATGCTGCTGGCCAGAATTGGCTGAGTTTCTCCAGCTATAAACAGCAGCACATCGGACCACGTCCCCAATTGCTCGTGCTCGTTCACCAGACCCAACCGCCCCGAAGTCGGATGCTGCAGCACAAATAATCGTGCTCCCGGCAGTTCGTCTACGCTGAACCCTCCCAGTTCCTCGAACCCAAGTGCCTTGAACGATTCCACCCGCTGCGGCCCACGGCTCAGTTTGCGCCACGCAAACGGCTCAAGGCGTTTGAGTCCCAATCGCTGAGGAAATTTGTGAATGGCTGCCGCTTGATGATACGCAAATTGTTTGCGCAATCGGCCACGCAGCTTGAAAAAGATAATGGTGAGGGCACCCAGGCAGCCGACAGCCAGCAACGCTAGTGATTCCAGCACCCAATCCATTTTGCCACTTTATGCACAGGCCGCGACCGCCTTATTGGCTTCTTCGTGCTCAGGCGCCAGCAGCACATAGGCCCGCACCGGTTCTTGCACTTCGCCCCTTTTTTCCAGGCCCAACCCCGCCAAATTCCTTGCCAGAATTTCATCTGTAACTTCCAATGCCGTCTCGCTGTTGTGCCGGCGCAGTTGGCGCAAGGTGTGCCGTTGCTCCTGATCCAATGTCAGCACCTCTTCGAGCGTCTCAACGACCTCTTCGGCCTCGAGCGTCTCTGGGATAACTACCGCTCGCGCTTGCACCCGTTCCCAATCCGCGGCCGAAATTTGCTGCTCATCCAGATACTGCGCTAGGCAGCCACGTTGTAATTCTGCCAGGTGTTTCCTCCGCATGGTCTCATATACCTGGTTAATGGTCTCTTCATCCACCGGCTTTCCACGACTCGCCGATTGCCGCCGAATCTCTTCCTTGCTGACTCCTCCCTTCTTCATCCGCCAATTCATCCCCTCAGCATAGCTGCGCTTGAACCGGGCAAGAAAGGCATCGGCGGAGGTCGGAATTCTTGGAACGGGTTGCGGATGAGCTTTGAATGCCTCCAACACCGCAGCGACTCGCTCATCGCCCACCCACAGAATCGGGTGGCCCGGGCGTTTATCCAAACTACGCCCAATTTTGCTGCTACCCGCCGTTAACCCGGTCTGGTCTTCGAAAGTGCAAAAAATGTCAAAAGTCGGCTCGATCTTTTTGTGATCGTAAATCAGTCCATAAAGGCGTTCGGCCAGATGCACGAATGCGAGCATCTGCAAACCTTCCATCTCCGGAATCGTGAAGGCCCCAATCTCCTGAAACCCAAGTGCCTTGTACTCGCTCGCATACTGCTGAACTTTTTCCGGCGTGCGCCATTGCGGGGTTGGCTCCGGTTCCGGATTTACGCGACACGGTGGGCAGGACGGGGCTTCATCTTTCCCTTTGATTATTCTCCGCAGCCAGCGCAAAAGCAACATGCCACCGGCAACCACCAGCAAAAAAACGACAACAGCCACAATCGCGACGATTTTGATTAGCAGTATCATAAGTTTACCCAAATTGAGCGGCCAAATTGGCCCCGTAGCGGCGGGTAATCAGCACGAGCAATGCCAGCAGAGGAAAACCGAAAGCAAACAATTCACTGCCAGGCTAACTCCCTATCTCCCAAAGCCTCAATCAGTTCTAACGCTTCGGGATGAAGCCTCTGGCACGAGCAGCTTATGAATTTTTTCCGCGAAATAAAAATGCAACGCTTGGGAGTACATTTGACGAGTCCCTCACTTGCTCAATGAAACCTTTTGCTTCCGCATGGCTTTCAAATAACTGAGGACGTCTTCAATAGCCTCAACTGAAAGCGCATCCTTGAAGGCTGGCATTTTGCTCTTCGCCCGAAAGCTGCTCGGATCTTTGATGAATTGAATCAGGTAAGCGCTCTCTCGGTATTCGGTGATGTTCTTCGGAACATTCAACTCAGGACCAAGCACGCCACCCTCCAGGTTGATCGAATGGCAACTGAGGCACGATTTCGTAAATTGGTTAAAGCCGCGCATCACCTCCGGGCTGGCCTTGGCCTCACTTTGATTTGGCGAAAGTTGGCGCTGCGACTCCAGCGCATTACGCACCTCAATCAGGTTGATTTGATATGGCCATGGCAATCCTTCCGGTTTCGACGCGGATGATATGTGCCAAACGAGATAGAACGGTCCAGGAGTGCTCTTCTCCTTGCCATGCATGAAAACTTCCCAGCCTGTCGGCTGGTCTAAGTCTCGCGTGGCCAGCAGCGGTTTCGCCCCCGGAATCCGCAGATGTGATAACCTCGCCTGGTATCCATCCATTGCCGAAAACACGATCACATTCTCAGTATCCAAGGTCACTCCGGCCAGCTTCAGCACATCTTCCAGCCAGAATCCTTCGTACCGTTTCGCCTTGCCGTAAACCGGATCGGTTACCGTCACTTTCGCCTTCGGGAGCGCCTGCGACATCTGCTGCGTCGTGAGGGCTCGGTTTGTCTCCCCTGATACCACGAGCAGTTCCGCATCCATTTCGACCTTTTGATTTTGCCCCTGGGAATCAGGTGTTGAGCAACAAAGGACTAGACTCAACAAAAGTACGATAGGAATGCCACGATTCGTTTTCTTCGCCAAAATGCTCTCTCTTTGGCTAAGCACGTTCCTGACGGTGTGGCCAAACTATGAGGCTGTTAGAAATGTTACAACGATTTTAACTCACACGCCAGCCTGCCGTCGGCGCCCGCGCCCTCTCACGTTTTGGCACCTTGGGGCCACTGCTACCGCAACTTTCCTCTATGCCTGAATCGGCAAACCAGTAGTATCGCAACGTAAGAAGCTCCGCTTTACCCCACGCCTGAGGGCTCGTGTTTCCGGCAGGCAAGTCGGACAGTCGATTTCGACGACTAGCAACAATTGCCACTCATGAATAAACTGCTTCAGGAAATCCGCCATAATCCTCTGCTATGGTTATTGGTCTTCGTGCCAGCAGTCCTGGTAACTTCCAAACTCAAGCCTGAAGCACACACGTTGCTCTTCATCCTTGCTGTGCTGGCCATTGTTCCTTTGGCCGCCTTGTTGAGTCACGCCACTGAATCAGTGGCGGCGAAGACCGGGGATGCCGTGGGCGGTCTTCTCAACGCCACTCTCGGCAACCTGACCGAACTCGTGATCGCGCTCACTGCGCTGCGCGCTGGGGAGTACATGCTCGTCAAGGCTTCCATTGCCGGTGCCATTGTCACGAATACTTTGTTCATGCTCGGGGTTTCTTTTTTGCTCGGTGGGCTTAAATATCACGTGCAGGAATATAACCGCGTCAGTGCGCGTGTGCAGGCAGGTCTGCTTTTTTTGGCCACCATTGCCCTCCTGGTTCCCTCTGTCACTCCGCAAACCGATATTTCCGCAGGCGCCGTTTTCACGCGAAAATTGAGCGTAGGTTTGTCCGTCTTATTAATCGGGGCTTATGCACTGAGCATGCTCTTCTCGCTCAAAACGCACCGCGAACTCTTCCTCAGCGTGGAACATGGCGAAGAAGGGGAAAAACCGTGGCCGCTCGGCCTGGCACTGGTCACTCTGGCCGGCGTCACTGTGTTGGTCGCCCTCGTCAGCGAAATCTTTGTCGAGTCCGTACAAAAGGCGGCAGAATCGTTCGGCATGACTCCCGCCTTCGTGGGGTTCATCGTGGTTGCCTTGGTCGGAGCTGCCGCGGAAATGGCGTCCGCTTTTTCCGGCGCTCGCAAGAACCGTCTTGACCTCAGCGTCGGCATCGCACTCGGCAGCGCCTCCCAGATTGCACTCTTCGTTGCTCCGGTTCTGGTCCTCGCCAGCTACTGTATCGGGCCAACGCCAATGGATCTGCAATTCTGGCCAGGCGCCGTTGCCATGATGATGGTGGCCACTCTCACCGCCGCTCTGGTGACCAACAGCGGCCGCTCCGCATGGTTCGTTGGAGTCCTGGTCCTCATGGTTTACCTCGTCTTCGCCATGTCTCTCTATCTCTTGCCTCCCCGAGCGCATTAATACCGCTCGCCTCTATTTCGGTCCCTGACCAACGCGTTCGTTAAGGATGATTGTCGCGATAGCCCTTATCAGCCAAATCTGTCCTAATCTTCGTAACTACCGCATCCAGCGTCTGCCCACCTGAATTGGCGCTTTGGGTCCCAACCAGGTCGAGAACCAGCGTGCCGGCGCTCTCATCAATGAAAGGTTCAAATCCAAACCGGAAAACGTCCCGGTCCACAAATTGCATCGTCCTGGCGATTGGCCGTTTGTCACCGATACCAATATCAAGCAATATGCTGCTCCCTTTGGCTGTTGATGAAAACCGGTAAGGTCCACCGTTATTCGTCCCAAGCAGGATCTCCGCAAATACCATGTAATCTTTTCCCATGCCGCCGTGCACAATTTCCACGGCGACTGTCTTGCTGCGAAAGGAATATTCCTTTCCTTTAACGTCCAATCGGAATTCGGCCGCAGCCCCATTGCCTGTATCAACGACCACATACCCAGGTTCGGAATATTTCGTGGTAAAACCAGAGCCGGTAGCGAGTCGACGCGCTGTCATTTTGTAAATCAGGATTTGACCCTCGGCGGTGAGGGTAAAGAGCAGCACAATCGCAAAGATGATTTTCATGGTGGTGGTGAGCAGATAGTGGTGGAGACTTTCAGCCACGTCACGCCCATTCATTTGGCTGGACTCTTGGCGTTGCCTGTTTCAGACCGAAATTTCTTCCAAAGTAACAAACCCCCTATGACCTGGTCATCTTGCAAACCGCTCCTTCCCTGGATGCACCACAATCGACGGATGTTCCTAACTCCGAAGGTGAAGAAGAGCTCACCCTTGGCCGCATCAGTTCTAAACGCCTTCCGGGTTGACGATATATACTTACTAAGGTATATGTATCGCGGCGTATATGAAGCTCGTTCAAATTTACCGCTGCTTTTGCGATGAGACGCGCCTCCGTATCCTCCATTTGCTGACGCAGGGGCCCCTATGTGTCTGCCATTTTCAGGACATTTTGCATGAGTCTCAAGTAGCCATTTCCAAACACCTCGCCTATTTGCGGGCAAATGGGTTGGTCATCGCCCAGCGCCACGAAAAGTGGATGATTTACCAGCTCCCCAAAAAAGTGCCGGCAGAGCTTGATTTGCAGCTTCGTTGCCTGCAGGACTGTGTGCAATCCAACCCCGTCTATCGTGAAGATCTCAAACGGCTCAAAAAGTTGCGTTGTGAGTGCGAATGGATTGAACAAGTGACAGAGGCAAACTCCACCAGAAAGTAATTTATGAAGGAAACAGTAATCGATTCCGAGTCCGTGCGTGACATGGTCCGCAAAGGGTATGCCTCCATTGCCAAAAAGACCTCGGCGGGTTCCTGCGGCCCAGGCGTATCCTGTTGCGGTTCGTCGCCGCAGGACAGTCAAAAGCTCGCCCAGGAGTTGGGCTACACCGTCGAGGAACTCACAGCCCTTCCCGAGGGCACCAATATGGGTCTTTCCTGCGGCAATCCCGCCGCGCTGGCGGCGCTTAAGCCGGGCGAAGTCGTGCTGGATCTGGGGAGCGGCGGTGGCTTCGACGTGTTCATTGCCGGCCGAAAAATTGGCCCGGCCGGTCGGGCTATCGGTGTGGATATGACGCCTGACATGCTCGCCAAGGCGCGGCAAAACATCGCCAGCTACCGAGAGCAAACGGGTCTGGAAAATGTGGAGTTTCGTTTGGGCGAGATCGAACACCTGCCGCTTGCGGACAATAGCGTGGACGTGATCATCTCGAATTGCGTGCTCAATTTGTCGCCTGATAAACAGCAGGTTTGGACGGAGATGGCGCGCGTTCTCAAACCGGGCGGCCGCGTTGCGGTTTCCGATATTGCCCTGCTCAAACCGCTGCCCGCCGAAGTGTTGCAGCTGGTCGAAGCCTTGATTGGTTGTGTTGCCGGAGCCGTGCTCGCCAGCGAAACCGAAAAAATGGCCCAACAGGCCGGCCTGCAAAACATCGTTCTCAAATCCAAATCGGGCTACATCGAAGCAATGACGAGTTGGGAAGACCCGCTTTATCGAAAAATCGTGGAGCATTTGCCCGAAGGCGCCAAACCATCGGAGTATATCACCAGCGTTGAAGTTCAGGCCCGCAAACCTGATGCCAGTTGCTGCGGTGAGAATTGCTGTGGCTAATTCCCGCTGACTACACTCGAATGTCATCCCGCTCGGGGGATTGCTGTTGCTCCTGGATATCGCGATGGGGCCGCGCACGCCCGGCTCCTCGGTCCACGTAGGTCATCTCCATTCCAAACAGCAGGGCGGCAATCAATCCGAAATACAGCGCGCCCATGGTCACTCGCTGCCACGGTTTGACCTCGTAAAATCGCTGCTCAGCTTCGGTTCGCTTCCGGAAAAGAGAAAACAGACGCGGCAATGAAAATAAGAGGATCAAAATCAGGAGAGGGTTGGGGTTTAAAATCGTTAGCACTACCATGATCGAGAACCCTACAACCCACAACCACGGGGACAGCGCCGTCACGATTCTGCCTCCATCGAGAAATCCTACCGGTGCGAGATTGAATAAGTTCAGAAAAAATCCGGTATAGGCCAGGCCCAGGAACATCGCATTGCCAGTGACAGAATAAATGGCCGCGCAACAGGCCGCTCCAAACGCTCCTAACAGTGGTCCCCCAATTCCGACTTGCGCTTCAATCCAAGCATTTTTTGGCGCTTCTTTTAGCGCGATCAACGCTCCCATGAACGGAATAAAGACCGGGGCGCCGACCTTTAATCCGAGTCGTTTTGCCGCCAGCAAATGGCCGCATTCGTGAACAAAGATCAGAATTACAAACCCGGCCGCGAACCAGACGCCCCAAAGCCGTCCATAAAGCCAGATACTCAACAGCATCGTTCCTCCGGTTTTCAGAACCATCGGCAGAAACTTGAGGATTGGCCACAGGACGAATTTGAGTTTCCCAAGAAACTTAAGGCAAATCACCAGAACCACACCGACTGGCCCCAGCGCCTTCTTCAGCTTTTGTGACCGGGACGCTTCTGCGGGCGGACCCCACTGTGGCGCCGCGATGGGTGGCGCAATCGGCGGAGGAGGTGGTGGCGGAGGTGGCGGTGCTGACGACCATTGCCCAACAATGGGCGGCGCTGCGGGCGGTGGTGTCGGCTCGGTATGGTCCATCTGTTGCATCACATTTACCACAAGTCCTGCCGGGTGCCAGCTATTGGCTATTTGCGTTTTGCGGATGCCTCTGTCCCGGCAAATCTGGTGTGGCAAGGCTCGTGGCAACGGTCGTGGCAAGGACTTTGGCAAGGACTTTGGCAAGGACTTTGGCAAGGACTTTGGCAAGGACTAAGTTCTTGCATATCAACGTCTGGCAAGGAGGCAAGGACTTTTTACCCCCTTTCCGGGGGGAAAGGTCAAACTCTTCCTTTACCCTCCCTTAAGGATTATTCCATTATTCCGGTTTCCCATCCAACCGCCTCCGGCGTACACGCGTGACACACATAGCCTTTCCATCCATGCCTGAGGAAACCCCGTGATTTCATTGGCTAGTACACATGTACACAGCAAACACACGTGTTTAGGGCTCCGGGGGGAAAGCTCATGACGACTCATCTTAAAAATTTCCCCAGAATGACTTCGTGCTGCCTATTCCCAAATCTAAAATCACCGTCACGGGTTTGTCACGGGTTTGTTCACGCCTGATTTTGCGAGTTCCTTAGACTTTAACGATAATGTCACGGTGTCACGGGTTCAGGAGGGTGTCGGGGGGGAAGGGTCCCAAGGGCTCGCGTTAGCGAAAGTGGCAGAGACGTCTCGTCTCTGAGATCGAAGCGGCTCCGCTCCTAAAACCTACTCAAACCAAACAAAGGCTAATCAAAGCCAATCAAAGTAAGTAAAAGTGAAATGTTTTTTTTCGCTACCCTCAACCAGCTCACCATTCCATCACTCCATTTAATAAAGATGTTGCACCTGGTAGAGCAAAATGTTGCACCTGGGAAATGCAGAAACCCTTGATTCTATTGATTTGTTGCAACGTTGCACCTGGGAACGCCGTTTTCGGAGGGGCCGGGGGGAGAATCGTTCGCCCTCAATTCTTCATGCGTTATGCTCACTCCATTTGGACATCACGGCATCTACCCGCATCCTCCCGCATCTACCACTCATTTTTCGGACATCACTTCACTGAGGCAGAGGGTTTGCTCCTGTTCAAGGTTTTTCCGGTATCTATATATTGTGTACGAGCAGGCCTCACCTGGTCGCGGTTCGTCGCGGTTAATCGCGCTTCATCGTGGTTAATCGCGGCCCATCGCGGTTCAGACATGTGCAACTCATCACCTCGGACACCACAAGAGGCCATCAGCGGAAGTCAACAGCACTCATTGGGCACCTAAATACTAGCGGGCTTGGGACCAGGATTCGCGCCAGCGAACAGCCAAAACTTGGGCACCAAAATACTGGCGCCCTTGGGAAGCGTCACCCAATCCGAGGTAAACCGAGGATAAGTATTTTGTTCCCCTCCAATGGAACGCAGTCTTGGCCGGAATTTTTTCACATCTTTTCGCATCTTTTCGGATCTTTTCACTTCGTCCGGACATGAAAGCTTCGTAAGCGACCGGTTCTCCCCATTCCGTTCGCCGGGAAAAACTGCTCCGGGATTAAGCGGGTTTCCAGTTTTCTGGGAGGAGGGTAGCCAGTTGGCTCTGCTTCATGGCGGGCAGCCGACGGAGCACGTCGGTGAGGTATTGGGCGGGATCGATGCCGCGGCGCTGGCAGCTCACGACGATTGAGTAGATGACTGCGCTACGCCAGCCGGCTTCAGGGTGACCAATAAACAACCAGTTCTTCTTGCCGATCGCGCTGGGCCGGATGGCATTCTCCGTCAGATTATTATCGATCTCCAATCGGCCATCCTCGAGGTAGCGATTCAGCGCCACCCATTCATTAATGCAATATCTGGCGGCTTTGCCCAGGGGGCTTTCTGGCAGGTTCTGCGCGATGGCCTTCTCCAACTCCGGCAGGAGCCTTTCCAGAATGGGGTTGGATTTTTCCTGTCGCAAGGCTTTGCGTTCATTCGGATCAAGTCGTCGCTCTCGCGCGACGGCTTCCACCAAATATAATTTTCTGAGCTCATCAATAAACGGCGGCGCCTGGACCGGGTGGTCGGGCTCCGCCTCGATGAACTTTCGCCGGACATGCGCCCAACAGCCGACTGGGATTAGATTCTGGCCCGGTTCCTTAACCAGTGAACTGTAAGCGGAGTAGCCGTCTCGTTGCAGATAAACTTTAAAGCCATCCAGCAGTTTTTTGGCCTCCGCTTTACCCCGGCCCGGATGAAACTCAAACACCACGTTCTGGCGGGGCCGTCCCATCACCCACAGATGGCCTTTGACCGTTTTGCCCTGCACATCCGGGTCCATCACGTTCACCGGCGTTTCATCGGCTTGGACATAATCGCCCGCGAGCAGTTGGCGCTTCATCTCGCGCACAATGGGTTGGAGCGCGGTGGCGCCGTGCCTCACCCAGTCGCCCAGTGTGCTCCTGGGGAGGTTGACTCCGAGCCGGGCAAAAATCTGTTACTGCCGATACAGCGGCAGGTGGTCCACGTACTTGGCCAAAATCACCTGCGCCACCAGGCTGCTATCAGCGCTGCCTTTGAGAATCAGGCTGGGGGGCAAAGGCGCGATGCTCACGCCGGCCCGACCACATTTGCAGGCCAGCTTCGGCCGAATAATCTCGTGGCGAATCACCTTGGCCGGGATGTACTCGAAGCGCTCACTCTTCTCGCAGCCAATCTCGCACTTCTCTTTACCGCAATGGGGACACACCTTTTCGTCCGGCTCCAGTCGCTCCGTCACTGTCTCCACGCTTTTAATCGCAAACTGCCGACGCGGACGTGGCTCGGGTGCCTCGGTGGACGGCACGACCACTTCTTTGGTGGCCGGTGCTTCGGCTGGTGGCGGAAAGAGCGAGAGTAAAACCTGTTCTTTGGAAAGGGTGCTTTCCTGGGCCCGGCGCTCCGAACTCGGGCCGTAGAGTTGCTTCTCCAGTTGGGCCACTCGCCACTGCGCCTGCTGGAGTTGATTGAAGAGGTTAGTGACGATAGCGCGCGCCTGTTCCACCGAGGTAATCTCCGGCGCGGTTTTCGTCGTGGCGTTCATCAGTTCGGTGATCTGATCCTTGCCACGATCAAAATGTTCAAAAGATTTTTAAAATATTTTCGAAATATTTTAACGCCGGTACCAACCTGGTTTTTGCCGCACTTCGAGCCCGGAGAGCAGCGCGATGAGTTGCTCGCTACGCAAGCGCGCGGTGTCGCTCTGCGCCTGCCGTGGCCAGGAGAAACGCCCTTTCTCCAATCGCTTGGCGCAGACCCACAAGCCACTGCCATCCCAGAACAACACTTTCACCCGGTTGCGCCCTGCATTGGTGAACACAAACCAATGGCCCGAGAGCGGGTCCTGGTGCAGCACAGTTTGAGTGAGCATAAACAGTTTGTTGAAGCTGGCACGCAAGTCCACCGGTTGCGTGGCCACAAAAATCCGCGTTCCCGAAGAGCAACTCAGCATAGGCGCAGCAGTTGGTCGACCAGGGTCGGGGGCGTGTCCTTACTCATCCGCAATACGGTACCGTTGGGCAGGGTCAACTCCACTGCCCAGGCGGAGCGCTGCGCGCTCCCGGGCAACTTCAACTCCGCAAAACTGATTGCCTCCTGCGCCTGCTTTTCCTGAGGCTTGCTCCCTCCTCGCCGCTTTCTTACCCACCGGTAGAGTGACATGTATCCCAGTCCGTGTTGGCTACTGAACTCCCGCAAACCAAGACCTGACTGCAAATACTTCTCTACCCACTCGGCTTTTTGTACAGCCGTTAGAGTCCGCAATGTTTGGGCTGTTACTTCTACAACCGACGCCGCTTCGCTATTTGGTTCATTCATCAGGCAAGCTTAACAGCCGCCTGCCAATCGGGAAGAATGCGGTTGAGCGGATGCTTACAAAGCTTCCCTACGCCTTAAATCGCCCTCAAAATTCAGTTTCGGCTAATTGCACTTAGTTTCGGGTAATTGCGCCTGGTTTCGGGTAATTGCGGATCACGAAGAAAGTGACAGCGACGTCGCATGGGACAAAGTGACAGAGGCGTCTCGCCTCTGAAATACGGACAGAGCCTTGAAACGTCTAAAAAAAATCTGAAAATACCGGCACCACATTGGACAGCCTCATCCCAACTTATCTCAGGCTGTCTCAGCCTATCTCAGGTAAAATAAATATAATTTTTTTCCGTGGTCACGTCCTGTGACTTCTTGGTTCTCTGTCTCCTTTGCGATCTTGCGCTCCGGAGGTTCGGGCCGCCTTGCTTTGCCGTCAGCTCCTTGATTCATTTCGTTACCTCTCTGAAATTAGTGCTTCCATGCCAACGGCATGGAAATCATTCAGCGAAGGGTTGGCCCGCTCATCGGTCCCGCGGGCCTACCCTGGTACACTCCCCTCAAAATCCTCAACCCTGAAAGCGGTTGAATCCGTCCCTTGTCTTCCATTTTCATCCCCGGCGGAGAGCGCAGCTCATGACGACTTCTGTTCAAAATTCCCCGGCCCTCAAATCGAATTTCAGGCGAAGAAAGTTATTTTGTCAGCCGCCGCTTTCCATTTTTGCAGGTTTTTGCAAGATTTTGCAGGTTTTTGCACGTGCAAAGCGGCTTTGCACAAATTTGCTTAAATTTGCGTAAATTTGCACCTCACGTTAGCAGGCAAAAAAACAGACGCTTCCCATTCGGCGGCCCCATTCATTAAGATCGATCTTGAAATAATTCGTGAAAATTAGTGTGAATTCGTGTCACGCATTCTTCTTCTGGATGAGAGGCCCAACTCCGGCAAATGCTCTCGCAAATCTCTCGGGTTCATAAAAACCCGGTAGGCCCCTGCCTGCAGGAGTTCGTGCTCGCTATATCCTCCGGTGAGCATGCCGATTCCTAGCATACCGGCTCGTCGTGCAGCCAGCAGGTCCCAAACGGCATCTCCAATGGCGTAGCATTCGTGCGGAGGAACGCCCAGCCGCTTCTGGCACTCCAAAAAAAGATCAGGTTCGGGCTTGGCATTGGCGACATGGGAGCGATTCACCACTGATGTTGCCTCTGTAAGCCCGAGGGTGCGAATAGCTAATTTCATTTCCTCGGGTTTACCAGAAGTGGCAATGCCATGAAGAATGCGCTCTCGCCGGAGGTGCTTTAGTAATTCAACAGCGCCTGGCAGAGGCTCTGGCTTGGGCAAGAGTTGATGCAATAGTTTGCCATGCCTTTTTTCTATATTTTGGAGTTTGGCGGAAGAAGCTTTCAGACCTGAATCCCTCGCTATAGCCCGGGTGAGTAGATCTCCGCTCATGCCGATGTGACGATGAATCCTCCAGGCTTCTACGGGCATACCTGCTTCGGCAAAGGCAATTTGGAAAGCCAGCACATGCCCATAGACGGACTCCACGAGGGTGCCATCGAGATCGAAAAGTAAGGCTTTCATTTGGTAGTACCCGAAGTCAGGCGCTCTTTTAGGGCTGAAGGGCGGTTGCTTGTGACTAATGAAATTTCATCGGACATGCCCAGATTTCAACTTCCCAGCGGCATTCTCAATGGGGTTTGGACCGCGTACGGCCGGAGTTTTGGTCAACTTAGTAAAGTTGCGATGCTGTGATAAATACGAGCAGTCGTTTGTGGGAGGGGCCTGTGGGAGAGTGATTTATTAATAGGAGCGTACGATTGAGCGGAACGTAAACGGATGAGTATTGATCCAAGTTTTGGAACATCGGGATGGGTACAGAAGGGGATGCGAACATGTTAGATACCCGGGTGACTCGGTCAGCATATTGAGCAGGAGGATTCACATAGTCAAAAATGCCAGGCGTTGGCGGACTGTAGCCGAGGAATTCGTTCATGGTCTCAGAACTAATTATCAGGACCGAACCGGGTACGATATCCGTCCATGGAGTGATGGTCAGCAACGCAGTCGGGGGATAGATCTGGAAGTATTTCGCGAACGAACTCAAAACGTTATTTGTTTTGGTGTAAGGCTCCTTTGGAGTAGAGGCTAGCTGCACGGAGGTACCACTCGATGTTGTGGCTTCCTTTTCGAGCAGGCGGACAGCACCCGCAGATTCCAGTGCCTCATCCAGGCGAGTTTTTTCTGCCGCCGTGACAAAGGCGTGTGGATTACCTTCCACGCTTCGTTGCAGGATTGAATCAATGTTAAAATCGGCATTCACCTGGACGATTGCTGCCTGAATTTTGATATAGGATGGAATTGTGGCTTCTTCAAAGCATGGGGACTTGCATCCCGCTAAGATTAACATCAGGCAGATTATACTGATGAGGAGCCCTCCATTTTTCCCTTTCACGCAGAGGAGATTATCCCAGCTCTGGGCACCTGCAAGAGGTAAGAATTAATCAAACTTCGAGCGCTTGTCTTTTTGGAGGTTGTCGATTAGTAGTAAAATGGTTCGCCATAGGCCGCTGGGCATCGGTCATGGGGTAACATTTTGGTTGGGGGGATGCGCCGGTCTCTGGAGCTGAACCACTATTGTTTTATCCCATGAAGACACAGAACCAACCTCATCGAAACCTTCTTTCAATTTTAATCATCCTGGTTGCCAGCATTTCTGCCTGGTCCCAGGTTCCACCCGTCGTCAGTTACCAGGGCAGGTTGCAGGCAGGCGGCACGAACTTTTCCGGTACAGGCCATTTCAAGTTCGCACTGGTTAGCCCCGGCACAAATACCACGAGTCAGGCAACTGCGGTTGCTACCGTGACGAGCGGATTCATCACCGCCATTACCGTCACCGCGGCCGGGGAGGGTTACACAACTGCTCCTGCGGTGACCATTACCGACAGTACGGGCAGCGGAGCCACGGCATCGGCCAATATCTCGCAAGGGAAGGTCACCAGTATTACGGTCAACAATGCGGGCAGCGGCTATTCAAGTTCGCCAGTGGTGACAATTGCGGCGCCGCCACCGACTTTTGTCTACGGCACGTTTTGGAGCAACGATGGCACGAGCACCGGCGGAAGCCAGCCGACCAGCTCGGTAACCGTGCCCGTTCAGCAGGGGTTGTTCACGGTTTTCCTCGGAAACACCAACCTCGCGAACATGCAGCCTTTGCCGCCGGAGGTATTCCTGCAACCCGACGCCTGGCTGCGAATTTGGTTCAGTGATGGAGCCAGTGGATTCGTGCAATTGACGCCTGACCAGCGCCTCGGTTCTACGCCCTACGCCATGACGGCTGCACAATTAGCCGGACCTGCCGGTGTGAACGCCTTGCAAGTTGATACCAATGGGAACGTCGGAATCGGGACTTCCAACCCTTCCACAAGACTCAGTGTCGCTAATGGGGATGTAACGATTGGGCGGCAAACGTACTTATCCGAGAGTTTCGAAGGAGCCAATTTCCCGCCCTCCGGTTGGACGACCGGCGGCGCCACGAATTGGCTCCGGAGCACGAATATATTTCACGATGGGACGGCGGCCGCGGTCAGCGGCAGTGTTAACAACAGAAATTCCACTTATTTGGAGCGGACTGTAACCCTTCCGACGAATGGTGAAGTTAGTTTCTACTGGAAAATCAGCGCTGATTTTTATTATGGCTATCTGCTATTCTGTGTCGATGGCGGCAGCTGTGATTCAGGCTCGGCGATTCAAGCGATTAGAGGGCTGATCGACTGGACGGAGGTCACCGTGCCGCTCACTGCCGGAACTCACACACTCCGCTGGACGTATGTAAACGACAATCCCAGTCAAAATAGCGATCAAGCTTGGCTCGACCAAATTCGAGTTGAGGATCCCCACGGGAATTTGTTGGTCTCTGGTGGTGCTGCCATTAATGGTGAGGTGACGTTCGATGGCGACGCAATCTTCCAGGATAGAGTAGGTATCGGCACCTCCACCCCGCAACAATTGTTGCATCTGAATGTTCATGCCGGGCAGGGGGAGGGAATGAGAATTGATTCCGCACTTCCTGGCCATTCGCCCGCGCTTTACCTCAATCACATAGGCACAAATGGACACAATTTCCGGTTGGCCAGTTTTGCCGATGCTTCCGATCCCGGCAGCTTCCGGATACGGGATGACACCGCCGGTGGTGATCGCCTTTTCATTGATAATATCGGCAGAGTGGGAATCAATGCCACCACAGCCCAGCGCCAATTTGAAGTGAATGGTGTAATTGGACTTTACGACAATGGTAGCCGCTCGACTTACGCTGGCGTGGCTACTGAACTCAATTCCCAACTGATTGATCTCGGAATCAACGACGGTAATCAAAATCGATTTGGAGGCATTTATAACTCCAATCGGCAAGGAGGTTTTCTGCGGGTCGACACACGGGTCGGCCAGCCCCTGTTCAACTTCATGGCGCGTCCCGCCGCGGTAGCGGGTGATTCTGGAAGTTTAGGCTATATCCAAAGCAGCGGGACCGTTCGGTTCGAGATTGGTACGGGGCAGAAGTTTTCGCTCGGCGGACATGGGTCTTTGGAAATCGATTCGTTTGGGGTCGCTGGCGGACGTTTCCTCGTGCGGGACGATGGGAACGTAGGAATCGGTCAGGCTAATCCAACGACGAAGTTGCAAGTCGTGAACGCGACCTGCAATGGGACAACTTGGGTCAACGCATCCGACCGAGCGCTCAAAGACCATTTCGAACCAATTGATCCATTGGATGTGCTGGAGCGGGTAAGTCAACTGCCACTTTCCCGGTGGGTGTATAAAGACTCACCAGCAGAAACGCACATCGGCCCGGTGGCTCAGGATTTTTATTCCGCCTTCGCACTCGGGGGTGACGACCGGCACATCGCCACCGTCGATGCAGACGGCGTAGCGCTCGCGGCAATTCAAGGTTTGAACGAAAAGTTGGAACGCCAATTAAAAGAGCGCGATAACGAGCTTGCTGACCTAAGGCGGCAATTGGAGGCAATGAATTCAGCTTTAAAGGATCTGCAGGGCAAATCCACCGCAGTTGGATCGGCCGCGACTCGCTGACCTGGGCGCGCATTCAGGAATTCAAAACCGGTAGGTTATCCCGGCGTGCAGACGATATTTAGGAACGCTTTGAAAACCGTTATTATCAATGTGCAGAGGTAAATCGATGCCAGCATTGCCGCTCAAATGCATCCCGAACGAGGCATACAACGTGGGGCCGAGGTACCATTCCCTCGAGCCAGTTCGGTTGGAGGGCCTGCCCAGGAGTTCATCTCGCTCCATCAAATCATAAACCAGGTTGCCTTGTAGAGATAAGGTCCACTGCTTTTCCAGGAAGAGAAAATATCCTGGACCACCGCTGAGCATGAGTTCATCGCCATATTTGAAATCTGCCTCTCCCTGAGTGCGGAGGTAGTACTGAAACTGGGCATTCAGGAACCCTCGGTCATAGCGGGAATTCAGGGTCAGCCCAAAGACACCGTCGTAGGAACCAGAACCAAGGGCAAGCTGATGCTGGTGCACGCTGGTGACGGAATGACCGAGGGGATCGTGGGGTGCCCCTGGAGGAAGAAAAGCTTCGAACAATCGAGCCTGTGCCACCTCGTCATCAATGCGGCTGGAATCGCCGGTTGGAAATTTGACCCCTCCGAGCAAATTTACGATGAGGCCGTACTGCATCTCGGTGATGCGGAGAAGTGAAACTCGCGCGATAAGTGCGGTGTCTCCCATCCCAAACTCAGTTCCCTTTTCAGTAATGACGACGGGCGGTGCCGTTAATGAGTAGCGAAGATCTGTTCGGCGGAAAGCCAGATGCGTTACCGGCAGATTCAGACTCAGACCGAATCGGGCAGAGAAATCGAAACCAGGAACGACATGGGTAATGGAAGAATCAACATAGCTGGGATGGGCAACATTCACCTCACTGCCTTCGAATTGGGTGACTCGGTAGGGGACAAATTGTTCGGATACGGTTAACAGGAAGCCACGATCAGACTCGCCCACCACATTGCCGGCATTATAAATGGCGCAAAGCTCGCAAGCCCCGGCTGAACTTAGCCCGAAGCAGAGTGCAAAAAGATATCTCATTGGAAAATTCAGCGCGAAGCCTGAAGTCGATAGAATCGAAATTTGTTCGTTCGATAATCGGGGATGATGTAATGCCCGGGAAACGGGCTTATTGGCGCTGAGAAAAGATTAGACCAGGTGCTGCCGGCGAAACCATTGGTAGAGATTTTGTCCGTGTATTGCAGGACGTAGAGCCGATTGGGATCGGTATCAAAGTGGAGCAGGAGCTGATTGGTGCTGAACGGCTGGATCAGGGAAATCTCGGGAGGAGTGGCGGCGGCTGGAAACGAAAGGGCTGCGAGGACCGCCAGCAGAAAGGCGGTGCATCGGGTAAAAATGAGGCGGGCGGATGGCGCTCTCCGCTGATAGCACGGGCTTAAATAGGATTGCATTTTTTGCCAGGGCAGACCGTGCATCTTCGAAGGCGCGAGGACTGTAAAGTAAATTTGTGGACGAGTCAAATCTCCATACGGGTGAATCAATTCGCTACCCTTATAGACCTACTTGCAAGGGGCAAAAGCGCTCTTCATTCTGGACACATGCGGATTGGGATATCGACCTCAGTGATTCAACGCGGCAAGACCGGCGTGGCCCAGTACGTATTTGCCTTGTTGCGTGCACTCATACCGCATACGACGCAGCATCAGTTCATCCTGTTTGTTTTAGAAGAAGATTTGAATCTGTTCGAGTTCGTTCGTGGCCGGATGGAACTGGTGCCGGTGCCGGAAAAATTTCGCGATCCGGTCAAAAACATCGGATGGCACCAGTTTGTGTTGCCAGGACTCACGCGGAAGCATCGGCTGGACGTGTTGCACGTGCCAAGTTACCGGCGGCTGCTCTGGAGCCGGCCCTGTGGCACCGTTGGAACAATTCATGACCTCGCGCCTTTTCATGTGCAGAACAAGTATGATTGGAAGCGGATGCTCTATGGGCGAGTGGTTGCCCGGCGATTAGCCGCGCGGCAAAGCGAGTTGATTGCGATCAGCGAAAACACCGCGCGTGACATCGTAACGTATTTCAAACTGCCACGGCAGCGGGTTACTGTGGTCCACAACGGCTTGGAGCATGGCCGATTTTTTCCGGGCGACCCGGCTCAGGCCAAAGTGGCGGTTACGAAACAGTATGGATTGGACAAGCCGTTCTTTCTGTACGTGGCAAGGTTGGAGCATCCAGCGAAAAACCACGTGCGATTGCTCGAGGCATTTGAAGCATTCAAAGCGGCAACACGCTCGGACTGGCAGCTCGCATTTGGCGGCAGTGATTGGCATGGGGCGGAAGTGATTCATGAGGCCAGGCGGAGATCACCCTTCGCTGCGGATATCCGCTGCCTGGGATTTGTGCCCGACTCAGCACTTCCGGATTTGTACCGGGCCGCGGAGGTATTTGTTTATCCATCCTTGTTCGAAGGCTTCGGGATGCCGCCGACAGAAGCGATGGCGTGCGGTTGCCCGGTGATTAGTTCAACGCGAGGCTCGCTGGGAGAAGTTGTGGGAGACGGCGCCGCGATTGTGGAGCCTGAGGACATCCATTCCATCACGAAGCAGCTTTATATCCTTGCCACCGATACCGGTGCGAGAAATCGACTGCGAGCCGCCGGATTGGCCCGCGCGCAAAATTTTAACTGGGAGAAGACCGCTGCGGAAACGATGAAAGTTTATGCGCGAGCGGCTGGGCTCGAGAGATGTGCGCAAAGCAAATCGAAAGAACAATCTCCGCAGGATGTGAAAGAAGGAGAACTGTTGGCGAAATAACCGGGAGTCCGACAGGTTAGGAGACGGGGTCGGACATTATTCGAATGCAGTTGCATTTTCAAACCTATGGGAGCGGCCGGCCACTGCTAATCCTCCACGGGTTGTTTGGTTCATTGGATAACTGGCAGGGAATTAGCCGCAGACTGGCCTCCAACTTTCAGGTATTTGGAATCGATTTGCGGAATCATGGTCGCTCGCCTCACAGCACGGAGATGGATATTCCGGTCATGGCAGACGATGTCTTCGAACTCAGCCAGCAACAGCAGCTTGCGGATATTTTCCTGCTCGGACATTCACTGGGTGGAAAGGTGGCCATGGAGCTGGCGCTAAGACATCCGGCGCTGGTAAAAAAATTAGTGGTGGTGGACATTCCACCTGGCGTTACAGCGCCGAGGCACACGGCAATGCTCCACGCCATGGGGGGCTTGGACTTGCAGACATTCACGACGCGAGCCCAAATGGAGGAGGCGCTCGAGCCCGCTATCCCGGAACGGGTGGTACGGCAGTTTCTTTTGAAAAGCGTTGAGCGCGGCGAGAATGGAAAATTCCGATGGCGACTTAACCTGGAGGAGATTCAACGTAATTACCCCAAACTAAATGAGGAAATCCCGGACGGCCGCAGGTATGAAAACCCGGTGCTGTTCATTCGCGCCTCGGATTCGGATTATATGACCGGGGCCGATCTTACGAGGATAAAGGAATTGTTTCCCCGAGGGCAAATGGTGGTGATTCCAGGAGCAGGCCACTGGGTGCACGCGGAAGCGCCGGAGTTATTCACCAGCATAGTTTTAAAATTTTTGCAGGGGCCAGTCTAAGAAATTTTTTTGGCAAGATAATTCCTCAAAGAGATTTCGAATCACTTACTTGACTCCCACACGACGGCTTTCCATATTGCAAACTCGATTCGAATCCATTCGAATTGATCTGAGCTGAAATTTTAAGACGTATGGCAAAATCGAAGGTCGACCCGCGCATGTCCGAAGGGACGGGCGCAGCAGAAACTTCGGCCCTCGCAGCCAACGAAGCTCCAGATAAATCCACCACGCCTGATCCTGGTACAATCATCGCTGATGCGGTCATTGCATCCGTGTCTGAAATCGCGAATGAGATTCAACCCACGAACCGGGCGAGCACGAACGGTTTGAACGGGTCACCGGTGCCTTCCCTGGTGGAAATGAACGGAGCACGAACCCAAAGTGCCGGACCCGCGGAAATTGCCGAGAAGGTGAAGGAGTTGGTCCGCCTGGCCCAGGAGCAAGGCTACCTCACACACGGAGATATCACGGAAGCTCTGCCTGAGGGATTAGTCAGTTCAGAAGAGTTGGACGAAATTTATCTGAAGCTGCGCAATCTGGAGGTGGAGATTGTAGACCAGGCTGAGGTGGACCGCGTCAAGCAAGTGGACGAGGAGGAGGACGAGAAATCGCGCCTCGACATCCTGGATGATCCGGTGCGCATGTATTTGCGACAGATGGGCCAGGTGCCGTTGCTCACTCGCGAACAGGAAGTGGAGATTTCCAAACGAATCGAGGATGCGGAAGAGGAAGTCAAACGGATCGTCTATAGCTTCGGGTTTTGCGCCAAAGAACATATTGCGTTGGCAGAGAAATTGATCTCGGAGCCGCCGAAAGAGCGATTTGATCGAGTAGTTGTCGATAAAAAAATCGAGGGTCGGGAAAACCACCTTAAGGACTTGCGACAATTGATTAAAAAAGTCCGGCAAATGGATCTTCAGGTGGATGAGAAGTATGAGGAAAAAGTTGCGGGTTCGGGCGAAGCCGCAGAAAAGCTCGACGGAGAGCTGAAGAAGTTGGAGAAGAAACTCGAAAAATCCCTCAGCAAATTTTATTACAAACACAAGGTCATAGAAGAAATTTGCCTGATGGCAGAAAACATCTATGACAAGTTCCAGCAGGAGTTAAAAGCGATTAAGGAGTTTGAAGGGCAACCTGAGGGTGCATTGCGCAACGAGTTGCTGGCGGCGGAGCGGAGCAAGTTGCAGACGCTGGAAGCATTTGTGAGAATGTCCAGCGAGGATTACCTGAAGGCTTTTGTGGAGGTGAGACGGTTCGCCGGACTCGCGCTGCAGGCGAAGACAGAAATGGTGGAGGCAAACCTGCGGCTGGTTATTTCGATTGCCAAAAAATATACGAACCGAGGGCTGTCGTTCCTGGATTTGATACAGGAAGGGAACATGGGGCTTATGAAAGCCGTGGAGAAATTTGAGTATCGAAGGGGATACAAGTTCTCAACGTATGCCACCTGGTGGATCCGGCAGGCGATTACCCGCTCGATTGCGGACCAGGCCCGGACCATTCGCATTCCGGTGCACATGATCGAGGTGATGAATAAGCTCATGCGGATGCAGAAGCGCCTCCTGCAGGATTTCGGCCGTGAGCCCACCCCAGAGGAGATTGCCGATGAAATGCAAGTGCCGGTGGAACGGGTGCGCGCGGTCTTCAAAATGGCTCAGCAACCGATTTCGTTGCAATCTCCCGTTGGCGATGGAGAGGACAGCAACTTCGGTGATTTTATCGAGGACAAAGCGGCGGAAAATCCGTCGGACATTACGAGTTTTACATTGTTGCGGGACAAGCTTGGGGATGTGCTTTCGAGTTTGAGTGAGCGCGAGCGAAAGGTGCTCGAGTTGCGCTTTGGGCTGGGCGATGGTTATTCACGCACGCTGGAAGAGGTGGGCAAGCAATTCAGAGTAACGCGCGAGCGCATTCGGCAGATTGAAGCAAAAGCTTTACGAAAGATGCGGCATCCAACGCGCATTCGGCATCTGCACGGATTTATCGAAGTAGAAGAGCTGGAATAAGAGTCAGCAGGTTTATCGCGGCTGCAAATCAATTGAGCCGAGAGCCAAGGGAAGCCTGGGCAGTATTTTTTTATGATTGGAGCGTGCGGCCACAGAAAACACCGTTATAGACTGTGGTCCATGTTCAAATGGGCCACACTTCTATTAATAACCCAGGCCGTTGTAATTTTCTCCTGTAGCAGTTCGTCAGCAGCGACTGTGACGGACAAGAAAGTCATTGAGTTTGGGTGGGACGAGCCGGACACAGCCTTTCTAAAGGAACATATCCATGAAATGGAGCAGATGCCTTTTGACGGATGCGTTTTCCACGTGATGACTCAGATTGAAGGCAAACCGAGTGCGAATTTCACCTGGAGCGTGTGGGGAAAGAGGAGTTTTTCGGAGAGCGAATTAAGCATGGCGCTGAGTGAGTTAAAGAGTACTCCTCTGCGGACCTTTCAGCATAACTTTTTGCGCTTTAATGTGACGCCAGGAGACGTGGACTGGTTTGAAGGCTTCTCCACCATCAGCAATAACGCGTATCTGGCAGCCCACCTCGCGAAACAAGGGAAATGCGCCGGGATTTTATTCGATGTGGAACCTTACGAGAAGCCGTTATTTGATTTTCGGAAGCAACAAGGGATCACCATGAACACATGGCAAGAATATCAGAAGCAGGTGCGCCAGCGCGGGAAAGAATTGATGACCGCGTGGCAGCGGGGTTATCCGGAATTGACCGTGTTTCTCACGTTTGGTTACAGCATCGCCTGGGTTCAAATGGAGCGCGGGAAAAAGCCACAGCAGGAATGTCAATACGGATTATTTCCGGCGCTACTGGATGGAATGCTGGAGAGTGCGCAGGGACGAACGAGAGTAATCGATGGCTGTGAATTAGCTTACTCCTACAAGCAACCGCAGCAATTCGAACGGATGTATCAAACCATGAGAACGAATCTGCTGCCGATCGTCGCGGCGCCGAACAAATACGCGTCAGTGATGTCCCTGGGTTTTGGACTCTGGCTCGATTACGATTCGCATAAGAGGAAATGGGAATTGAACGACCTCGACAAGAATTACTTCACTCCTGAACAGTTCAAGGCAAGTGTAACCAGTGCCTTGCATGCTGCAGATGAGTACGTTTGGATTTACACGGAACAGCCTCGCTGGTGGTCAGGCAGCGGAGCGACGAACTTGCCGGCCGCCTACGTGCAGGCGCTCAAGGACGCTCGCGGGACTGGGCCGCGGAGTACGACGAGCAAGCCGCAATGAAGATACAGTTTTTCACCACGGGTGGCACCATTGATAAGGTTTACTTTGATGCGAAGAGTGAGTACGAAGTGGGTTCGCCGCAGGTGCTGGAGGTGCTCAGAGAAGCCAATGTGAGTTTCGAGTATGAGGTGGAGTCCATCCTGCGAAAAGACAGCCTCGATATGACCGATGAGGATCGGCAACTGATTAGAACTAGAATTGAGTCCGCAGCCTACAGGCAGATTGTGGTGACCCACGGCACAGACACGATGATCGATACCGCACGGGTGCTCCTCGGATCGACTGATAAAACCATCGTCTTGACTGGGTCCATGCAGCCCGCCCGTTTTCGAACGACCGACGCAAGTTTTAACATCGGTTGTGCGATTGCAGCGGTGCAGTGCTCGCCACCCGGGGTTTATGTCGTTATGAACGGGCGTATCTTTAACCCAACCAAGCTACGAAAGAATCGGGAACGCAACATTTTTGAAGAGCTTCCCGAATGATTCATGAACTGAAGAGCATTCTTGCTCCCATTCGGCTCTCTGAACTTTTTCCAAAGGAGCAACCGCTCGAAGTCGAACTGGGCAGTGGTGATGGGAGTTTTTTGGTGGAGTATGCCAGGCAGCACCCGGAGCGAAACTTTATCGGAGTCGAACGGTTGCTTGGGCGGGTTCGCAAAATGGAACGAAAGTGCCGGCGGGCAAATCTTGAGAACCTCGGAGCCGTGCGCATCGAGTCAGCGTATTTTTTAAGATATTTGCTGCCGCGGGGATTAAGCTCGGCGCTGCACATTTACTTTCCAGATCCCTGGCCGAAGCGGAAGCATCGGCGACATCGCCTGGTTAATGAGAGTTTTCCACAATTGGCGCACCAGGTACTCGGGCCGGAGGGTGCAGTTTTTTTGAGAACGGATGACCTTGATTACTTTGAACAGATGCAGGCCGTCTTTTCCGTGAGCACATTTTTTCAGAGGGTTGACGTTCCGCAGGAATTGTCCCTCGTAACTACGGATTTCGAGCGAGAGTTTAATGCGCGGGGTGTGCTCACGAGGAGCGCCGCCTATCGAAAGATCCCAAAGGCTTAGATATCTATCACCGGACCACCACCATCTGAACTGCCTGGCCCTGGAGGAGACGGAGGTTTACGGCGCTGAACTTGCACGCGGGTATTTCCCGTGCCTGCGATGCTGTTCAGGATCATCGAGACCAAGCTGATGATTAATGCGCCCCAAAAAGCGGCGCCGAATGAGTCCACATGAAAATGCGGCCCAAGCAACAGTCCCACAAGGAAAAGGACCGCGGCATTTATGATCAGCAGAAAGAGGCCGAGGGTGAACAAAAGCAAGGGCAGGGCGAGGAAGAGCATGAACGGCCGAAGAATGGAATTAAGGATGCCCAGCACGAGTGAAGCCGCCACGAGATCGAGCGGATTTCCATAATGAATACCCGGTACAATATAAACTGCCACCAACACGGAAAGGGTGTTGATTAGCCAATTGTGAATAAATTTCTTGAGCCCCGGCGTCATGGGAACGAGCGCTTCTGATTCAAGATAAGTCGCGCAAGGACCTTTACAAGCAAAGTTGTCTGCCGGCTATTTTGTCCCCGGAGTGACGAGCAATGCTTCGCTATGGTTAGATAGGGTTGCTTTAATGTCGCTGCAAGCGGCGGGAATGAGACAAAATTGACCCGACTCCAGCATTACTGCCGAAGCCCCTCCGCCAATCGTGGCGTGGCCCTGAACGACACCGAGCACGGAGAGGGTTCCGCTTTGGAGAGGAATGGATTTCCCGTGAGAAGCAGTAGCAAGAGCTACATTGAACAACGGATCGCGCACCAGCGAACGTAGTCCGTTCTCAGAGCGCTGTGTGCTTACCAATTTGGGCTCGAAATCCTCAAAATCGATACTCGCCAGGGACTCGGCGATGTGCAACGCACGCGATTTGCCATCCAAACCCAGGCGATTCCAATCGAAAACCCGATAAGTGGTATCCGAGTTTTGCTGAATCTCGAAAATGACCAATCCGGCTCCAAGTGCATGAACTCTGCCACTCGGCAGGAACATTGTGTCACCCCGGCGGACGCTCAACCGATGAAAACATTCTTCAACGGTTTGTGCGGCCACCTTTTCCTCAAACTCCTTTCTCGTTACTCCATTTTTCAAGCCGACGTAGAGTTCGGCACCAGGAATAGCATCAGCCACATACCACATTTCGGTTTTAGGTTCGCCCTGGAGCACCGTGGCCTTCTCGGCTGGCGGGTGGACCTGAAGTGAAAGCTTTTCCTGTGCATCGAGGATTTTAATCAGCCACGGAAAGCGTCCATTTGCCGACGGACAATTTCCCAGAAGGTCTTTCGAATGGTGCTGGAGCAGCCATTGCAGATTCTTGCCAGCGAGAGGTCCGTTTGCAATGACGCTGACATCGCCTTCCCGGTCGGTGAGCTCCCATGATTCTCCAATAGGCACCGATGGGGGAAGCTCTTTTTTATATAGGTGCTGCAGTTTGCGTCCGCCCCAGACCCGTTCTTTGAATCGAGGGATGAAAGTAAGCGGGTACAACATTAACCCAGAGCTGGCTCCTCGACCTCGGCTTGGGGCTCATTAAAGTGCCCGAACGCTCGGAACTTGGCGTAACGTTGCTTGAGCCGTTCCTCCGGAGTAAGTTTGAGCACTTCTTCTAGGTGTTTGAGGAGGTATTCGCGAAGAGTCTCGGCAGTTTTGTCCGCGTCGGTATGGGCGCCGCCCAGTGGTTCGGGAACCACGTCGTCGACGAGGCCGAGTTCGCGCAGGTGTCTGGCGGTAATCTTAAGCGCCTCGGCCGCTTTCGCAGCGGCAGAGCGGTCTTTCCAGAGAATGGCGGCGCATCCCTCAGGACTAATAACCGAATAATAGGCGTTTTCCAAAATGAGCACTCGGTCCGCAACGCCTATTCCCAGCGCTCCTCCGGAACCACCTTCGCCGATTACGGCCGCGATAATAGGCACTTCAAAGCTCATCATTTCCCGAAGATTCACGGCGATTGCTTCTGCGATATGCCTTTCCTCCGCTCCGATGCCAGGATAGGCGCCAGCCGTGTCGATGAGAGTGATTATGGGCAGGCCAAATTTATCAGCCATTTGCATGAGCCGTAAGGCCTTTCGATAGCCTTCGGGGTGGGCCGAGCCAAAGTTTCGGAGAATATTTTCTTTTGTGTCGCGGCCTTTTTGGGTGCCGAGTACGACAGCCCGGTGGGGTCCAAGGCAAGCGAATCCTCCGACTACGGCGCGATCTTCGGCAAAAAGCCGATCACCGTGGAGTTCGGTAAAATCTGTAAATGAAGATTGAAGATAATCCAGGGTAAAGGGTCGTTTGGGGTGCCGCGCGATCTTAATGCGATCCCAGGCGCTCAGGTTGGAGAAGACCTGCCGGCGCATTTCGTCAATCTTCTTCTCCATCAAGGCCACTTCTTCCTCGAGACTGATGGTCAAGGAATGGTGCTCTGGATGGTTCTTCAGGTCCTCGAGTTTGCTTTGTAGTTCAACAATGGGCTTCTCGAAGTCCAAGTAATGTTTCACGCGAGGCATCTTAATCGGTTAGCTGGCCGTAAGCAACGGCACTTTGGGGGTACAATCAAAGAGCCGGATTTGCATCCGGCTCTCAGTGGTGACGAGGTTTACACGCCTTCACCCAGGCGCTCAGAAGGGTGGCGCGGCCAACTATTTGGTCGCTGTTCGAACCGCACCACAAGCAAAACCTCTATACTAACCCTAAACGAACAGCGAAATTGTTCATCTCTTATAAGTTTAGATGTATTTGAGAATAAGTTGTTCAAAATAACTTATTTTTTTTTTGCAAAGAGCAATGCACCCTCGCCGCAGCGCCCGTCCCCAGTGATCCTGAATAAATTTTCCATCGACCCATTCACCCGTCAAGGTAACCAGAGAATTTTTATTTGAACTGCTCTGGCGAAAAGCACAGTAAACCTCTTCGGCTTAGGCGGGAAATTAAAATGGTTGAAAAGCGGCCAGGAAATTCCTGGCAATTTTGCTTCACTCTTTGATGTCGCTAAAAATATTCGTGTGCCTGCGCAAGTTAATTACGCGCGCCATTGGAGTGATGGCATCGGGCAGGAGAGACTCACGGAGTGCTTTGGCTTTTCCAGGACCCGACGCTAGCACCCAGACATCCTTGGCGGCAGCTATCGCTTGATAGCCAAGAGTCACTCGGCGTGGAGGAGGCTTCGTTGCGACGACGGCGCGGTAAATGTCAGGCAGGTCGATTGCGTGCATGGGTTCTTCCGGGAAAAGGGAAGCAACATGGCCGTCCTCCCCCATGCCAAGAAAAATTAGATCGAAAATCGGTTGGCTTTGTGAGTTTACCTTGGCGTATTTCAGCAGTTCTGCCTCAGCCAGGGAGGCAGATTCTTCTGGAGGTAACTCGCCTTTGATTCGATGCACGTTGCCAGGCTGAACCTGGAGAGGACGGAACAGTAAGCTGTCGGCGATGGCGAAATTGCTTTCGGGGTCGTCGGGAGTGACGCATCGCTCATCTCCCCAAAAAAAATGAACCGGCTGAAGAACGGCGGAATTTGAGCTCGCTGCCAGTTTGAGCTCCGCAAAAAATTTTTGAGCGATGCGTCCGCCGGAGAGAGCGACTAAGCAGCGTGCGTTATTGCCGGCATTTAATGCGCCCAGCCACTTGTTGGCAACGGCTTTGGCTAATTGAACGTCAGACTCAAATGAAACTAGAGCGAATTTCTGTGAGTTCTCTGGCACAACCTGAAACTATTTTACGACCATTGGTTCCCGCCAGGTATGCCCACTTTGAGCCAGGAGATCATCCGCAGCAACCGGGCCCCACGTGCCGGCTGCGTAAAATTCACGGTTGGAAAGGGGTTTGTTCTGCCAGCCCCGTCTGACTGAATCGACTATTTCCCATGCCGATTCGACCTCGTCACGTCGAATGAACAATGTGGCATCCCCTGCCATGGCTTCCAATAGCAACCGCTCGTAAGCCTCAGGCGTATAGGCGCCGAATTCCGCGTCATAGCTGAAGTGCATACGAACTGGCCGGACCTCTACGCTGGTGCCGGGCACCTTACCATTGAAGCGCAAAGTGATTCCTTCATTCGGCTGGAGCCGCAGAGTTAGTGAGTTGGGATCGAGGCGTTGTCCACATTCCGCGGCGAAGAGCACGTGCGGTGTAGAGCGGAACTGAATGCGAACTTCGCTCGCCCCCAATGGGAGGGCTTTGCCGGTTCGAAGATAAAAGGGAACGCCTGACCAACGCCAATTATCCACGAACAGTTTAAGTGCGACGTAGGTTTCGACATTCGAATCCGGTTTAACTTTGGGTTCTTGCCGATAACCTGGCCGGGGCTGGCCGTTCACTGAACCCGCAAAATATTGTCCACGTACAACCTGTTGTGCGATGTCGTCCTGACTAAGTCGACGGATAGATTTCAGGAGTTTAACTTTTTCATCGCGAATCGGCTCAGCATCGAGAGACACGGGAGGTTCCATAGCCACCAGGGACATCACTTGCAGCAAGTGGTTTTGCACCATATCCCGTAATGCGCCGGCTTCTTCGTAGTACCCGCCTCTTTGGCCGACTCCGACCTGCTCGGTCACGGTGATTTGAAAATGATCAATAGTGTTACGATTCCAGAGTTGTTCGAAAATCGAGTTGGAGAACCGGAACATCAGAATATTTTGTACTGTTTCTTTCCCCAGATAATGGTCGATACGGAACACCTGGTCCTCCCGTGCGTAGCGGGTTAATTCGGAGTTCAGTTCCCGGGCGGATTGAAGATCGTGTCCAAAGGGTTTTTCCAGGACGAGTCGTTCCCACCCTTTTTCATGCTCAACATGGAGCAATCCGGAAGTATGAAGGTGCTCCACCACCTGCCCAAATTGGCTGGGCATTGTGGCCAGGTAGAACAAAAGATTATATCGCAGTGGATCGCTGCCAAATCCCGCCAATTGTTGTTCCAATTTTTTATAGGCAGTGGGATCGGTTAGATCCCCTTCGCAATAGAAAACGTTCTTTGCGAATCGCTGCCAAACCTGATCGTCCACCGGCTTTGTGCGAGAGAATTCTCCCAGGGCTTCGCGCAACTCGCTTCTGAAGGACTCGTCGGTTTTTTCGCGGCGAGCAAATCCGACAATACGGTATTCCGGTGGCATCTGGTTTTCTTTTTCCAGATGATAAAATGCAGGGATGAGTTTGCGCGCGGTAAGGTCACCACTGGCGCCGAAAATAATGATTGAGCACGGTTCAGTAAGTTTATGCGATTGTCCCAATCGGCACGTTACGGATTCGGTCGCAGTGTCGGGCATGTTCACGGGCGGAACAATCGCCGAGGGGAGCTATATTTTCAACAACCTAATCGGTACAAAAAGGAGCAGCGGACACCGAAGAAGCCCCTGTTCCCTGCTTCGGCACTCCGCTGCTCCTAAGTGTTTTGCTCTATAATGTTGTCGCTTACACTAAAAAGACCTCATTTTTGAGGCGTGCCTGAGGAAGAGCTCGATGAATGAGGGCTGGAGCTGCTGCCACTGGAGCTGGATGAGCTCGGGCTGCTGCTGGAGCTTCCTGAACCCGACGAACTTCCCGAACCTGAAGAGCTGCTGCCTGCGCCACCACTGCTGCTGCCAGGAGAGCTGCTGCTTCCCGAGGAGCTTCCAGAGCTGCCGTAGGAATCAGAGCCGCCGACACTCGAGCCGCTTACTCCAAAATATGAGAACACGCTCTGGCGCCAGCTGGGCTGACTCAGGTCGGTGCTCGCATCAAAATTCGGAGCCGACTGCAACTTGGTGGTGTCACCATTGAAGGTGAAGCTTTGCTGTCCCTGGCTGGACGAAGAACTGCCCAGAGTAGACGAGCTGCTCGAAGACGAGCTGCTGCCACTCATCGCCGGCTTCAGGAGTTGCCACGGAACGGCTACCTGTTTACCGCTCGATGACGAAGAACCGGAAGAGCCGGAGGACAATCCCGAGGAACTGCTGGACTGCTTGCTCGAGGACGAGCCAGTCGAAGAAGAAGTTCCGGAGCTGGAGCCACCTGCTGCGCTAGCGCCTCCCGAGGCTCCCGACGAGCTGCTCAAGGAGAGAATCGCAAAATCAATCCGACCGGAGGCCGGGTTCACGATATAATCATTAATGGTGCCGATGCTTTCCCCTGTGCTTCCCTGGACCTGTGCGCCGTTTAGTTCACTGGCACGTACTTCATGATGCGTGCGCCCGGTAGCGCTCAGACCATATTTGCTGCTTCCAGAGCTGCCGGAGATCCCGGAGGAGCTGCTCGACCCGGTGGTATCCGATGAGGATGAGCCACTGGTGCCTCTGGATGAACTTCCGAGTCCGCTGCTGGAGGAACCTCCGAGACCGCTGCTCGAGCTCGAGGAGGAATCTTTGCTGCTGCTGGAACTTCCAGGTGAGCTGGACCCGCCACTGGAACTTGATCCAGAGGATTGGGCCTGAGCCGCGAGCACGGAGCACGCTGCACAGAACGCCATTACTGTAAGTAAGTGTTTTCTCATGACCTGCCTTTCTTTGATTTTTGTTCTGAACTGAAGCGACACCACAAGGTATCGTTTCTCCCTTGAACGATGATTCAAACCTATGATGCCCGAGGCATGTCTCAATGGGGGAAAAACCCAATTTTTCCGTTATACAAACAGAAGAAGCGCAAATGACTGCGCGAGTGGCGCTATGAAGGCGGCGTACGAAGAATCGATAAGGCGTCCACAAAGTCGACCGGTTCCGGTGCCTCAAACTTTATTCGTTTACCACTCTTTGGATGGATAAATGCGAGCATGAATGCATGGAGCATCTGGCGCGGTGCGGTATAGCCTGTGAGATCGGAAAGATGCTGGTTGTGGCGATTACCGTATGTGGAATCTCCGACTAACGGGTGGCCCAGGAATTGAAAATGCACCCGGATCTGATGGGTTCGCCCCGTATGCAGAGTTGCTTCCACGAAGGTGGCTCCCTGCAAAGGTTCCAGGACGCGATAGGTCGTCCGCGCTTCTCGCCCTAATTCCGGGTCGACGGCCATGCGTTTACGATGGGAGGAATGCCTGGCGATAGCCGCTCGAATCTCCCCGCGTTCTCGGCTAACTTCGCCGCAGACAAGCGCATGATAAATTTTTTCCACCTTACGACTGGCAAATTGCGCTGAAAGGGCCAGGTGCGTTTCATCGGTTTTGGCTACAACAAGGCAGCCGGTTGTATCCTTGTCCAAACGGTGCACAATACCAGGTCGGGCAACGCCGCCGATGCCGCTGAGACTTCCCTGGCAATGGTGCAGGAGCGCGTTTACTAACGTATGCTCTTCGTTCCCGGCGGCAGGGTGAATTACCAACCCAGCGGGTTTGTCGATCACGAGCAAACGGTCATCTTCGTACAGGACCTTTAAAGGAATGTCTTCCGGTTGGGCAATTGCAGCCTTGGCTTCAGGCCATTCAATGGAAATGGTTTCCCCGGCTCGCGGCGTATGGGTGGGTTTTACGGTCCGAGCATTCACCTTGATGTGGCCCTCTTCGATGAGCCGCTGAATAGCACCCCGAGAAAGAGCAGGAAATTTAAGCCTCAAAAAAGTATCCAACCTTTCTGAAGGGAGTGTTCTCTCGATGATGAGGGTTTCAGTTCTTAACGACATTACCAGCGATTTGAAAAAACTGCAGTACGCTGCAATCCGGGAAAATCTTGGAACTCTAGTCTGACGTGGTGCCTTCTGCCGGCGTGGCCTTTTCTGCTCGCCAGGTGATTAAAAATACCAGGCCTACACCGGTGCAGATGGCACTATCTGCAACATTAAACGCCGGGAAACCTATTTCGGAGCCGCCGCGTTGTTGGACGTAAAAATAAAGAAAATCAATCACGTGTTTAAACAATAACCTATCAATCAAGTTGCCTATGATACCTCCGACAATGAAACCAAAGGCAAGCTGCCCCAGGCGAGTGCTGGAATCAAAATGATGGCGGCTAAAGTATAGAACCACTAGCGCGGCCAAGGCGACGAGGGCCAACAGGTAGTTATTACCCCGGAAAAGGCTCCAGGCGGCCCCGGTGTTCCCCCAATGGACAAACTTGAAAAAGCCTTCGATTACCACACGTTCCTGAGCTTCGCCTAACAGTTGCCGGACTAGGAGTTTGGTTAGTTGATCCAAAGCGACCACCAGCAGGGCAATCAGGCCGATGCGGCGGTTCGGTGTTCGGAAGATCGCGCTGGATAAGCTCATTCCCGAGAAGGGCGCTCTTTTCTAATCCGCCGAAAGCAAAAACACAAACTCAAATTGCCAAAATCCTGGCAAAAGTCTATTGACTTGCCGCGTTTCTTTGGTAGTTTCTCCACTCTTTTGACGGGATTTAGATGAAGACTCATTTACCAAAGATCAATTTAGACGAACGCAAATGGCATGTAATTGATGCCAATGGTGCTGTTTTGGGACGTTTAGCGGCGCAGGTGGCGAATATTTTGCGCGGCAGGAATAAGCCTATTTATACTCCGCATATGGATGCAGGAGATTTTGTGGTAGTCATTAACGCCGAGAAGGTATCAGTAACCGGCAAGAAGGAAGTAAATAAGAAGTATATGACCTATTCCGGCTGGAAGGGCGGAGAGAAATATACCACCGTGGAGCAGCTCCGGGCACGACGGCCTGAGCATTTGATTACTCACGCCGTACGCGGCATGGTGCCAAAAAATCGATTGGGTCGCGTGTTAATGACAAAGTTGAAGGTTTACAAGGGTGAAAAGCATCCGCACGCTGCACAGCAGCCCCAGACCCTTGCCGTTGCAAAGTAGTTTTAGATTTCGTTCAAATACTATACCCCATGGCTGACACCAAAACTTCTGCACACCTGGGCACCGGCCGCCGTAAGACGGCGGTTGCACGTGTCCGACTCGCGACCGGGACCGGCAAAATCGTCGTGAACGGCCGCGCTTTTGATAATTACTTTCCCGCTGAATCATTGCGCATGGTCGCAGCCCAACCGTTGGTAGCCACAGGCACGACCGATAAGTACGACATTCAGGTCACGGTTAGCGGCGGGGGTCCGAATGGTCAGGCCGGAGCGGTTCGTCATGGCCTGGCGCGGGCGTTACTCACAACCGATACAAACTTGCGGGCTGCTTTGAAAGCCGAAGGGCTCCTGACGCGAGATTCTCGCATGAAAGAGCGCAAGAAGTATGGTCAACCCGGGGCCAGAAAGCGCTTCCAGTTCAGCAAGCGTTAATTCGTGGAATTTCAATGCCCCGCTGGTTCAATCCGGCGGGGCTTTTTTTTGCTCTGGCGCGTTTGCCCGCGATAGCTAACCGTTACTTAACATACTATGAATTCGAGGAAAGTAGCCATAGTCGGTGCATCGGGATATTCCGGCGAGGAACTGGTGCGCTTGCTACTCTCGCATCCCTATGCTGAGTTGGTCGCGGTGACTTCCAGACAATACGCTGGACAAACCCTTGCGCAGATTTTCCCTAAGTTTGCCAATCACGCCCGGGCGAAAGAACTGCACTTTTCCGAGCCGAAAGTTGAGCTGCTCGATAAACAAGCCGACATCGTTTTTCTGGCGTTGCCGCATGGAGTAGCCGCTGAATTTGCCGTGCCGCTGACGAAAGCAGGGGTTCAGGTAATTGATTTGAGTGCTGATTTTCGGCTACGGAGCGAAGCTGTTTATATGGAATTCTATGCTCACGAACATCCAGCTCCGGAATTGCTTGCGCACGCCGTCTATGGATTACCGGAAATCAACCGGAAAGAGATAAGGGAGGCGTCACTGGTAGCATCGCCCGGATGTTATCCCACGAGTGTTTTGTTGCCACTGATACCGCTTTTAAAATGTGGCCTGGTGAAATCCACGAGTATCATCGCGGATTGTTTGAGTGGCGTGAGTGGCGCAGGACGAAAAGCGGAAGTCGATTATTTATTCGTAGAATGCAACGAAAGCGTTCGGCCTTATGGAATACCAAAGCACCGTCATCTTTCGGAGATTGAGCAAGAACTTTCAAATGCGGCGGGTTGCGACGTGAGAATTCAATTCAGCCCACACCTGGTCCCGATTAATCGTGGGATTTTAACCACGATATATGTCGCACCTGAAAAGCACTTCGACGATCTCGCCGGGATGGAAAAGTTGAATCAGCAAATCGCGACGTGCTACAAAGAGAGTTATGGCTCGGAGCCTTTTGTTCGAATTCTGGAAGGAAAAGCGTTGCCTGATACGAAAAACGTGGTTGGAACGAACTTTATAGAGATTGCCTGGAGACTCGATATTCGCACTGGTCGGTTAATTCTTCTGAGTGCGGAAGACAATTTGATTAAAGGAGCAAGCGGGCAGGCGGTCCAAAGCATGAATATTATGTGCGGATGGCCTGAGACCTCAGGGCTGTGTTAGCGTCCCGTGAGACGTTCGTCCACCTGGAATGCGCAACGTTGAGCATCTCAAATCGCCGAGAACAGAACGCCCGGCCAAGGCTTCCACAAATGCATTCCTAAATCTTCGCAATGCGACTTTTAAATTAGGGGAATCAGATATTTTTCCAGGAACCAACTGGCACTGGAGGAGGAGCGAGTCATGGGCGGTGGTCGGCGGTAATGGCTCTGGGAAAAGTTTATTTTTAGATGCTCTGCGGGGGCGATTGCCACTGACAGCAGGCTCCATGACTTACTGCTTCCGCGCTCCCAAGGGCGGAGTGCACGAGGACGCCATTGGGCACGTATCGTTTGAGGATAGAAGAGACAATGTTCATGACACGGTTGTGCAATCCAGATGGAACAGTTTGGAGGAAGCTGGGGCGGTTCGGGTGCGGGAATTTCTTTCTTACGAAAATATTCTGCAAATAAATCCATATGAAGTTCGACCGCGAAATGCAGAATTGCGAGAGCGGACCCTGTTTGAGAAGAAATTGAAGCAAGTCATCCGATGGCTGCGACTTGAGCCGCTCATGGAGCAAATGTTGATTTCGGTTTCGAATGGAGAGATGCAGCGGGTGCAGATTGCTCACGAACTTTGCCGGCCTTTGAGGCTCCTGCTTTTGGACGAGCCATTTACCGGAATGGATACTGATGCCAAATCTCGTTTCCGGAAAATGCTCTGCCACTTGGAAGAAAGCGGGATCAAGGTTTTGGTGGCGACGGCTCGCGAGGAAGATTTACCTGAGGAAACCGGCCATTTGATTTTGCTGGACGATTGTCGGGTTTCGGCAAGCGGGACTCGGGAGCAGATTCTAATTGATCGCAATAAGGCTCGGTTCGATGTTTCCAAAAAGATTCGGCCTTCTTTCGTCCCAAACAAGCCGAGCCATCCTGCAAACCCGAAGGTCCCCTTGGTGAAGTTGATTAACGTCGGCGTGCGGTACGGCGGGAATATCGTCCTGAAGAACCTCAATTGGATAGTAAATCAGGGCGAAAACTGGGCCGTGCTTGGACCAAATGGTTCGGGCAAGAGCACACTTTTAAGTCTCATCAGCGGTGACCATCCGCAGGTTCATGCGAATCAAATTGAGGTTCTCGGGCGCCGCCTGGGTACAAACACCTCAGTTTGGTCGTTGAAAAAGCGCATAGGGATTGTTTCCCCGGAGTTACATATCCACACTGATGCGAATCTTACATGTTCCGAGGTCGTAACCTCCGGCCTTTTCGATACCGTGGGACTGTTTAGCGCACCGTCCGGCCCAGAACGTCGTCAGGTTTTGAAAACTTTGGCTGAGTTTCAACTAACGTCATTAGCTGATACGCCATTCGGTGCTTTATCGGCTGGAATGCAAAGGCTTGTTCTTTTGGGACGGGCTGTCGTTAAAGGACCGCGGCTGCTTCTGCTGGACGAACCGTGTCTTGGACTTGATGAGCCACATCGGCTGCGGTTTATGAAATCGATGGATCGACTCATAAAATCAAAAAAGGTTACAGTCATTTACATAACGCATCGAATGGAGGAATTGCCTTCAGCAATTAAGTGGGCATTGGTACTCAAAAATGGTGGCGGTATGGTTAACCGGGTATCGGCGGATAGAACTTTCGATTAACATTTCGTTAGCATTGAGCTACTTGCGAAATTATCTAAATGCAACGTAAGTGATTGGACATTTGAGCATGGTTCAAACAGGCAGAAAAAAAACGGTGAAGAAATGGAGTATTCTAATCGCCTTACTATTGGCGTTGCTCGGTGTTTCGGGCTGCCAAACTATCACTTTTTATTCTCAGGCGATTAAAGGTCAGTATGGTTTGTTTGCCCATCAGCAACCCATTGACCGATTAATTAAGGATGCACAAACAGACGCCAAGCTAAGGCCAAAGCTGGAATTGGTTGAACGGTTGCGAGTGTTTGCAGAAAACGATCTTAAGCTTCCGGTGGATGGTCATTATCGGAAATATGTCGATGTTCATCGGAAATTTGTGGTTTGGAACGTGGAGGCGGCCAACGAATTTTCCATGGAACCGGTGAGTTGGTGGTATCCATTAGTCGGCAGGCTGGAGTATCGCGGCTATTTCTCTGAGGAAGGCGCCAGAAAATATGGGCGAAAGCTGAAAGAAGATGGCTATGACGTTTATGTTGGCGGGTCGACAGCTTACTCAACACTGGGGTGGTTCAAGGACCCCGTTTTAAATACGTTTATTTTCGAACCGGAATCGGACCTTGCGGAAACTTTGTTTCACGAACTCGGACATCAAGAGGTGTTCGCCAGGGGAGATACGGATTTCAACGAGGCGTTTGCGACCACGGTGGGTCAGGAAGGGACTCGGCGTTGGTTGCTGGCAAAAGGGGATACCAATGGCATAGCCCAATATACCGCTGAGTTAGCCCGGAATGACGACTTCGTTCGATTGATCATGCAAGTGCGTCTTAAATTGGAAGCACTCTATGGCGACGAACGGACGGAGGCCGGAAAGGTAAAGGCGACGCGAAAGAAGCGAGGAGTTCCGCCAGAACAATTACGTGAAGAAAAGCGCGTGATCTACAAAGAACTACAAGATGGATATCTCGCCCTCAAAAAAGCCTGGGGAAATCGCTCGGATTATGACGCCTGGTTTGCTCGCGAGGTCAATAACGCCCAGCTCAATTCAGTTGCTGCATACTACGATCTCGTTCCTGGGTTCGAACGGTTGTTGAAGTTAAATGGGGACGATCTTCCCAGATTCTATAAAGAGGCGGAAAGGCTCGCGAACATGCCGAAAAAAGCCAGGCACCAGTGGCTCCGAGGGCTCGCGGAGAAATCAGGCTAGTAACGGACGTGGCTCAGACATTTACAATGTCGCTTAAGATATCGAAAAGGACCTTCGCGGGCAGTTGATCGGAATCAATTTCGTGCACTAACTGTTTGCCGTAGAAGTCGAGCACTGGCTTTGTTTCGCGCTCGTAGGTTTCCAGCCGGTTTTTGATGACGTCTATGTTGGCATCATCCAGCCGATTTTCTTTCAGAGCCCGGCGTTGGAGCCGCTCGGTTAGCTTGTCTATCTGGGTGCAGCGGAGATAAAAGATGCTCACTACATCTAAGGTGTTCCGCATGATCTCGGCTTGATGAGGATTCCGGGGAATGCCATCGAGGACGAGGGTGTCCTGCTCAGGATGAAATCTCCCGGAACGAGTGCTATTTTGGATGAACTCATGCCATAGCTGGATGGTAGGCTCATCGGGGACTAATTGGCCACGGCTGGAATACTCCAGAAAAACTTTGCCGATGCCGATGTCAGGCTTGAGGCTCCGAAAAACATCCCCACACGCGCAGTGAAAGAAATGTGGGATGGTGCCTAGAATTTTGCCTTGCGTGCCTTTACCGGCTCCGGGAGCCCCAAACAACAGGACAGTACGGAATTTCATTTGGCAAGTTTGTGCTTAAGCTGAATTTCTTTTATGTCCTGAAACGGAATCAATACTTCCTCGGAGGCATTGCCTTTATGGACCTGCAAATGAAGGTCATTGGCCGCGATGCGGGTTATGCGCTCTCCCAGGAACTCACCGCGAGCAGATTTGATAAGTAGAATCATGTCTTTATCGGCGTCTCGCCGAACGACACCAAAAAAGCCGGGAAATTTGGTTTCAAAGAAGCGACGATTAAACGTGAACTGGCCTCTTTGAAAGGTCTGGGTTGGAACGGTTGCCGCCGTGGGCTTCGTATGTTGCTCGGTGTCGGTATGCAATCGCAGGCCGGATGGGTGAGCTGCGGGATCGCCCTGCATGGGATTGAGCGCGTCAGGCGCCGCGGCCTCAGGCGCCGGTGCAGGTGCCGCTTCGGCAGCGGTTTCATCCCATGCCTGAGCAGGTTGCATTTTCATGGGCATGCACAGAAAAATAATTGGCGCAATCACGGGCAAGACCGCTGCGGCTCCGCACACTAACGGCACGGACTGCGCTCGAAAAACCGCCACTTCGAATCCGGCGTAAATGTTGGCGGCATATAACAGGAGCATAACCATTACTCCCACCCCGGAGGAAAACATGGCACCAAAAAAGGAATGACTTGCTGGTCGAGTCAGGCGGGGAGGGTCCTTTATGGTCACTTCCGTGCGTTTCATTTTCTCTTCCCGGGAAACTTCAATGAAGGGTTCTGCAAAAGGGGCCACCTTCTTGTTTTCAGCGAGTTTTTTCAGATCCTCCTGAGATAAATTGGACCAGGCGACTCGCTTGTATTCGCCCTCGCCCACTTTTATCTGGATACCCTCATCACTGGCTGAAGTGGGCAGCGCTTCTCCCGTCAGAGTTTCACCATTGTTAAGCTTAAACGTATCCGCCCGGATATTAGGGGCCAAAAAGCCAAGGAACAAAATGCTGATAGTAAACAGGAATCTGCGCACATCTGGAATTTGCATAATAAATGGGGTTCGGCAAAGGAAGAAATTACCGGTTTCCGAGTATTTGGGTTAATTCTTCGGGAATCCAATTCCCATGCGTCCTCTGTAAATTGTCCGCAGCTCGACCATGTTCCCAAACAGCATAGGTGAGCGTTCTGAAGGGATCAGAATTTAGGCTTTTTTGTGTCAGGAGGCCCCCGATAAATCCTGCCAGGATATCTCCGGTTCCGCCCTGAGCCAGATATGGATTGCCAGACGAGTTTACACCTATCTTGCCCTCAGCACGTCCGACTAGTGTTTGATGTCCTTTCAAAACCACCCATGCTCCGCCATATGTATTCGAAAGCAGGCGCAAACTGTTCTCTCTGTCCTTTTGCACGTGGCTGGAATCGGTGCCAAGCATCCGGGCTGCTTCGCCGGGATGAGGCGTTATGACCCGGATTTGTTTGTGGGACAGGCGACCTTTGGGAAGCCAGGCTAAGGCGCTTGCGTCGAAAACGGCCGGAAAGGGAAATTCTCTCCAAATTTTTTGCGCGAGAGTCTTTAGTTGCGGTGAAAGACTTTTCGCTGCCAATCCAGGTCCCATTACAAGCGCGGTATAACCATTTTCAAAGTTGGTCTTTGTTGACCATTTATCAACCATGGCGGCCTGAAGCTGGCTGGCTACCGGGAGATAACAATCGGGCATGGTAAAAACGGTAATCAAGCCGGGATGAGCTCGTTGAGCGCCCCTTGTTGCGAGCACTGCAGCCCCGTGATAGCCAAGGCTTCCAGCCAGGACGGCAAGATGTCCATAGGTGCCTTTATGTGACGCCGCTTCGCGCCTTGGTGGAAAGTCATCGAAATCTCCTGGGCACGACCAGGTTAATTCTTCGTCGAAAGGGCAGGGAACCAGCCCAATGTTTTCTAGGACCTCTAATCGCCCAACGTACGGCCATGCAGTGCTTTCCAGGAGACCCCTTTTTGGGGCACCGACGGTCAAAGTTAAGGAGGCCTTTATTGCAATTGGATTGGGTTTTCCACCCAGCCCGTTCAAACCGGAGGGGATATCTATTGCCACCACGTTTAGATTGGCTGCATTCACCAAGTCTAATACTTCGCACCACGGAGCCTTAAGTGGTCGATTAAGGCCGATGCCAAATAAGGCGTCGACGACCAACTGAGGTTTGGCAGAAAGCTTTTTGCGCAGATCTACTGTAACTTTGGACGGATCCGTGATGTTCAGAAGGGTTACATTCCTGAGGCGCAAATGTTTGATTGCCGCACGTGCATCGTCCCCATTGTGTCCTTTGCCAGCCAGCACGAGTATCGAATCTCCTTCTTTGGAGATTTCCAGGACTCGCTTGGCAACCGCCTTTCCGACAGCTCTGATGACTGCAGTCTCAGTTTTTCCGGCACGCCACGTTGCCGATTCCCACTCTCGCATTTGTGCCACGTCAATGACCGGCAAGGGCATGAGGACACGCTAGCTTACCTCATGCTAACTTCCAGTTTTTTAAGCTGCGCATCGTGGGCGTGACCGCTATAAACAGATATGTATCGCCTGCCATACATGGATCGTAACTGCTGGGTAATGCGTTGTAATTAAGTTGCCTCAGTCAGGAATGACGGCCTCCTAAATGAAATCTCAAAACGAGCCTGTTCTTAGACGCCTCCAGGTAAATCCTCCCAAACGATTCACTTACGGGATAATGATGCTGCATTGGGTGATGGGTATTTTTGTTTTGGGCGCGCCTATTCTGCTGGCTCTGCTGGTGGTTAGTTCATTCAGGAGCAATTTATTGTGGGTAGTTGGCGCTCCGCTACTGGCGCTGGCTGCCACCGCGTATATTCTACCCTTTGGGTTCGGTAATGCGCACCTCGCACGGCTCACCCATGCCCTTAAGCCGAACGATGTGAGTGAAGCATTTCTCGTTCAGGCAACGTTCGCCCCCCGGCTGCGAAGCGGTTTCCGGGCATTATTGGAAGACGCTGATGATGTGGGATATGTAATTCTAAGCGAGTCAAACCTGGAGTTCCGTGGTGATTCAGTAACTTTGTTACTCCCGTTTGAGGACCTCATCAGGGTTGAGAGAAGGAACATTGGTTTACGGGGTTTATTTCTCTATGGTCCGGTATTGGAATTGAACGTTCGAGGACTGGACCGAATCCAAAGTATACGATTAGCTGAACGGCAATCTCTGGTACTGCCGAACTCTAGAGTAATTACAGATAGGCTGTGGAGGAAATTGGACGAAAAGGTCCGACGGGTTCAGCCTGCATAAAAACGTAGCCAGCCGTCATTTTTCTTGCCAGTTCACAGGTAGTTGTGCCAGTTTATGGCATATAACCTCATGTTCTCACCTGGGTCGCATATTCTTCCGCCGCCCCGAATAAACGTTTTTCGTCGTATTTGGACGCGGGCTTTCACCCTCATCGAATTGCTTGTTGTTATCGCAATCATTGCCATTCTCGCGTCAATGTTGCTCCCGGCCCTGGCTAAAGCAAAGAAGAAGGCTGGGCAGACTCGCTGTATGAGCAATCTAAGGCAATTGCTCCTTGGAATGAACCTCTACGTGGATAACAACAACAACGTTTATCCGGGTGCCGCTTCTCGCAACACCTATGGTTTCAGGGTGGATGATTGGATTTATTGGCGCTTGAATCAACCTGCCTACCCAGTGGAAAAAAGCCCGATTGTGGTTTATACCGCGAGTGCCAGCAGCAATCTCTTTCGTTGCCCAGTAGATAAAGATGATCGGGATCGGATCGCGATAGCGGATGGAAACGGGCCTTACATTTATAGCTACAGTATGAATAGCTATGGTCTGGGAAACAATAATCAGAATTTAGGCATGACCTCCATCAACGATGGCTCGTGGCATCCGTTTAACACCGCAAACGTGAAGAATCCTGCCAGAAAAATCCTGCTGGCCGAGGAGCAGTCCTCGCTACGGGGCGAAGAAGTTTCTGACCCGGCGGTTAATGTGATCAATGATGGCAGATGGGTGCCCACCGGGGATGTCATTACCAGCCGCCACAATAAGCGAGGTGACGTGGGCTGGGCTGACGGCCACGTAACGGCCATACCGTGGAAAGCCGCAATGGACACCAACAATTCGTTGCCCAGCCTGTAACACTTCACTCGTCCGCAAATATGCTGGTAAAATATTTTTTACTTATCGCTCTATCGATTTGTATTGGTACGGGGTGTAAGAAAAAAGATTCCGCGTCACCTGCCACAGCGGCAAGTTCCGGCCAAACAAACGTAACCGCGGCTGTCTCTGCCCCGGCTCCTGAACAATCATCAGATTCACCACCTGGCTACATACCACCTGTTGCGCCGCCGAAGTCGACGGTTCCAACGCCGCCGCCCCGTTTTGTGACGGCCAATGCAGATAACATGGTGCGCGAAAATGTATCGGGAACCGTTGATGGTTTTTTAACTCAGCAATTGAGGACTTTTATACAACAGAAGAACCGAATGCCCGAGAGTTTTTCAGAATTCGTCTCCGCGCGATTGGATAGTTTGCCGCGGGCGCCGGAAGGTAAGCGCTGGGTTATTGATGGCGCTTCTCTTGAAGTGAAAGCGGTTCCAAAGTAAAAGGGTTGAATTCTTAACCCACCTTCTCACCAATTCGTAGCACGCCTGTCCGCGATAAATTTTCCAGTTAATGATTGAGGAGCTTTCGCAGCCAGCCAAACCGCTGTGTCTGCGCCCTCCTGAACCGAGCGAGGAGCGTTGGCGCCGCCCATATCTGTTCTTACCCAGCCAGGTGACATTGCGTTCACGGCGATGCCGTCGGACTTCAGGCACTCGCTCAACATGATGGTCGCGCCGTTGAGGGCCAGTTTGGAAAGGCAATAACTCGAGGCAGCGGCTGAAAGGCCGTCTAGTTGGCCGTAGCCACTGGACATATTGATAATTCGTCCTGCGGCTTGCTTTACGCAAAAACGGCAAAAAATGCTGAGTTACCTCAATTGCGCCAAACGTGTTCGTCTGGAAAGTTTTGTCCAGAAGTTCACGACTAATCGTTAAAATTGTGTGCCCTTCATCGGGATAGATTCCTGCATTATTAACCAGGACATCCAAAGCAGCAAAATCTTTCAAGAAACGGCTGGCCGCGGCTTTGATGCTGGTGTTATCACTGACATCCAGTTCAAGGAAGGAAGCCGACCATCCTTCGTCGGTTAAGCTTTTTGCGGCAGCCTTTCCGCTTTGGGGGTTGCGACCTGCAACTACTACCTGCCATTTCAGCGCCGCAAGCTGCCTCGCAATCTCCAGCCCAATCCCTTTATTTGCGCCCGTGATCAAGGCTACTCGAGCGCCATTCCCTTTTTTCTTCATAAGCTCCTGATAATTCTACTTAACGTGAACCACCTGACTTTTTCCGGACACTCCGTGCTCGTTGAACGCTTCAACTGCGAAATAATATTCCTGATTTGTCGTAAGCGCACGTATCTCCAGTTCCGGTTCACTGTCCGCGAAAACCTGGTAGGTTTCGTACAGTTTGTCCGGACGTATACCCCATAGAACATTGTAACCAACCACATCTTTCACGCGTCGCCAGGAAACGAAAGCATTTCTACGATCAGAATCGCGCCGGACCCTTGTGAGGCTGGGAGTGGCCGGGCTGTGATCCCCGGCAATCCCAAATACTCGGATATCGCTTAACGCCAAATTATGCGATGCGGTGTAGATGTGCTCATACTTGATGAATCGAGTACGCACACTTTGTTGCAATTCCAGGTAAGCATTGGGACGATCGCGGGACTCATGGGAAAGGTCGGCAAGTATTGACCAGGAACTTCCATCCAGGGAGTGCGAGATTTTGAACTGAGTAAATATGTTGGATTCACTGCCAAACAGCCCTGATTTGAAGTCCGTAAAATTCACCTGCAATGCGTGAACCTCACAGGCATGCCGCAGGTCTATAGTCAGCCATTCCCCAGACCTGTTGGTGGACGCGAGCCAGAAGGAGCGTGGATTTTCGTCGGTAACATTTTGTGCGTTGTGGAGGGCGACAAATGATGAAGCCTTACAAGGTTTGCCGTATGACAGGAGCATCCAGCCGGCAAAGAGCTCTTCTCGCCCGGCCAATTTGCCCTTGGGCAAATAATGTGGGAAATCGCCAAAGCGAGTGTTCGAATAGAGAAGACCTTCGGAATCGAAGCCGGCGGGAAACATCGCGATCCGGCGTTCAAAAGGAAAGTTGACGGCGACCCAGGGCGTGCCGGTATTCCAATAATTCCCATATTTATCCTGAAAGGTATTTCCGTGCCCGGCTCCGGTCATAAATCCACCCGGTTTGTACGAAACCGGGTTGTTGGAAGCGTAAGTAAATGGACCGAGCGGTGAATCTCCGACATACGTGCCGTTCGCGTAGACGTTATATTCCGTTCCGGGTGCCGCGTATTGGAGGTAATATTTTCCCGAGTGCTTCGTCATCCAGGCGCCTTCGATGAAGGGCTTCGTACTTTCGCGATGGTCTCGTCCAAACCTTTCCCAGCCGTGCAAGTCCGGATGAAGGGTGATCAATTCCCTCGCAGTTTCGATGTAGTTGAGCTTATTAGAATAATTCAGTTCAACTCCGTATATGGGATATAAGTTAGAGGAGCCGAAATACATGAACCACCGATCGGTATCTTCGTCGTGGAATATCGCGGGGTCCCACGGCCCTTGCGCGCCAGGCATGTAGGGAAGACCTCGATTGAAGACTTCAAGATGGCCGGACTTCGGATCGCTGATGCGATAAATGGGTCGACGGTCGAATGTGGATTGGAACAGGTAAATTTGATTTCTAACCGACAGCGCAGCGGGTGCGCACATATCTTCGCGGGGCCAAACGTCGGGTTTAACAAAAGTCCAATTAACGAGGTCCGAGGAGTACCACCAGCCACCGGAAATCGTTGCAAAAAGCAAATAGGTGCCGTTATGGTTGACTATCACGGGATCAGCACCCGAGCGATAAGAAATCCCCTTTTCCTTCTGCTCAAAATTATACCGATAATCGATGTCCAACGGATTGCAGTAGGTTGTTTGGCGCGCGGTGGTTTCTGCGAAGACCTGCAGACAGGCAGTTTGTGCGAGCAGTGCGGCCAGTGCGGCAAGGCATCGCCAAGGAAAGCTGGGGAGCGACATTGGTTTCAAAATTATGGGATAGGGCTCAACATGCAAGAAGCGACCTGAACGGGACCGGATTTTCGATTTCCGATTTGCGATTTTTGATTTGAGGGATGGGGAATTCTCCACAGAAGCAAACTAAGATCACGAAGGAGGTTGGATTTGGAAGGCAACTGGAACATCGGAGGCGCAAGCTAAGGAAGACGAAGTTGACGAAGAAGGCGAGCAATGACCAATAGGCGACAGGATGTGACAAGATCTGATTGAAAAGGATGGAGGAGAAGAACCAAGGCGGACCGAACGTAACCTTCCGAAGGCTTCCGCAACCTTCCGCAACCTTCCGCAACCTTCCGCAACCTTCCGCAACCTTC
>JADMIO010703217.1_pt1 | contig 52003 bp, 51 predicted proteins | sample 8958161 | NCBI WGS metagenome assembly JADMIO01 (sample SAMN16585339, study PRJNA669376) | soil metagenome | isolation source: Crop rotation soil | place: USA: Cullars Rotation, Alabama | collected 2011
CGCGACAACTTGTCCACGTGGAATTCTAAGCTTAGGATCCCAATGTGCTGGAAAGTTGGAATTCCGATCGGCGCGTCGTCGCGGACGCTGGTGCGAATCTACGCGATGCCGACGACAGCGCCTGAGGGAAAGGATCCTGATGTTCTCGTTCACGTATTCGATTCCGGTGGACATCCGCTCGCGACAGACATGGTTCACCTCGTCAGTCCCCCTCTTCCAACGTCCATCGAAACAAACATCGATCAGCCGGCTTATGCCCAGTACCGCCCCTCCGTCGACCCGGCGAAGTACTCGTCCATTTCGATCGACATCGAGCCAATCGGTCCGCGCGGGCCGGTATCCGGGCTCGCCCCGCCGATCTGGGCCTTCGCCACGACAACCTCCGCCTCCTCCGACAGCGTCACAGCCGTGTTCCCGGCCAAGTGATCAGCGGTTCTTCTCCATCTCCGCGATCAACCCATCCACCACCTCGCCGGCCGCGGCGCTGAATCCTGCCTCGTTCGTGCCGCTGCCGTAGCTGTAGCGGCCGAGGCGCTCGGTCGTGAAGATCTCGGTGCCGGTCACCGCATCCTTGAAGATGAAGCGGACGCGCAGCTTCGTCGCGCCGGCGCCGATGCCCATCGAGCGCGCGGTCTGGCTGCCGCGCGCGAACTCGACGATCGTCGCCGTCACCGTCATCCGCTTCACGCCGTCCGCCGGCGGCGCTTTCGCCAGTTCCTCGTCGTCGGTGTCGAGGCGATCGATCACCGCGACGAGCTTCTTCGCGCGCAATCGCGACACCACCGTCTGCTGCACGACGTCGGACAGCGTCGGCGCGAGGTTGCATCCTTTGATGATCGAGAATCGCTCGACGACAGCTTCGTTGTAGCCGGCCAGCGGCTTCGGCGGCGCGGCGGCGGCGCGGCCGAGGAGGAGCAGCAGAAGCGCGAGCGCGTAACTCAAAACGCCCTTCCGACTTCGCCTGGGTTGGGGGTGACGGGGAAAGGCTACCAAAAAAGAAAGGGACCTGCGAGGCAGGTCCCTTCGGTTCGTGTCGTCGTTCCGGTTAGTAGCCGGCGCGGCGCTCTTCGGCGAGCTTCCGCAGCACTTTCTTGCGCGCTGCGATTGCTTTCCGCTTCCGCTTCGTGCTCGGCTTCTCGTAATGCTGCCGCTTCTTCAACTCGGAGAGGATTCCCGACTTCTCGCATTTCCGTTTGAACCGGCGGAGTGCATTTTCAAAGGTCTCGTCCTCTTTCACATGAACCAGAGGCATCCCGAAATCCCCCCCTTCTGCGTCGGCGCATTCTACATCGGCCCGGTGTAACCGGGCGCAGCGGGGCGTTCATTCCGAGGTTAGAATCAGGGCATGAAACGCACGCTCGTTGCCGTCGGACTCACCATTCTCGTCGCCTGCGCGACCTCCACTCAGGTTTCGAAAGTCGCGGTGCCGGCAACCGAAGCCAAACCGGTAACCGAGATGTTGCAAGGAGTTACCGTTACCGACCCCTATCGCTGGCTCGAAGAGCAGCAGGCGCCCGAGACCCGCGACTGGATCGCCCGCCAGAACGCCTACACCGACGCCCTCATCGGCAACCTCCCTCAGAAACAGGCTGCGGCGGCCCGCATCGAGGAGATGTTGAACATCGATCAGATGTCCACGCCGGTCGTCCGCAACGGGCGCTACTTCTTCAGCAAGCGTCCGAAGGGCGCCGATCAGTACGCAATCTACATGCGGGAGAGTGCGACCGGGCCCGACGTCCTCCTCATCGACCCGCTGCCGATGGACCCGAAACACACCACGAGCGTCGGGATTCAGGACCTGACGGACGATGGGAAGCTCCTCGCGTACTACGTCCGCCACGGCGGCGCCGACGAGACGGAGACGCGCTTCTTCGACGTCGACGCGCGCCACGACGTCGGCCAGCCTCTGGCGACGGCGCGCTACTCCGGCACTTCCGTCACGCCCGACGGCCGCACGGTCTACTACTCGCGCAAAGACAGCGAAGGCGACCGCGTCTACCGCCGCCCCGTGGCCGGCGGCGCGGAGGAGAAGCTCTTCGGCGACGGCTACGGCCCGGAGAAGATCATCGGCACGAGCCTCTCGGACGACGGACGCTATCTATTGATGCACGTCTACTACGGCGCGGCACCGAAGAAGATCGAGGTGTACGTCAAGGACATCGCCAACGACGGCCCGATCAAGACGGTGGTGAAGGACCTCGACAACAAGTCGAGCGCCGACGTCGCCGGCGACACGCTCGTCATCCAGACGGACTGGAACGCCCCGAACGAACGCGTGATGGTCGCGCCGGTTGCGAATCCGGGAACGGAGAATTGGAAGGAGCTGGTGCCGGAGAACAAGAATGCGGCGCTGCAGGGGACGTCGCTCGTCGGCGGAAAGGTGTACGTCCGCTACCTCGAGAACGTGCGCCCGCGCGTGATCGCCTACGACCTCACCGGCAAGAAGCACGAGGAGATCAAGTTCGACGTCCTCGGCTCCTTGAGCGACGTGGGCGGCCGCTGGTCGTCGCCGCTGGCGTTCTATCGCTTCACGTCGTTCGCGCTGCCGTCGACGATCTACACGTACGACACGGCGACGGAGAAGAGCAGCGTCTTCTTCCGGCCGAACGTGCCGGTCAAGACCGAAGACTTCACGGTCGAGCAGGTGTGGTACGCGTCGAAGGATGGGACGAAGATCCCGATGTTCCTCTTCTACAAGAAGGGGCTGCAGCGCAACGGCGCGAACCCGACGTGGCTGACGGGCTACGGCGGATTTCTCTTGAGCCAGTCGCCCGGATTCTCGACGAGCGCAGTGACGTGGGCGGAGCACGGCGGCATCTACGCGCTGCCGAATCTGCGCGGCGGCGGCGAGTTCGGCGAGGCGTGGCACCACGCCGGGATGCTGGCGCAGAAGCAGAACACGTTCGACGATTTCATCGCCGCGGCGCAGTACCTCGTCGATCAGAAGTACACCTCGCCGCGCCACCTCGGCATCAGCGGCGGCTCGAACGGCGGCCTCCTGGTGACGGCGTTCCTGACGCAGCGGCCCGACCTCGCGCAGGCGGTCGTCTGCAGCTATCCGCTCGTCGACATGCTGCGCTACCACAAGTTCCTCGTCGGCTCGTACTGGGTGCCGGAGTACGGCTCCGCGGACGACCCCGAGCAGTTCAAGTGGCTCTACGCCTACTCGCCGTACCAGCACGTGACGAAGGGGACGAAGTATCCGGCGGTGCTCTTCATCACCGGCGACGCCGACACGCGCGTGGCGCCGCTGCACGCGCGCAAGATGGCGGCGCTGATGCAGAACAGCACCGGCTCGGACAACCCGGTGATGATCCGCTACCACGTCAGCGGTGGCCACTCCGGCGGCGATCCGCTGAAGGTGCAGGTCAACAACGCGGCGGAGACGATCGCGTTCTTGGAGTGGCAATTACGCTAGCAGATGCTCGACGCGGGAAATGATCGCGTCGAGCGCCACCTGATTCTCCCCACCCTCGGGGATGATCAGATCCGCGTGCCGCTTCGACGGCTCGACGAACTCCTCGTGCATCGGGCGCACGGTCGTCATGTACTGCTCGACGACGGAGCGTAGCGACCGGCCGCGCGACTCGATGTCGCGGGTGAGGCGGCGCACGAAGCGGATGTCGGCGGGCGTGTCGACGAAGAGTTTGATGCCGAGGCGCTTGCGCAGCTCCGGCTCGGCGAGGACGAGAATCCCTTCCACGATGATCACCTTCCGCGGCTCGACGCGCTGCGTCTCCGCCTTGCGCGAGTGCGTGGCGAAGTCGTAGACCGGCACCTCCACCGAGGAGCCTTTAATCAGCACGTCGAGGTGCCGAATCAGGAGCTCCGTCTCCAGCGAGTCGGGGTGGTCGAAGTTGATCTTCGTCCGCTCCTCGGCGGACAGCGCGTCGAAGTTGCGGTAGTACGAGTCGTGGGAGATCCACTCGATGCGGTCGCGGCCGACGCGGTCGTAGATCGCGCGCGCGACCGTCGTCTTGCCGGAGCCGGTGCCGCCGGCGATCCCGATGATGACCGGCGTCTTCATCCGCCGGTCTGCTCTTCGAGCTCCGACTCCGTGACGAAGTCGGAGACGTCGTCGGCGCCGCAGGTGTTGCAAACGACCGTGGCGAGCTTGCCGTTCACGTACTCGAACTGGTACGTCGGCGTCTCGCACTGCAGGCAGATCAGGTATTCGGGCTCGTCCATCGCGGCGAAATTCTACTACTGCGATGTCGACGCGCTCTGCATGTTCGTGGCGATGGCGGGCTCGATGAAGCGCGCGTTGTTCGTGGCGTTCTCGATCACCGAGCCGTAGACGTACGTCGCCCGCGAGCCGGTCTCAATGAGGAGCGAGAAGTCATCGCCCTTCGTGATCAGCGGAAAGAGCGCCTGGATCGACGTGTGCCACAGCGTCCCCGGCGGCACGGTGAGCTGCGTGACGGCGATGTTGCGGCCGCTGACGCGCTGCAGGGCGATGGTGAAGAGCGCCGGATTCTCGCCGAGGTTCGCCAGGCCGATGTTCGTCCGGAAGGCGTCGCTGAAGGAGAGGCCGTAGAGCGCGCGCAGCGGATAGAACGCGTCGGCGTAGGCGACGGCGATCGGCTCCGGATGGATCGGTGTCCCCGGCTCGTCGAGCTTGACGGCGTAGACCGTGGCGTTGACGCGGATCGGCTGCTTGCTGTTGAGCGTCTTCACCATCAGCGGCGAGAGGGCCCGGTCCATGTTGAAGGAGGCGATGACGTCGGTGAAGCGCTGTGTCGCGCCGGCCGGGAGCTCGAAGAAGATCCACGCATCCTCGGGGTCGGGGGCGGTCGGAAGCGACAGCATCACCTTCACCGGGCGGCCGAGGTTGTTGATGAGATCGACGTCCGTGCGCCACTGCACCGAGCCGGCGCCGAAGACCTTGCCGACGACCGGCACCATCACCGTCGCGCTCGGCGGTTCCGCCGCCACCGGGGGTTCCGGCGCCTGCGCGAACGCGACGTTCGCGGCGAGGAGCACGGCGGCGATGAGCGAGATCCGAGGCATCGTTCGGCCTTCAAACAAAGTGTGGTCGGAAAATCCTCCGCAGAACCACAATGATCTTTTGGACGCGCGACAGCGACATCCGGTATCGCAGGACGGCCAGCGGGTCGCGGCGCAGGCGCTTGAGCACGGTCGCGTAGATGCCGCCCATGAGGATGACGGGGAAGCGCGCGTCGGCGGAGAGCTCGCCCAGGAGCGGCTCGGCGGCACGGAAGTACGACTCGGCGCGGCCGATCTGGAACTCGATCAAGCGGCGCATCCGGTCGCTTTCCGTCTTCGCGATCAACTCCTCTTCGCTGACGCCGAACTGCCGCAGCTCCTCGGACGGGATGTAAATGCGGTCGCGCGCCAGGTCGTCGCCGACGTCGCGCGTGACGTTGGTGAGTTGCAGCGCCGTGGCGAGATTGCGGCCGTAGCCGATGGCGGCGTCCGTACGGTAGCCGAAGATCTTGAGCGAGATGTCAGAGATCGACGTGGCCACGAGCTCACAGTAGTGCAGCAGCTCATCGAACGTTGCGTAGCGATGCTTGACCACGTCCTGCCGGCAGCCGTCGATGAGCGCGACGAACGCGGACTTCGGGATGGCGAAGTGCTGCAGCGCGTCGGCGAGAGCGACGGTGATGGGGTGGGAGGGCCGGGCGGCGTAGCAGCGGTCGAGCTCCGCTTGCCACGCGTCGAGGTGCGCCAGTGTCATTCCGAGCCGCGCAGTCGGCGAGGAACCCCCGGCCGGCAGGGGGTCCCTCGCTGCGCTCGGGATGACACCGAGATCTTCGTCGGCGATGTCGTCCGCCCAGCGGCAAAACGCGTACGCTGCATACACGGCCCGGCGCTTCACGCGGGGGAGGAAGCGAAAGCCGACGGAGAAGTTCGCGCCGTAGCGGTGCGCGATCTGGCGGCAGAACGCGTAGGCCTCGTCGACCGTCGGCGCCTGCGGCAGCGGCAGCGCGTCCGCCGTCATGCGCCCGCCACCGGGCCGAGCGGCGGCACCTTCATCTCCGTGTCGCGCGCGCGGCACCAGTGCTCCGCGGCCCGATGCGCGCAGCGGCCGTCGTGGCGCCAGACGCGGTGCACGAGCGGCGAGAGCAATCGCTTCCACCAGCGCCGCTGATGCCATCCGCTGAGATAGCGCTGAAAATCCTTCGCGCGCGCGGCCTGGCGGACGAACATCGACAGCCCGAAGTTGCCGCCGGCCTCGTAGAGGAATCGATTGACGAGGCTCGTCTCCTGCTTCCTCGCCAGAGCGCTGCTGTCGAACGGACGCCCTTCCAGGATGCTCTGCGCGGCGAGCCAGCCGCTCGTCAAGGCGTAGCGGATGCCGAGGCCGAAGAGATAGTCCTGAAATCCGGCGGCCTCGCCGACGGCGACAGGGCGCACGCCGTGCGCCCCTACCGCTTTGAGATGGAAGTTCATGTACGAGTAGCCGGTGCGCGTCTCGCCCGGGACGGTGAACGGATGCAGCGCCTGCGCGGCCGCGAGCGAGTGCGCGAAGTAGTCGTCGATGCGCTTGAAGTCCGCGACGATGGCGCAGCCGAACGTGGCGATGCCGTCGAGGATGAAGAGATACGAGTAGCCGCCGGGGGCGAGGTGATGGTTGAAGAAGACGTCGATGCGCTCGTCGTCGCTCGTGCGCCACGTCATCTCGCGCGCCAGGCCGTCGGGCGCGGCGGGGCCGGTGGCGATGATGTCCGCCTCCGCCAGGCGCGAGTTGAACATGACGTCGACGCCGAGGGCGCGCGCCTGCCCGAGGAGCCCGCGGTCGAGCGTTCCCTCCTCGGCGCCGCGGCGGATGAAGTAGCCGTACGGCTCCCCCGAGCGAATCGTTCGGGCCACGCCGCGGTGGTCGTAGAACGTCGCCCACGTCGCCGGGCGGAAGTAGAAGTTGCGCTCGACGCCGATGCGGTCGAGGAACGCCGGGACGGGCTCGGATTCCGAGGCGCCTTCGATCACCTGCAGGTCGCCGATGAAGCGCATGCCGACGTCGCGCTTGGCCTCGTGCACCTCCACCGCCCGCCCGGCCCGCGCGAGGGTGATGGCCGCGGCGAGGCCGGACGGCCCGGCACCTGCAATACGGATCGGGGAGTGAGGCTCCATCAGTGGAGGTATCTTAACGCCGCGTGTCCGAGGTGAATTCACGCCCGCGTGCGGGCTTCGCAGTGCTCGTCGCGGCGGGGATTTTCCTGAGCCGCGTGGCCGGGCTCGTCCGGGAGCGCGTCTTCGCGCACTACCTCGGCAACTCTGCGGCCGCGGGCGCATTCAAAGCCGCGCTGAAGATCCCGAACTTTCTGCAGAACCTGTTCGGCGAAGGCGTCCTCTCCGCGTCGTTCATCCCCGTCTACGCGCGCCTCCTCGCCGAAGACGATGAGGAGATGGCCGGCCGGGTCGCCGGCGTCATCTTCGCGCTCCTCGCCGTCGTCGTCGGCGCGATCGTCCTCGTCTGCGTGCTCATCACGCCGTGGATCATCGACCTCATCGCACCCGGCTTTCATGGCGACGTGCGCCTCTTGACGATCCGCATCGTGCAGATCCTCTTTCCCGCGACCGGGCTCCTGGTCTTCTCCGCCTGGTGCCTCGGCGTGCTGAACAGCCACCGCAAGTTCTTCCTCTCGTATGTGGCGCCGGTGTTCTGGAACGCGGCCATGATCGCCACGCTCATCTACTTCGGCACGCGCACGACGCAGCCGAAGCTCGCCATCGCCCTGGCGTGGGGGACGGTGGTGGGATCGGCGCTGCAGTTCGGGATTCAGGTGCCGTTCGTCTGGCGCTACGCGCCGCGGATCCGCCTGGCGCTGACGACGGCGCTGGCGCCGGTGCGCGAAGTCATCCGGGCGTTCTTTCCGGTCGTCATTGGCCGCGGCGTCGTGCAGCTGAGCGGCTACATCGACCAGGTCATCGCCAGCTACCTCGGCACGGCCGCCGTGTCGGGTCTCGCGTACGCGCAGACCATCTACTTTCTGCCGATCAGCCTCTTCGGGATGTCGGTGGCGGCGGCGGAGCTGCCGCAGATGTCGGGGACGCTCGGCTCCTCCGAGGAGATCAACGCCTCGCTGCGCAAGCGGCTCGAGCGCGGCCTCCGCCAGATCGCCTTCTTCGTCGTGCCGTCGGTCATCGCCTTCATCTTCATCGGGCGCGTGCTCGTCGCGGCGCTGTACGAGACGGGCCAGTTTCGCGGCGAGGACACGTTGTACGTCTGGTACATCCTGATCGGCTCGACGGTGGGCCTCCTCGCCGTCACCCTCGGGCGTTTGTACTCATCGGCGTTTTACGCGCTGCGCGATCCGAAGACGCCGCTGCGCTTCGCCGTCGTGCGCGTGAGCCTCACGGCGGTGCTCGGCGTGCTCTTCGCCTTTCCGCTGCGGCCGTACATCGTCGACGCAATCCGCCTGCTGCACCTGCGCGTACCGCAGCTGACGGAAGGGGAGTCGCTCTTCGGCGCGATCGGCCTGACCGCCTCGGCGGGGATGGCGGGCTGGATCGAGTTCGCGCTGCTCCGCCGCGCGCTGGCCCGGCGCATCGGCGCCGTGCGCCTGGCGCCGTCGTTCCTCGGCCGCCTCTGGGCCTCGGCCGTCGCCGCCGCCCTCGTCGCGAACGCGTTCAATCTGTGGATCGGGCCGCACAACCATATTCTTCAGGCCATGCTCGTGGCGGGGGTGTTCGGGGCCGTCTATTTCGGCGCGGCCATCGCGGTGGGGTTACCCGAGGCCATGGCGACGCTGTCGCGGTTCCGGCGGCGGTAATCCCGCTGCTGACACCGTTCTTGCTACGATCCACCTTTGATGTCCGACCAGCCCCTCGGAATGTCCGGCGCTGCGGTGGCCGATGCGGAGGCGCCGCCCGGGGGGGCGCTCCTCGAAGTCCGCAAGCTGCGCACCTCCTTCTTCACCGGCGACGGCGTCGTGCACGCGGTCGACAACGTCTCCTTCGACGTGGCCAAAGGGGAGGCGGTCGCGCTGGTGGGGGAGTCGGGCTGCGGCAAGAGCGTGACGGCGATGTCGATCATGCGCCTCGTCGCGCCGCCGGGACGGATCACCGGCGGGGAAGTGCGGTTCAAAGGGCGCGACCTCGTCAAGCTGAGCGAAAAAGAGATGCGCGACGTCCGCGGCGACGACGTGGCCATGGTCTTCCAGGAGCCGATGACGTCGCTCAACCCCGTCTTCAAGATCGGCGACCAGGTCGCCGAGGCGATCCGCATCCATCAAAAGCTGTCGAAACGCGAGGCGCGGAAGCGGGCGGGGGAGATGCTGGAGCTCGTCTCCATCCCCGATCCGATCAAGCGCCTCGACGACTATCCGCACCAGCTCTCCGGCGGCATGCGCCAGCGCGTCATGATCGCCATGGCCCTGTCGTGCGATCCGGAGCTCCTCATCGCCGACGAGCCGACGACCGCGCTCGACGTGACGATCCAGGCGCAGATCATGGAGCTCCTGGCCTCGCTGCAGAAGCGCCTCGGCCTGGCCATTCTCCTCATCACCCACGACCTCGGCGTCGTCGCCGAGTTCTGCGAGCGGATCATCGTCATGTACACCGGGCGCATCGTCGAGGAGGCGCCGGTGCGCGACCTCTTCGCCAGTCCGGCGCACCCGTACACGCGCGGGCTGCTCAAGTCGCTGCCGAGCCTCGCGGGCGACGGCACAGCCAAGCGCCTGCCGACGATCTCGGGCATGGTGCCGCCGATCTACGCGCTGCCGCCCGGCTGCAAGTTCAATCCGCGCTGCCCCGACGTGATGCCGATCTGCCTCGGCAACGAGCCGGCGCGGATGGTGGTCGGGCCGCAGCACGACGCGCGCTGCTACCTTCACGGCGAACAAGCCGACCCGGAGCGGCTCGGATGACGGAGCGCGACAAACCGTTCGTTCCGGGCGACCGCGACGTCGCGCCGGCAATCTCCGGCGGCCTGCCGACGCCGGCCGACCAAAGCGCACGCGCCGACACGGTGGTCAAGGAGCCGCACAACCGCGGCGAGCGAAGCGCGCCGCAGGAAACGCCGAAGATCCCGATGGGCGCGGCCGAGCCTCTCCTCATCGTCCGCGATCTGCAGAAATACTTTCCCGTCCGCCGCGGCGTGCTCTCGCGCGTCGTGGCCCAGGTCAAGGCCGTCGACGGCATCAGCTTCGGCGTCTCCCGCGGCGAGACCCTGGGCCTCGTCGGCGAGTCGGGCTCGGGGAAGACGACCGTGGGGCGCTGCATCCTCCGCCTCATCGAGCCGACCGCGGGGACGATCGAGTTCGAAGGGACGAACCTCCTCGACCTCCACGCCGGCGACATGCGGCGCATGCGGCGGAACATGCAGATCGTCTTTCAGGACCCCTACGCGTCGCTCAACCCGCGCATGACCGTCGGCACGATCGTCGGCGAGCCGCTGATCATCCATGGCGGGACGAGCGGGAGCGCGCGCGGCGACCGCGTGGCCCAGCTCCTCGAGAAAGTGGGCCTCAGCCCCGACTACCGCAAGCGCTACCCGCACGAATTCTCCGGCGGGCAGCGGCAGCGCATCGGCGTGGCCCGGGCGCTGGCGACGAATCCGAAGTTCCTCGTCCTCGACGAGCCGGTGTCCGCCCTCGACGTCTCCGTGCAGGCGCAGGTCATCAACCTTCTGCAGGACCTGCAGGACGAGCTCGGGCTGACCTACCTCTTCATCGCCCACGACCTCTCCGTCGTCGAGCACATCTCCACGCGCGTGGCGGTCATGTACCTCGGCAAGATCATGGAGCTGGCCGACCGCCGCTCGCTCTACGCGCAGCCGTTCCATCCGTACACGAAGGCGCTCCTCTCCGCCGTGCCGGTGCCCGATCCGGCCACGCACAAGCAGCGCATCCTGCTCAAGGGCGACATCCCCACGCCGCTCAACCCTCCGAGCGGCTGCGTTTTTCACACGCGCTGTCCGATCGCGCAGTTCCCGATCTGCGCCGAGCAGGTGCCCGCACTGATCGAGCATCAACCCGGACAATTCGCCGCGTGCCACTTCGCCGGAGATCCGGTGCCGTCGGATACAATCCTTCCCGCCTCACCAGCCGTCTAAACAATCCAAACAGAACTTCGTACATGAGGCGAGTCTTAGGAGGAATCCGCATGTCGCAAATCCGCCGTGTCCTGATCTCCGCCTGTTTTGCGCTGAGCGCGACTGCGCTCATCGCCCAGACGCCAGGGACGACGACTACGCAGCAGGAACAGAAAGAAGAGACCTACACGTCGCCGGTGACGGCCGAGACGGACAAGGACGTCAGCAACCCGCGGGCGCTGAAGCTCTCGCTCGACGACGCCATCCGCACGGCCGTGGGACAGAACCTCGGCGTGCAGGTGCAGCGCTACGACTGGCGCGAGTCCGGCCAGAGCCTGCGCGAGGCCTACGGGCCGTTCGACTGGTTCACGACCGCTGACATCGAGCACTCGAGCAAGGAGAACCCGGTTTCGTCGCAGGCAACGGCCTCGGCCAGCCGCAACACGTTCGTCAATCTCGGCGTGTCGCAGCTCCTGCCGACCGGCGGCACGTACTCGATCGACGTCAACAACAATCGCCTCGTGCAGACGGGCGGCTTCACCACGGTGTCGCCGGCGTTCGGCTCGTCGCTGTCCCTCGGGTTGCAGCAGCCGCTGCTGCGCAACTTCGGCATGGACATCAACCGCCGGCAGATCACGATCGCGCGGAATACGTTTGGCATCAACTCCGAGGAGTTCCGGCGCATCCTGATCAACACCGTCGTCACCACGGAGCAGGCCTACCTCGACCTCGTCTACGCGCGGCGCTTCGTCGACGTGCAGAAGGAAGCGCTCTTCCTGGCCCGCGACCAGGCCCGCATCACCCAGATCCGCATCAACGTCGGCGCCTCGGCGCCGCTCGACATCCTCCAGCCCCGCGTGCAGATCGCCACGACCGAGGAGTCGCTCATCGCCGCCGTGGCCTCGGTGCGCGACGCCGAGGACCAGATCCGCGCGCTGCTCAACCTCCCGCAGGAGGATTGGGACCGGCCGGTCGTGCCGACCGACACGGTCACGTACACGCCGATGACGATCAACGTCCAGGACTCGCTGGCGCGCGCGTTCGACCTCCGGCCGGAGCTGCGCGAGTCGCAGCTCACCACCTCGAATGCGCAGGTGCAGTACACCTACGCGCGCAACCAGGTCCGGCCGAAGCTCGATGCCATCGTCAACTACACCGCCGCCGGCCTCGGCGGCCGCGCCCCGATCGTCGACCCCGTCACCGACCAGGTCATCGGCTTCGACAGCACCGGGCTGCCGCACGCCGTCGGCCAAGTCCTCGGCAACAACTTTCCGTCGTGGACCGTCGGCTTCCTCGTCGGCGTGCCGGTGCTGAACATCGGCGCGCGCGCCGAGGCCAAGCGCGCGGAGCTCGAAGTCGACCGCACGCGCATCCTGACCGACCAGACCCGGCAGAACATCGCCCTCGAAGTCCGCAACACCGCGCGCGCCATCGACACGGCGTCGAAGGAGATCACCGCCACGAAGACGGCGCGCGAGGCCGCGGAGCAGAACCTCGACGCGGAGCGAAAGCGCTACGAGAACGGCATGACCACGATCTTCCAGGTCCTGCAGATCCAGCAGCAGCTCTCCGACGCCCGCGCCCGCGAGCTCCAGGCCCTCGTCGCCTACAACAAAGCCGTCTCCGCCTACCACCGCGCCGTCGGCGACCTTCTCGACGTCCGCAACATCAAGGTGGATCAGGAAACCGTGCAGGAACCGCGACTCTTTACTTTCTTCGACCGGTATAGTTGGCTGAACTACGAAAAACAGCAGTCCAATACCGAGGAGAAGAAGAAATGACGGACGTCAGCCCGGCGGTCGAAGCGCCGCCCAGCGAAAAGCCCTCCAGCTCGTTCAGCCGCATCATCGGCGTGCTCTTTTCGCCCGGTCAGACCTTCGCGGAGATCGCCCGGAAGCCTGACTGGGTCGTACCGGCGATCGTCATCGTGCTCGTCGCCTTCGCCGCGGTGATCGTGACGGTGCCGCGTCTGGACTTCGAATCCCAGATGCGCGAGGCCATGGACGCAAAGGGCGTTTCCGGACCGCAGGCGGATCAGGCCATGAGGATCGGCACCGCCTTCGCGAAGGGAGCGCAGTATCTCAGCCCGATTTTCATCATCGGCTTCATCGCCGTGGCCGCGCTGCTCTACTGGCTCGGCACGAAGATCTTGGGCGGCGTAGCCACGTACTCGCAGGTCTTCTCCGTCGTCCTCTACGCCTGGATGCCGCTGGCCATACGGATGCTCGTGCGCATTCCCATCGTCATGACCAAGACCGCCATCGCCCCGCAGGAGGCGGAGACGATCGTCCGATCGAGTCCCGCCTTCCTCACCAGCTTCAAGGCCAACCCGATGCTGTGGGCGGTCCTGCAGCGCTTCGACCTCTTCCTCCTCTGGACGCTCATCCTGGTGGTCATCGGACTGTCGGCGTCCTCGCGCCTGTCGAAGGCGAAGACCGCGGCGGTCGTGTTCGTGGTGTGGTGCATCGGGACTCTCTTTGCCTTGGGCGGGGGAGCGATGGCGAAGATGAGGGCTAAGTGAAGCGGATTCTGATCATCGGCGGCGCCGTCATCGTCGTCGCCGCCATCGTCCTCTTCAGCATCAAATCGACCTCGTCGAACGCCGAGCAGGTCTACATCGACACGGTGAAGACGAAGAAGATCGAGTCGATCGTCACGGCGCCGGCGGAGATCAATCCGAGTCTCAAGGTCAACATCAGCGCGCACATCGTCGGCAAGATCGAGCGCCTCTACATCAAAGAGGGCGACATGGTGCGCCGCAACCAGAAGCTCCTCGACCTGGAGCGCCCGGCCTACGAGGCGCAGTACGAGCGCGCCCAGGCCGAAGTGCAGAACCGCAAGATCGAGGTCGAGCGCGCGCGCGTGGCGCTGGCAACGGCCGACCTCGCGTACAAGCGCGCCGTGAACATGCAGACGCAGGGGATCCAGGCGCAGGAGCTCTTCGACAAGGCCAAGCTCGACATCGAGAACGCCCGCGCCGGCTACGCCTCGGCGCAGGAAGGGGTCCGCCAGGCCGTGGCTCTCCTGACGTCGTCGCAGACCGACCTGTCGCACACGACCATCGTCTCGCCGATCGACGGGAAGGTCGTGCAGCTCAACGCCCACGAGGGCGAAGTCGTCGTCACCGGGACGATGAACAACCCCGCGTCGGTCATCGCCGTCATCGCCGACTTGGCGGAGATCCTCGCCGAGGCGGATGTTGGCGAGACTGAGGTCGTCGGAATCAAGCTCGGGCAGCCGGCGAAGATCAAAGTCGACGCCGTGCCGGACAAGGACTACGTCGGCCGCGTCGTGGAGATCGGCAGCTCGGCCACGCAGCGCGCCGGCGCCGGCTCGGGGATGCGCTACTTCAAGGTGAAGTCCGCAATCGAGAATGCGGACGACCGCCTCCGCCCCGGCATGACCGCGCAGGTGTCGATCACGACGCTCTCCGCGCCGAGCGCGGTGGCGGTGCCGATCCAGGCCGTCGTCGAGCGCGTGCCGCCGGTGCCGGGAGCAAAGAAGACCGACACGGTCGACGAGAACACGCCGAAGAAAAAATACGTATTCGTGGTGAAGGACGGCGTGGCCAAGATGACCGAGGTGGCGACGGGGATCAGCGACACGACCAACGTGGCCATCACCACCGGCGTCAAAGCGGGCGACAAGATCGTCACCGGACCTTTTCGGATTCTCAAGAGTCTCAAGGACGGCGCGCACGTCGAAGCGACGAAGGAGCCGGCGAAGGAGACCAAGACGTGAGCAACGGCAACGGAAACGACAACGGCGCACACCTGATCGAGATGCACGAGCTGACGCGGGTCTACCAGCTCGGACCGCAGGAGATCTACGCGCTGCGCGGCGTCGACCTGATCGTGGCGCAGGGGGAGTACGTGGCGATCATGGGGCCGTCGGGCTCGGGCAAGTCGACGCTGATGAACATCATCGGCTGCCTCGACCGCCCCAGCGCGGGGCAGTACATCCTCGACGGCACGCCGGTGGAGTCGATGAACGACGACGAGCTGGCCGCCGTGCGCAACAAGAAGATCGGCTTCGTGTTCCAGACGTTCAACCTCTTGGCCCGCACGACGGCGCTGCAGAACGTGGAGCTGCCGCTCGTCTACGCGAAGATCCCACGGACCGAGCGCCGTCAGCTGGCCGAGGAGGCGCTCTCCGCGGTGGGCCTCGGCGACCGCATGAACCACCAGCCGAACGAGCTGTCCGGCGGCCAGCGCCAGCGCGTGGCCATCGCCCGCGCCCTGGTGAACAAGCCGTCGTTGCTCCTCGCCGACGAGCCCACCGGCAACCTCGACTCCCAAACCGGCCGCGAGATCCTCGACCTCTTCCGCGACCTGCACAGCCGCGGGAACTCGATCATCATGGTGACGCATGAGGATGATGTGGCGCAGGAGGCGAAGCGGGTGATTCATATTCGGGACGGCAAGATTGCCAATTAGCGGGTTCTTGGTTCTTGGTTCTTAGTTCTTAGTTTGAGGACGAAACTAAGAACTAAGAACCAAGAACTAAGAACCCCAGCACCACCATGTTCTTCGAAAACGTAAAGATCGCCCTCCGCGCCATCGGCGCCAACAAAATGCGCTCGATCCTCACGACCCTCGGCGTGATGATCGGCGTGGCCGCCGTCATCGCCGTCGTCTCGCTCGTCCAGGGCATGCAGTACAAACTCTCCGAAGACCTGCAGAGCGTCGGGACGAATTACATCGAAGTCTTTCCTGACGCCGGCGAGGGACGCGGTCTGCCGCAGAAGCTGCCGGAGCTGACCATCGAAGACGCCGAGGCGGTGCAGAAGGCCACGCCGACCATCAAGGACTTCACCCCGCTCTTCATGACCAACGTCGAGACCAAGCAGGCCGAGAACCACCACGCCGTGCAGTTGATGGGCGTCAGTGCCGCCTACCAGGACGTCTTCAACCACTGGGTCGACCGCGGCCGTTTCTTCTCCGTCCTCGACGCGGAGAGCAAGAAGCGCGTCTGCGTCATCGGTGAGACCGTTGCGGAGAAGCTCGAGCTCGGAGCCGATCCGATCGGAAAGGACATCCGGATCAACGACAACGGCTTCACGGTCGTCGGCGTCATGGAAAAGAAGGGCGGCTCCTTCGGCCAGGACCGCGACGACGTCGTCTTCATCCCCTTCACCACCGCCGAATCGATCTGGGGCCCGGAGAACATGAAGCGCCTCATCCTGGCGTTCCAAATGCGCAACGGCAGCGATCTCGATCAGGTCGAAGAACAGACCACGGAGATCCTGCGCACGCGCCACCACCTCAAGAAAGATCAGCGCAACGACTTCCGCGTCCTGGCCCAGGAAGAGATCCTGAAGATGATCTCCAAGGCTTTGACGACCACGAGCGTGGTCATGGGCGCGGTCGTCGGCATCGCCCTTCTGGTCGGCGGCATCGGGATCATGAACATCATGCTCGTCTCCGTCACCGAGCGGACGCGCGAGATCGGCGTCCGCAAGGCCATCGGGGCCCGCCGCGCCGACGTCATGCTGCAATTCCTCATCGAGGCCGTCGTCTTGTCGGGTCTCGGCGGCGGCATCGGCGTCGCCGGCGGGTACCTCCTTGCCAACGTGGCGCGCCTTCTCCTGAAGCGCCTCCTCGAGCTGCCGCCCGTCCACACGCCGCTCTGGGCCATCGCCATCGCCTTCGGCTTCTGCGCAGTGCTCGGCGTCATCTTCGGCATCTACCCGGCGGCGAAGGCTTCGAAGCTCGATCCCATCGATGCGCTTCGTTACGAGTGATTCACGGGCACAAAACGCGAAATAGCGCCGGGGAGGAGTACAGTTAGACCCGTCGTGCGCACACCCAAAATTCTCCTTCTCGCCGCCGTCGCGGCTCTGTTCGCCTTTTCCGCCACGGCGCAGTCGACCATGCCGCTCTCCCAGATCCATAAAGGGATGAAGGGCTACGGCGTGACGGTCTTCGAGGGGACGCGCCTCGACCGCTTCGACGTCGAGATCCTCGGCGTGCTGAACAACATCGGCCCCGGGCAGGACCTGATCCTCGCCAAAGTCGACTCGCCGGTCGTGCAGCGCGCCGGCGTCATCGCCGGCATGAGCGGCTCGCCGGTCTACATCGACGGCAAAGTCATCGGAGCGCTGGCGTACTCGTGGCAGTTCGCCAAGGAGCCGGTGGCCGGCATCACCCCGATCGCGCAGATGCTGAAAATCGCCGAGTCCGGCGGCGGGAGCAGCGCCGCGGTGACGGCGGCGCGCATGAGCGCCGGCGACTTCCTCAAAGCCATCACCGAGCACAAGACCGACGAGCTCTTTGCCAAGATGCAGAACGGCCTGGCGGGCGCTGCGCCGGCGAGCACGATGAGCGGCGCGAAGCCGATCGCCGTGCCGCTGTCGCTGTCGAGCTTCGCGCCCGAGACCGTCAGCCGCTTCGCGCCGTGGCTCGACGCCATGGGCTTCGTGGCCGTGCCGAGCGGCTCGACTTCGACGTCCACGACGACGGCGAAAGTGGACACTTCGCAATTCAAGCCCGGCGACCCCGTCGGCGCCGTCCTCCTCAACGGCGACTTCAACGTCGCCGCCACCGGCACCGTCACCGTCGTCGACGGCAACGAGATCTACGCCTTCGGCCATCCGTTCCTCGACATGGGCGAAGTGAGCTTCCCAATGGCGAAGTCGGAGATCATCACGGTCATGCCGTCGCTGGCGAGCTCGTTTAAGTTCGCCAACACCGGCGCGATCGTCGGCGCGTTCAAACAGGACCGCGCCAACGGCATCATGGGCACGGTCGGCGCGAGCGCCGACATGATCCCGATCGACCTCGCCGTCGAGGGGGGCGGCCCGGCCAAGAACTACCACGTCAACATCGTGCGGCACACGCAGCTCTCGCCGCTGATCCTGGCCATGGCCGCCGACAGCGTCGTGGCCAACGCCCAGCGCGCCGCCGGCGAGCGCACGGTCATGCTCGAGTCGGAGATCAAGCTCAAAGGCTTCGACCAGCCGATCGTCCTGCACGAAGGGTGGGCGGGGGCGCAGGCGCGGCAGGCCATTCCGCAGTACCTGGCCATCGTGGCCGGGTACCTGATGTCGAATGAGTTCCGCCAGGCGGACATCGAGAGCGTGAAGCTCCACCTCCGCCACGACGACGGCCTCAAGATCGCCAAGCTCCTGGAGGCGTCGATCGACACGCCGGCAAAGGGACGGATCACCGCGGGCGACACGGTCAAAGTGCGCACGCTCCTCAAGCCGTTCCGCGGCGAGGCGTTCACGGAGACGTTCGACGTGAAGATCCCGGACAACCAGCCGCCGGGGCAGGCCTATCTGCTCGTCGGCAGCGGGTCGCTCATGAACCAGATCGACTTCTCGCTCGTGCCGCCCGACCCGCGCACGCTCGAGCAGGTGCTGGCGGTGCTGCAGCGGCTTCGCCCGTCGACCGACCTGACCCTCGGTCTCTACTCGCAATCCGACGGCGCCGTGATGAGCGGCGTCTATCTGCCGGACCTCCCGCCGACCATGCGCGCCGTGGTGGCGGCCGACACGACGAACGGCGCGCAGGCCGCGGTGAAGTACCATCCCGCCGCCAAGCAGGCGCGCCCCCTCGGCTACATCGTCGACGGCGCGCTGAAGATCGACATCGATATCAAACCGACAATTTAAAGGGTGTGCATGCGGTTTCGCCTTGCGCTTCTAGTCGCACTGTTCTCGTCCACCGCCTTCGCCGTCGTCCCGCAATTCTGGAGAGTCCGCAGCACGGAGGATTTCCTCGCCGGCGAGGTTGACGGCTTCGCCGTCACCTCCCGCGGAGAGCTCCGGCCGGCGCCGGGGGTGACGAAGATCGCCTCCTTCACCGACCCGTTCGTCCTCTCGCAGGCGACGGCGGCCAACGGCGACCGCTACTTCGGCACCGGCAATGACGGCAAGCTCTATCGCCTCCGCGGCAGCGACCTCAAAGTCGTCTGGACCGCGCCGGAGCCGGAGATCTACACCATCGCCTGGCATGACGGCGCGCTCTACGCCGGCACGTCGCCGAACGGGAAGATCTACCGCGTCGACGACAGCGGCAAGTCGACCGTCGTCTTCGATCCGAAGCAGGCTTACATCTGGGCCATCGCCTTCAGCGGCAACGACCTCCTCGCCGCCACCGGCGTCGAAGGAAAACTCTTCCGCGTCGCCGCGAACGGGGAGGGGAAGGTCCTCTTCGACGCGCCCGACACCCACCTCCGCTCCCTCGCCGTGCGCAAAGACGGCTCGATCCTCGCCGGCGGCTCGGGAAAGGGCCGGATCTACGAAGTGCGGCCGGACGGCAGCGCGCACGCGCTCTTCGACTCGCCGCTGAGCGAGATCTCCGCGATCTACGTCGATGCGAACGGCACCGGCTGGGCCTCGGCGGCAAGCAACGTGCTGCCGTCGAGCGCGCCCAAGCCGCAGCAGAAGACGCCGCAGCCGTCGGGCACGAGCACGTCCGCGACGACCACCGGTGCCGAGCCGAAGAAAGACGAGCCCACCGCCTCGGTCGAGGTCTCGTACTCGTTCGACGACTCCGCCGCCGCGGCCGTGACGAGCGGCGGCAGCGGCGAGATCTACCGCATCGATCCCGACGGCTTCGTGCAGACCGTGCGCAAGTTCGACCGCGAGATGGTCTACGCCATCAGCGGCGGTCCGAACGGCACGATCCTGCTGTCAAGCGGCCCGCAGGGGCGCGTTTATTCGATGAAGGGCACCGAGGTCTCGCTCATCGCCACCGTGCCGGAGAAGCAGGTGGTCTCGATCTCCTCGGACGGCTTGATCACGACGACGAACAGCGGCGCGATTTACCGCATGGAGACCGCGCCGTCGACGAAGGCGGAGTTCCGCTCCGCGGCGAAGGACGTCGATCGCTTCTCGCGCTTCGGCCACTACCGCATCGACGGCAGCGACGTCGACAACGGCCACCTCGCCATCGCCTTCCGCAGCGGCAACACGCGCACGCCCGACGCCACGTGGAGCCCCTGGAGCGCCTCGACCGCGGCATCCGAGGGGTCGATTCAGGCGCCGGCGGGGCGGTACGTGCAGTGGAAGCTCACCATGCCGAATCCTGCGCCCGACATCGCCGTCGACACCGTCACCATCTCCTTCGTCAACCGCAACGTTGCCCCGGTCATCGACAACGTCGCCGTGCAGGAGCCGGCCGTCGTCTACATCACCGGCAGCTATCCGCAGTCGCCGAACGTCGTCGAGGCCACGAACCCTGACGAATACGGCATCTTCACCAGCCTCGAGCCGGCGCACGACAAGAACGAGCCGGGGAAGAAGGTCTACCGCAAGGGCTACCGCACCGTGACGTGGCGCGCGCACGACGAGAACAACGACTCGCTGCGCTACTCGCTCTCGTTCCGCCGCAAGGGGACGGACAACTGGCTGCGCCTGCGCGACAACCTCGACGAGACGTCGATGAACTTCGACACCTCGCAGCTCCCCGACGGCGTGTACGAGCTGCGCCTCTCCGTCACCGACGCGCAGGACAACGCCGAGGGGGCGCTGACGGACACGAAGGAAGGGATCGACTTCCAGGTCGACAACACGCCGCCGCAGATCGTTTCGAACGTGAGCGGCAGCGACGTCGTCATCCGCGTGACCGACAAGCTCTCGCCGATCGGCAAGGTCGAGTACTCCATCGACGCGCAGAAGTGGATCCGCCTCACGCCGGTCGACGGCATCGCCGACTCGCCGGATGAGAGCTACCGGCTGACGCGCAGTGCCATCGCCGGGAAGTTCGTCATCGTGCGGGCGACCGACGCGTATTACAACGTTTCGACCGAGTCCATCACCCTTCCGTAGGGCGCATGCCGTGCGCCCCTACCGGTAGGGGCGCACGGCGTGCGCCCACCTATAATGGCGGCGTGAACAGTTCCCGCACCCTCCTTGCTGTTCTTCTGCTCGCTCTCTGCGCGGCCACGTGCAAGAGGGAGACTGCGCTGCCGCCGGTGCAGACGGCGGTGGAGGATGACACCGTACCGGTGGCCGGCGGCACGGTCCTGCGCCGCCTCTCCGGCGACGTCAGCACGCTCAACCCCATCGTCTCGGCGACGAAGTACGACCGCCTCATCGCCTACTACCTCTACACCCCCATCGTCCACCTCGACGTCAACCTCCAGCCGATCCCCGGCCTCGCGGACAAGTGGGAGATCTCCCCCGACGGCAGGCTCTACACCTTCCACCTCAATCCGAAAGCGACGTTCTCCGACGGCACGCCCGTCAAGGCCAGCGACGTCCTCTTCACGCTCAAGAAAATCGTCGATCCCGCCAGCGAGGCCGCGCAGATCGCCGGCGGCTTCGACAAGCTCGACCTCGCCACCACCAGAGTCCTCGACGACCACACCATCGTCGTCGGGTTCAAGGAGACCCTGGCCTCGCAGCTCACGCAGTTCAACAACGTCCTCCCTCTGCCGGAGCACGTCTACGGGCAGGGCGACTTCCGCGGCGGCTGGGTCGACCGCGCCGTCGGCTCCGGGCCGTACACGCTCGTCCGCCGCGTGCCGGGGAAGGAGATCGTCCTGCAGCGGCGCAAGGACTGGTGGGGCCCGCCGGTCTGGATCGACACGATCCTTTTCAAGGTCATCAACGACGACAAGACCGCCTGGCAGGCCGTGCAGCGCGGCGACGTCGACGAGGCCCAGATCAGCTCCGACGTCTGGCTCATGGAGAGCCGCCGCCCCGATCTGCAGAAGACCATCGACTTCCGCCGCTTCTACACGCTCACCTACAACTTCATCCCCTGGAACAACCGCCACCCCATCTTCGGCGACCGCCGCGTGCGCCGGGCCATGTCCATGTGCATCGACCTGCAGTCGGTGATCAACAACCTCTATCACGGCACGGCCCGGGCCATGAACGGCCCGTTCACCCCGGACGAGTGGGCCTACAACCCCGACGTCCCGGTCATCCAGTACAACCCCCTCGAGGCCCAGCGCATCCTCAACTCCCTCGGCTGGACCGACAGCGACAAGGACGGCATCCTCGACAAGAACGGCAAGCCGTTCAAGTTCGACATGCTCATCCCCGGCGGCAACTCCGTATCGAGTCCGTTCGGACAGCTGCTGCAGGCGGAGCTCAAGAAGATCGGCGTGCAGATGAACATCGTTCCGCTCGACACGAGCGCCTTCATGCAGCGAGTCCTCGGCGGGAACTTCGAGGCCGCGCAGCTGGCCTGGGACGTCGATCCCGATCCCGATCCGTTCACGCTCTTTCACTCCTCGCAGTTCGCGCCGCAGAGCCAGAACATCGTCTTCTATTCGAATCCCGAGGCCGACAGGCTGATGGACGCGGAGCGGACGCAGCTCGACCTCAAGAAACGCGTCCCCATCATGCGCAAGCTGCACGAGGTGCTGGCCAACGACCAGCCGTACACCTGGACGCTGCAGGTCTCGTCGAAGTGGGCCGTCAACAAGCGCCTGCGCAACGTGAACGAGAGCAAGGGGTGGGGGCTGAACCTCTGGTACCCGGGCGAGCTGGGGTGGTGGATTCCGAAGCGGTTTCAGAACGTGAAATGACGCAGTGCTCTCGTACCTGATCCGCCGTTGCGCCTACGGGGTGCTGACCTTCTTCGGCATCACCGTCGCGGTGTTCGCCCTCATCCACGCCGTGCCCGGCGATCCGACCTTGTTGTTCCTGAGCCCCAAGGGGCGGCCGCCCGCGGCCATCGTCCAGCACATCCGCCACGAGCATCATCTCGACCAGCCCATCGTCGCGCAGTACGCGTGGTGGGTGAAGGGCGTCGTCACCCTCGACTTCGGCACATCCATCTTCGACGGGCAGCCTGTCATGGCCCACATCGCCGAGAAGATGCCGAATACCTTCGTCTTGAACCTCATCGCGTTCCTCATCGCCGCGCTGCTCGGCGTGCCGATCGGCCTCTGGAGCGCCACGCGCTCGGGGCGCCTGTCCGAGCGCGCCTCCGCCGTCGGCTTCTTCCTTCTCTATTCGCTGCCGAGCTTCTGGGTGGCGCTGCTGCTGATGCAGTTCTTCTCCGTGAAGCTCAATGTCCTTCCGCTCTTCGGCATGACCTCGGACGACTATCTGCAGATGAACGCGGCGCAGCAGCTCCTCGACCGCGTGCGCCATCTCATCCTTCCGGTCGTCACGCTGACGTACGCGCAGCTGGCCATCTTCGCGCGCTTCTCGAAGTCGGCACTCATCGAGGTGATCCGCCAGGACTTCATCACCACGGCGCGCGCGAAAGGGGCGGCGCCGGCGGCGGTCATGTGGCGCCACGCCTTCCGCAATGCGCTGATTCCGCTGATCACGCTTCTCGGTTTGACGATTCCGTACCTCATCTCCGGCAGCGTCATCGTCGAGACGATCTTTCAGTGGGACGGCATCGGCCGGCTCTACTTCGACTCGATGTCACAGCGCGACTACCCGATGATCCTCGGCCTCACCGTGACGACGGCGGTCATCACCCTCTTTGCCTCGCTCTTCGCCGACCTCCTCTACGCGTTCGCCGACCCGCGCATCCGCCTCGAGGCCACCCGATGAGGGGAGGGGAGTCGATCTGGGGTCTGACCTGGCGGCGCTTCCGCCGGAGCAAGCTGGCCGTCATCGCGCTCGTCTACGTCGTGCTGATGGCCGTCATCGCGCTTTTTGCGCCGCTCCTCGCGGGCGTTGAAGCGCCGGTGCCGTTCGGGCCGAACGACGTCGACCTCGCGCACCGCCTCGAGGCTCCGACCGCGCAGCACCGCTTCGGCACCGACGACCTCGGGCGCGACATCCTGGCGCGCATGATCCACGGCGCGCGGGTCTCGCTCACGGTCGGCTTCACGGCGACGGCGATCTCGCTCATCGTCGGCTCGATCCTCGGCGCGCTGGCCGGCTACTACGGCGGCGCCGCCGACTGGATCGTCTCGCGCCTCATCGAGACCCTGCTCTGCTTCCCGTTCCTGTTTCTCGTCCTCGGCATCGTGGCGCTCTTCAAGCCGTCGCTCTACACGATCATGATCGCGCTGGGGCTGACGTCGTGGACCACCGAGGCGCGCTTCGTGCGCGGCGAGCTTCTGCGCATCCGCGACCTCGACTTCGCCCACGCCGCGCGTGCCATCGGCGCCCGCGACGCGCGCGTGATCTTCCGCCATCTCCTGCCGAACGCGCTCGCGCCGGTGCTCGTCTCGTCGAGCTTCGGCGTGGCCTCGGCGATTCTGTTCGAGTCGGCGCTCTCGTTCCTCGGTTTCGGCGTGCCGATCCCGACGGCGTCGTGGGGGAGCATCCTGTCGATCGCCGAGGAGCACATCCAGTACGCCTGGTGGCTGGCGGTCTTTCCCGGCGTAGCCATCTTCCTCACCGTCGCCGCCTTCAACATCATCGGCGACCGCTTCCGCGACGCGATGGATCCGCGCAGCGACTAAACCGTCACCGGCAGCCGCGCCTTGAGCGACTCCAAGACCGGCGCGGGGACGAGGCGGCCGACGTCGCCGCCGAGGCGGAAGACCTCTTTGATGAGGCGGGAGGAGACGTACGTGTACTCGACCGCAGGGAGCATGAAGATCGTCTCCACCTGCGCGTTGAGCTCGCGGTTCATGAGCGCCATCTGCAGCTCGTACTCGTAGTCCGACACGGCCCGGATGCCGCGCACGACGACGGTGGCGTCGTGGCGGCGCATGAAGTCGACGAGGAGGCCGGAGAAGGAGTGCACCTCGACGTTGGGCATCTCGGCGGTGCAGCGGGCGATGAGCTCGATGCGCTCGGGGATGGTGAAGAGGGGAGACTTTCCTTCGTTCTCGAGGAGCGCCACCATGACGCGGTCGAAGAGGCGCGAGCATCGGCGGATGATGTCGAGATGGCCGTTCGTCAGCGGATCGAACGAGCCCGGATAGACGGCGGCGCGCATGCGCGAAGGATAACCCGTGCTACCATCAATTGAAATTCGGGCGAAGGGAGGGTGTGAAGAATGTCGCAACGACTGCCGATCAAGCGCTCGAATCTCCTCTCCGCGATCTTCCGGCATCTGCCCGGCGCATGGATCGATCCGAAGCACGACGAGCTGATCGCGCTCTACCGCCTCCGCTACAAGATGGCCATGGACGAAGAGAAGTACGACACGGCCATGATCTTTCTCAACAAGATCATCGAGCTCGATCCGATGAACCTGGAGGCGAAGCTCGCCAAGGGCGACATCTACCACCGCTGCCTGCAGAACTACGCCGCCGCGATCGAGCAGTACAACAAGGTGATCCGCCTGACCGCCGGACGCGAAGAAGATCCGGCCCAGCTGCGCGCCCGCGCGGCGATGGCCGAGATCATGGAGATGCTCTCGTAGATCAGGCCACCGGGCGCCGTGAAAAGGCCATCGTGAGCTCTGAAAAGCTAAGCGTACGCGGTGAAAAGCTAAGCGTGTGCGCTGACAAGCTAAGCGTGCGCGGTGAAAAACTAAGCGCGCGCCCCTGAAAAACTAAGCGTGCGCGCTGAAAAGCTAAGCGTACGCGCTGAAAAACTAAGCGTGCGCGCTGACAAGCGAAGCGTGCGTTCGTGAGATTGTCAGCGTGTGCCGTGAGATTGTCAGCGTGTGCCGTGAGATTGTCAGCGTGTGCCGTGAGATTGTCGGCGTGTGCCGTGAGATTGTCGGCGTGTGCCGTGAGATTGTCGGCGCGTGCCGTGAGAACGCCAGCGTGCGCCATCGTGCTAACGGCTGGCCCTGCTATCCTTTACCCCATGCGGACCATCAAACTCGTCGCCCTCCTGGCCTTCGCCTCGCTCGCGTCGGCGCAGCAGAAGCCGCGCGTCTCCCTCGACGATCTCTTCCGCTCCGTCAGCGTCTCCGACCCGCAGCTCTCGCCGGACGGGAAGTCGATCGTCTGCATCGTCTCGCGGCCGAACGTCGCCGAGAACCGCTCCGAGAGCGAGCTCGTGCTCGTCGACGTCGCCAGCGGCAAGCAGCGCGTGCTGACCTTCGAGCGGCGCCACGTCAACTCGCCGCGCTGGTCGCCGAGCGGTGACCGCCTGGCCTTCCTCGACGAAGCGCCGACCGGCGAGAAGAAAGAGCGGATGCCGCAGATCTGGATCATGCCGATGGACGGCGGCGACGCGCGCCGCGTCACGAGCGCGCCGACCGGCGTGTCGCACTTCGCCTGGCGCCCCGACGGCAACGCCTTCGCCTACGCGGCCTCGGATGAGAAGCCGCAGAAGAAGGACCGTGCGAAACACGAGGACGCGTTCGAGGTCGGCAACCTCGACTTCCTCGCGCAGGAGTACCCGCTGCCGACGCACCTCTGGACCATCGACGCGGACGGCGCGAACGCCAAGCGCATCACCACCGGAACTTGGAGCCTGCCGACCTACCAGCCGCCCGGGCCGATCCCGTCACCGCTGTCGTGGTCACCCGATGGGAAGCAGATCGCCATCACGCGGCAGGAGACGCCGGTCTACGGCGACAGTGATCAGACGTCGGTGCAGATCGTCGACGTCGCCACCGGCGCGTCGCGGCCGCTGACGAAGAAAACGAAGTTCGAGTTCACGCCGCAGTTCTCGCCCGACGGCAGCCGCGTCGCGTACTGGTACTACCGCGACGGCGACGGCGCCTCGGTCAACGACATCTACGTCGCCTCCGCGTCCGGCGGCGACAGCGTCGACGCCACGCGCGGCATCGACCGCAGCTTCTTCCGCCAGCTATGGATGCCTGACAGCAAGATCCTCCTCGTGGGCGGCCACGACAAAGACCAGACCGCGCTCTGGCTGCAGCCCGCCGGCGGGGGCGCCGCGCGCAAGCTCGACCTCGGCGACGTCAATCCGTCGTGGTCCTACTGGGTCGACATGAACGTCGGTCGTGACGGCGCGATCGCCTTCACCGGCAGCGAGCCGTATCGCGCCCGCGAGCTGTACTACATGAGCTCCGCCGAGGCGAAGCCGCGCCGCCTCACCTCATTCAACGACTGGGTCGGCACGCTGGAGCTTGGAAAAGTCGAGCGCGTGACGTGGAAGAACGACGGCTTCGACGAGGACGGCATCGTCGTCTATCCGCCCGACTTCGATCCGGCGAAGAAATACCCGCTCGTGCTCAGCATCCACGGCGGTCCGCAAGCCGCGTCGATCCGCTCGTTCAGTCTCTTCTCGCAACTCCTGGCCGCGCGCGGCTGGATCGTCTTCTCTCCGAACTACCGCGGCAGCGACAACCTCGGCAATGCCTACCAGCGAGCCATCTACAACGACGCCGGCGCCGGTCCGGGGCGCGACGTCATGGCCGGCGTGGCCATGCTCGAGAAGCGCGGCTTCATCGACGAGAGCCGCATCGCCGTCTCCGGCTGGTCGTACGGCGGCTACATGACCTCGTGGCTCATCGGCCACTACGGCCCGTTCCGCGCCGCCGTCTCCGGCGCGGCCGTCAACAACCTGGTGCACGAGTACGTCCTGTCCGACAACAACGTCACCGTGCGCTACTCGCTCGAAGGCTCGCCGTACAACCCGAAGACCGCGAAGGCGTGGATGGAACAGTCGCCAATCACCTACGCGCATGCCATCAAGACGCCGACGCTGATCCTCACCGATACGGGCGACACGCGCGTGCCGGCCACGCAGTCATTCGAGATGTACCACGCGCTCAAGGACAACGGCGTGGAGACGAAGTTCGTCGCCTACCCGGTCGGCGGCCATTTCCCGGGCGATCCGGTCCGCAACGCCGACGTCTATCGCCGCTGGATCGACTGGATTGAGACGCACTTCAAATGAACGGTGCGCTCGCACTGGCCCTTCAGCCGCGGAGCCGGCGGCGGATCAGGATTGCAGCCTCCGCAGCAACGATCACGTAGGCTGCGAAGATGATGTAGAAGCCAAACGGCAACGCCGCCGACGGCTGCAGACCGCGGTGCGTGGGGACGTAGCGCGCGTACAACTCGAGCAGATCGTCGCCTTGCGCAGCGGCGACAACGGCTACGACTGCGGTGAGCAAGCCGGTGGCGAATAGCGTTGCGCCGATCGCGGATGTGAGGGTGACGGCAAGCGACTTCCTGATCCGGTTCATTGGTCTCTCCTCGGCGGCCGCTTTTCCAAGAGCCATCGGAGCGGCTGGTTGCACACGCCTGTAAATGCGCCGAGCAACCCTCCGACGCCCGCCGCGAGCCCGACGGTCGAAGCGGCAACGAGCAACGCACCGAGTGCGCCGGTCAAAAGCCCTGTGACGGTGCCGACAGCGATGTCGTTGATCCACTGCCGGCCATCGAACGCAGCCACATAGGGGAAGACACGCGCTTGCTGCTTTTGTGGCGCCTAGCTCACCGTGAACCCGCCGTAATGCCCGTGCGCATCATCCGGATCCGTATCCAGCCCGCAGAACATGTGCGGCATCCCTTGCTTGAGGCTCCACTGCGTGAAGCCGGGCGTGCCTAGGAATCCGACCGACTGCGAGAGCCAGGCGAAGTCGGCGAGACCGGCGGTGAGCATCGCCGCGCACGTTGCGCCGGAGCCGTAGACGCCGGGGGCGAAGCGCGGGCGCAGCGCGCCGTTGACGACGGTGAAGTAGTTCGTGATCGGCCCGGCGATGTCCTCGGCCGTGGCGTTGTAGTCGACCGCGAAGTAGATCGCGCTTCCGATCGGCTGCTGCACCTCGGCGATCTGCGCGAGCGTGTCCTTCGCGTCCAGGAGCGCCTGGTCGGCGGTGAAGTACGACGCCTTCGTCCCGGCGTACTCGAAGACCGTGACGAGGGTCAGCCCCGCGGCGCTGATCGCGAGCGCCTCCTCGCGCGTCAGGCGGCTGGCGCTGCTCTTGTGGCTGCGGTAGTAGCGCGCCACGAACGTGAAGCCGAGCTGCGCCAGGCAATGTGCTGCGGACGGTGTGACGGGGGAGGAGGAGTCGACGCCGCAATTGATGTCACCCACATCCAAGGAGTGACGGAAAGGCGTCTTTTGTTACCGGTCGCGGTCGAGGACGAAGTCGAGCGCCGTCTCCAGCGCGTCCTTTGCCGGCGAATCGGCGAACGGCACGAGCGCGGCGCGGGCCCGGCCGGCGTAGTCGCGGGCGATGGCACGGGTCTCGTCGAGCGTCCCGTACTTTTGCACGAGGCGGAGGATCTCGGCCGGATCGCTGTCGAACGTCTTCGTCGAGGCCACGCGCGCGACCATGGCCCGCTCGCTCTCCGACGCGCGCGGCAGCGCCAGGATCAGCGGCAGCGTGACTTTTCCTTCCTTCAGATCCGACAGCGCCGGCTTGCCGAGGACCTCCGTGCTCGACGTGAAGTCGAGGAGATCGTCGATCAGCTGGAAGCAGACGCCGAGGTTGAAGCCGTAGTTGAAGAGCGACGTGGAGGAGCTCTCGGGGATGTCGACGAGGTACGCCGGGATGCGGCAGCAGGCGCCGAAGAGCGCCGCCGTCTTGCGGCCGACGATCTCGAAGTAGTCGTCGCGGGTGATGTCGGCGCGGCCATTTGTCTCCAATCCGAGGATCTCGCCCTCGATCATCCGGATCGTCACGTTCGACAAGAGGCGCAGCACGTCGAGGTTCCCCTCCGCGAGGGCCATGTTCATCGAGTGCGTGTAGAGGTAATCGCCGACCAGCACCGTGAGGTTGTTCCCCCATCGGTAGTTGATCGACGTCCGCCCGCGGCGGATGGCCGCCTCGTCGATGATGTCGTCGTGCACCAGCGTCGCGGTGTGAATGAACTCGATCACCGCGCCGTAGATCACGTCGCGGTAGCCGTCGTAGCGGAGCATCTTCGACACGAGCAGCACGAGGGCAGGGCGGAGGCGCTTGCCGCCGCCGCCGAGAATGTGCTCGCCGACGTCGTGAAGCGTCTGGATCTGCGATTGGAAGTTACGGCGCAGCTCTTCTTCGACGAGCTGCAGCTTCGGCGCGATCAGGTCGACAAGCCGTTCTGCACGCGAGAGTTGCTCGTTGACCGTCACGCAGGCAAGGATAACTCAACCGCGGTAGTTGGTGAATTGGAGCGGGATGCCGAAGTCGCCTTCCTTCACGAGAGCGATCGCCTTCTGCAAGTCGTCCTTATTGCGGCCGGTGACGCGCACCTGGTCGCTCTGGATCGACGCCTGCACCTTGACCTTGGCGTCCTTGATCGTCCGGACAATCGCCTTCGCCTTCTCCGTCTCGATGCCCTGCACGATCTTGACGTGCTGGCGCACCGTGCCGCCCGCGGCCGGCTCGACTTTGCCGTAGTCGAGCGCCTTGAGGGCCACGTGGCGCTTGACGAGCTTCGTCTCCAGGATGTCCTTGACGCTGCGGAGCTTCCCCTCGTCGTCGGAGAGGAGGACGATCTCCTCCTTGGCCAACTCGATGGAGCTCTTGCTCCCCTTGAAGTCGAAGCGCTGGGCGAGCTCCTTCTGCGCCTGCTGCACGGCGTTGGCGACTTCCTGCATGTCGGTCTTGGAGACGACGTCGAAAGAGAACTCTTGCGCCATGATGCTCCCGGGCGCACGCCGTGCGCCCCTACCGGGCTACTGCTGCACCACCTGCACTCCTGCCGGAACGCTAAATTTGAACATGTCGGCCGACGTGGCCCGCCTGTGGAAGCCGGCGAACGAGAACGTCGTCTGATTGCCTTCGCGGTCGGTGTACGACACGCTGCGGATCGTGTGCGTCGGCGCGTCGATCGACACGACGACGTTGCGGATCATGGCCGCGCCGCTCTTCGGCTGCAGCGTGGTCGTCACGGTGTTGCCGCGCGTCGTCTCCTTCGTCACGAACGTCCGCTCGCGCGCGGCGGGGTCGCCGATGATCAGGAAGGGCAGCTCGGCGCGGCGCTCCGCATCCAAATCCGCTACCGTCACCTGCTTGTCGGCGGGGATGTAGAACCACGAGCGCGCGCCGTCGAACACGAAGAGCTTCTGCTCCGGCCGCGTGTAGCTCCAGCGCATCTGCGGCAGCGTGCCGAAGACGACCGTGCCGCTCTCGCTCTGGCTGTTCTTGAAGCCTTTGGGAGTGAACTGCTGGGTGAAGCTCGCTTCGCTGCCGGGGAGGTTCGCCGCGACGCGGTCGATCTCCGCCGAGTTCATCGACACTGCGAGCGTGAGAGTCAAAAGAAGGATATTCATCATGATCTAGAGCTTTTCGACTTCGATCGAAACGATGGCCGAGCTGACCACGAAGATCCGCTCGTTCTTGCTTCGATCCTGCGGGTAAAGAAAGAAGCCGTTTTTCTCCGGGTTGTAATGCGCGATTCCGCGGATGACTTCGCCATCGGCGAATTCCACTGCAATCGTGCTGCCGCTTGCCGGCGCCAGCGTGTCTTCCGGTTCGGTGCGCGGGAAGAAGACGGCCTTCATCTCCCCGAACGGCACGTCATCGGACGCGCCGTTGCGCTCGACCGTGAAGACCTGCCGGTCGGCATCGACCGCGGCGAGCGTCGCGCGCTCCGTCCGGCCGTCGCGATAGCGAAGGACCACTTGCGAATCTGCCATCAAAAAAGTTCGAGACCCCAGAGATCGTGGAGATGAATGATACCTTCGAGGCGCCCCGATTCGTCGGCGACGAAAATCGAGGTAATCTTCCGCTCTTCCATCACTTGCAGCGCGGCCGAGGCGAGCTCGCCGGCGGCGATGGTGATCGGATTCGCGGTCATCGACTCGCCGGCGGTGCGGCGGACGATCAGGTCGTCTTTCTCGAGGAGGCGGCGGAGGTCGCCGTCGGAGATGGCGCCGCGCAGCACGCCGCCCTCGTCGACGACCGCGGTGATCCCGAAGCGCTTCTTCGACATCTCGTAGATCGCGTCTTTCATCGAGGCGTCGAGGCGAACGGACGGAATCTGATCGCCGCCATGCATCAGATCGCGCACGCGCTGGAAGCGCTTGCCGAGCTTTCCGCCGGGATGGAGAAACGCGAAGTCTTGTTCCTGGAAGCCCTTGCGGAGCAAGAGGGCCATGGCCAGGGCGTCGCCGAGGGCGAGCGTGGCCGTGGTCGACGCAGTCGGCGCCAGGCCGAGCGGACACGCTTCCTTCGGCACCTCGGCGTTCAGATGAACGTCCGCGCCGCGCGCCAGCGTCGACTCCGGGTTGCCGGTGATGGCCACGATGGTGGCGCCGATGCGCTTGAGGCTGGGCAGAAGCCGCACGAGCTCCTCGGTCTCGCCGGAGTTCGAGATCGCCAGCGCGACGTCCCCCTTCACGACCATGCCGAGGTCTCCGTGAATGGCCTCGGCGGGGTGGAGGAAGAACGACGGCGTGCCGGTCGATGCCAGCGTCGCGCCGATCTTCTTGCAGATGATGCCGGATTTGCCGAGGCCCATCGTGACGACGCGGCCTTGGCAGGCGTTGATCAGCTCCACGGCTTTGACGAAGGAGTCGTCGAGGCGCTCGATGAGGCTAAGAATCGCTGCGGCCTCGACCTGGAGGACGCGCTTCGCTTCGTCGATTGCGGGGTGGGTGGCCACGGACGACATCGCCGGGCAGTCTAGCGCATCGATCGGTAGGGGCGCACGGCGTGCGTCCATCGCCGCCGACATGCGGGCGCACGCCGTGCGCCCCTACCGATGCATGCGCTCTTGCGGCAGCAAGCAGCGGTAAAGAAAATCGCACACCGGGACGGCCACGCCGCTCTCCGCGGCCATGCGCACGACGGCGCCGAGCTGCGCGTCGAGCTCCGAGGGCTTGCCGTCCATCATGTCGCGCTGCAGCGAGGTCGTGGCGTCGGCCGGCAGGCCGTCGAGGCGCTCCATCGTCCGCTCGGCGGCGTCGTCGGGGAGCGCCGCGCCGCGCGCGGCGGCGAGGGCGACGATCTCGCGCACGGCGCGTAGGGCGAGCTCGCGCGTCTCCGGCATGGCCCGCCAGACGCTGACGGGAACGCGCGTGATCGCGCCCATGCCGCTGCCCGGTACGATGAAGAGGAACTTCGACCACATGGAGCGGTGGATGTCGGGCGGGATCTCGGCTTTGACGCCGGCGCGCACGAGCGCGTCGCAGAGCCGCTCCAGCCGCGCGCTCGGGCGGTTGTCGAGCTCTCCGCACATGATGAACGGCTCTGCGCCGATGTGGCGGATGTGCCCCGGCCCGACGAGGAAGGCGATGATGCCGCAAAGCCCGCCCGCGGTGTGCTCGCGGCCGGCGACGGCGGCGATCTGCTCCGGCGCCTCCATGCCGTTCTCCAGCGGAACGACGACGGTGTCGTCGCCGATCATCGGGACGATCGCCCGCGTGGCCTCCGGTACCTGCCACGCCTTGACGCACATCAGCACCGCGTCGACCTTGCCCACGGTCGACGGATCGTTCGTGACCCAAGGATGCTCGACGACGAAGTCGCCCTTGACGCTTTCGACGCGCAAGGTGTCGAACGGCGAGTCCTTCACGATGAACGTGACGTCCTCGCCGGCCGCGGCAAGCTTGCCGCCGAAGTAACCGCCCACGCCGCCCGCGCCAACCACCGCGATTCGCATGCGCGGTGAATTATGGACGACGGTGCGGCACCGCGCGTACATGAGCGCAAATGCCCTGGCTCCTCGTCGCTCTCGCTCTCAACAGCAGCGCTTTCTTTGTCTGGAACAACGGCAGCGGCCTACACGCCGAGGTCTATCTCGACGGACAACGAAAGTCGATCGCGCTTCCGGGCGAGCGTTGCGCGGCCGCGCCGGCCGACAACTTCGCGCTGCTGCTCTGCACGATGGCCGACAGCCCCGTCGTCGCCGTGCGCATCGACCCGAACGGCGACGAGATCGCGCCGCGCAAGACGCTGCCGTTGTCCGGACCGCTCTCGGTGGCGTGGAACGGCTCGCGGTTTCTCGTCGCGTGGGTCGACCAGGTCGGGCAGATCAGGAATCAGCTCTATGACCGCAATCTGAATCCGGTTGGCCCGCCGCACTGGCTGTTCCGCTTTTCGCCGAACGACGTGGCGGTGCAGGTCGTGGCCGTCGGCGATCGGTTCGTGTACGTGATCGAGGAGACGGGGCGCGACAACTGCGGGTTTTGTCCCGTGCCCGGCGCCAGCATCAGCGTGCAGCCGATCGACGCCGATGGAAACCCGCTACCCGAGGTTGCGGTCACGAGGCACGGGTGGATGCCTCGCGCGACGACCGACGGGCGAGAGCTGGTCGTCGTCTGGACCGAATTCCCCCGCAACGGCGTCCACGCCCGCCGCATGACTCCCGGCGGCACCTTCCTCGGCGACGAGATCGTGATCGACGCCGGCCCCGCGTACAGCGCGAGCGTCGTCTGGGACGGCACGTTCTACGACGTCGCCTTCCGCCGCGACACCGTCCACGACCTCGCGCGGTTGAATCGCGATCTCGCGACAGTCGCGCTACTGGAACAGCCCGGCGGCGTGACGTCGGAGCTCGTCGTCGCCGGCGATCGCCTCCTCCGCGCGTCCGTCGCGGGAGGGCTCGTCATCGAAGACCTCTCCCTCCGCCCGCGCGGCCGCGCCGCGAAGCACTAAGTCGTCCGCCCGACCCACCCGCCCAGGTGCTTGTGCGTGCGCATCCAGACCTCGTCGAGCGCGCCTTCGCGGAGCATCTTCGTGATCCAGAGCACCTGCCCGGCGTGGTTGGCGAGGTGCGTGGCCACGCCGATCAGGTCCTGCACGACGACCTGATACATCTTCGGCTCGGGCGAGGGGTCGCCGAGGCGCTCGGGGGTTAGCCGCTCGAACGTCTGTTCCGCCTTCGCCACCATGTCGTCGAAGATCTGCAGCAACTCGGTCTTCGGGATGTGACGGCGTTCGGCGAACTCCGCCTCGCGGTCGCGCTCGTACGGAATCCCGCCGATCTGGCGGTTCAGGTAGTGGTTCAGCGAGCCGCAGACGTGCAGGACGATGTTGCCGACCGAGTTTTCGCCCTCGTTCGGACGCCACCAGATCTGCTCGTCGTCGAGGGCCTCGACGCACTGGCGGATCTGGGCGGGAAAAACGCGGGCGATGCGGGCGCGGAGCGAGTCGAGGACAGCGGGAGCGATCTCGTCAGCCATGATTTGTGTAGAATACCGGCTCTTCATTTGCAACGCCCCCGAAATTCCGTCGAGGACGCTTTCATGACCGAACTACTTTCCAGAGAAGAAGTTGCGACGAAGTCGCTCCCTGTCGAACCGAAGACCGCCATCTGGAACCCGCCGCCGGAGGAGATCCGCCGCTACGCCGAGGCCATGCCCAACGCGCGGATCACCGAGTGGGGGAACGTCAACGTCGCCACGCGCGTCGTGTCGCGCTCGAAACTGTCGACGTTCATCGCCACCGACCGGCCCGAAGAGCATTCCGATCAGACCATCACCCGCGCCGAGTACGAGCGCATCGCCAGGATCCAGGACGACTACATCCGCAACAGCGAGATGCTCGTCGTCGAAGGCTTCATCGGCAACGATCCGGAGTTCCGCGTGCCGGCGCGCCTGATGATGGAGAAGGCCAACGCGAACGTCGCGGCCATGCAGCAGATCCTCTACTACCCGGCCACGGCGGCGGAGCTCGAGCACTTCGAGCCGACGCTGACCGTGATCTACACGCCGAACTTGGCCGTGTCCGGCTATCCGGACAACCGCTTGATCGCCGTCGACCTCGAGAACTACATCACCCGCGTCTTCAACTCCGATTACTTCGGCGAGTCGAAGAAGGGCGGCCTCAGGATGTGGAACAAGCTCGTCTACGAGCGCGGCGGCCTGGCGCTGCACGCCGGCTGCAAGGTCATTCCGGTCGCCGGCGGCACGCGCGTGGGACTCATCGTCGGCCTCTCCGGCACCGGCAAGACGACGACGACGTTCACGAAGCAGAACAACTCCCAGCCGGTGCAGGACGACTTCTGCGCGCTCATGCCCGGCGGCAAGGTCTACGCGACGGAGAACGGCTGCTTCGCCAAGACCTTCGGCCTCAATCCGACCGATGAGCCGACGATCTACCACGCCTGCGCGTCGCCGCACGCCTATCTCGAGAACGTCTCGCAGGCCGACGGCGGCAAGGTCGATTACTTCGATACGTCGTACACGCCGAACGGCCGTGCCGTGATCCGCATGCAGGACATCGCCGGCGCCGCCGACGCGCGCGACGTCAAGAAGGTCGACTTCCTCCTCATCCTCAACCGCAATGAGAACATCATCCCCGCCGTCGCCAAGCTCGAAGGGCCGCTCGCCGCGGCGTACTTCATGCTCGGCGAGACGAAGGGGACGAGCGCGGGCGGCGCGGCGGAAGCCGGCAAGTCGCTGCGCGTCCCCGGCACGAATCCGTTTTTCCCGCTGCTGCATGCGTATCAGGGCAACCGGATGAACGAGCTGATGAAGTCGAGCCCGATGGAGGTGTACCTGATGAACACCGGGCGCATCGGCGGCGACGACAAGGACGAGCGCTCGAAGAAGGTCCGCATCCAGCACTCCTCGGCGATCGTGAAGGCCATCGCCGAGGGGACGATCGCGTGGGAGCGCGACCCGGACTTCGGCTACCTCGTGGCCACGCACGTGCCGGGGCTCGACGACACCGACTACCTGCAGCCGAAGCGGATGTACGAGCGGCAGGGGAGGCTCGACGAGTACAACGCCCTAGTGGCGAAGTACATGAGCGACCGGCGCGAGTACCTGCGAAAGTGGAAAGGCCTTTCGGAAGAGATCGTTAACGCGATTTAGCGCCGCAGCTTGCTCCCCCTGTTTGTGTTAGCCTATCGGCACCAACACAGGGGGAAATCATGCGACTCGGCGCTCTCGTTCCGGTCTGCCTTCTCGCAGCGTCATTGCACGCCGCGGTGACGACAACGCCGCCGGTCCCTGTGCCGAAAATCATCCATCCCCCGCAACGCATCACGACGCTGCGCCACCACCCGCTGCGCCCCGGCAACCTCGTGACGGACCTCGACGCACGCGTGCTCGCCGCGCTCTTCGCGTCGATTCCGGCCAGCGACTTCGACTTCGCCGTCCGCACGGGCGAGGTGGGGCTCTGCGAGGGGAGCACCTGTAGCGTGCCGGTGATGATCAAGCTCCCCGAGACCGCGCCGCCGATGAAGATCGCCATTGCGGTGTCGAACGCGAAGGGTGAGATCTCCGAGGTGCGGCACGCGGAGTGCGTGACGCAGCAGTGCACGATCCGGCTGGTGCTCGAGCGCGGGCGAAACACGATCGCGGTGGGCGCGGGCGATACGATCTCGCAGACGGCCGGAATCACGCTGACGACGGTGGAGGCGAGCCCGAATATCTCGCTCAGCCAGAAGGCGAAGACGGAGTGGTTCTGAGCCAGGCGATGACGGTCGCCGCGACCAGCAGCGCGTCGAGACTTCCATAGATCGTCCACACCACCGGCCGCGCGAATGTGCGCAGCGGCTGCCCCGGCATCCACATCCCCCAGCGCGGCGCGACGCCGGTCATCATCGCCGCGACGAGGACGGCGAAAACCGTCGCGAGGAATCCGAGTAGTTGCACGACGCGCCAGCGGGTCCTTTGGAGGAGGACGCCGCTGACCGCGACGGCGACGAATATCGCGTAATTAAGCAGCACACCCGTCAGGTGGGTGGGGCAATCCCAGCAGTTTTCGAGCGAGAAGTTGGCTGCGGTCGAAGGATCCACCACGTCATCGCGATCAATAACACATCCAACACAAATACCCACCAGCGCGGATCCACCCACGTCGCCGACACGGCGAAGATGTAGCCGAGCGCCGTCGTCAGGAAGCCAACGCCACGAATCCATTGCCGCTCCGCGCGCTGCAGCACCGCGCCGGCGAGAATGAGCCCGGAAATCACCACCAGCAGGAGGGCCGTGTCGCTCACGGCCGCACGTCGATCCACATCACGATCACCGTCGACTGGAACCCCGTCGTCGCCACGTAGGGCCGGCGATCGAGCTCCTGGTATCCGACCCGCCGCCAGAACCGCTCCGCCGCTTCGTTCTGCGTCAACACGCCGATCCAGAGCTTGGTCGCGCCCTGCGCCGCCAGCCACTCCACGAGCTCCTCGTGAATCCGCGGACCGAGGCCGCGGCTGCGCTCCGCCGGATCGAGGAGCAGCAAACCGAGCCACCACTCTCCCGAAGGCTTCCGCGGCTCGGGCAGGAGCTGCGCGAACGCGACGAGGCGGTCGCCGTCGAACACGCCGAAGCAGGCGGTGTCGTCCGCGGACGCGCCGGGAATCGTGAACACCAGTTCCTTCGCCGCCAAGTCGGGCGTGGGCGGCTGCCCTTCGGTCAGCACGAAGAAATCGGCGCAGCGCTCGAAGAGGCGCTGGACCTGCGGCTCGTCGGCGAGCGTCAGCCGTGCGATCACGGCTGCACCTCGATCCACATCAGGATCACCGTCCCCGTCCCGTACGGCTGCCGCGAGTGCTCGACGTAGCCGGTCCGCCGCCAGAACCGCTCCGCCGCCACATTTTGCGTCTGCACGGCGATCCACAGCTTCGTCCCGCCCTGCGCGGCGATCCAATCGAGGAGCTCGCGGTGGACCTGCGGCCCGAGACCGCGGCCGCGCGCCGCCGGATCGAGCAGCAGCAGGCCGAGCCACCACTCCGATTCCTTCGGGTAATCGCGCGCCATGGCCAGGAAGGCGATGAGGCGGTCGCCGTCGAAGGCGCCGAAGTTGAACGTGTCCTCGAGCGTCTTCCCCGGCGCGATCGACGTCAGCTCCTCCTCCGCGGGCGGCATCGGCAATTCGATCAGCGCCCAAAACTCGGAGCAGCGCTCGAACAGGCGCTGGACGTGCGGCGCATCGGCGAGCGTCAGCGGCGTGAGGATCATGAAAATCAGTTTATCCCGCGCGCAGACGCGGGATCAGTGCGTGCACCGCGGCAGGTCGTGGGCTACAGCATCGCGGTGGATCGGCTGATCCCTCGTCTTCGCGAGGGATAAACTGGGGACCGCGGCGTGCGGATCATGTCTCGACGTTCAAAAACAGATAAATCGCCGCGATGGCAAAGACGATATTCGCGCTCCACGCGCTCAGGAGCGCCGGCAGGTTTCCGACCTCGCCGAACTTCGTGAAGATGCTGTAGACCCCCCAATACCCAATCCCGAGGAGCAGGGCGATGAAGAAGCCGTACAGCGCGCCGCGGCGGCCCATGCGGAACGCGAACGGCAGCGCGATCAGGGCCATGACCACGCTGATGAACGGCCACGACGTCTTCTGGTACAGCTTCACCGTCAGCTCCTCGGCCGAGTAGCCCGAGCGGCGGATCGTCTCGATGTAGCGGCGCAGCTGCGCGAACGTCATCTGCTCCGGCGACTTCACCTCCGTCGCGAAGTCGTCGGGCCGTTCGGCGTAGTAGAGCCGCAGCGGCGCCGCGATCGGCGAATACACCGTCCGCCCGTCGTCGCTGAACGAGCGCATCCAGCCGCCCTGGAACACCCATCCCTTGCCGTCCCACGTGGCCCGCTCGGCGTAGACGCGGCGCGTGAGGCGGAACTCCTTCGGATGAAACTCCAGCACCTGCACCTGCGAGAGCTGCTTGGCGTTGTTGTCGTAGGAGAGGAAATTGATGATGTAGCGGCCGTTCTTGCCGAGGAACCAGAGCTTCTGCTGCTGCGTGGCCGACTGCATCGCGATCGGCCCCTTGCCGACGATCTTGTTGTGCAACTGGTCGACGCGCTGGTTCGCGTAGGGGAGCACGAAGTCGAGCATCAGGTAGGCGAGGATGGCGATGATCGAGGCGATGAAAACGACCGGCAGGGCCACGCGGTAGAGCGACACCCCGCCCGACTTGAGCGCCGTCACCTCGTTGTTCTTCGACATGATTCCGAACGTCACCAGCGTCGAGACCAGCACCGTGATCGGCAGCGTCCAGTGGAGAATCTGGAAGATGTTGAAGCGGTAATACGCCAGCACGGTGTGGAAGGCGATCTGGTTGGCGCGGATGTCGCGCGCGAGCTGGGTGTAGTCGACGATGATGAAGAGCGTGATCGTCGAGATCAGCACGAGCGCCAGCACCTTCGTGAACTCGCGGAGGATGTAGCGGTCGAGGATGTTCGGGAACGTGATGTCGAGCCGGTTGAGGAGGACCGGCTCCCCATCGCCGGCATCGACCGCGATCTGCGCTGCGGAGACGACCGGCGCCGACTCGCGGCGGCGGCGCAGCGCGTCCGGAATCCGCCGCCACAGCGGCGTGCGGTCCGACTTGAAGCCGGTCTCGCGGTTGGCGCGGGCCAGGAGCCAGATGCCGAGCACGAGGAGGAGGACATTCGGCGTCCACATGCCGACGGCGGGGGAGACTCTGCCGCTCTGCGCCATCGCCTCACCGTTGTTGATGAGGACGTAGTAGAACAAGATGATCGCGATACTTAAAGAAAAACCTGAGCTTTTGCCGCCGCGGCGGTTCGTGATCCCCAGCGGCAGCCCGAGGATGCCGAAGACGAGACAAGCGAACGGGATGGCGAACTTCTTATGGATCTCGACCATGGCCGTCCGGTAGGCCTCCTCGAACACCGGACCGCGCTTCACGAACTGCGCGGAAACCTTGGCCTGGTCGATGAGCTCGCGGAGGTTGAGCTCGCGCATGGAGCGGACATAGACGCCTTGGGAGCCGGAGAACCTGTCCGGCAGCTTCATCCGCTGCGTGGCGTTGATCGTCCGGTCGTAGCGGTCGGGCCTCCGGGGGTCCCAGACGTGCGTCTCCGCGTTGTTGAGGTTCATCCAGACCTCTTTGGAAGGCCCGACGATCGACAGCGTGCCGCTCTCGGCGACGATGACTTTGGTCGACGAGCGTCCCTGCGAGAACGGTAGGGCTTGCTCGGCGGCCGCCGCGGCCTCGACCTGCTGCTGGACAGTCGCCGGAGCCGGCTTCATGTCGTCGGCGGAGCGGCTGTCAGCGACGAATACGCCTTTCCAGAGGCCGGTCGAGGGATCGATGTCGTTGACGTAGATGACGAGGTTCTCGTACTCGGCGTAGAAGACGCGCGGCTTGATCTCTTTCTCGATCGACGACGTGAAGACCTCGGCGCGCAGCGCCGCGAGCTGGGTGTTGCCGCGCGGCAGGAGAACGTTCATCAGGTAGAAGTTGAGGAGGAACGTCAGGAAGCTGAAGAGGAAGACCGGACGGTAGATCGTGCGCGTGGAGATACCGAGGGCGCGCATGGCGATGATCTCGGAATCGGCGGAGAGGCGGCCGATGGCGATGAGGATGCCAAACAGCAGCGACATCGGCACGGTGAGGACGACGATGTGCGGCAGCGACAGCAGCAGGAGCTTGCCGACGACCGCGCCCGGCAGGGAGCGCTTGATGATCATCCCGGCGAAGTCGAAGAGGCTCCGCATCAGGATGATGAAGGTGTAGAAGGAAAAGCCGAGCAAGGTCGGCGCGATCATTTCCTTGAAGATGTATCGGGAGAGGATCTTCATCAGTTTCCACAGCGTCTGTTAAGAAGGATTATGTAAATTGCGCGGTGATTTCCACCACGTCGGATAATACCGCCGCTGCCGTCGGCAGCGACCCCGCTCCCTTCCCAGCGAACAACATCTCTCCCACCGCCCTCCCTCGCACCACGACTGCGTTGTTCTCTCCCTTCGCCGCAGCCAGCGGATGCTGCTCCGGCAGCTCCCGGCGCTCGACGCGCAGCTCCACCCCGCCGCCAACGCGCCGCGCCGTGGCCACATGCCGCACGACGCTCCGCCGCGACCGCGCCGCCTCGACCTCGGCGAGCGTGACGTCGCGGATTCCGTGCACGCGGACGGAGCGCACCGGCGCGTCGAATGCCACGCCGGCCAGGATCCGCAACTTCTGCGCCGCGTCGTCGCCGTCGATGTCGAGCGCCGGGTCGGCTTCGGCGAATCCTTTCGCCTGTGCCTCGGCGAGCGCGTCATCGAAGTCGAGCCCGTCGTCCTCCATCCGCGTCAGGACGTAGTTGCACGTGCCGTTGAGAATCGCCGCGATCGACTCGATGGAGTCGCCGGCCAGGCCGCGCTGCAGCGCGCGGACGACCGGCACGCCGCCGCAGACGCTGGCCTCGAATCCGATGCGGACGCCGCGGCGGCGGCCGGCGGCGAAGAGCTCACGCCCCTCGGCCGCCAGCAGAGCTTTGTTTGCGGTCACGACGTCGCGTCCGAGGTCGATGGCGCGGCGGACATACGCGCCCGCGCAGTGCACGCCGCCGACGAGCTCCACGACGACGTCGACCTCGGCGTCGATGACGTCGAGCGCCGAAGTCGTGAGCAGCGCGCGATCGACGCCGCGGGGTTTGTCGACGTCGCGCACGAGGATCTTCGCAATCTCCAGCTCGACGCCTGTCCGCGCGCGGATGCGCTCGCGCTCGCGATCGACGAGCTGGACGAAGCCGCGGCCGACGGTGCCGCAGCCGAGGAGTCCGATGCGCGCGCGCATCAGGCCACCGCCTCACGAGCAACTTCCAACGCCCCGTCCAACGCTTCGATCAAATCGCGCACGTCCTCGAGGCCGACCGACAGCCGGATCAGACCGTCGCCGATGCCGACACGCCGCCGCACCTCCGGCTCCATCGAGGCATGCGTCATGGTCGGCGGATGGCAGAACAGCGAGCGCACGCTGCCGAGGGATTCGGCGAGCGTCCAGAGTTTGACCTCCTTCGCAAACGCCTTCGCCGCGTCGAGGCCGCCGTCAATTTCGAACGACACGATCGCGCCGAAGCGCGTCATTTGCCGCCGCGCCACGGTGTCGCGGTCGGGATAGAAAACGCGCTCGACGCGCGGGTGCTCGCGCAGGAACGCCGCGATCTCCTCGGCGTTCGCGCAGTGCTTGTCGACGCGCAGGCCGAGGGTCTTGACGCCGCGGAGGATTAGAAAGCAGTCGTTCGGGCCGGGCACGCTGCCGACGGCGTTCTGGAAGAACTTGAGCTCAGTCCAGAGGGCATGATCGTCCGTGATGACGGCGCCGCCGAGGGCGTCGCTGTGGCCGTTGATGTACTTCGTCGTAGAGTGGATGACGATGTCGGCGCCGAGGGCGATCGGCTGCTGCAGCACCGGCGTGGCGAAGGTGTTGTCGACGACGGTGAGCACGCGGTGGCGCTTGGCGATGGCGGCGCACGCGGCGATGTCGGTCACGCGCACGAGCGGATTCGACGGCGTCTCCAGCCAGAGCAGCTTCGTCTCCCGCCGGATCGCGGCCTCGATCGCGTGCAAATCGCAGGCGTCGACGAAGCTGAAGTCGACGCCGAATTTCCGAAAGAGCTTCGTGAAGATACGCCACGCGCCGCCGTACAGGTCCTGCGTGGAGACGACGTGGTCGCCGGCGCGAAGGATCGAGAGGACGTTGTGGATGGCGGCCATGCCGGTGGCAAACGCGAGCCCGTATCGCGCGCTCTCCAGTGCCGCGAGGTTCTCTTCGAGCGCGCGGCGCGTCGGGTGCTCCGTGCGCGAGTAGCCGTAGCCGCCGAGGTGGACGCCGGGCTCGGCCTGGCGGAAGGTGGAGGTCTGGTAGATCGGGGTGCAGACGGCGCCGGTCTCGTCGTCGCGATGGCCGGCGTGGATGGCGAGCGTATCGAAGCGGTACATGCGTGTGCCCTCCTGTGGCACGAATCCGTGCAGTGGATGGAGAACAACAGACGGAGGGACCCGGGTCGGCAGACGACGTCTACGCGTCAGCGCCCGGGCTGCGCATCACCATTCGGCCCATGAGTGTGGCGGTGGCGCGGTGCATGTTGGGGGCGGACGGTAGCATAATCGCGGGAAAAACAACAAGAGGGCACCTATGGAAGCCGTGATGCAGGACTTCCCGCTCACGCTGCACCACATCGTCTGGCGGATGGAGAAGCTCTTCGCGCGCAAAACGATCGTGACGAAGCGCGAGCACGGTCTGCACCGCTACACGTACGCCGACCTCGCCGCCCGCGCCCGCCGCCTCGCCGCCGCCCTCGCCCGCCTCGGCGTCGAGCGCGGCGACCGCGTGGCCACCCTCGCTTGGAACAACTACCGCCACGTGGAGCTGTATTACGCCGTGCCGTGCATGGGCGCGGTGCTGCACACGCTGAATCTGCGCCTCTCGCCGGAGCAGCTCGCCTTCATCGCCAACGATGCCGGCGACTCCGTGATCGTCGTCGACGAGTCGCTCCTGCCGCTGCTGGAGAAGTTCCGCGGCGACGTCCGTACGCTGAAGCACGTCATCGTCATGAATGACGACGACTACGAGCGCCTGCTCGCCGCGGAGTCGCCCGACTTCGTCTGGCCCGAGCTCGACGAGCACGCGCCGATGGCGATGTGCTACACGTCGGGCACGACCGGGCATCCGAAGGGCGTGGTCTACAGCCATCGCTCGACGTTCCTGCACTCGATGTCGATGCAGCTCGCCTCGACGCTCGCCGTCAACGAGTCCGACGTGCTGCTGCCGATCGTGCCGATGTTCCACGCCAACGCCTGGGGCTTGCCGTACGCCGCGGCGATGGCCGGCGCGTCGTTCATCCTCCCCGACCGCTGGATGGGTGACGCCGAGGCGATGATCGAGCTGGCCATCGACGAGAAAGCGACCTGGATCGGCGCGGTGCCGACGATCTGGGTGGCGATCCTCGGCCGCCTCAACGGCCGCAAGCTGCACGTGCGCGAAGCGATGTCCGGGGGCTCGGCGGTGCCGCGCGTGCTCTTCGAGTCGCTCGACCGCGAAGGGATCAATCTCGTGCACGCCTGGGGGATGACCGAGACCTCCCCTCTCGCGACATGGTGCCAGCCGCGCAGCTGGCACGACGGAGAGTTGCTCTCGGTGCGCGTCACGCAGGGCCCGCCGGTGCCGGGCGTGGAGCTGCGCATCTGCGATCTCGACAGCGGCGCGGAGCTGCCGTGGGACGGCGTGGCGTTCGGCGAGATTCAGGTGCGCGGCCCGTGGGTCTGCGCCGGCTATCACAACGGCGCCGATCCGACGCGCATGACGGCCGACGGCTGGTTCCGCACCGGCGACGTGGCCTCGGTGTCGCCCGACGGCTACGTAACGATTGTCGACCGCGCCAAGGACGTGATCAAGTCGGGCGGCGAGTGGGTGTCGTCGGTGGAGTTGGAGAACGCGATCATGGCCCACCCGAAGGTGCTCGAGGCGGCGGTGATCGGCCTCGCGCATCCGACGTGGCAGGAGCGCCCGGTCGGCTACGTCGTCCCCCGCCCGGAGTTCCGCGGCGACCTTTCCGCCGACGAGATCCTCGGCCATCTGTCGCAGCACTTCATGAGGTGGTGGATCCCCGACGAGATCCGCTTCATCGACGAGGTGCCGAAGACGTCGGTCGGGAAGTTCGACAAGAAGGCGCTCCGGGCGCGCGCCGAGCCCCTGCGCGATCAGCGCGGCAGCGGCGCCTGACGAATCGCCTCGATGAACGGCCGCGCCTGCGGCTCCACGCGCAGCGGCGCGGGGCGGGCCACGCTGCGCAGCAGGTAGGCGTTGGCGGCCGAGAGATTCTCGCGCCGCAGGTTGTAGCGCGGCGAACGGTATTCGAGCCAGCGGTTGCGGTCGGTGTTGACCGGTGCCTTCGCGGCGGCAAGCAGGCGCGGCACGTCGTCCTCCGATAACAAACGATCGCGCAGCACGAGGCGCATCATCGACGGGCCGACGGCGTCGAGGCCGCGGCGCAGCGCCTCCGCGCGCAGCACCTGCGGCTCCATCGTGGCCACGACGACGCCCTGCTCGCCGACGACCCAGAAGCTGACGTACGGAAAGACGCTGCGCACGCTGCCGATCGCCGAGGCCAGCTCGTACGCGGTGAGGTGGTGCATCTGCAGCCACTGCTGCATCACGCCGTGCGGCTTCAACCGCGCCGCGGCGGCCCGATAGAAGTCGCGGCTATAGAGGTTCGTCGCGCCGGCAAACCACATGCTGCTGATCTCCATCGTGATCATGTCGTATTGCCGGTCATGGAGCTGCAAGACGTTGCGGCCGTCCTCGACAAGGGTGCGGACGTTGGGCTGCTCGAGCACGCGGCCGTTGACGTGCGGGAACCACTCGCGCGCCGCTGCCACCATGCCTGGCGCGATCTCGGCGACGTCGATGCGAGAAAAACCGAGGCGGTGCACGACGCTCGCGGAGTGCCCCGTGCCGAGGCCGATGACCAGGGCGTCGTCGAAGTGCGTGACGTGCAGTGCCGGGACGAGGGCGAAACCGCTCTGGGCGACGACTTCGCCACTGTCGTTGCCCTGAAACTTGCCGTTGGTCAGGAGGACGCGCATCGCGCCGTTTTGCACGACCGTCGTGACGCCGCCGGCGGCGTCTTCGTGAAAGAAGAGAAGCCGCGAGTCGGGACGGACGAACGCCGGCGTGAAGTAGACGTTCTCGCCCGAGGTGAGCCGCAGATGATCCCAATGCGGAGCGAGACCGGCCAGGAGCAGCGTGAGGACGGCGAAGGCGAGGCCGAGAGCGCGGCGCTGCGGCGCGCCGGCGATGAAGGGGGCGGCGCCGGCGAGCGCGTAGACGATGGCGATGGCCAGGAGCGACGCCTCCGACCCCACATGCGGGATGAAGAGGAAGGCAGCAAGAAGCGCCCCCGCGCAGCAACCGACGGCGTTCGCCGCGGTCATGGCGCCGGCGGTCCTCCCCTGCTCCGCCAGCGGAAACTCGCGCAGGCGGAAGAGCATCGGCAGCACGCTGCCCAAGACCAGGGCCACCGGCGCGACGAGGACGAAGGCGATGAGCGTCCGCAGCGTTTCCGCCGCGGCGAACGAATGCAGACCACCGCCGAGCGTCGTGAAGAGATGCGGCACGTGCGGCCACGCGGTCTGCTGCAGCGCCAGAAGCGCCCCGCCGGCGATGAAGGCGAACGCCGGGAGGGCGAGAGGGAGGGCGTCGTCGCCGCGCGCCAGGCGCGAGGCGATGATGCTGCCGATGAACAGCCCGCCGAGAACGGCGAAGAGCATCGCCGCGAAGGCGTAGACGCTGTTGCCGCAGACGGTGGCGATGAGGTGCGTCCAAACGACTTCGAGGGCGAAGAAGAGGAGGCCGGAGGCGAAGGCGGCCAGGATGAGCAAACGGGCTCGCGGCTGCAGGCTCGCGCCGGGCTCTTGGCTCTCGGCTCTCAGCTCTCGGGCCCTTCCACCCGGCCATGCGACCGCCGCCACAACCAGATCGATGCACCCCGCCAGCAGCAATCCCTTGTCGAGTCCCACCGTCGCGAAGACGGCGTACGGCGCCGCGCCGGCGGCGATCGTCGCGCCGAGGAGATTCAGCGCGTAGAAGCGCGTCACGGCGCGGCGGTCGCCGGAGATGAAGTCGACCATGGCCGGGAACGTCGCTCCCATCAGGATCGTCGGCGGGAGGATCCACGCCGAGGCGACGAGGAGGCGCGCCGCCTCGAGCGCTGCGAAGTTGTCTGCGGAGGCGCGGAGCAGCGGGAGGAACGCCGCGGTCAGGTGCTCGAAGGCGAGATAGAGCATCAGCGCCCACAAACCGACGCCGAGCTCGAGGGTCGCGTAGACGCGCAACGGCGCCGCGCGGCGGACGAAGCGATAGGTCCAGCCGCCGACGGTCAGCCCGGCGAAGTAGATGGAGAGCACCGCGGCAGCGGCGTGCACCGTCGTGCCGAGAAGCGGCTCGAGGAGTTTCTCGAAAGCCTGCTCGGCCATCAGCGCGGACGCGCCGGTGAGGATGAAGAGGATTCCGGCGGTCCGGCGCTGCATCAGAGATTCTTCCGGAAGCGAATGCCGCTCCGCGTGAAGCCGATGCCTTCGTAGAACGCGTGGGCGTCAGCCCGGTGCAGTCCCGAGCCGACGTTCACGCGCGCGCAGCCGCGCTTGCGGGCGAAGTCGAGGAGGTCGTCGACGAGCGCGCTCCCGACGCCGCGGCGGCGCGCTTGCTTACTGACGACGAGCGCGGTGATGAACCCGATCGGCTCGTCGTGCTCTAGGCCGGGATGGACCTGCAGCGAGCCGACGCCCAAGATCGCGTCGCCGTCGGCAAAGACGCGGACGCGGAAGTCGTCGCGCACAGTCAGCGTCTCGATGCGCGCGCGCGCCTGCGCTTCTTTCGTCGGGTATCCGAGCTCGCCCAGGAGCGCGGCGACCTGCGCGGCGTCGGCGGGCGCGGCGTCGCGGATCACGCTTCCGACTCGAGCCGCCGGAGCAGCTCGCGCAGCGCGTCGGCGATCTCGCGCTTCTCGACGTTCGCTTTCCGGAACGCCAGGTTCACGCTGAACGGCAGCGACTTGTCCTTCACCTGCCAGACGAAGTTCTTCGGCCGCCCGGCGGTCTTCTTCGGCGCGGCGGTCTGCTTGCGCACGTCGTCGCGCGTCAGCTCCCCGGCGGCGACGCTGCGGACGATCCCCTCCATCGCCTCCTCGTCGCCGGCGCGGGCGATCTGCACCAACACCGACTTGTTCGAGATCCCGGCCTCACGGCACATGGCCCGGATGCGGTCGGGGATGTCGTTGATCAGCAGCGTCTCCGTCACCGTCGTGCGCGACTTCCCGATCACCGTGGAGATCCGCTCGTGCGTGTAGCCGAAGCGCTGCTGCAGCAGGAGCAGCCCTTCCGCCTCTTCGAACGGCGTCAGGTCCTTGCGCTGGATGTTCTCGATGAGCGCGATCTCGAGGGTCTCTTTGTCGTCGGCGTCGAGCTCGATGGCCGGAATCTCGTCGAGCCCTGCGAGCGTGGCGGCGCGGTACCGCCGCTCGCCGGAGATGATCTGGTAGCGGCTGGGGGCGATCTGGCGCACCAGGATCGGCTCGAGGACGCCTTTCTCGCGGATCGACGCCGCCAGCTCTTCGATGTTGCCGAGCGACGTGCGCGGCTGCTCCGCGTTCGGCTCGATGAGCTGGAGCGGGATCATCGATCCGATGTGCCGCCCCGACCGGCGCGTCAGCTCTTCGACGAAGTGCGCATCGTGGCGCATGCTGGCGCGCTCGGGAAGTCCTCGTTTCATGGCCATCTCATACCCTCGACAGGATTTCTTCGGACAGCGAGTAGTACTCCATCGCCCCGCTCGATCGCGGCGCGAAGGTGAAGATCGACTCCTTGTAGGCCGGACTCTCCTCCAAGCGAATCGACTTGGTGATGACGGTGTTGAAGAGGCGCTCGCCGAAGACCTGCCCGATCTGCTCGTGGATGTCGCGCGCCAGCGTGGTGCGCTTGTCGTGCATGGTGATGACGACGCCGAGGAGCTGCAGGTTCGGGTTCGGCCGGGCCTTGATCTTCTCGATGGTCTCGAGGAGGTCGTCCGTCCCCTCCAGCGCAAAGTACGACGACTGGATGGGCACGAGGACGTGCGTCGAGGCCACGAGGGCGTTGACGGTGATCATGCCGAGCGTCGGCGGCGTGTCGATGAAGATGTAGTCGTACTCGTTGGCCGCGTCCTTCATCTTGTCCTTGAGCCGGAACGGCCCGTCGAGCTCCCCGATGAGCTTCGACTCGAGCTTGGCCAGAGCGATCTTCGACGGCGCCAGCCAGAGGTTCGGGAGCTGGGTGGGGACGATGACGTCGGGGAACGAGAGCTCTTCACTCACCAGAACGTCGAACATCGACTTCGTCACGGAACGAGGATCGATGTACGACATCGTGGAGTTCGCCTGCGGATCGAGGTCGATGAGGAGGGTTTTGAAGCCTTTGTTGGCGACCGCGGCGGAGAGGTTGATGGCGGTGGTGGTCTTGCCGACGCCACCTTTTTGATTGGCTACAGTGATGATCATCTTGGACGCGGAGGATTATAGCGGCGCGCTACATTTTCCACTTTCCAAGATCTTCGGTGTCGAGTTGCTCGAACAGCTTCTTCGTCTTCTCGTCCACGTCCTCGCTGTCCGGCGTGATCGTCTGGGCCTGCTCCAGTACCGTCTGGGCCACGAAGATCGGCGCCTCCACCCGCAGCGCCAGGGCGATGGCGTCGCTGGGCCTCGCGTCGAGCTCCAGCGTCCGCTGCCCGGCGATCAGGCGAATCTGGGCGAAGAACGTCGAGTCGCGCAGGTCGTTGATCACTACGCGGGTCACACGGCCGTCGAGCTCCGCGATCATGTTCTTGAGAAGGTCGTGCGTCATCGGACGGGGCGTGGTCACGTTCTCGAGCTGCAGGGCGATCGCGTTCGCTTCGAAAATCCCGACCCAGATTGGCAGGAAGAACTTCTCCTCCTCGTCCTTGAGCACCACGATCGGCGAGTTCGAGACAGGGTCGAGCATCAGCCCTTTGATACTCATCGGAACCAGTGCTGTGCTCATGCGAGCTCCTTTGTACCACATCCGCCATGATTTACTGCCGCTGCAACATCTCCCGCAGCCAGGCCTGCGCGGGATCGCTCTGCGTCCGCTGGTGCCACAGCATGGTGATGGCGATCTCGGGCATCGGCAGCGGCGATCGGAACACGCGCAGCCCCCGCCCCACCGCCTCGGCGCGCGCCACGCGCTCGGGCACCAGGGCCACGCAGTCGCTCGTCTCCACCACGCGCGGCAGCATCAGCATGTGCGGCACCGTCACCGCCACGCGCCGCGCGAGATTCCGGGCAGCCAGCAGCGTGTCCGTCATCCCCGTGCGCTCGCCGCGCGGGTACATCACCCGCGCGTGCGGCAGCGAGAGGAACGTGCGCATGTCCATCCGCCCGCGAACCCGCGGATGCCGCTTGCGGACGATGCACACGAACCGGTCCGTGGCCAGCTTCCGGGACATCAGCTGCGACGAGAACGTCGTCTCCGGAAAGAGGCCGATGGCCAGCTCCGCCTCGCCGTTCTGCAGCGACTCGACCGGCGGCTCGAACAAATTTCCGGTGCGCGTCGTGCGGATCGCCGCCTGCGGCGCCTTGGCCAGGATCCGCGGAATCAGCGGCGCCAGAAACGCGAACTCCACGTAGTCGTTCGTCACGATCCGGAACTCGTGCCGCGCCGTGCGGGCGTCGAACGGCGGCTGCTGCTCGAGGGCCAGCCGCAATTGCGCGAGCGCCGCGGAGATCGGGTCCATGAGATGGCGGGCGCGGGGCGTCGGCTGCATCCGCCCGCCGCGCCGCACAAAGAGCGCGTCGCCCATCAGCCGCCGCAGGCGGCTCAACGCGCCGCTCACTGCCGGCTGACTCAGTCCCACCTTGTCGGCGGCGCGGGTGACGTTCTGCTCGCGCGCCAGCGCCTCGAACACCAGCAGCAGGTTGAGGTCGAGCGACTCCAGCTTCACACTATCCATACAGCCGATAGTACGCGTACGAACAATCGATGAACATGATGGGGCGGATGGAGCTACTTTTTACAGTATGTACAGACGACCGGCAGTCGCGATCCTCTTCCTGATGCTGGCCTGGCCCGCCGCCGCCGAGCCGCCGCGCCTCATTCCCCGCGCGCTCCTCTTGGGCAATCCCGACCGCTTCTGGCCGCGCCTCGCGCCCGACGGAAAGTCGCTCGCCTGGATTGCGCCGGACGACAAGGGCGTGCTGAACGTTTGGGCGGGCGCGCTTGACGGCAGCGGCGCGAAGCTCGTCACGCACGAGCGGCGCCCGCTGTGGGAGTTCCAGTGGAGCGGCGACGGCACGCGCGTCCTGTTCCCCGAGGACGGCGACGGCGACGAAGTGACCCACATCTTCTGTGCCGATGTTGCCAGCGGAAACGTGCGCGACCTCACCCCCTTCCGCGGCGTGCGCGCGCAGAACATCATCGTCAGTACGAAGAAGCCGAACGAGATCCTGGTCGGCCTCAACCTCCGTGACCGGCGCCTCTTCGACATGCACCGCGTCAACCTCGAAACCGGCGCCGTGACGCTCGAGGCGACGAATCCCGGCGACGTCAGCTCCTGGACGGTCGACGGGAACTTCGTCATCCGCGCCCTGACGGCGTACGACGCGAACGCCAACACCGTCGTGCGCGTCCGCGACAGCGCCGCGGCGCCGTGGCGCGATCTCATCGTCATCCCGTTCGAGCGGGCCACGTTCGCGGGACAGACCGCCGTCGGCAGCCTCGTGGCCGGTTTCGCGCCCGGCGGCAAGAGTCTCTACGTGGCCTCGACGCTCCACTCCAATACCTCGCGCCTCGAGCGCGTCGACGCCGCGACGGGCAAGACCCTCGAAGTCATCGCCGAAGATCCGAACGCCGACGTCGACGAGGCTTGGCCGCTCTCGTATCCCGCCGTGATCCTCAACCCTCGCACAGGCGCGATCGAGGCCGTGCGCTTCAACTACCTCGAGCCGAAGTGGCGCTTCGCCGGCGACGCCATCGCCGCGGAGGTGCAGCGCATCGAGCGCGAGACCGACGGCTACGCCAAGATCGTCGACCGCGACACCGCCGACCGTCACTGGCTCATCGCCTCGCATTCGGCCGCGCCTTTCCAGCACAGTGGGATCCGAAGCTTGGAATTCACGTGACTTGAAGTCGCGGC